>Ga0315283_10000031_pt1 | contig 69434 bp, 46 predicted proteins | sample YL17G09_0_MG_FD_204541 | JGI IMG/M metagenome (GOLD analysis project Ga0315283, IMG submission 204541) | Sediment microbial communities from Yellowstone Lake, YNP, Wyoming, USA - YL17G09_0 | ecosystem: Environmental > Aquatic > Freshwater > Lake > Sediment | place: USA: Wyoming | collected...
CCCGGACCTATGGCGGCGCGGTAGAACTATATGCTAATAGCGGCACCGCTAAATCAATCACCTTCAACTCTGGAACATATGCTTTCTCCTCAACTCTGACTACTACTGCCGGCGGGGCTGGTGTGTTGACTGCCGACTTAAACACCAATGATCCGACTACGACTGTCACGGGGTTACTGACTATCGGGGCCACCACCGCTTTTTCGGCCAGCAGTGCCAACCCGCTCAACCTGAAAAGCAGTATCACCAAGACCGGCACCTTCACTCATAATGACGGCACCGTTAATTTAACAACCGCTACCGCGGCCACCCTGACTGGTGGAATTACTTTCTATAACCTGAGTGCCAGCGGGATTGGCGCCGCCAAGACCATCACCCTTGTGGCCGGTTCCACCACCACTGTAGCTGGCACCTGGACTGTGACCGGTGAATCGGGCAAATTGATCACCCTGACCTCAACTACTACCAGCCAGTGGAACATCAACCCAACCAACGCCAGCGTTTCGTATGCCGACGTAAACTATTCGAACAACCAAGCCGCAAATAAAATTTGCGCCACCTACTCACAATCCACGAATGACACGAATACGAAATGGGGCATTTCCGCTGGCACTGTCTGCTGGGTCAATCTGTCTGGAACCGTTTACCAATCAGCGAACGAGGGTTCGGCCTTTGACTGCGATGCGGCCAACCTGACCCTGCACGTCTCCACTAATCATCAGGCTAATATCGATGGTTCATGCACTGCCCAGAATGGCACCTTTACCATTACCGATATCGATAATCCTGGCGCGGCTGATGTGCCGGTGGTGGTATTCATTGATAGCGGTGGCGGCCAAAAAGCTACCACGGTCACTTTATCGAGTGGCGGCGGGACGAATATTACCGGCTTGTCGTTAATTATTGACCGGGTGGTAATCACGCAAGAATCGGCCACGGCCATGACGAATGAGAAACTGGATCTGGCTGACAACAGTGATTCAGGTATCCGTTATGCAGTTAATCCCCTGGGTTATCTGACGGTCGAAGATGGGATGGAGCTTCATGTCTTATCGGGGAAAGCCTTTACTCCTGGCGCCCCGGTGACGACAACCGCTACCGGCACGGCGGCTGGAGCGGCCGGTGACCTGCACGTAGTTGGGACTATGACGATGGGCACCAATGCCTTGAATGTCGGTGGTGACCTAACAAACGCCGGCACCTTATCTCTATCGGCTACCCAGACAACGACTATGACCGCCACTGGCACTGGCTTTACCCTGACTTCCGGCGGCGCCACTATGCGCAACCTGACCTTTAACGGTTCCGGCGGCGGCTGGACGACCAGTGGCGCGTTGACGACCACCAATCTCACTCTAACCGATGGCGCGGTGACGATCGGCGATGATACCAGCGTCAGCACCTTGCTGAACGTAGCTGACTCAAAAGCCATGACGATCAGCTCCGGGAAAACTGTGACGCTGTCGGGTACCTCCGGAACAACCATTAACCTGCATACATCCGGGACGCTCAATGGCCCCGGCCGATTAACCTACCAAAATTTCAACACCACCTTCCCGGGTTCAGGTAACGGTGTTTTGGCCAATGGCCTGATCCTTCGTTACGATGTGACCGGCGGCAATATGACTATGATTGGCCGAACTGATTACGGTGCAGTTGAAGCTTTTAACTCCGGATCAAGTAATTATTCTCTGACTTCAATTGGTGGGGCCAATACTCTATCCGGAAACTTCGATCTGCAGACTACCGGCAGCGGCACGTTAACCTTCAACGGCGCGCTCAATAACCCAGTGATGGGCATCGGCGGGAACGTCACCACCTCGCAGGCGAATGGCGCGATCACCTTAAGTATGGGTGTTAACACTTGGACCGTCAGCGGGAACTTTAACCTGACTAATGTTACCACTTTCAATCATAACTCCGGCACGCTGCTCATGAATGGTGACTCAAAGGCGCTGACCACCAACGGAAAAACTCTATATAATTTAACTTTTGCCCCCGGGTCCGCCTTTACCTGGAACGACAGCATTATTGCCGCCGGTAATGTGACGCTCAACAATAGTATTACCGCCGGCTCAACGACCCTGACTATGAGCGGGGCGACCAAGGACTTGGTTGGTGGGGCAGCCACTATAAACAATCTGACGATTAGTGGCAACACCACGCTAAAAACTACTGGCCTAACCGTTAGTGGGACGCTAAGTGTAGCGGCTAGTGTGACATTCACTATTACCAGCGTCACCCTGACTGATTCCGGCTCGACCGAAGTGTCGTGGGGTAATGGCGCAAGCACTATTACCGGAACTGGGACACTGGCTTTTTCTAACGGCACCAGTGGCGGACCGGGCACCAGCGGGGCGTTAAGTTGCACCGTTCGTTTTGATGCCACCAATAATGATATCCCCAAGGAAGTGGTTGATGCCCGCAGCTCACCGGCCTATGTCGGGGTGGTGGAATTTTATGGCAATTCGGTGGACCCGCGGACAATAACTTTACCGGCCGGCACCTTCACCTTTAGTAGCAACGTCTCGATTATATCCGGCGCTTCCCAGTCATCAGTCCTGACCGTCGACGCTTACAACAGCAATAACTCCAATCCCACGATTGGAATCACTGGTAACCTGACCTACACCAAGGGCAGCACGGCGACCCCGGCGATCACCTCGGGCACTGGGACCTGGACCGTGACTGGTAACGTCACGCTGACCAACGGCACTTATACTGCCTCCACCGGCAATACTTTAATCATGAACGGGGCATCGAAATCGATCACGGCGGCTAGCAATACTGTCCATAACTTGACCTTCTCCGGCACCGGCACCACCACCTGGAATGACAGCATTAGCGCGGCCGGAAACGTCACCCTGAATAACACGATTAGTGCCGGTTCGACCACCTTAACCATGACCGGATCGGGTAAGAATTTAGTTGGTGGTGCGGCCACGATTAAAAACCTAACCATCAATGACAACACCACCCTGTTGACCAGCGATTTGACGGCCAGTGGCACAGTCAACATCGCCGATACTAAAACATTTACCATGACCAGCCGGACGCTGACCCTGACTGCTAACTCCGGCACCTCGCTGACCCTCAACACTTCTGGGACCATCACTGGCAGCGGCGGCTCACTAATTTACCGCAATAGCGCTACGACTTTCCCGACTGGCGGTACGGTCACAGTGCCGGTCACATTAGACGCAGTCAACAACAGCATGACTGTCCCGGCCCGAAATGGCGCCGGTAACTTCGGCAGTAACTTGATTCTCTACAACGCCTCTGGCGGCGCCCGCACCTTTACCCTGGGCTCGGGTAATAGTCAAACAATCGATATCGCCGGTTATCTTTATGTGCAGAGCGCCAGCTCGGGTAGTACGGTCAATTTAGCCGGGAACACTTACAATCCGACCATCAACCTGACTAATACGACTAGCGACTTTTCTGTTTCCCAGGCCACGGCGGCGGTGACAATCAATATGGGCTCAGGCACATGGAGTGTGGGTGGGAACTTTGGCATTAGCCTAGTCACCACCTTTAATCACAACAATGGCACTCTGAATATGACCGCGACTAATCCGAATCACACGATTTCGCCCAACAGTAAAACTTTCTATAATCTTATTTTCAACGGGGTTGGGGGCGGCTGGTCGAATGACGCGGCCATGATCGTCGCCAACGACCTGACCATGACTGCCGGGGAACTGTCCGGTACACAAAATGTGACGGTGAACGGCCATGTCGTCGGGACAGCCGGCACAATCAACAAGACTGGCGGGACTTTCCTGCAGCGGATAGCGACCGGCAAGAACTTTGGCCCGACGACTGCCAGTACTAACTGGATATTTAGTAGTTTAACCTTTTCCAACAGTACGGCTGGTACGCCCTTGACGATTACCACCCAGTCTTGTGCCACTTGTGGAGTGACCGTCTCGAGCGTCCTGACCATTGGTAGCAATTCTGATACCGCTGGCGCGACTACTACCCTTAATGCCGGTGATAAGACCTGGACCTTGTCCGGCTCGGGGACACCATTCGTCATCGCCCAAACACCCCAGGCCGTGCTCACCCCCAGTACCTCAACCTTTACTTACACCGGCTCAACGGCGACCACTCTCAAGACCACGACTTACAACAATCTGAACCTAGTCCCGGCCTCCGGTACCCCGACTTATACCTATCCCGGCATTAATGACGCCACGTTAAAATGGGATTCGCCGATCACCGGCTGGGTTTCGTTCGCGATGGATACCACTAACCGGGTGATGTATGCCGGTACAACCACCACGGGCATCCTCTACCGCTGCGATACCGCCAGCGATTGCAGCAATAGCGCTAACTGGACCACCTCCTATGACCACGCTTCGGAAACGCAAATCCGGGCCCTGGTCTTCGACCCGACTTACGGCGTGCTTTACATGGGCACTGGTGCGGGTGGAATGATTTACCGCTGCCCAGTTTCTAATGGCTGTAATGAACAGACTGACTGGACGCTAATTTATGACACCACCGAGCAATACATCCGCGCCTTCGCCATCGATGTCGTAGGTGGCGTCATTTACGCCGGTAGTTCACCCGACGCGATCATCTACCGCTGTGTCACATCGACAAACTGTGACGATTCAAGCGAGTGGGTCACTATGTGGAATACACCCACGGCAGAAATTGATGACATCGTCATTGATACCACCAACCGCGTGCTCTATGCCGGGACCGGCAACGGCGGCATCATCTACCGCTGTAATATCGTCTCGACTGCCTGTGATGCTTCGGGTGATTGGACGACTGCTTACGACAGCACCACCGAATCGTACATGTTAGACATGGATGTCGATAACGTTAACCAAGTGGTCTACGCCGTGACTAATCCATCCGGCCTGATTCTCCGTTGCGATATTGCCGGCACTACCTGCGCCTCGCAGGGCAACTGGTCGACTTCCTATGATACCCCCGAGGGCACCCTCCGGTCGGTGGTGGTTGATCCAACTAATAAAGCCATTTACGTTGGCAGTGATGGCAATGCCTTTGTCTACCGCTGTAATATCGGCTCGGGCTGCAGTACCTCGACCCACTGGACCCAGGTCCTCGATATCCCGGTTGATACGGCGATCTATTTAATTTTCGTAGATCCGTATAATAATAAAGTCTACGTTACTACCTCCGGAACCGGCTATCTCTATCAGGGTAGTCCAACCCGGACCGTAAACGGAACTCTGACTATCGGTGGTGGGGGCGGGACGCCGACAGTCGACTGTTCGAGTGGGGAGTTAAGCGTGGGTGGTAACTTCACCGTCAGTAGCGGCACTTTTCAAGCCCCGGTGACGGCGACCTTTTCAAGTAGCTTTACTAATAGTAGCGCATTCACCCACAACTCCGGCACGGTCGTTATGAACGGGACTACCGGCACGCTAACGACAGGCGGCAGTAGTTTGTATAATTTTACGACTTCCGGTACCGGCACGATCACCCTAGCTGATGCCACCCATACCGTCGCCAATAACGTGACCTTTGGGGCTTCGACCACTATTACCCCGGGCGCGTCGACTTTGCTGATGAGCGGCACCGCCACCCTGGCCGGCAATAGTAAAAACTTAAACAACCTGACTATCAATGGCACAGGCAACACGGTAACGGCCTCATCGGGGGTGACCATTGGCGCGACGCTGACTATCGGCGGCGTCAGCGACGGCAATAATGACACCCTGACGATCAGTAGTGGCCAGACTATCACCCTGTCCGGCAACACGGGCACTACCCTAACTTTTAATGACGCTTCCGGTGGCACCAATACCATCAATGGCCCCGGCCGCTTAACCTATCAAAACAGCGCCACCACCTTCCCGACCACTGGCACGCTCGGCTCGACCCTAATTACTCGCTTCGATCTGGCAAATGTGGCGGCCGACGGGTCGATGGTGATGCCGCAGCGAACTTACGGCGCGGTCGAGGCCTATAATGGAACCGCTAATAACGTGACGTTGAAAACCAATTCCGATTCGACCTATACCCTCGGCGGGGCCTTTACGGTGATGACCAATTCCAGCGGCAACCTGGTCTTTGACGCGACCGGCGCTGGCTCCTACAACTCACCAATGACGATTAGCGGGGCACTAAGCTTCTCGAAAGCCAGTACCGGCACTAACACGATTACCTCTGGGACTGGGACCTGGACCGTTGGCGGCGATGTTAACCTAACGAACGGGACTTATACTGCCACTGCTGGCAATACCTTGACCATGAATGGCAATTTCACCACTCTCACCTCGGCTAGTAACACACTATATAATTTCACGGCCTCGACCGGTGGCGGGGCGACCATCATTCTAGAGGCGGCGACGCACACATTCGCCGGCAACTTTGCCTATTCCGGTATGGGCGCATTAACAACCACTGGGTCAACCGTGGTGATGAATGGAACCAGCAAGACAATTAATTGTGCTCAAAATTTCAATAACCTTACTATCTCCGGTACAATATCAACAATCACCGTTCCCGTGACAGTTAGTGGCCTACTTAATGTGACCGACGGCAATACCTTTACTGTTGGTAATGGTTTAACTGTTTATTTAACTGGCAACTCCGGAACGACATTGAATTTAAATAGCACCGGCACCATTACTGGTGCGACCGGCTCGTTAGTTTACCGCAACAGTGCCGGTTCAGCCTTCCCCACTGGCGGCACGGTCTCGGTGCCGGTCACCCTAGATGCGGTCAACGGTACCATGACCATCCCGGCCCGGAATGGTGCCGGTAACTTCGGCAGTAACCTAATTCTCTATAATAACTCGGGGGCCGGTCGAACCTTCACCATGGGGTCAGCGGGGAGTCAGACTATTGATGTGGCCGGTTACCTCGACGTACAAAGTACCAGTTCCGGCAGCACGATTAATCTTGACGGTGATACCAATGACCCGGCCGTTAATGTAACCGGTAATTTTTCTCCCTCGAGCGCTACGGCCGCGATCACAGTCAGTATGGGCGCAGGAACTTGGAGTGTTGGCGGCAACTTTAGCCTGGCGAATGTGACTACCTTCAACCACAACTCCGGCACGCTGACCATGAACGGCACTGGGACCCTAACTTCTAACAGTAAAACCCTTAACAATTTTGGTACTTCTGGGTCCGGCACTATCACCTTGATCGATGAGGTAACCTATACCTTAGCCGGAAATTTAAGTCTTGGCAGTAGCGCAACGATTACCCCCAATAACTCAACCCTCGTCATGTCCGGATCAGGTAAAACCATTGATGGTGGCGGCAAGACCTTAAACAATCTAACTATTAGCGGAAATACTACATTGCAAAATACTGATTTGACCGTGACGATGGAATTGCATGTAGATGACGGCAAGACGTTCACCATAAATTCCGGCAGAAAAGTGATACTGTCAGGGGATATTCCAACTATGGTGACCCTCAGCCTTGTTAATTCCGGTACCGTGACGGGCGATGGAACGTTGGTATATCAAACTAGTTATATGTTTTTGACGACCGAAGGTACCATCTCTTCAGCCTTTACTTTTGATATGGTTAATGGTGATCAAATAATCCCCAGCCGTATTTTCGGTGGCCTTGTCACTGGTTTAAATACATCTGGCTCAGCTCGAACCCTAAAGTTTAATGAGTCGTCTACTCCCGCCTTCAATGGCGGCTTGGATTTAAAGACTACCGGTGCCGGCACCCTGTTACTCGATGGTGATACTAATGATCCAACCACCGTGACGGTGACTGACTTTACTACTTCTGCGGCCAGCGGGGCGGTGACTGTCTCGTTAGGTTCGGGCGAGTGGGACGTGAGTGGTAACTTTAACCTGACCAACGTCACAACTTTCAATCATAATTCCGGTACGGTGGTCATGAACGGTGCTTCTAAAGCATTAACTACCAACGGCAAGACATTCAATAACTTAACTTTCTCCGGCACCGTCGCCACCACCTGGAATGACAGCATCACCGCCGCCGGCAATGTTACTTTGAATAACACTATCAGTGCCGGCTCGACCACCCTAACAATGTCCGGCTCCGGTAAGGACCTGGTTGGTGGCTCAGCCACCATCAACAGCCTGACCTTGAGTGATAGCACTACCTTAAAGACCAGCAACTTAACGGTTGGCGGCACGATTACAGTCGGAGCCAACAAGACCTTCACCATCACGGGTGTTAACTGCACTAACTCTGGCTCAACTGATATCTCTTGGGGTGCTTCCAGCACTATTGGTGGCACTGGCACTCTGATTTTCAACAACGCCACCAGTGGGGGACCGGGAACTGGCGGCACGCTCTCTGTGCCAGTCCGGTTCGATGCCTCTAGTGCCTCAATCCCTAAAGAAACAGTTGATGCCCGGACTTATAGCGGGACAGTCGAGCTTTATGCCAATAGCGGCACTGGCAAGTCCATTACCTTCAACTCCGGCACATATGCTTTCTCCTCAACTCTGACTTCTACTGCCGGCGGGGCTGGAACGGTGACGATTGACTTGAACACCAATGACCCGACTACGACGGTCACTGGCCTACTGACCATTGGCGCCACTACTGAATTCTCCGCTAGTAGCGCCAACCCGCTCAACCTGCAAAGCAGTATTACCGAGACTGGGACGTTCACTCATAATGACGGCACCGTTAACCTGACTACCAGCACCGCTGCTACCCTAACCGGCGGAATTACCTTCTTTAACCTTTCGGCTAGCGGGATTGGCGCTGCCAAGACGATTACTTTCGTCAATGGTTCGACTACTGTTGTGTCCGGAACTTGGACAGTGGCTGGTTCAGAAGGTAACCTGATTACCTTAACTTCAGATAACACTAGTCAATGGAATATCAATCCTGCTAACGCCAGTGTTTCGTATGCTGATATTAACTACTCGAATAATCAGGGGTCAAATATTTGCGCCATCTATTCGCAATCAACTAATGATACGAACACTAATTGGGAAATTACTGATGCGGGAGCTTGCGGCATCACCCTGTCGGGCACAGTCTATACCTCGGCTAATGAAGGAACTGGTTATGGCTGCAACGCTGACAACCTGACGATTAAAGTGGCCGTCAATGGTGACACCTCGCCTGATTCTGGAACCTGCACCGCTTCCAACGGCACCTTCACGATTTCCAGCGTGACTAGACCGAGTGGCGCGAATATCCCGATCGCGGTCTATATTGATACTTCGGAAACACCTAAGGCCACGACGGTGACGCTGTCAGCTGATGGCAGTTCGAACATTACCGGCGTGTCGCTCATTATCGATCGTCTGGTCGTATCGCAGCAAAATACCACCGCCTTAACCAACGCCCATCTGAGTACGGCCGACAATGGGAATGATGGTGTCCGCTACGGCGTGGCCGGCGGCGTCTTGACGGTCGACAGCGGCTTCGAGCTCCACGTTATGGCCGGCAAGAAATTTACTCCGGGTGGAGCGGTCAATACCACCGCCTCGAGTGACGCTTCCAGCGTAGCTGGTGACCTTCATATCCCCGCGACTTCGGAAATGACCATGGGGACTAACGCTCTGTCAGTCGGTGGTGATTTCACTAATGCCGGGACGTTTAATCTGTCATCTGGCCAGACCACCACCTTTGCCGGCACGACTACTGGTTTCAACATTGCCACCAACAGCACGGCTTTCCAGAACCTAATCTTCAATGGCAGTAGTGGTGGCTGGACACTTGGCGCGGCACAAACCGTCTCCGGTGACCTAACGATTACCACTGGCAATTTAACCGCCCCATCATCGGCCGACTTGATGGTTGCCGGTAGTTTCGCTAACAGCGATACCTTCACACACAGCTCCGGCACCTTGAAGATGGGTGGGACTAGTAAGTCCCTAACGGCCGGTGGTAGCGAACTAAATAACTATGAAGTCACTGCTGGTAGCATTACCCAGGTTGGCGCTCTAACCACTAATGGTACATTTGTTGAATCGGGCGGCGCCTTTACTCAGGCCGCCAATAATGACCTGACTATTAAAGGTTCGGCCTTGACGCTCTCCAACAGCACTATCTTCACTAAAGCCAGTGGCACCGGCAAGTTGATCCTCGATGGCAGTGCCCTCGACTTTACTGACAGCAATGGTACCAAGCAAAACTTGGGCAACGTGGTAATCGGCGCCAGTCCAGCGACCACTAATTTACATAGCGATATGAGTACCACCAGTCTGACTATTCCGACCACTGATACTTACAACACTCACGGTTATGAAGTTGATGTCTCTAATTCCTTGGATTGTCAGGGCTCCTGTACCCTCAATTTGTCCGACTCAGGCTCTGGTTATGACGAAAACAATGGCACCATCGTGACGGTGGGAAGCGACTGGACTATGTCAGCAACGGGAACACTAACTCAGGAAACGACCGGTGGCCGCGAATCGAAAGTTTATATGAAGAGCTCCGCCGGTGCAGATAGCAATCGCACCGTGACTACCGGTGGTAAGGCTTTCCAGATTCTTGAGCTTGATAATGCCGGAGGGACTAATGATGACTACGACATTTCCGGCAACCTGACCGTGAACGGCGCCCTGACCGTCACTGACGGCCAACTCGATCTAAATGCCAATGATCCCACCACTGATTTAAATGGCAGCATCACCATTGCCGCCAACGGCGACTTCGTCGCTTCAAATTCAGCCACCACGACCATGGCTGGCAACTACACCAATAATGGTGCCTTCACTGACAATGGCGGCACGATCACGATTGATGGCGCGGCCCAGCAAACTCTATCCGGACAAATGACCGGTTCTGGTGACGACTTCAATAATTTAACCATCACAAATAACTCTGGTTCAGATCCTGATTCTAGTCCGTCCGTTATCTTCGCTGATGGATTTGATACCAGCGGAGAATTCCAAGCAATCACCGCCAATACTAAACTACGGTTTAACTCGGCGGCAACCTATGCACCGGCGCAGATCAATTTCGCCGGCACCGACGGTAATCTGGTCATGCTCCGCAGCTCGACACCAGGAACGGCCACCACTTTCAATGTCGGCTCAGGCGATCGGACCGTGACTTACACCTCGGTGAAAGACAATAATGCTTGCGGCTCAGCCGATGGGGGAGTCGATGCGTCGGATGGAACTAATATCGACGCCGGCAATGCGCCGTGCTGGTTTATCAACACATTATCGGTTTCACTCTCGGCTACCACGCTCAACCTGTTGACGCTCGACGCCTCACATATTAATTATCAAGGTGTCACCAGCACCGTCACCTCAAACGCGACAAGTGGCTATGTCTCATTGGTGAAATATTCGCAGGCGCTGACGAACGCGACATCGGACACCATCGCCGATGCCGGCGGGACCGTAACCAAAGGCACCTCCGGTTTCGGTGCGGCCACCTCGAAATCTTCACAATCCATCGGCACCTCCACCGCTTCACCAGCCTGCTCAACGACCCAGCAAACCTCAACCGGCGGTCCGTTTGTCGCGACGTCGCTTTCCTCGTCAACTTTTAAGCAGTTCGCTTCAGCCAGCTCACCTGCTTCGGGCGATGCCACCACCTTATGTTTCTTAGGAGCTGTCAGCGATACGCAAAATCAGGGTGCTTATAGTACCGTCGTGACCCTCATTACTACGGCGAAGTTCTAGACCCATTTGAAATATTTGGAAAAGTACTGTACTCTTTAGATAATCGGATAAAAACCCATTTTTAATGTAAAATCCAGAACATGAACCGTCAGTTTCTCATGGCAAAGCACAGGCGTCAGTATGTACTCCGACTATTTTCATTAGTTGGTATTCTGAGTTTGGTGACGATGTGGTACCCGGTATTGTCGGCCAAAGCCGCCAACTTAACCGCCACCCGGCTTTATCTTAGTCGTCAACAAGCGAATGTTGCGACTGGGGTAGAATTTGATCTGTTCGTCAAACCGGCGACCACGCTGTCCGGTTCTACCAACCATGTCATTTTTACTTTTCCGAACGACAGCAACAACAACGGCAAGTGGTGTCGGACGGCGGGGACACTGACCTTAACGCCGGAAGGTGAACCGGCGAACACCACCCAGGTGACCGCCGAAGGCGCTTCGAGTATGCTCGGGTCCATTACCGGCGCCTGTACGCAATCCCCGGACACATTTACAATTTCGGCTGTTGGCGCGTTGCTGAACTCGGCTGAGTATGGCGTGCACATTTCGGGCAACACCGCCGCTATCGGGACAGCCACGGCTGCTACGAACAATTTGAAAGTGGTCGTTGACACCCAGCAAGCCACCACTCCGACCGATACCTACACCATCGCGGTCGCTACGATCACCACCGATACGTTCGCGGTCTCCGGAGACATTGGTCAAACGCTCTCCGTCGCTCTCTCAGCTACCACCTTGAACCTGGGGACGTTGGACAACACCCATATTAATTACCAGGGCGTGACCAGCACGGTCAGCACGAATGGAATAAGCGGATATATCTCGGTCGTAAAATATTCCCAGCCGTTGACCAACCTGGAGTCGGACACGATCGCCGATGCCGGTGGCACGGTGACTGCCGGTACGTCTGGTTTCGGCGCCTCCACCTCGAAATCAACGCAAACCATTGGCACATCCGATGCTTCGCCAGCCTGCTCGACGACAATGCAAAGTGTATTGACCGGTCCGTACGTGGCGACGTCATTGACGACCGGATTCAAGCAGTTCGCCTCGGCCGGCGGGGCGGCCACCAATGACGCCGCCACTTTGTGTTTCTTAGCGACTGTCAGCGGCACCCAGGCACAGGGCGCCTACAGCACGACCGTGACCCTTGTTACCACCGCAAAATTCTAGCCCGGGTTGACCGTTACTGGGAGAAATGCTATACTTAGACAGTAAATAGACATATATACGCAGAAAAACCTAGAAAAATAAACGATTTACATTTTCATAATAAAGTATCAAAAAGATATGCACAGCCCATTTCTGATTACGAAGCGTAGCCACCGGCGACTTATACGCCTTTTTTCGCTGATTGGGATTTTGAGCTTAGTCCTGGTTTCTGTCCCCGTACCAAGCGCTCAGGCGGCCACCTACCTGACGACCGTACGGTTCTACTTGGACCGCCAGCAAAGCGGTCTGGCAACCGGTGAAGCGTTCGACTTGTTCTTCACCCCGGCCACGAGCCTGACTGGCGCGACGAACACGGTGACAATCACCTTCCCGAATGACGCCGCGAACAACACTAAGTGGTGCAAAACAGGTGCCGGTACGGTCACCCCAACCGGTGAACTCGAACCGGCTGGCACCACCCAGGTCACGGGTGAAAGCGCCGCCGCTATGATTGGTACACTGACCGGCGCTTGTACGCAAACCCCGGACACGTTCACGATTTCGGCGGTGGGCGCGCTTCAAGCTGCTCAAAAGTATGGTGTCCGGATTGTCGGTGGCACATCGGCGATTGGAACCGGTGATACCGCGAACAACATTAAGGTGACTATTAAAACCAGGCAGGGGGGTAGCGTGGATACGGATACATACATTGCCGCGACGTCGCTGGTGGCGGCTGATCAATACACTATCAATGCCGCCGTCGATCCGACACTGACCGTAGCCTTGACCGGGACCGATCTGGCTTTCGGTACCATGACCGCCGCTAATATCTACTATCAGGGCATCACCAGCACCGTCACCACCAACCTCAAGTCCGGCTACGTCTCGCTGGTTAGCAAGACCGGCACCTATACCAACGGTACGGACACGATCGCTGATGCCGCCGGGACTATCGCACAAGGTACGTCCGGGTTCGGCGCCTCAACCTCAATGGCCGCGCAGACCATTCTGGTGTCCAATGTTGCGCCGAGCTGTACGACTTCGCTCCAAACCACGACTGGGTCGTATAACGCCAGCGAGGTCACCACGAATGCCTGGAAACAGTTCGCTGGATCCACTACCCCAAAGAGCGCCGAAGCCGCGACCATTTGTTTCTACACGGCCATCAGTGCCTCCCAGCCGCCAGGGACATATACGACCAGCGTAACCCTGGTGACGACCGCCAAGTATTAAATTGAACAGCATGTCTCGCCGACTACATTTTTACTCTCATATGCAAAAACGATTCCAGAGCGTTGCGGCGCTAGTCGGGATTCTTAGTTTGGTAACGATGTGGTACCCGGTATTGCCGGCCAAAGCCGCCAACCTGACAGCGGCCCGTCTGTACATGAACCGTCAGCAGGCGAACATTGCCAGTGGTGTCGAATTCGATCTCTTCATTAAACCCGCCACGTCCCTGACTGGCTCGACGAACACGATTACGATCAAGTTCCCGAACGATGCCAACAGTCTCACCAAGTGGTGTCGCACCGCGGGGACATTAACCTTAACGGCCGAAGGTGAACCGGCGAACACCACCCAGGTAACCGCCGAAGGCGCCACGAATATAATTGGGACTGTTACCGGTGCCTGTGCGCAAAGCACGCCGGACACCTTCACGATTTCGGCGGTTGGCGCGCTACAGAATACTACCGAGTATGGCGTCCACATCGCGGCCAACGGCGCCGCTATCGGGACGGCCACAGCCGCCACCAACAATATGAAAGTAATCGTCGCCACCCAACAGGGAGGCGGCGCTGATACCGACACGTATACTATCGCGGTGGCCACGGTCACTGCCGATCGTTATGCAGTCTCGGGGACTATCGACCCAACCCTCACCGTCGGCCTGTCTGCCACAACGCTGAACCTTGGCACACTCGATGCCACCCATATTAACTATCAGGGTGTGACTAGCACCATTTCGACCAACGCCAAATCGGGCTATGTGTCCGTGGTGAAATACTCTGGGATTATGACTAACGCGACGTCGGACACCATCGCTGACGCCGGTGGCACCGTGACTGCCGGCACGTCTGGTTTCGGCGCATCAACGGATAAATCAACGCAAACCATTGGCACCTCGACCGCTTCACCAACCTGCTCAACGACAATGCAAAGTGTATTGACCGGTCCGTACGTGGCGACGTCATTGACGACCGGATTCAAGCAGTTCGCCTCGGCCGCCACGGCCGCCTCGGGTGACGCCACGGTCCTTTGTTTCTTAGCGTCGGTCAGCGGCACGCAGGCACTAGGCGCCTACAGCACAACCGTGACCCTGGTCACCACGGCGAAATTTTAAATGCTTCGTTCATCTTTTCACTCTGCCATGCGCACCCGGACCCTGATTCTTATCGTCGCTCTCGGTATAATCGTGGCGGTCGGCTTGCCCCGGATGTCGTTAGCGTTAAGTTTAGTGCCACCGAGCATTGAATACGACCTGCAGCCTGGACAGACGCAACAGGCCCAAATTAAACTCTACAACGAGACGGATAATGGGGTGATCTTGTATAGTTCAGTTGCTTCATTCGGCGCCAAGGACGAAAACGGGGCGCCGGACTTCACCTTTGCCGAGACCCCGACCGGCCTGGCCTCATGGATTGACTACCCCAAAGGCGCTTTGAATTTGCCGGCTAATGGCAAGATGGAACTGACGGTCACCATCAGCGTTCCGAAAGACGCCGAACCGGGCGGGCACTATGCCGGGGTGTTCTTTGGGAATCAGCTGCCGAAGACAACCGGCAACCAGGTTAGCATTCAATCGCTGCTTGGTAGTTTGGTCATCATTCGGGTGGCCGGCGACGTTCGGGAAGCAGCGACCGTGGCGCAACTCGGTCTTGATGGTGGAAAAACTACCTTAACCAGACTGCCAGCGACGCTTTTCGCCCGGATTCAAAATACCGGCAATGTCCACGTCCGGCCGGAAGGCACGATTCAGATTAAGAATATGTTCGGTAAAAACAGCGCCAATTTAACCATCAATGATTTAAGCGGCGCCGTCTTGCCGAACAGTATCCGTCGTTTTGATGCGGTTTGGGGCAATACTTCGGCGACCGAAAATAAAGGATTTATTTCGGAAATTGCCGCGGAGTGGAAAAATTTCCGATTAGGTACCTATACTGCCACGGTCAATTTAGCTTATGGTCAGAGCAAACAAACTTTGACTGGGACAGTTAAATTCACGATCATTCCTTGGCGATTGTTGCTGGTCGAGTTCTTGGTTTTAGCCGGTCTGATTATCCTGATTGTCTTCGGATTAAAACGGTATAACGCGGCAATCATCAACCGCGCTGAAAAACATATCCGGCCTATCCCCCCGACGGGCAAAGGTTAAGACACTATGCGGGTGGGGCGCGTGCTGTCTGTCGGACTGACCGTGGGTAGCCTCGCGGCGGCTTTGTTTTTCGCGACCGCCGGTCAGGTTCGGGCTTATGACCTGGAATCGCCACCCCTAGTATTGAATATTACCGCTACTGTTTACGGTCCTGGTGGACCACCGGTACCACCGGCATTGCAGTTAAAGGGTCTAGCTGCCCCAAGCGCCACCGTTCAGATCAATCGGAATAGCATATTGATAAACACCCTGACGGCCGCGACCGACGCCCGTTTTGATATTTCCCTGACTAATCAGCCAACCGGTTCGCAGGTCTACGAAATTTCTGCAATCGATGTGGACGGTCGAGCCCTGACGCCGATGACTTTTGCCCTCAATTTGGTTAACGGTTCAACCACCATCATCGTCGGAATTTTCCTCGGCCCGTCGATTACCGCCGATAAAGCCACCCTGACCACGGCCGAAAGCGTAACCGTCTCCGGGATGACCGCGCCGACCAGTAGCGTCATTTTAACAATCTCGTCAGTCACCGCCAAAAATTATACTTTAACGGCCGATGCCGCGGGACGCTGGTCCCGGACTTTTACCGGGTCGACCCTCGGTCAGGGTACTCATACCGCCCGGGCGCGGGCCAATACCGCCGCCTCGGAAATTTCCGAGTACAGCCAGAGTGTCACCTTCGCGGTAAATCCGGTGGACGGTTGTGCGGGAAAAACCACGGCCGATTTGAACTGTGATGGATCGGTTAACTTGACCGACTTCAGTATCTTGCTGTATTACTGGCAAAAAACAAATCCGGCTAACGCCCGGGCGGACATTAACCGCGACGGCCGGGTGACTATCATTGATTTTAGTATTATGCTCTACCAATGGACCGGCTAAAAATCCTAATCTCTATTTTAATTATCGGCGGTTGCTGGACAGTGTCATCAGCCCGCGCCCAGATTGTACCCGAGCCACACCAGCTTAAATTACTCGGTCCGGTTGGGGTTGTCCGAATCGGTGAAACATTCACGGTGGAGGTCCGGATTGACTCCATCGGCGAGGTGATTAACGCGGCCGAACTTTATCTTAACTACAATCCGCAACAGCTGACCCTGACGCAAATCAGCCGGGCGCAATCGGCCTTTACGCTCTGGCCGGAGGAACCGCGCGATGATTCGACCACTGGCCAGGTTAGCTTAGTCGGCGGCCGGCCGGGCGGTCTAGTGTCGGTCGATGGAACAATCGCCACCCTGTCATTTCATGCCACCCAGACCGGGGACGCGGTTCTAACGGCTGACCGGCAACGCAGTGGTGTTTACTTACACGATGGGGCCGGCACCCGGCGGGCGGTGTCGGTTCAACCAGCCACGATAACTATTAATGATTCATTGATTGATTTAATCAATCTAACTTCAACGACTCATCCCACACCGGATAGCTGGTCCCGGCAAAATCGAATTGAGGTTGATTGGTCGACCCAAACTGGCGGCCGGTACAGTTATCAGCTCAGCACTGACCGCCAAGCCGTACCAGATAACATTCCGGAGGATATTTCCGGAGCCGTGATCTATAACGATTTAGCCGACGGTATTTATTATTTTACGATTATAGAACTGCGCAGTGGCGTCTGGTCGGCGGTCATCCAGCGACGATTCTTAATTGACACCACGGTCCCAGAGTCGCTTACTATTACCAGTCCGGATCCGAGCACAATTGAAGGTCGCCACCTACTGGTCTGGGTGGCGCAGGATAATTTGTCCGGCGTGGTTCGAGCGGAATTGCGAGTCGGCTCGCGAAATATTGGTGCGGTCACCAGTCCGCTGGAAATAAAGCCCAACTGGTTCGGTCACCAAGCTACTTTGACGGTCTACGACGCGGCCGGGAATAGTCGGAGCGAAAGTTACCAATTACCGGGCCGGTCATGGTCAGATTGGCTATTGTTATGGTGGCCGGCAGCCGCCGCGATCATAGTGATCGGCGGAATTCTAATTTTCTGGCGGCGCCGTTGTCACCGGCGACGTTAGAGACGGGTGTGTTATACTGACGATGGTATGACTCGGTCCGCTCATTCTCTGTTTGGTCACTGGCGCTGGATGCTGGTGGTGTTAATCGTGGCCGGTGGATTAATCGGCGTAACAAATTCAGTTGCTGCGGCCGGAGCCAGTTTAAAAATTTCCCCGACCGCAGGTGTCTATGAGGTTGGCGGTTTGTTGGATGTTTCCTTTGTGCTCGACACTGGCGGCGAGGCGGTTAACGCCGTCAACGCGGACATTATTTTTCCGCCCGATAAATTACAGGTAGTAAATCCGGCCGCCACCACTTCTTTTATCTCCATCTGGGTGACTACTCCGACTTATTCGAACACCGACGGGACAATTAAATTCCAGGGCGGCCTGCCAAATCCAGGCATTAAAACCAGCGCCGGGGTGATTAGCACGGTTACTTTTCGGGTTAAATCGTCAGGTCGGGCGTCTTTAAAATTCGCGCCGACTTCACAGGTGCTGCGCAATGACGGCCAGGGGACTAACATTCTAACCTCAACCGGCACGGCGGAATTTACCCTAAAAACTCCGCCCCCAAACGGTCCGGCGGTGACCAGCCCCAGCCATAGTGACCCCAACACCTGGTATAACAATCCGCAGGTCCAATTGTCGTGGGAACCGGTCGAAGGGGCTCAAGGGTACAGCTATGAATTTAATCAGTCGGCCCGGACTATCCCCGATGAAACCATCGACGCCACTAAGACCGCGGTCAGCGTTAAGGCCGACAGCGACGGCGTTTGGTATTTTCATATTCGGGCCAAGACCGCTGAAGCCTGGGGCGGCGTGACCACCTATATTGTCCAGATTGATGCCACCCCGCCGGCGGCTTTCACGCCCAAACTTGATCGGGACATTATTACGATTGAAGAAAGCAACACCTTGCGTTTTTTAACCACTGACGGGGCTTCTGGGATCGATCACTATGAAGTCCGGCAGGTCACGCTGTCCGGTAATGATCAGCAATCTAATACATTATTTGTCGAAGCCAGCAGCCCCTATATTATCCCTAAGCTGGGGGCCGGTGAATATGAATTTATTGTCCGGGCTTTCGACCGGGCGGGCAACGTGACCGAGGGATCGGCCCAAATGCAGGTCGTGGCGGGGGGATTACCGCTATACGCGCGGGTGCCATTTCTCCGCAATCCGGCCGTGGCCAACGGGGTTCTGATTTTTTTAGTGCTGGTGGCCTTCGGTTTTGCCAGCGCGATCATTGTTCGGCGACTCCGCGTCCGGGCCACCTTTGAACATGATTTAAATGCACTGCAGGAAGACGCCCGACGGAAAGCGATAGCGCTGCAAAAGGAATTGGAAGAATTACGCCAGGCCCAAGGCGTGATGCAGCAGAATTTTGGTCCGCCGCCGAGTCAGGCGCCGCCAGCCCCACCGCCGCAGTCACCGCCACCTGCTCCGCCAACTAATCCGCCGGTATCACCGCTGTCGCTATGAACTACCGCCGCCTAATTTTAATTATTATTATGGCCGGGCTGGGCGCCATTGGTGGGCCGATTACCGCCCGGGCCGCCTCGTTGTATTTTAGCCCCAGCAGCGGCGAATATAAGGTCGGCGATTCTTTTACCGTTAGCGTCAAAGTCAGCGCCGGTGGCCAGGCCATCAATGCGGCCGAGGCGAACGTCACTTTTCCGACTGACCGGTTGGAGTTTCGTTCGGCCAGCACCTCCGGCTCGATTTTTTCTTTCTGGACCACGCGACCGACCGGCTCGAATGCCACTGGTCGAGTCACATTCTCGGGCGGACTGCCAAACCCCGGCTACAGCGGCAGCAGTGGCACGGTGGTGAAAATTAGCTGGCGCGCCAAAACGACCGGGTCAGCGACAGTCCAACTGACCAGTGGCAAGGTTTTAGCCAACGATGGTTTGGGCACCGACGTGCTGAGTGGACTTGGCAGCGGGACTTACACTATTAAATCAAGCAGTATCACCCCCGCGCCTTTACCAGCGCCCACGCCTTCGATCCCGTCTCGTCCGACCCCAACGGTGACCTCGACCTCGCATCCCGATCAGACGGCTTGGTCTAACAATAATCGGATAAAAATAAACTGGTCACAACCGAGCGGAATAACCGGCGTAAGTTATATTTTAAATCAGTCTGACTCAACCACTCCCGACGAGACCACCGAAGCGAATACCGGACAAACTGAATTTGAAATAAGTGGCGATGGGGTATGGTACTGGCATCTCCGCGCCAAGTACGCTGGCGGTTGGAGCAATGTCGCTCACTACCGGCTGCAAATTGATCGGACTGCCCCGGAACCATTTACAATTGAAGTCAGCCGTGATGGCGGAACGGCCGATCCGACTCCAATCTTAACCTGGCAAGCGACGGATGCCCTCAGCGGAATCGCTAAGTACATGTCACAACTCAATGAGACTGAACCAATTCTTGTAACCAGTCCCCAGACCTTGGAATTGACTCGAACGGGCGATCACTTGGTAAAAATTGTGGCCACTGATCGGGCTGGCAATACCCGTACCGCTGAGATCTCGTTAACTTTAACCGGTTATCCGCCCCCAGCCATCACCTCCGTGACGGAACAGTTTGTCTTACTTGATCAGGTTACGGTTCGCGGCACCGCCCAGGCTGGCGATACGGTTACGATTTACCTTGATGGTCAGGAATTAGGTACCACTCAAGCCGGCCCGGTCTTGCCGAGTAATCAAGCCGATATTATCATTCGTTTCCCGTGGTCGTTTACCAGTTCGCGGATCATCGGCCCCGGTCATCACAAGCTGACCGCCACGGCCACTAGCCCCACCGGTCAGGTCAGTCAATCGACCGAGCCGCGCGAAGTGTTCGTGAACGGCCAGTCAATAATTGTGGGTGGGCGAGTTTACGCGACCTTTGCTTATGCCCCGATTGTGCTAGTCATTATTTTATTGTTGTTGCTACTGCTGGCGTATATTTATTGGCGGTTGTGGCGGTTAATGCGCCAGTTGTTTCGCCGGGAAGAAATCGCCCGCGAGGAAATTGACGACCTCCGGCATGAGGTTATTCGCCGGCGAGTAAGTCCGGCTGAATTAGAAGAAGACTTAGAAAAAATTGAAGCAGAATTGACGCCGTCCCGACCATTAGCTACTCGCCGTAAAAAAAAGTCCTGATCTAATTTATGAATATCTGGATCGTTGTCCCGACCTATAATGAACGGGCGAATCTCGAACCGTTGCTAGACGGGATTTTTAAGAACCCGGACGTTTCGGTTTTAATTGTTGACGATAATTCTCCGGACGGCACCGGTCAGCAGGCGGAATTATTACGCGCCCACTGGCCGCGGTTAGCGGTTTTACATCGACCCAACAAAGCGGGACTGGGACCGGCCTATCATCACGGTCTGCAAGTCGCCCTCGATCGGGGAGCGGATATTGTGATTCATCATGACGCCGATTTATCTCATCCCCCGGAACTTATTCCGCGATTAGTGACCGCCCTCGATCAAGCCGATTTAGCCATCGCCTCACGCTATATTCCTGGTGGGGCGGTCCGGATCGCACTGCATCGTCGTTGGATTAGCACCATCGGCAATTGGTATCTGCGGTCGATGCTCGGGTTCGCGGTCCATGACTGGAGCAGCGGTTTTAAAGCCTGGCGGGCACCGCTGCTGCAACAAGTGTTACAACAACCATTACAAACTACTGGTTATGCCTGTCTGATGGAAATGACCTGGTATGCCCGTCAGCTGGGAGCGCGGGTGACGGAGGTGCCGTTAGAATTTATTGACCGACGCCAGGGCGCATCTAAATTTAACGCCCGGATCATTATCGAAGATATCCGGATGGCCTGGCAGTTGCGCTGTACGACGAGGCTTGCCAAGCAGTCAAAAAACTGATATACTGCGCCTATTCTGGTGCTGGAAAACATAATTTATAGGGGTTTGATCGGTGGCATAAGTCCCGATGCCTCTATCTCAGGATGTCGGATCGGGATCCCGACCATCGTCTCTGACGAGGCGTCGGGACTCAGTTGTCCCGCTCCGCTGCGGCTAATAAAGGCGGCGGGATGCCGCTGAATGGCGGCAGTTAGAGCGTTCCGTTTCCGGCATAGCCGGATCCGGCTCCGCCGGACACACTTGCCCCGCTGGTGGTCGTAAGGGTCGCATAGCTCAGTTGGTTAGAGCGCACCGTTCACATCGGTGAGGTCCCTGGTTCGAGCCCAGGTGCGACCACCAGCGGGGTCGGCGAGGTCCCTGGTTCGAGCCCAGGTGCGACCACCAGCGAGCGGGCAGGTCGTCCCGCCGAACCTGTCCCGTCGAATGACGGGATGGCGGGACAGTGGCCACCAGACCGCTTTAATAGACGGGCCAATCGCGATCGAGGTAAATAAAATTTGATATTCATTATTCAAGGATTCGCATGCTACGTCGTTCAGTTAAGAAAGAACCAGCCGGTATTCAGCAAAACCCATTAGGGGACCCGAAAGCGTTTCGGGGCATGAGCACGACTCTAAAAAAATTATCGCAACCGGAAAAGAAATCGGATTTTTTACCGAGTTTTAGTTCAGGGATTGGCAGTTTTGCTGTCGAAGTACTGAAAATTATTGTCATCGCCCTGGCGATCATCATCCCGATTCGTTATTTTGTGTTACAGCCGTTTTATGTTAAAGGGGCGTCAATGGAACCCAATTTTCATGATAATGAATATTTAATTATCGATGAAATTTCCTATCGCTTTCATCAGCCCCGGCGTGGAGACGTAGTGGTGTTGCGGAATCCACATCGCCCTAGCGAATTTTTTATCAAGCGGATTATCGGCCTACCGGGCGAACGAATCAATATCAATGATAACCGGGTCAGCGTCACACCAGTCGGCAGTGCGGTGGAGTATGTCTTGGATGAATCGGCCTACTTAAACAAAACCGTGTTGACCGCCGGCCATTTGACGGAATTTCTAGCCGATCGCGAATATTATGTGCTCGGTGATAACCGCCCGGCTAGTCTCGATTCCCGCAGTTTCGGACCGATAGATCGTCGGGAAATTATCGGCCGGACCGCGGTTCGGGCTTGGCCGCTGTATCGAATGCGCACCTTCGGCACGCCGCTTATTTCTTATCAGGCGACCAGCCAGTAAATACCGATCATATGCCCAAAGAATCTTCCGTCCCCCCGCAACTACTACGCGGCATGAAAGATATTCTGCCGGCCGACCAGCCCTACTGGTGGTGGATTTTTGATACGGTTCGCCAGTTAGCCGAAAGCTATGGCTTTGAACGGATCGAAACGCCCGTGCTCGAGGCAACATCGCTGTTCGTTCGATCGGTTGGCGAGACGACGGATATTATCGACAAGGAAATGTACACCTTTGCGGACAAGAACGGCGACAGCGTCAGTCTCCGGCCGGAAAACACCGCCGGCGTGGCCCGGGCCTACATTGAACACGGCATGCTCAATTTACCGCAGCCGATTAAGTTATGGTACTGGGGGCAATTTTTTCGCCATGACCGTCCGCAGGCCGGCCGCTACCGTCAATTTTGGCAGTTTGGTTTTGAAATCATGGGCGCCGATCAGCCGGTGATCGAAGCGCAATTAATCCTGATGAATCGGGCGCTGTTTACCACTCTCGGTCTGGAAACCTCCTTGCAAATTAACAGTCTGGGTGATAAAAACAGCCGGGCGCAATTTATTAAAGCTCTGCAAGTATATTTTAAGACCAAGAAGTCGGAATTAACCGAAGACCAGCGCCTGATCCTGCAGAAAAACCCGTTGCGGTTACTGGACAGCAAGGAGCCCCAATTTCTCGAGCTGCTGGCGGACGCGCCGCAGTTGATTGACTTTCTGGATGACGCCTCGAAAAAACATTTTGAATCCGTGGTCGGATATCTTGATGAATTAGAAGTGCCCTTTGTCTTAAATCCACGACTGGTCCGCGGTTTAGATTATTACAACCGGACAGTCTTTGAGTTTTGGCCGAGTGATGATGAACTGGGCCAAACCAGCTTAGGTGGCGGCGGACGTTATGATGGCTTAATCGAGCAATTGGGCGGCCGGCCAACGCCGGCGGCGGGATTTGCCGGTGGCGTAGAGCGACTGATTATGAAATTGAAAGAGCAACACCGTCAGCCCCCCGCGCCGTTACGGCCACAAGTTTTCCTGGCCCAACTCGGTGAACCAGCCCGTCGAAAAATGATCAAGCTGCACGAACTGTTGCGCGCCAACGGGATCCGCCTGGCGGAAAGTTTAACTAAGGATGGGCTAAAGCAACAATTAGAACAGGCTAACCGGCTGGGCGCCCAATACACCCTGATTATCGGTCAGAAGGAATTAATGGACGACACTATTATGATTCGCGATATGGAAAACGGTATTCAGGAAATTGTCGATTATAAAAAAACCTTACCAATCATAAAAAAACGCCTAGAAAAAAGTCAGGCTAACGGCACCGCGCCGGTCACTGGCCAGGTCGTGCCGGAACGTTTCGAGCCGTTAGTCAAAGCCGATGAAGGGCTGGACGGAAATCCCGAACCGGTCGAGGGGGGAGATGACACTCGTGCCTGAAACCAGTTCTTGTATTTTTTGTAAACTAGCCCAGCGGGAAATTCCTAGCCAGCCGGTATTTGAGGACGATCAGCTACTGGCCTTTCCAGACCTTCACCCTAAGGCGCCGGTGCATCTGCTAATCATCCCCAAGAAACATGTCCTAACGTCGGTGGCGGAAATGCTGCCGGAACATCAGATTTTAATCGGGCGGATGGTCTGGGTGGCTAAACAGCTGGCTGAACAGCGGGGGATTGCCACCGCCGGTTACCGGCTGGTGTTTAATACCCGGTCTCACGCGGGACAGGAAGTTGATCACATTCATCTTCATCTACTGGGCGGACAACCGCTCGGCGGAATGGTTTAACCAGTTTGACTTCCGGTCAGAAAGATGGTAGAGTCGAAACACCCACCATCGCTTTTTCCAGATCCAGTGGCGAGGTTGTGAAAGGGGGTAATGTCCATGATTGAAGTTAAACGCCGAAACAATGAATCATCCGAAAGCTTGCTGCGCCGTTTTTCTAAACGCGTTCAGCAAAGCGGTGTCCTCCTCCGCGCTAAGAAGCGGCGGTTTTATGAAGCCCCGAAAAACAAGCGCCAACAACGAAGCGACGCGCTGCGCCGGATGGCCATTCGCGAACAACGCGAATACTTAAGAAAAATCGGAAAATTAGAGGAATTTGACCTTAAAAAACGTGGCCGCCGGCCAAAACCATTGCCATCTATACCGCGTCCGGTTGCCTAAAAATCTTATGGGACTGCTCCAACAAATCGAAGATGATTATAAAAAATCCTTTAAAGCCCGTCAGGAAACTCAAGTTGGAGTCCTGCGGATGTTAAAGGCGGCTATTAAGAACGCCGAGATCGCCGCCCGACACGAATTGTCCGACGAGGAAATTCAAGCGGTCCTGACGCGGGCAGCGAAGCAACACCGCGAAGCCATCACGCTGTATCAACAGGGCGGCCGGTCGGACCTAGTCAACAAAGAAAACGCCGAACTGCAGGCGATGATGCTTTACCTGCCGACCCAATACAGTGACAGCGAGTTAACCACCGTGGTCAAGGAAGTGATAGCGGAAATGAAGGCGACTAAAGCGGATTTCGGCAAAGTCATGGGCGCGGTAATAAAAAAAGTAAAAGGCCAAGCCGACGGTCAGCGAGTATCAACCATAGTTAAACACCTGCTAACTTGATTTAGCCCATGCCAGTCGTTCCCATGCTACGACGATTCGGCCTGATTCTTGGTCTGGCGCTGGTGCTGGGCCTGGCGGTTTTTTTCGTCTGGCATCCAATTCCGTCTGCCATCGCCCAGACCCCGACCACATTCACGGTTGAGCCGATCGGCTCCCAGCTCGGGGTGGGTGAGGCCGACCTGAAACAAACCATTATTAATATTTTAAAGTGGGTTCTGGGCATCCTCAGTTTGGTGGCGGTCAGCTTTTTAATTTATGGCGGGGTGCTGTGGATGACCGCAGCTGGTCGCGAGCAGCAAGTAGAAAAGGCCAAGCGGGTAATTCTCCAAGCACTAATCGGCATGGTAATTGTTTTGCTGGCCTGGGCGATCGTGCTGTTCGTCGCTAGAAGTTTAACTAACGCCACTAACGGCGGCCCGACCGAGCCGGGTATTCCCTGTAATCCAATGGTAGAAGATTGTTTCGGGACTGGTGTCCGGACCTTTGATATTACCGCAATTAATACCTGTTCCGAACCGCCTAATTATAGTGCTAATGTCCCGCGCGCCAGCGCTGTCTCGATCATTTTTAACGCTTCACTTAATGATACCAACACCAGTGATCCATCGGACCCTGGTTCAGTTGAATTTGCCTTTGATGATAAGACTAAAGCTCCTGAAGCTCCGAATTTGGTAATTGAACAATGTGATAATCCTGACCCAGCTAATAAAAACAAACCACCGTGTGTTGGTTGGATAACCCCTGATCCTATTTCCAGCCAGGTGTTTTCAGGTGAAACTAAGCAGGGGAAAGCCGGAAGTGTTAAAGCTGAATGGGTGGCGCGGGATAACACCCTAACCTTCTATCATGAATCATTTTCTGACGTGGAAGGCAACCCTGACAATTTGTGGTTTCAACCAAATACGACATATCGAATAACTGTACCGAGTGATAAATTAAATTTACCTGGTGTTCCTAAAAACCCCACTGCTTTACAGGATATTGCTAGTCGATTACTCCAACACTGCCAGCGCGATGTCGGCGTACCGATAATCGGCGATGAAATCATGGGCGATCATTGCGTTGAACAAGACGACCGGATCGAATGGATTTTTACGACCGGTGAAAAAATTACCGGAACTAAACTGGCCGTAACCAATACCTACCCGACCTCGGAATATCTCACCAATAGTGAGGCCCGACCAGATCGGAACGTTAACCGCCAAAGTATTTTCACGGCCACATTTAACACGGCTATTGATCCGTATACGGTTAATGGTGATAACATCCAAATTTATAAAGCTACAAAAAATCCAAATATCGAAACTGGTTTAGATGGTGAATACAATGACCCGCCACTATTATCAACCGATTTCACATACCACACGCCCGATGGGCGGACAATTCAATTCGGGTTCACTAAACCCGAGCAGGCGCTAGAACCATTTACCTGGTACAAAATCGTAGTTAAAGACATTCGCGACCTGTGTGCCACCAAGCTGGAAAATCCATACGAATGGGTATTCGAAACGAATGACAAAGTCCGTGGCGTTTATCAAGTTTACCCAGCCAATGAATTTCCAGCGGCTTGTCCAGCCACCCGGGTATTTATCCAATACAACACTTCGATGTGGAACATTGCCGGTGGGATGGATGATTGCTCGGTTGGATTGAAGGGGACTTATGTAACCGAGGGAATAATGAGCCCCTCGGCTGGGCGCGTCTTTAATGTTAAAGATAACTACAATTCGGCTGATCCGAATAATTCTTGTACCACCTTTCAATTTATTGCTCCACCAGGACCTCCCGATAACTCGGATCCTGAGAAGCCAGAATTAAGCCCAGGCACAACTTACAGCGTCGGCGTGAATAGTAGTTTAGTAATTGATAGCTCGGGCACAAAATTAAATTACGGCGACACCCCCTATGCCCATGATCCATCCCAAGGCCCATGGCATTTCACGGTGGCTGATAAGAACAGCTGCATCCAGCCGCCGGTTATCACTGATGTCCAAGCCGCGTCATACAAGCCCAAGGAAGGACCGGACGGTATCTGCTTGTCAGTCATGGGTTATTATTTTGAAAAAGTAAATGAAGCGGATATTAAACCAAACCTGCCCGATGATGGAGACGCACTGACTTATGGAGACGTGATACAGGGCGTTAGACCCAATCGGGCGATATTTGCCTGGACGAATAATTCCATCGTTGAAAAATTAGATGGTGGGAGTTTGCAGGTCGATGCGAATCACGATTTCCAGGTGGGCGTGAAGTATCGTGATCCATTCAACTTAGTAAAAGGTAATTTATATCCATTCCGATTATCATCTGATACCAGTCTAGCTGGCCCGTGCTTAATGTCCCTCAATCCAAATCAGGGCCCAGTCGGGACATCGGTTAACGCCACCGGAGAAAATTTTGGCCCACCTACCGGACGAATGACTTTCACTAGAAGCGTAGAAGTTGACTGGGATCTGAGCGGTGCATCATGGGGTGATAAATTTGTAAACAATGCCAGGGTCAGCGCCGCTAGTCAGCTGGGCGAGGGTAATGTCAAAGTTATTACTAAGGCCGGGGCGCCCAGCAATCCATTACCATTTGAGGTTAAACCAACAATCGGTGAGGCACCGCGGGTGGAGGAATCTGGTATCTGCGACCTGAAGGTGTCGCCGCCGAAAACACCCAGCCCGAATCCACGTAACGGGGACAATGAAGCCTGCCGTAACAGTATTATCTCAGCCCGCTTTACCCAGGACATGGACCAGGGCACCCTCAACACCGCTAATATTTATTTGGAGAAATGCATCAGCAATGTCTGCGCAAAAATTCCCGGTAGTATTGTGACGGCCGATCGTTCATTCGTACTGACCCCGACTGGATTACTGGAACCGTCAACCACCTACCGAATGACTATCAAGGGCGCGGTGACCAATAATGTCGTACCTACACCGGTCTTGATGGGCGGGGATTATGTCTGGCAATTTACCACTAAAGCCGGTGAAGCCTTATGCCAGATTACCAACATCGTTTTAATGCCGCCCGAACCGCTGGTTTATCAGGAAAAAGATATGCCGCTGTCCCACGAAAAAATCGCGGCCCCGAGCGATGACGCCTGCCACTTCTTAGTCGGGAATAATATTACTTACAGCTGGCAGAACACCAATCCGGCGGTGGCGTTAATTGATTCCGCCGTCACTAGTAATAAAAATACCGTTGTTAGTCCAGCTCCACCGATAGATCCCGTTAAAGGCACTACCGAAGTCTTTGTTAAGGCTGAGGGCAAGGAATCCAATCATGCCTCAGTAACTTTTGACCCGCTTTACTGTGTTAACGATGACCAGTGTAAAACCAATGTTTATAAGGAATCATGTCCCGGCTCTAAGTGTATCCAGAACAAATGCACCATGGTGTTTAATGGGATTGAACCACCCGATGGTTCGCTCGGCACCTACGTGACGTTTAAAGGCTGCTGGTTTGATGCTTACCAGGAGGGAGTGAGTAAGGTGACATTCACGGATAATAAAGATGGTTTAGCCCCAAATACCTTAATCTGTGGCTCGGCCAGCGCCACTTGGGAGAATGAACGGATTTACCGCGAAGTACCGAACCGCGCTACTCCGGAGGGTGATGACGCCGTGACTGGTCCGACTAGTGTCACCCGAGCGGATGGTCAAACAGCGACCGGGGCTACCTTTACAGTAAACAGTGTCGATAAGCCTAATATCTGCAAAGTCGTACCTAGCGATCAATTCCCGGCGCAACCAATCGCGATTAGTGGCGACCGTCTCGGTGACAAACAAGAGGCCGACGATAAAGTCACCATCACTACCTTGCCACCGCCAGGTACCACGACTGATTTCACCTCGTATATTGCCAACGGCTGGAAAGATACGGAAGTCAGCGCCAATGTGCCCGATACCGCCACTGAGGGCAGTAATGAACTGCGGGTCATTAACGGCGGAGTGTCATCCAATCCATTAACATTTTATGTCCGGTCACTGGATTGTACCCAAAGTTGTAATGTTGATAGTTCCTGCCCGGCTGGTGAAGGCTGTGGAACCGATCGTTGCTGCCATCCACGACCACACATCATCGCTAGCCGACCAGCGCCCAATGCCACTGATATTTGCCCCAATACATTAATCGAGGTTGATTTCAGTCAGCCGCTAGACCCGGGCACGGTTAATCAATCGACAGTTAAGTATATAAATAACCATAAAGTGGTGGTTCCGGGTTTAGGGGTGGGTAATGACGAATTGACAAAAACTGGCACGGTTCGAATCAGTCCCGGTTTAATGGATAATAACTCTACTCAGGAAATATTTTTTCAACCCGGTATTCGCAGTACGAAGGGTGTCTTAGCTGATTATTCAGCCGGACCGGTCAAGAGCCCGATTGCTTTTACTACTGCCCCGGAGATATGTTTGCTCGACCACGTGGCCATGACACCGACCTCTCATCGCTTTACGGCGAAATATAACGGGACAATAATCTGGCAAAAGAACTATTTACCATACTATGCGAAAGCGTATTCCAATACTAACCAGCTGTTAGGTCAAATTTCCGGTGTTTATAATTGGGACTGGAATTGGGAGATGGGCGATATGACAATTGCCACGAAGGACGGACCATACCCCGGGGATTATGTAAATGTTTTAGCCCAAGCCAATGGCACGACTTTCGTTAAGGCGACAGCCACGGTGACTGAAGATATTTCTGGTAAAACAAAAGGCCAAAGCCGTAGTGGGCAGGGGCAGGTGATTGTCGACTTCTGCGAGAATCCGTGGGTATTCACTGATACTGCAGGTAACTGCAATGTTGGTAGCTGTGCGGATTATAGTTTTGAGATGTCTTATTGCCGGGGTAACGGTCTGGAGTATATTTGCGAGGGCGGGATAAATGCCAATAAAGCATGCACGTTAGCTAGTGAAGCCACTGACTGCCCGGGCAGCAAATGCGGCACTAAATTATTGCCGAATTTCAGTTATCAACGCATTGAAGGCATTAATGCCCAGGACACAAATCGTATCAAGAGCTATTTCTTTAAACAGGATAAAGACAGCCGCGATACGATCGGCATCCTGATCTATAAGAATCCAGATTTCCTATCTCCCTATGATTGGTTCATCCAGCGTTTCCCGAATGATGTGGCCGGATCGAGTACAGTCATTGATGGTTACCCGGCGGTTCGGACCGGCACCACCACGTATGTCGGCGTGACTAATCAATGGAGCGATCGGTTAGAGGGCTTAATGTTTGTCTTTGACTACAACTCAAACAACGCCCAGGGCAGCACAGTCAATATTTACTCGCAAATTTTAAGTAAGATTAATTTTAACCTGAATGGCAATAGTTTCGACGAACCACTGATTCTGAACGATACTCGCCGGCGGCAGGATCTGATGAGCATGAAACTGATGCTCGAAGCCTACAAAACAAAGAACAGTAATTACCCATCATTAGTTGCCGGCAGCTACATCAGTGGCATGAGCACCTCGGTCTGGCCATCCTGGCAAAGCACGCTAGGAAATACCCTCGGTCGGGCGCTGAACACCGATCCTTTAAACTCGTTCAAGCCCGAATGTAAACCACCCGAAGTGGCCGGGACAGATAAATATGAATTAAGCACCTGCTGGTCAGAACTAAAAAAAACATTTAAATGTCCGGCTGATTCGCATATTTATGGCTATAAAACCACTAGCACCGGCTACGGATTATATGCCCGGATGGAATATTTAGGAACCGGAACATTCAGCAACGGGGGAAATATCACCGATTGCCCGGCCGGCTCGGTCTGTAATTGCTTCAATTATCGACTCGGACCATAATAACTTTGCCCATGGACGATCCCCAAACTACCCCATTACCAGACCAACCCCCAACCCGTTCATGGTTGGCGAACCGGCGAACCTGGGTTATAATAGGAGTGGCCCTAGCTTTGGTTATCGCCATCGCCACGGCGCTGATTGTTCTTCGACCAACCAATAAAACAACTACCTCCGAGTCCAACAGCGGACCCGCCACCAGTCCGAGCGGCGAGACCAATCAAACCAGCGGCCGGACGACCTTTCAACGCTTCACCGCTATCGACCGGGGTGATCGTGATCGGGACGGCTTAATTGATCAGGACGAAACCGCGGCTGGGACTAAGCTTGACCTGGCTGATACGGATGGTGACGGACTAACTGATTATGAGGAAGTCAAGATTTATCAAAGCAATCCGCTGAAACAGGATTCTGACGGTGACGGCCGGTTCGACGGCGAGGAAGTCAAGGCTGGCTACGATCCTAACAGCACCGGCCAGCTCCGAAATATTAATCAAGCTATTCAACAAATCAAATAACATTTAATCAATACGTCTATGTTTGAAAACCAACCCCTGTCCCAAAACAACCCGCTCAATCCGGTCATGCCGTCGCCCGGATTACCGGTCCAACCACCACCGCCACCACCCGGCACCATACCCCCGCCCAGTGCGCCTCCGGCGCCGCAAGCGAAGGTCTTTACCATGCCGGAAAAATTCCATACTGGCGGGAGCGGCGGCGGACCGAAGAGTGGCGGGACTCGCCGCTTGGTGATTATTTTAATTGTGGTCACGGCCGTAGCCGCCCTGGGCGTGGCCGGTTTGTATGTCTTCCAGCGGGTCATGAATAACTCCAACGCCAATGCTAACACCAACCTGGTCGTTAATGCCAACCGCAACGCGAATACTAATATTAGTAACGCTAATACTACCAACGCTAACGTGAATGCCAATGTCAACGGCAGTACCAACGTCAATGGAAACGTTAACACTAACGGCAATCTGAATATCAACGCCAGCAACACTAATGTCAGTAACATCAATGCCGCGACCAACACCAACAGCCCGGTCTCACTAACCCCCCTACCATCATCAACCGATACTGACAGTGACGGTCTAACCGATATCGAGGAGGTGCTGTGGACGACCGATGTGGCTAAACCGGACACTGATAGCGACACTTTTATTGATGGTCGCCAGGTGCGGGCTGACGGAACCACTATCGGGGAAATCTATTTAGCTTATAACCCGACCGGAACCGGTTCGCTCGAATCATCAACCCTAGTCAAACGATTAGAAAACGGCGCCAAACAATATAGCCTACTGGTGCCGACGGCCTGGACCACCAGTCTTGATTCAAGCGGCGGAATTCTAATTACTCCCGCTCAGGATACTGGCGAATTCTTCCAAACCCGGGTTAACGATAACCCGCAAAGCCAAACCCCGCAGCAGTGGTATCTGACGATTAATCCCAGCAGCAGCGTCAGCCTGCTCAAGACTGATAAGATCAACGGCCTAGAGGTTATTTACTCCGAAGATCAGAGTACGGTCTACCTGTTTCATGACACTCAGGTTTACAGTTTTCAGTACAGCTCGGGCACACTGGTCCTAGTTAATTATCGCACCACCTTTGAGATGATGCTGCGGAGTTTCCGCCTTGTCTCGGCGAGCTAAACCGCGATCCGTTCTCTCGATCACGCTGACCGTACCAGCCCGCCTGTCGACAGCCACCATCAGTCGTTGGGCTAGCCAAGCCCGGCGGCGCTTAGCGGCACCCCCGGGGGACCTGTCGATCGTGACCGTTAGTTCACCGCGCAGCCGTCAGCTAAACCGCCAGTACCGGCATCGCGATTATCCTACCAACATTCTGTCGTTTTCATTCTCACCGTCCGACCAGACTAACACCGCTCAACCGTGGGGGGAAATTGTCCTCTGCCCGGCCGTGATCCGGCGGCAGGCCGGACAATGGTCGCGGACCTATCGCCAACATTTTCGCGCCCTACTCGAACACGGACTACTGCATCTGCTCGGTTATGATCATCGCACCACCATCGAGCAACGCCGCTGGAACCGACTAGAAAAAAAACTTCATGCCCATCATTAATTGGTCTCGCATTAAAAAAAGCTTTTGTTTCGCCGGCCAAGGACTAGCCCAGGCTATGTCACGCGAAAACAATTTCCGGGTACACCTGGCGATTGCGCTGCTGGTGGTCGGGGCGATGATTTGGTTAAAGGTTAACCGCCTGGAAGCGGCTATTTTATTATTACTGATTAGCACCATTTTAACCCTCGAATTGGTTAATACGGTGGTTGAACGATTCGTGGATTTACTCGAACCGCGAGTTCACACCTACGTCGGCCTGATTAAGGATTTAATGGCGGCGGCGGTGCTGATTACTTCGCTGGCGGCCGCTGTGATTGGCTTGTTAATCCTCTGGCCCTACTTATTTCCGGCCCTCGGTCATTGAACAACCCTAGTGTTCAAGCGCTTTTATCCACAGCCCTCGTATTTTTCTCAATATTCGACTATAATAACAGGCGATATGGATCCCGCGTCTAACGAAATTCTTTATGGCTCGGCCTGAACTGTATACCGGGCTGGATATCGGGTCGGCCATGATTCGCGTGGTCGTGGGGCAGCGACAACCGCCGGATGAAGGTTTGCATATACTCGGCGCGGCCGAGGGTCCGGCGGAAGGAATTTCCAAGGGCACTATTACCAGCATCGAGGATGCGGTCTCTTCAATTTCCGCCACCCTGGAAAAAGTTGAGCGCATGACTGGCGTGCCAGTTGAGCATGCCGCGGTCAGCGTCAATGGCACTCATATTGTCTCTCAAGAAAGTCATGGCATTGTGGCGGTAGCCAAAGCCGACGGTGAAATTAAGCAGAATGATCTGGATCGGGTGATCGAAGCTGCCCAGGCTGTCGCCACGCCCCCAAATTACGAAATCTTACATGTCGTGCCGCGGACCTACACGGTTGACAACCAGCATGGCGTCAAGGATCCGATTGGCATGAGCGGGATGCGCCTGGAAGTCGACACCCAAATAATTCAGGGCTTAAGCGCTCAAATAAAGAACTTGCAAAAAGCTATTTATCGGACAGGCGTTAGCATCGATGACATGGCCCTAAGCGTCTTAGCCTCTTCGACTGCGTGTGTCTCGAAGCGACAGAAAGACTTAGGGGTAGCCCTATTAAACATTGGCACTTCGACCTCCAGCTTGATGGTTTTTGAAGAAGGGGAAGTGATGCACACTAAAATTCTGCCGGTCGGTGGCGCGCACATTACCAACGACGTGGCCATTGGGTTACGGATCTCGATCGACCTAGCGGAAAAAATAAAGTTGGAATATGGCACTGCCCTACCAGGCGATATTAATAAACGCGATGAAGTTAATTTAGCTGATGTCGGAGGTGAGCAAACCCTAGTCTCTCGCCGACACATTGCCGAAATCATTGAGGCTCGAGCGGAAGAGATGATTAAAATGGTCGACCGGGAATTACAGCAGATCGATCGCTCGGGATTGCTTCCGGCCGGCGTGGTCTTAACCGGTGGGGGCGCGAAATTAGCCGGGCTAGTTGATTTGGGTAAGCGCGAATTCCGCTTACCGGTAGCGGTTGGATTCCCCCTGGGTTACACCAGCGCCATTGATAAAATCCAAGATCCAGCTTTTACCACGGCCCTGGGGCTGGCTAGCTGGCAAGCCGATAGCCATGGGGCTGGTCGATTACTGCAGTGGTCAAATAAAATTTTGCCGGTCAACGATACGGTTGATCGGATGAAACGCTGGTTTAAAAGTTTTTTACCATAACCATTAATCCGGGCAACCGGATTAAGGCCTGAACACAGATATTGTCCAAGCTGGCATGACCGCCATTGCCGCACCGTCAGCGCTCTGGTACAATAACAACTACCATGGCCAAAGCCAATTCTATGGAAGTCAAACCCCAAATCGAAACCTTCGCGAAAATCCGAGTCCTTGGCGTGGGCGGCTCAGGTGGCGCGGCCATCAACCGGATGATGCAGCATAAAATTCGGGGCATTGATTTTGTGGCGATTAATACTGATGCCCAGGCCCTGCATCACAACGCGGCCCCATCCAAAATTCACATCGGCAAAACGACTACCCGTGGACTGGGCGCGGGTATGGATCCGGAACTTGGCCGTCAGGCGGCCGAGGAGGACCAGGAAGAAATGCATGAACTACTAAAGGGTAGCGACATGGTTTTTATTACTGGCGGCTTGGGCGGTGGCACTGGTACTGGCGCGATGCCGCTGATCGCCGAAATTGCCAAGGACGTCGGCGCCCTGACCGTGGCCGTGGTGACTAAACCATTTACCTTTGAAGGCGCGCAGCGGCGACAGATCGCCGATTCCGGGTTAAATGAATTATCCGATAAAGTTGACACCATCATTACCATCCCCAATGATCGGCTGTTACAAATTATAGATAAAAAAACTTCACTGCTGGAAGCCTTTCAGGTGGTTGATGATGTCTTGCGGCAGGGGATTCAGGGGATTGCCGAACTGATCACCGTGCCGGGACTGATTAACGTCGACTTCGCGGACGTCAAAGCCATTATGAAAGACCAGGGTACGGCCCTGATGGGCATTGGCCGCGGGACTGGGGAAAACCGGGCGGTCGATGCAGCCAAGGCGGCGATCGATTCACCTCTCTTAGAGATGCCGATTGATGGCGCTCGGGGGGTCTTATTTACGGTTACGGGTGGTAATAGCTTGAGCATGTATGAAGTTAATGAAGCCGCTCGAATCATTACCCAATCGGCGGACAGCAATGCCAAAATCATCTTTGGCGCAGTAATCGAAGAAGGAATGAAAGACGAAATTAAGATCACGGTCATAGCCACTGGTTTTGGCAAGGGCGCCAGTCGCGCCGTTAAAAAGTCGACCCCCATGTCAATGGCCACCCCGACCCCATTTGAATCCAAGCCGCTGACGGTCGACAAGCCACGATCAAATATCCCGTCGACACCATTACCGTCAATCACTTCGCCGTCAACCTTCTTACCAAAAGCACCACCGGTGACAACTAAAACCAAGGAAGAAGAGGACCTCGACATCCCGGCTTTTATTAGAAAAAAAATGATGTAATTATCAGCGCCACTAGATCGCCGGCGGGATCAATCCGCCGTTTTTTATTTACTTGAGATTTATCCACATTATTTTACGAACCGAGTCCCCGGGCCATGGATAAATGATAGAAAAAGCTTAAAAAATCATTAAATTCATCTTTTCGGCCTTCCTTGACTGACCCTAGATGTAGTGGTATACTTATCACTAACACCACAACATCTAGTGGTTTTAACTCAAAATCTTAAACAAACCCTAAAGAACATTAAACAATTTACCCTCCCGCCTGGAGGCCATCTTAGTCAGTCACCCGGCGGAGGCTTAAGCTGGTGTCGCCAGGCGGCTTCGGGCGGCTTGGTCACAGCTTATTAACCCCATGAAATGCCCATCTTGCCATTATCGCGATACCAGCGTGACCGATTCGCGCGTCGTAGACGAAGGCCTAGCCATTCGCCGCCGACGGGAATGCGATCGTTGCAGTTTCCGCTTTTCCACCGTCGAAGAGGTGGAAATTCTCAATTTAACCGTGGTTAAGCGTGATGGCCGGCGAGAACCATACAGTCGGGATAAGCTAGAAACCGGCATCCGCAAAGCCTTTGAGAAACGGGCTATGACCACGGTGGCCTTTAAAAAACTAATCGGGCAAATCGAACGCGACATTCAGGTCCGTGGTCGGGCGGAAATCACCTCTAAACAAATCGGAGAGATCGTAATAAAACGTCTCCAACGCGCTGACCAAGTCGCCTATATCCGTTTTGCCTCAGTTTATCGTCAGTTTCAAGACGTCGAATCATTTAAACGGGAACTAAATCGTCTAGTTCGCCAACGCGGCTCGCGCTCATCAACTAAAACTCCAGTCTAGTCATGTCTGACCCGCACTCAACGACCACGACCAACTCGGGTAAAACCACCACCGCGACCGGTCAGCTGATTGACGTACTTAACCAGCGCACCCCCGCGCCAGTCTCACACCGCCGTGGCCCGGGGATGAAAATTCACCGCCTGTTAACTATGCCGGGTCAATCGCCCCTGGAACAGGTCCAGTACGAAACCCGGAAGTCGGTTATCAAGAATCCGGATGGTCAGATCGTTAAGGAAATTTCCCAGGTCGAAGTGCCGGTCACTTGGAGCCAGGTGGCGACCGATATTGTCGCCCAGAAATATTTTCGCAAAGCTGGCGTACCGCTCCGTGATGCTAACGGACAGCCGATTATCGGATCAGATGGCCAACCGTTGCTCGGCTCGGAAACCAGCGCTAAACAGGTAATTCGTCGCCTGGCCGGGACCTGGCGATGGTGGGGTGAAAAATACGGTTACTTTTTTTCGGCGGCTGATGCCCAGGCTTATCAGGATGAAATGGAGCACACCCTGATCCGGCAAATGGGGGCGCCAAATTCACCGCAGTGGTTTAACACTGGTTTGAACTGGGCTTACGGCATTACCGGCACACCCCAGGGGCATTACTATGTTGATCCGGACAATGGCCAACTGGAAAAATCGACGGACGCCTATTCCCGGCCGCAGCCCCACGCCTGTTTTATTCAGCAAGTGACCGATGATCTGGTCAACGCTGGTGGTATTTTTGACCTGGTCACCCGGGAAGCGAGATTATTTAAGTTCGGCTCCGGCACCGGCAGTAATTTCTCGGCCCTGCGTGGCAGCGGTGAGAAATTATCCGGCGGCGGCGCTAGTTCCGGTTTAATGTCGTTTTTAAAAATATTTGACCGTTCCGCCGGGGCCATCCAATCTGGCGGGACCACCCGCCGGGCGGCTAAAATGGTGGTGGTTGACGTTGATCATCCGGATATCGAGGAGTTTATCGAGTGGAAAGTCCGGGAAGAACAAAAAGTCGCCGACCTGGTCACCGGCAGCCAGATCAACGGCCTGTATCTAAACGAGATTATGCGCCTAGCCCAGGCGGAAAAGACCACCGATTATCATCATCACCCGGCGTTGGCTAACCTAGTTCGTCGCGCCCTGCTGCGCAAGGTGCCGCTCAATTACATTCTGCGGGCGTTGGCTTTAGTCGAACAGGGCCAAAGCCAAATTGATTTCCCGATTTTTAACACTCACTTCGAGGGCGAAGCTTACGTCACAGTCTCCGGTCAGAACGCCAATAATACTGTCCGAGTCACTAACGAATTCATGCAGGGGGTCGAACGTGATACCGCCTGGGGGCTGGTTTGGCGGACGACCCGCGATCTAGCGAAGGAAATTCCCGCCCGGACGTTATGGGAGAAAATTGGCCAAGCCGCCTGGTCCAGCGCTGATCCGGGCCTGCAATACGACACCACCATCAACGAATGGCACACCTGTCCGGAGGATGGACGAATTAACGCCTCTAATCCTTGCTCCGAATACATGTTCTTGGATGATACCGCCTGCAACCTGGCCTCAATTAACTTAGCTCACTTTTATAACCCAGCCACCGGCACCTTTAATGTCGAAGCCTTTCAGCACGCCTGTCGGTTGTGGACTATCACCCTGGAAATTTCTGTTTTAATGGCCCAGTTTCCCAGCCCGGAAATCGCCCACCGGTCCTACCTCTATCGGACGCTGGGCTTGGGTTATGCTAACCTGGGTACCATCTTGATGATGATGGGCGTGCCGTATGATTCACCGCCAGCCCTGGCCATTGCTGGCGCGATCACGGCCATGATGACCGGCGAGGCTTATGCTACCAGTGCGGCCATTGCCCAGCAGGTCGGAGCTTTTCCGGCCTATGAACATAACCGCGACCACATGCTCCGCGTGATCCGCAATCATCGTCGCGCCGCCTATAATACTCCGGCGGTGGAATACGAAGGTCTGACCATTACCCCGACCGGCATCGATCCGAAAAATGTCCCGGAAAACATGCTCAAAGCCGCGCGCGAAACCTGGGACCGAGCGCTGCAATGGGGGAAGGAATACGGTTACCGTAACGCCCAAGTGACGGCCATCGCCCCGACCGGGACGATCGGCTTGGTGATGGACTGCGATACCACCGGGGTGGAACCAGATTTTGCCATCGTCAAGTTTAAAAAGCTGGCCGGCGGGGGATATTTTAAAATCGTCAATCAGTCGGTAGCTAAAGCCCTGCGCCATTTAGCTTACTCGGACGAACAGATCCACGACATAACCGATTACTGCAAAGGCCACGGCACCTTGGACGGCGCGCCGCATATCAATCATCACCGCCTACTAGCCAAGGGATTTATCGGCGAGGATATCACCAAGATTGAGCAGCAATTGGAAGCGGCTTTCGACATTCGGTTTGTAATTAATCCGTTAACGCTCGGTCCCGAGACCATGAAACGAATCGGCCTGGGCGACCCCGCCGCCAACCCCAACATCAATGTGCTCGAGGCGCTGGGTTTCACTAAGGAAGAAATTGCCGCGGCCAATGAATACGTGGTTGGAACGATGACGATTGAAGGCGCGCCTCATTTAAAGACCGAGCATTATCCGATTTTTGATTGCGCTAACCGCTGCGGCACTAAAGGTACCCGTTACATCGCCTACCAGGCTCACTTAAAAATGATGGCTGCGGTCCAACCATTTATCTCGGGGGCAATTTCAAAAACGATCAATATGCCCAACGAAGCCACGATTGAAGAAGTCAAGCAAGTTTACTGGGAGGCCTGGAAAATGATGCTCAAGGCGATCGCTCTCTACCGTGACGGTTCAAAATTGTCCCAACCGCTCAACACTGTGTCCGAGGATGATGAACTGGCCCTACTCGGTGGAGCGGATGAGGACGTGGCCGAAATAACGCCGCAGGCAGCTAATGACCTGGCGGCTTTGCGCGCGGTCAAAGAAAAACTGCCGGACAAACGAGTCGGCTGGACGCAGGAGGCGATTGTCGGCGGACATAAGGTTTTCGTTCGGACCGGCGAATATCACGATGGACGGCTGGGCGAAATCTTCATCGACATGTACAAGGAAGGCGCGGCGTACCGGTCGCTGATTAACTGTTTCGCCATCGCGATTTCTAAAGGATTGCAATATGGCGTACCATTAGATGAATTTGTTGATACCTTCACCTTTACCCGTTTCGAACCAGCCGGCCAGGTCGTCGGCCATCCCAATATAAAAATGGCCACCTCGATTCTAGATTATATCTTCCGGCTGCTAGGTTACGAATATATAAACCGAGAAGACTTAGTCCAGGTTAAACCGCATGCGGAAGCTAGTCAGACCGAACTACCACTGCCGACGCAATTATCATCAGAAACTACTGCCCTGACGCCGACTCCGATTTCGCCGACGACTGCCCAAAACGCGCCGACCATTATCGCCGATGATAAAGCCGCCGCCCGGGCCCAGGGTTTTACCGGCGACACCTGTTCGAATTGTGGCAGCATGAAAATGAAGCGCAATGGCTCCTGCCAGGTTTGCCTGGAATGTGGCACCACCACTGGCTGCTCCTAAAAATTACCACCCAATAAAGACAAACAGGTGCCCCCACCCCCGTCCCTGAACTCGCAGATCCGGAAATATATTTGGGATCTAGGGCAGGATGATAAGGGGGTAGGGGCACCAATCTGAAAACTGTGCTATACTAACCCCGAAAGGATAATTTTATGCCCGAACAACCACCGTCAACCGGAGATAAGATCAATCAAGAAATAAATAAAATCCCGCCGACCAATGACCGGAACTTAATGGCCGCGCTGTCATATGTTTGGATTTTGTCAATTGTAATGTTGATCATGAAACGGAATGATCAGTTCATCCAAATGCACGCCAAGCAGGCGCTAATTTTATTCCTATTCTCGCTGGTCTCATTTATTCCGGTTATCGGCTGGATCATCGGCTTCCTGGCCTTTGTCGGTATGGTGCTAGGCTTTATCAATGCCTGGCAAGGAAAAGAATTTAAACTGCCGTTTATTTACGCCTGGTCGACGAAAATCAAGTTCTAAATAATCACCGTGCCCCCTGTGATTCCCAGACAATTTCATCCCGCTGATCGCGGCCTAGTTCATGCTTATGTCGGTGATGGCAAGGGCAAAACCACCGCCGCGATCGGGGTGGCCGTCCGGGCCGCCGGGCATGACTGGCGGGTGTGTTTTTTGCAGTTCATGAAATCATCCCAGTGGCCGAGCGGGGAGCGACGGAGCTTGCGCAAACTGGGTATCGAAGTCGAAGTTCTAGGTGAGGGATTTTATAAAATTATGGGCGATCGCAAACCAGCGGAAATGCACCAAGCCGCCGCGACCAAGGCGCTGACTATGGCGCGGGACAAAATTTGGTCCGGGCAGTACCGGCTGGTGGTGATGGATGAATTAGGTACCGCGGTTGAAGAACAGGTACTGGACCGAAAAGCAGTGGAGAAATTACTGCGCGATCACGCTAAAGATAAACAGGCCAAAGCAGTCAATCTCATTTGGACCGGCCATCAGAAATTCGGCTGGATGATTAAATACGCCGATCTGGTGACCGAAATGAAAATGATTCGACACCCTTATTACAAGGGAATCATTGCTACCCGCGGATTGGATTATTAAGATGACCCGCCGGATCTATCTCCTGATAGCGGTGGTGTTGTTAACGGTTGGGACGGGTTGTAGCCTGACGACTACGGTTAATTTTAACAGCTCGACGGACGATAAAAATCTAAATTTATCCGCCACCAATACCGATCTAGGCACGTCCGTTCAGTACTCTGGTCAAGACGGAAAAAGTGCGCTAGAATTGCTCCGCGCTGGTTACCAAGTTGAAGCGTCGAATCAGGGATTTGTGACGGCCATCGATGGGACTAAGCCAGGTAATCAACAATTTTGGGCATTTTATGTCAATGGTAAACAAGCCGAAGTCGGTGCGAAAGACTACCAAACGCACAATACCGATTCAGTCGAGTGGAAACTTGAAGCGTATTAATATTTTGAAAAGTAGTCGGACGACCAAGCATTCAGCGCCACCCCCACCCCGCCTCAATCAGGAGGTGGCTAGCCGGATGAGTGGTAACTTGAAAGTTTCTAGTCGAATTAGTAGAGGAAAACGGGGACGGACTAAAACTGTTAAACGAATGGGGACAGTCAATGCTCGCGCCATTCATCGTACTCTGGCCCAACTGAATGACTACCCGTTAACTATTTCAGCCGATCTGCCCCTGGATATGATAGTCAAACCAGTCCGGCAAATTGAATGGGGCTGGGCGGTGCTATCGGCCATCTTGGCAGTCGGCCTCTGTTCGGTTTTTATCTGGCCGCTGGTGCGTTGGTCGCAACCGGACGAACCCACGGGCGGAACTGTTTTGGGTCAGACGATCTCGGTGCCACTCCGTGTCGAAGTTCAAGTTAAATTGGATAATCAGACCAGCATCATGACCGTGTCGCCGGTACATGGCACCCTGACTGAAGTGGTGGCGTTAACGGCGAACCAAGCCTCGACCTCATTTTTATACCAATCGCGTGGCAGTTCAATTTACCTGAGCGAATTTGCCGGCCGAACTGATAATCAGACTGGGCACTGGATAGTGGCTGTTAATGGTCTAACCCAGCCCGACCTCAGCCAAGCTGAACTGCGCCAAGGTGATCGGGTGTTGATTTTATACCAGCCGGTCAACCCATGAAAAAAATCAGCGCCGCCCAGGTTTGGATCGCAGTGGTCTTCATAATTGGCGGAGCGGCAATGCGCCTAGTTCGTCACTTTGGCTGGCTGGATTTGCCGCCTAATTTCGCGCCTGTCGCGGCCATGGCGATGTTCGCTAGCGCTCAACTGCCCAGACGCTTAGCCATCATTGTACCGTTTGGACTGATGCTCCTGAGCGATCTGATCATCGGCTGGTATACGCCGGGGGTGATGATCGCCGTTTACAGCAGCTTCGGGGTAAGTTTAATCCTGGGGTTCTGGTTACGACGTCGTTTTAGCATTAGCCGTTTAGTAACTGCCAGCTTGGGCGGAGCCACCGCTTTCTTCTTAATTACCAATGCGGCGGTGTGGGCCTTCCAGTCAATGTACCCACACAGCTGGGCCGGGTTGATACAAACCTACATCGCTGGCCTGCCATTCTGGCGTAATACGGTGCTGGGGGATCTGACTTATGCCGCTATCTTCTTTGGCGTCTACCAGGTAATCGTGGTATATTTACGGCGTCGGCAAGCAATCGTGACTGCCTGGTCTAATGGCTGATTTTCGTCACTATCAACCTCGTCGGAGTTCAAGTGGCACCGCCTGGCGCCGGTGGTTTATATTTGCCATTATCGCGATAGTAATTTTTTTCATGGCCCGGGCAATTTTCGGTGGCGGTAATTCTTCGACGAATGAAAACAACGAACCAGATATAACCCTGATTAATAACGCCGATGTTAACGCGCCCGCCAACACTAATACTGACCTTAACGCTAACACTAATTTGGCGGTCAATGGGAACACAGATTTAAGCACCTTTGCACTGGCCAATTGTCCGGTGCCAATTTCGCAATACGGACAACGCCAAGTGGTTGCCCTGACCTTTAATCTGGTTGCGAATAATAAATACGTGCCGGAAGTTCTAACCGCTCTCCAGCAAGCCAAAGCTGGTGCCAGTTTTTTTACCACCGGCGCTTTCGCAGTTAAAAACGAGGAACTGATTAAGTCAATCGTAGCTGCCGGGTTCGGCGTTTACAGCCAGGGCAATGACCTACTTCATTTCGGCACGCTCGCTATCGCCGATGTGACTAGTCAACTGACTAAAGCGGAAAACACCATTAGCGCCATAACTGGTCAGACTACCAAACCGCTGGTCAGGATGCCATACGGGGAATACACCGACCAGACCATCAAAGCGGCGAAGGACCAGGGCTACTGTATTATTCAGTGGACCGTTGATGCCTTCGACTGGAAAAGTGACATGACCGCCGACCAGTCGAAAGAACGGGTGCTGGGAGCGATTAAACCGGGCGCGATTGTAGTCATGTCGGCCGGTTCAGACACCGCCCCAAATTTTTTAAGTAGCCTGATTAGCGAACTTCGCAGTCGGGGTTATGAACCGCTATCAGTGGCGCAACTTTTACAAACAAAATAATATCAAGCACCTATGTTTAATGCCACCAAACGCGTTAGTTTCACAGTCGTCATCGCCCTGCTACTCGGCTGGGGTGTCATGTCATTATTAATCTTGCGGTCGGCTGATTATAGCCTGCAGGCCGACACTCTCGATGCCGGTAGCACCGCGATCCGGTCGCCGAACGTCAAGTTGACGATGCAAGTTGACAAGCGGGTGTATCGCGCCGGAGAGACCGTCTTGATCTCGCTCCGCAATGATAGCCGAACACCCATCTGGTTGCCGACCACCGCCAGCGGCTGTGTTACATCCTGGTGGACGGTGGAACGCCTGGAAGATGGTGATTTCTGGCGCCCGGTTGGGCTGACTAAGGCCGCCTGCAGTATCCCGATCGGAATTAATCAATTCGCTAAACATGATTTACGGACGGCGGAGTGGAATAGCCTGGTACCCGGCCCGCAACTCGGCGAGGTATATATTAATGCTCCAACCGGCACCTATCATATCGCCACCCCGTATTTAAAAGGAAAGCAAGTGGCCGAAATAAACTGGCAACAAGCGGAACTGCCGAAAATTACCTCTCCTAGTTTCACGATTCAGTAATAATTCAGTTTTGACATATAGTTTACATTACTACATAATGTAGTAATAGCAGATTATATATGAACGAAATCCCAACCCCACTCTCCCCGGGACCAATAAAAAAGTCACCCTCGCCGCTGTTTATCGCCATTATTAGCAGCACCATCGTCGGCGGATTGATGGGCGGTCTGGTTGGCTACTCGGTCGTCAATGGCGGCCTGCTGACCAATACGAATAATAACTCGATTACTAGTCGAAGCGCGACCTTATCAGTCCAGGAAGAATCAGCCACGGTTGAGGTGGTCGATCAAACCAACCCGGCGGTAGTTAGCATCATTCAAACCAAAGACTACTCTAAGATTTATAGTCAGCCGCAGTCACCGCTCGATCAATTCTTCGGCTTCCAATACCAGCAGCCAGTGCCCCAGGGTCAACAGGAAGTCGGTCAGGGCAGTGGTTTTATCGTCAAAGCTGACGGCACCATCGTGACCAACAAGCATGTGGCTGACGATGAGCAGGCCGAATATACGGTGGTGATGAACGATGGTAAACGCTATGACGCCCAGGTGCTGGCCAAAGATCCGGTCAATGACGTAGCGATTATTAAAATCGACGCGAACGACTTACCGACCTTGACCCTGGGCGATTCCAATAATGTGAAAATTGGCCAAACGGTCATCGCCATCGGTAACGCTCTCGGTCAGTACCGGAACACGGTCACCAAGGGCGTTATTTCCGGTAAGTCCCGGACCATTACAGCCGGTGATTCCAGCGGTCAGACTGAAACCCTAGAAGACGTATTCCAAACCGACGCCGCCATCAATCCCGGCAATTCCGGCGGACCGCTGTTAGATTTAAGCGGTCAGGTTGTGGCGGTCAATACGGCCGTCAGCCAGTCGGGTCAACTAATCGGTTTTGCTATCCCGATTAACGTTATCAAGCGCGACCTGGAATCAATTCAGAAATCAGGAAAAATCGTGCAACCATATTTAGGCGTGCGTTATACAATGATCACTAAGTCACTGGCTGATCAGAACAAGTTACCGGTTGATCATGGCGCAGTACTGACCAGCGGCCAGACCAGTGACGAACTGGCGGTTATTCCTGGTTCACCGGCCGATAAAGCTGGCTTAGTGGAAAATGATATCATCGTGGAAATCAACAGTATCGTGCTATCAGCCGACCGATCGCTGGCCGGAGCGTTATCACAATATAAACCCGGCGATGTGGTTACTTTGAAGATCTACCACCAAGGCGACCAACAGGAAATAAAAGCCACGCTCGGGGAACGGACTTAAATAAGGTATTGATAGTTACCGCCCCGCCCCAGTTTTTAATCCAATGACCAAAAACTGGGGCGGGGCGGCTTGATTGTTTAGATTTTTCAGGCGTGATACACTGACACTGTTTTATATCCGAAGAAAATATATCTATGTATAAAGGAAATACTCTAATCCCCGTGGTGGCGATTGTTTTTGCGATCGCTGCCTTCACCACAGTCGGGTATTTCTGGTGGACCGGACGGGAGACTGTAGTAAATACAAATACAGCGGTTTGTACCGAAGAGGCTAAAATCTGCCCGGACGGCCGCACGGTTGGTCGAACCGGACCGAATTGTGAATTTGCGCCGTGTCCGGGGGGACACTAACTAGTATAATTATGTCCGCGCTTCTCTTCACTAATTAACACCAAACATATGCGTCACGGCAACATTTTAATCCCCGTCTTAGCCATCGTTTTCGCGGTCTTATCCGCCGTGACAGTGGTTTATTTCGGTTTTGTTCAGGATCTTACCAACGAGAATGTCAACAACGCGAATACGGTCGTGGCTGGGGGCAATGCTAACGCCGTAACCAACACAAATACCGTGGTGGTTAATGCGAATGCCAACGCTAACGCGAATACAAATGTAGTGGTAAACACTAACACGGCCACGGTGACTGCCGACAGTTCCTGCACCTACACCGCTCCCAACAACTGGAAAACTTATACCAATGCGGCCATCGGCTACCGTCTCAACTACCCGGCCGATTGGACGGTTAAAGAAATTAATAATCTGCCGGACGAAATGTTCAACCAGCCAGTTAAATACATTACGATTACAAAGGGCAATTATTTTCTGGCGGTGGGCGTGCGTCATAACAATGACACCTTCCTGACCTCTGACCGGACCGGTGTCGGGGCGGGAGATTTCGTCTCCGCCGGAACAGAAAAAATCTGCGACACCAATATCTCGGCATCAAAATTGGTATCCAGTAACAAAGCCAAAGAATGGTTCTATTCGCCGAATGGTCCAGGCTTAGTAACTGTCTTGGGTCATAAAGTTAACGCGGCGCTATCGTTTTCCGGAGCCGGCAACGTTTATGAGGTCCTGGATATGACTAATTCGACTGAATTAGGAATCACCAGGAATATTATGAAAACACTAACCTTTATCGATTAAATATCCACCCATGTTTACCAGGAAAATACCAATTCCAATTCTAGCCACAATCATGGTGATAATTTTAGCGGCCGGTGGTTACGGACTGTGGCATTGGCTGTCGCGGGATACCACCTCGAACGTGAACGAGGTTGAGACGGATAATACTAACACCATGGCGTTAAACGAAAACGCCGAGGCTAACATTAACGACGTCGGGGATACCAACGTCAATCAGAATACCAACCCCACGGCGGCGACTAATACAAACTCCGCCAGTGGTGAAAAAACCTTTACCAGCGCCGATAAATCCTACAGTCTTAAATATCCCACCGCCTGGTATCCACATGACCTCGGTGATTATGTGATTTTCACCAAGTCGGCGGAAGAATTAACGCTGGAAGGGACGGAAGGGTACGCACTCGGAGCACAGATAATTACTCGGGTTGAGCCGATGGTCGACGCCGATGGGCAACCGTTAACTAAGACGCAATGGATTGAGGCTTATGTCGATGAAACCAGCATCGATGGCAACCCGGTTACCACCAGCGACGTGACCGTTAATGGACGTTTGATGTTGAAGGTAATTACCCCATTGTCGGAAGTTGACGGCAAAGATATCGTCTATTATTACTTCACCGCCAATCAGGTCTATTCGCTTTATCATTACCCCTACTTACCGGCCAGTTCCGAAACAAAGAATTTCGAGCAGGTGGTACAAACATTTAAACCGTAATAAGTCACTGGTCGTGCCGACATGATTAATGCCATAAGACCCAACAGTTTGATGCGCGGCCGTTGGTGGTTAGTGATAATCGCGATTGTCTTCCTGGGTGGAGCGAGTTGGCTAATTATCAACCGCCAGGAGCAACCGCGTGTATGCGCTGACGATGTCAAAATCTGCTCCGATTTATCTCAAGTTAGGCGACAATTGCCAACCTGTGACTTCACACCCTGCCCGGTCTATGACCGTGCCACCCGGACTGGGGAAGGGTGCGTTATTACCGGCTGTAGCGGGCAGATTTGTAGCGATCAAGAAGAAATTACTACCTGCGAATACAAGCCGGAATACGGCTGCTATCAGCGAACCAAATGTGAACGTCAGGTCGACGGTAAATGCGGCTGGACGCCAGGCCCGAGTTTACCGGGCTGTATTGACCAGGCGCGGCAAGGCTTGTTAAAACCCAGCTAATAACTTAGACTGCCGTTAACCCGGCCACTAATCACCATTCCAAATGCTAACCGAGATAATTAAAAAACTGGAACACCTTCGTGAGAAAATCGCGGCCTCACGAAGGTTACTTTGACCTAGATCAAAAACGACAACAGATCGCCGAACTTGAGGCGGCCATGAGCCAGCCGGATTTTTGGTCGGACCGGGCCCGAGCGGAGCTGGACAGTCGGAGATTGAAAGAGTTGCAGGACGAGGTGGCAGCCTGGGAAACAATTGATCAGGAGGTGAACAGTTGGTTGGAATTAGCGGCGGCGGCTGATGAATCACAACGAGTCGAGATCGAAGAGCATATAAATGAATTAACCGAAAAATTCCGGACCCTAGAATTCACGCTGTTATTTTACGATCCTTATGACGAGCGAAACGCGATCGTGGCCATTCATGCCGGGACCGGCGGGACGGACGCGATGGATTGGGCGGAAATGTTACTGCGGATGATCACCCGCTTTTGCGAGCAGCGCGGCTGGACTACCCGGATTGTCGATGAATCGCATGGCCAGGAAGCCGGGATTAAAAGCGTCACCTTTGAAGTGACGGGGCATTATGCCTTTGGTTATTTGAAATCTGAAGCCGGAGTTCATCGTTTAGTCCGGATTTCGCCGTTTGACGCGGAGAAAATGCGACATACCTCGTTCGCACTGGTGGAAGTATTACCAGAACTGGCGGAAGTGGAGGACGTAAAAATCGACCCCAAGGACTTGCGGATTGATACTTTTTTGTCATCCGGTCATGGCGGCCAAAGTGTCCAAACAACTTATTCGGCCGTGCGGGTTGTCCACCTGCCAACGAAAATTACCGTGGCTGTTCAGAACGAACGCTCTCAGCAGCAAAATAAAGAAACCGCACTGAAAATTTTAAAAGCCAAGCTTCATCACCTGGAGATGCAAAAACGCCAGCAGGAAAAACAGGAACTGCGCGGAGAATATCACGAGGCCGCCTGGGGCAATCAAATTCGCTCCTACGTCTTACAACCCTACCAAATGGTTAAAGATCATCGGACTAAGCACGAAACGGCCCAGGTGAATGAGGTTTTAAATGGCCAGCTGTTACCGTACATGGAAGCTTTTTTGCGCTGGATCAAAGCCGGTCGACCACGAGTGGCCGGGGCTGACGATAAGGTCTAAATTCTGCCGTCAGTGTGGCCGAAGAGTTGGGGTGTTATCACTTTCCCCTCGTCCCTCGACAAGCTCGGGACGTTTCCCCCTTCTGAATTCAGAAGGGGGACGATGGGGGAAGTGAAAGCGATAGCCAGCACTAATCACGCTTTATCCTGGGCGAGTGGTCTATTAAAGGCAGTTGCTGCCACCGCTGATAAAGTGTAAACTCTTTTTGATGTGCGGCATTGTCGGTTACATCGGTCAGAAGGCAGCGGCGGGTATTTTAATTGAAGGTTTGGAAAAGCTTGAATATCGCGGCTATGACTCAGCCGGAGTAGCCCTGCTCGATAATGACCAACTAAAAATAATAAAACATCAGGGCAAGGTGGCGGTCACGGCCGCGGCTGTCGGCCAGCAGCAAAATTCAAGTACGTCCGGCATTGCGCATACTCGCTGGGCCACTCACGGTGAACCAAGTGATCGCAACGCTCATCCCCATGCAGACTGCCACGGCACAATCGCGGTAGTTCATAATGGTCAGCTGCCGAATTATCAGGCACTGAAACAGCAATTAATTTCTCGTCATCATACTTTCCGCTCCGATACGGACACAGAAGTAATCGCGCATTTTATCGAAGAATTTCGTCAGCAGGGGAATGATCTGACCACGGCCATGCGAAAAACAATTGCCCTGATTGCCGGCGGAACCTTTGCCATGGTGGCAATTGACGCGCGGCAGCCGGACCAACTGATAGCGGCTTGTATGGGCAGCCCGCTTTATCTCGGAATTGGTCAGGATGGGCTATACCTCTCATCCGATCACCGCGCATTCCGGGCAGCCACCAGCCGTTATATCCAGTTACGCGACGGGGAAATGGCGGTGATCAATCATGATCGATCATATCGGGTAATGACTTTTGACGAACAAAAAATTGAACCAGACATCCAGGAACTTAAATACCAATTGGAAGACCTGGAGAAGGGCGAATTTAAAACCTTCATGGAGAAAGAAATTTTTGAACAGCCCGAGGTAGTTAGGCGTGTGCTGGATGGGCGAGCGACCGGCGATGGCCGGATCCGGTTGGGCGGGATCGAAACCAGACCGGACTTTCAGGCTTTTATTGACCAGGAAATGCATGACATTCTGATGCTGGGCTGCGGCACGTCATTGTTTGCCAGTGAAGCCGTCACCAGATTTTTTCAGGAACATGGTTTTGAGGTCCAGGCCTGGGACGCGGCCGAATTTGCCACCGCGGCCGTCCAGGTTAAGCCGTCGACTTTAGTAATTCCAGTCTCGCAATCAGGCACAACCGCTGACCTACTAATGGCCATGGAAAAAGTTAAAGCGGCCGGCGCGGTCAGTTTCGCCCTGGTTAATGTGCCCGGTTCAAAATTAACCACTTTCGGTACGGGCATGTATCTGCAAGCCGGTCCAGAAACGGGCGTGGCCTCAACCAAGGCTTTCACCGCCCAGGTATTAAGCGGGGCGCTGCTTTGCCTGGCCATGGTCCAAGGAAAACGCTTGAATGCTCCACACGTGTCAGCATTTTTTGAACGGGCTCAGCAGTTGCCGGGACAAATTGAAACCATTTTACATCAAGCTGACGCTATCAAGTCGATCGGTAAAAATTTAAAGCACGTGCCGCGAATGCTGTATATCGGTCGGGGCTATGGATTGTCAGTGGCTAAGGAGGGAGCTCTGAAGATGATGGAAATCGCAACCATTCCCAGCCTGGGAATGTCCGCCGCAACGATGAAACACGGCCCGATTGCTCTGGTTGATTCGGACACAGTGATAGTAGCCATCTGCCTGGCGGATCCAAAAGCCCCCCAACTGTATGATTTAACCGCTAGCAATATTGAGCAAGTGCTGGCTCGACGCGGACGGGTAATTGTCGTAGCCGCCGAAGGTGACCAGTGGGTAGTAAAGTTAGGATCGGCCGGTCATCATCCCGAACAGATAATTTATGTTCCGGCGGTGCCGTACGGAATTTTATCGACCATTACTAGCATGATCCCGCTCCAGTTGTTAGCCTTGGCGGCGGCCGAAGCGCGCGGTTTAAACGTCGATCAGCCGGTTAACCTGGCCAAGTCGGTGACGGTGCTGTGAATCTTGACAGATTGATCCAACAGCGGTAAGGTGGCGCTGGACAAATCGGTGGCCGACAAGCATATGCGTCGGTCATTTTTGTATGCCGCCCTGAGCGGTTTTTGTGTCGGAATAGGTTTAATCGAACGGTGGTCTCCGCCAGCGGTGTTTATAGTTGGCTCAGTGGTCTTGGTGGCCGTAATGTTAACCTGGCGGCGGACAGTCATGGTCGGCATTTTTTTACTGGCGGCACTGGTGGCTCAAGCCCGATGGAATATGATTTGGTCAGGTTCGGCAAATTCAGTGGCGCAACTCGCCAATCAACGCGTCATCCTAAGCGGCACAGTTTATGAACCGCCAACAACCCGAGGGAATAATATAGTCGCGGTGGCCGGCGATGTTACAGTCAGCTCCAGCAAATATCAGGGCAAAGTAAAATTGTGGTTATATTCTGACAGTCAGGTTAAAACCGGCGAGCGCTTGACCGTCCGATGTTTGGGTACGCCCTTAAGCCAGGCCAGCCGCTGGCGTGACCTAAGTCATGATGTACGGGTGCAAGGTCGGGAGGTGGAAATCGAAGGGCGGCGCGCGGCCAACTGGTCGCCACGGTTACAATTAAGCCGCGTCCAGGAATATTTTTCCCGGACGATCAATCAGAATTTCCAGGGACCGCGCGCCGCCCTGCTTAAAGGCATTCTGTTTGGTCGACAGGAGGAATTTACACCGGAATTATCGCAACAATTTATCGCCACTGGTACAAGTCATATTGTCGCCCTGTCCGGTTTTAACGTGACGATAATCCTCAATGCCCTGGCCGCCGCCTTACAGCCACTGCTTGGTCGACGTTACACGGTCTTGATCGTAGCGGCGGTGTTAATCGGATTTATCGCCATGACTGGCGCGGCGGCTTCAGTCGTTAGGGCTGGACTGATGACCATGGTCGCCCAGGCCGCTTTGCTACTCGGCCGACCGGTAGCCATGGACCGTTTACTGGCTTATACCGGCTTATTAATGGTCTGGCAAAATCCACTGATCCTGTGGCATGACCTGGGTTTCCAACTGTCGTTTTTAGCCACGCTGGGCCTGGTCTACGTTAGTCCGGTCGTCCAGCAGTGGTGGCGGTGGTTGCCGAACCAATGGGGTTTGCGCGAGACGCTGGCCACCACCCTAGCGGCGATGATCGCGACTGAACCGTTACTGCTTTGGCAATTCGGCCGGCTATCATTAGTCGCGCCGTTGGTAAACGTATTGGTGCTGCCGGCTATTCCGTTAGCCATGGCGATCGGCGCGTTAGTGATGGGCTTGGGCATGATTTGGTCGGGGTTAGCCGGAGCGGCCGCGCCGCTAGCCGACGGATTACTGCGCTGGATTCTCGGGGTAATAGATCGCGGCGCGGCCGCTCCGGCGGCGCTGATTAACATTCCGGACTGGGCGGCACTGCTTCTAGCAGCCCTATTATCTGGTATTATTATTCGCAGCGTGATTAATTATGCGCAAAAAACTCACCCTCTTAATATTTAGTTTTGCGATCTGGATCGGAAGTTGGTTTGCGCCAATTTCTTCACCTGCTGGTTGTCGCTTTATCGCGCTGGATGTCGGCCAGGGCGACGCAATTTATATCCGTACCCCTGACGGACAAGATATTTTAGTTGATGGTGGGATTGACGGCCGGGCGGCGAATAAACTGCATCGCTTACTGCCAGCTGGTGATACTGACATTGAAGTGGTTTTATCGACTCATCCGGACGGCGATCATTTAAAAGGGTTAATCGATATCGTCGAACAATTTCCGGTACGGACATTATTAACCACCGGTGTAGCCACCTCGACGCAATTATCAAAACGATGGCAACAGACTCTTCAGGAAATTGGATTGTCACAAACGATAGTTATGGCAGGGCAAAAATATTCGGTTGGTTCCATGGCACAAATCGCTATCCTCTGGCCGGAAAAATCTTATCAAGGTGTAACTGACGATACAGTTGCAGTTGATGGGCGGGGTGGAATAAACGACACTTCAATTGTGGCCAAATTAACTTGTGCCGGCAGTGCGGCGCTGTTAACCGGCGATGCCTCGGATGCGGTCGAAGAAAAACTCATACTCAACAATGCTGATTTGACCGCTAACATCCTGAAAATAAGTCATCACGGTTCGCGTTTTGCCACTTCAGTTGATTTTTTACGGACGGTTAAACCAACCTGGGGAGTAATATCAGTTGGAAAAGAAAATGGTTACAAACATCCTCATGGTAGTGTGTTGTTACGACTAAATCAGGCCGACGTCACTGCCTTACGAACGGATGAACTGGGGGATATTGAATTGCGGAGCGACGGAAATGGAGGGTGGAAAAGGCAACCTTGACAAATTGGTGAAAATAGTGTAAGGTAGGCCGTTAATGCAAACGCTTTATCTTCAGTTCTGCGCGTAGTTTGACAATTCCCAAGCGACACACGAAAAGGAGGCGGTAACAATGACTTTCCTGTTTGTGCTGATCGGGGTGATTATGCTTACCCTGATTTGGATCTTCGGGCGGATGCTGATTTACGCCTGGGCCAGCAAGGGCTTCCTGTCCGCGCTCGTCCCGTCCAACAGCTTCCTGCCCGTCGAAGTGGGACGAAACATCGTTCGTGGATATGTCACTCCTCCGGACAAGTCTCACCAGAAGTACTTCGAATCACTGAAGGCTAAGGGTAACGACAACTCGCCCTACCAAATCATTCCACCGGGCAAATCAGGCTTTGTTTGGCTAGGCTTGCCGGGAGTGGTGACGATACCGGAGTGGGCGGACACCGAAGACCTGCTTCGAGTGACCGAAGAAACTTACCACGCCATGCGCCTGCATGAGCGAGTACTGATCTACGACTTCGAACCCGATCCGGAACGACTGAAGGAAATTAACAAGATCGTCGATAACGCACGGAAAACGGGTCGGCGAAATGTCAGCCCAGAAATTGTCCGAGCACTGCAGTACATGCCCAACCAAAAAACCCGTGACATGATCGATGTTCGGGTTCGGTTGGCCGTCTACCTGCGGACCATCGATCCGCTACTGTCCTTCACCGAGATCCGGTTCCCACAGGATATGATCCGGGGCAAGATCGTTCAGGTTTTGCGCCAGGTCATGACGGGACTTGATTTCTATCGGTCGACTGTCAGCAGTAGAAAGGTTGGCAGTTCGGCCCGGCTTCGCAGCCAGCTGATCACCCGGATGCAGAACGACCTGCGGCTCGAACTCGGCATCAATCCGGGCATCGAGGAATTTCTTGATCCCGATGGCAATCTGATCGAAGCTAGCCTCCCGGATAAAAACAAGGTCGCCCGACAGATTCTTGACGAATGGGGCTACCTCATCCGCGACGTTCTGGTCGAGGATGTCCAGGAAGTCAGTGACACCATCACCAAGGCCCTAGCCGCCGTGACCGAGGAACAGGCGAAAGCCACCGCCACGCAAGTCAAGGCCGAAGCCAAGAAGCGAGCCGACATCATCGAATCGGAAGGCACCGCCCAAGCCAGGGTCAATGTCGCCGAAGCGGAGAAGAAACGACTCCAACTCGAAGGCGAAGGAACACAGCAGGCGCTAGCAGCACAGATTAGCGCCTTTACGGGTGACAGCAAGGTGTCGGCCGAGGGTGTTGAGCAGTTCCAGCTCTGGTTCAGTCGCGAGATTCTCGGTCGGAATGTAGCCGAATCCGGCCGGACTATTCTCTATCAGTGGCCGAACCTGCCACCCGGTCAGCAGCCACTGGAACCAGTCTACAACGCCATCAAGGCGCTGGTTGCCAGTCAGCCGGAGTTGCTCCAGGACCCGGCCAAGCTCGGTGAATTGGTCCGTGGTATTATCAGCGGCCAAGCATCACCGAAGTAACGGCCGAACCTAGAAGAGGAGGGGACTCGTGTTGATTTCGATAACCTGGCCCCTGCTATTCGGGAGTCTGGGGCTGTTGCTAACGGTGTTGGCCATCCTACTGGCCTTGGCTTGGCCTCGAAAAACCCGGCCGAAGGACAGCGATGATTCAGGCTCGGACGACGATAGTCAAGACAATTCCGATGCCAGAACAACGCGTCCAAAACCGAAAAAGGTCAAGCGCAACCACGACCTATGGTGGTGGCAAGCTGCGGTCGTGATCCGTGGCCTGACCTGGCTGGTCATGCTGCTGATTGTGCTGTTCAGAGTCCTTCACCGCCCGCTGTTCGGAATGTCAGTCCACATATGGTGGCTCTGGCCGGGACTTGGTCTGTTGATCATTCTCTACGCCATTGCCCCGCCGCGGCTCGCCCGACGACCGCAGCGACTGATTGTGCGCTCCTAACAAAAGCTCTTTACCTCAACCCGCCCGGTCCTCACGGATCCGGGCGGTTTTTATTTTTCGGTAGATAGACAAGTATAAATAAAAATGTTACACTCGGCCCTGCCACATTATTCGGGGCCTATGGTGTAGCCCGGTTAATCCCGCTACAATCTTCGCTTCGCGTCGATTGAGCGGGACAGGCACGTCTCATTAAAACCCCTTCCTGCCTACCCCGTATATGAGGGACCGTTAGTGTAGTGGTTAACACGCCTCCCTGTCACGGAGGAGACCACGGGTTCAACTCCCGTACGGTCCGCCATATGCGGGGTCACGGAGAAGGTTATCCCGCCATCCTTCGACGCTTCGACTGTACTCAGCACAGGCAAGCTCAGGACAGGTATAGCGGGATTGGGTCCGCCAACATTTTTCGCTACCCCGTTGATCATGAACTCGTTATCTCGTCGGCTGATCGCGTTTGTCCGGAAACCGGTGGTGATGGTCACCCTGCTCACCACATTAGCCGGACTGGTTTTATATGGCCCAATTTTCCGCGGCCAGCTACCCTTGCCGGTCACCAGCATCGATGGCATTTTTACTGGTCAACCAGACCGCGCGGCCGGCCCTGGAATTTTCCGCGATCGCATTGTTCAAACCCACCCCTATCATCAATATGCGGCAGCTGCCATCCAGCACGGTCGCTGGCCGATGTGGAATGATTTAATTTTTGCCGGGACCCCGTTTTTTGCCAATGGTCAGGCTGGCCTGCTGTCACCAACCAAATTACCGTTATGGTGGCTACCCGATTGGTTAAGCTATGACATTGCGATTCTGCTGCAGTTCGTTGTGGCTGGAATTGGCTTCGCTCTGTTCGGGCGAAATCGCGGGTGGTCAACCGCGGCCAGTGCTCTAGCCGCCCTGACTTTAGTGCTGAGCGGTTCATTCTTGTTTCGAAGTTCGGTCGCTACCATGAGCGCGGTGGCGGCCTGGTTGCCGTGGCTGCTATGGGCGATTGATCGCCTGCAGGCGACTTTGCGCTGGCGATGGGTGGGAGGAGTGGCGCTGACTGGGGCTGCTTTAATTTTTAGCGGCCATATCCAGTTGGCAGTGTTGTTGTTGGGATTTGCGCTGGTCTGGGCGGTTGGTACCTGGTTGACCAAAGAATGGCGGCGAAGATTAATGATGCTGATCGTTGGCTTCGGATTAATTGGTGGGCTAGCGGCGGTCCAGTTACTACCAGCTAAAGAAGCGACCAGCCAAGCCTACCGCCAGCCGGTGGATCGATCCTGGCGATCGGTTTTGGCGCCAAGTCAACTGTTTAAATTTAATTTAAAACAGGCTTCTGCGTTTGCCACCACGGTCGATCCAAACATTTTGGGAAACGAAAGCAATTATCGCGGCCCGGCCAATTATTTAGAAGGCAATCTATATTTAGGACCACTGGCACTATTGGCCATTGGGTTTTCAGTTTTAGCCTGGCGTGATCGGCGCTGGTGGATTACGGTCGGGCTGACAGCGGTGCCGGTTATTTGGATGATATTTCCGAATACCTGGCGGGTGATGGGCAAGTTGGCACCCTGGCTGACAGTCACCCCGGTCTGGCGGACATCATTTATTTTTTCTGTTGGCGCCGCGTTGTTAGTTGGTTTTGGCGCACACCTGGTATTGAAACGCTGGCCACGGTGGGGCATCGCAGTAGTTGTTCTGGCTGCTGGAGTTAGTTTATGGCAATGGCAAAATATCCTGCCCTTCGGTCCGCGAGATCAAGTCTTTCCACCCAGCCAATTCATGAACCAAGTTAAACAGGTCACCGGTCAGGGTCGGTTGCTGACCCCGAATGGCACGCTTGATCAATTTATGCCCTACCAGGTGCCGGTGGTCTTCGGCTACGATTCAGTTTATCCGCGGTCATATTATGAACTGTGGGCAGCCAACAGCGAGATTCGTAAGAAAAATCAGCTGCACGCGAGGAATATTCAACCTAGCCTAATGACCGTCGTGACTGCGAACGCGGTCGTAGCCAAATCAGAATTAATTCCTGCCGACTGGGTGACCAAGGCACAATCCGGTCCGTGGGTACTGGCTACCCGGCCAGAATCTTTACCGGTAGCCTGGTCGGTCCAGAATGTGGTTACAGAAACCAGCCCACAGCAACTGCAAACAATTGATCCTTTAACAACCGCTCTGGTGAGCGGAGATTTACCAATTATTTCTCCAGATGCTAAGGTGGAAATTGCCACTACCACAAATAATCCGGAAAGGTTACAACTGCTGGTTAATACCACTGACCCGACGGTGATCGTTACCAATCACCAGGCTTATCCCGGCTGGAAATTAATCATTGACGGACAAGACGCTGGAGCTGCTTTACTGACAGTCAATCATACCATGATGGGCGCCGCGGTATCTTCGCCCGGCACCCATACCGTGGAATTTCGCTATCAGCCAACGTCATTTCGGATCGGATTACTAGTCAGCCTGGTATCATTGTTGTTGGTAAGTGGTATGTTGGTTTATGATTATCGGTTGAAAAATCACCCGGATAACAAACACGCCGCGTGAGACGCGGCGGGTCGTTGGCACGACAGGCGGTTATTTTATTTTGGCGATGATAGCCGCGAATGATTCAGGATGATTGGCGGCCAATTCGGCCAGCATTTTCCGGTCAATGACAATGTTGGCTTTTTTTAGACCATCCATAAAGCGACTGTAACTTAAGTCATGTTGCCGGGCAGCGGCATTAATGCGAATTTGCCATAGCCCTCGAAAATCACGTTTCTTTAAACGGCGGTGACGGTAGGCGTGCTGGCCAGCCCGAATGGCCGCCTGCCGGCCGAGACGGATACTTGATTTCCGACGCCAACGAAAACCCTTAACTTTCTTAAGTAGGTTCCGGCGACGTTTGAGATGGGCGACTCCGCGTTTAACCCGCATAAAATTTATTGATAGGGAACCAACTTTTGTATACTTGGTCGGTCTGATTTAGCGACTTGGATATCCCGTCGTTTACCCATGGTCGTAACCCCACGATCGCGCGCATTAAAATGATCCTGGCCAGCGGCCCGCTTCATAAATTTCTTGCGGCCAGTGATTAAAAATCGCTTGGCGGTGGCTTGATGGGTTTTCAGTTTCGACATAACCCGTTAGAAATCCACAAAATGATTAATATTGATCCCGTTATAGTAAGCAAGATTTCTAACGGGTCATAACAGGTTCCGATTGTAGCGGATAGGTGATGATCCGTCAAGCCCAGCGGCTATTTCTTTTTGCCGATAATGGCGGTTAAGCGGTTACCGAGGCGACTGACTGGTTGTTCGGTCACGATCTGATTGCCGAATAATGCAATAAATTCCTGCATGTGTTTTTGGGCGAGTTGGGAAAAAGCGTTCTCGCGGCCGCGTAAGCGCATCTCCAGCATGACCTTGTGACCCTCGTCGAGAAATTTCAGGGCCTGATGATGACGGGTTTCTTTATCATGCTGGCCAATCCGAAAAGTCAGTCGAATACCCTTAATGTCCACCTTTTTCTGGCCGGCCCGGGCTTTTCGTTCCTGCTTTTCCTGACGAAAAATAAAGGCGCCGAAATCCAAAATCTTACAAACCGGCGGCCGGGCATTCGGTGAGACCTCGACTAAATCAAAACCCCGCTGACGGGCCAAGTCGAGAGCCGCCACGGTGTCCATTACGCCTAGAAATTTTCCCGTATCATCGATGACAGAAACCTGGGGGATCCGGATATACTGATTGACGCGGTAACGCTTAGTACTGATAGCCTCACAACTAATGATTAAGACGGAGGTAGTATAGGGGATAAATTGGTTGGATGCAAGTAATTCCAGAGGCCGGACCAGAATAATGGGTTAGGCTGCAATCTTGACAATTCCCTGATTTTCGCTTATCATTGCAGCTGTTTTGGACATTCGCGTCTCTCTCACAACGGCTCAAGCGGGGCCTGCCCCGGCCGCGAGCCGAGCGAGCCGGGGATGTTCAATCGTCGAACGTACGTTGACAGCTCAGCGATATCATGTCGACCTGTCGATCGGTCGTTAAACCGTCGGCAAATCTGATAAGTGCCAATACACTTGCCAGCAAGCTTCGGACTGCGTTTGCTAACGCTTTCGCGACTCCGTCGCTTGTGCCTGCAGTTGCCTAAAACGTAGCTGCCATCCGTCCGCGCCACTCCGGCTAGCGCGAATCCGGGTGTCATATCTGCCGGGCCAGTGGTGAACCGTTCAGACTCATCACTTGGTATTATCTGAACACCGTCATCAGGGCCCTGGTCCGTTCCTTACCTGGTGACGCGTATCTGGAGCGGACTGAGCATGGGAACCAGTATCGTTGGGTCGTCCGTCGTGACGCGGGTGCAAGACCCGCCATCTCCACCACGTAAAAATTCGCCGTTGGCGAATTCACGTGGTGTGCCACGTGGATGCGAAGCATCTTTACGTGGCCACCAAATCGTAAGGCTTGGCATTAATTACTAACGCCATGTTTTACGTATATGTTTTAGAAGATCAATGGTAAAAAAGAAGGTATATTGGCTTCACTACCCACTTGCAGAATAGGGTTCATCAGCATCAACTAAAGGAAGTTAAGACAACTCGAACTTGGAATTATATAAGACTCATTTACGCTGAGTATTATCGTCATGAAAAAGATGCGCGTGGTCGCGAGCGATTCTTGAAAAGTGGGGCCGGCTGGCGATTTTTAAAGAAGCAATTGCGGCATTACCTCGCTGAATAGCCAAAAGGTTCTATCTCGGTCAGACGGCGGTTTTTGTTATTCAGTCTTGACAAATTCTTAATTTCCTGTATACTGGCCGGTTGAGTTCTTTGCAGTTCGCCTCTGGTCAACTGCCTGACGGATTGGCCGTCAGCAGTTACCCCGGAGGGGAGGATGGACATCTCGAAGAGGTTGAAGAAAGCCAGCCGGTACGAGGTTACGAATGCGGTGAGAAAAACACTGATCGCCGCTTTCAACCCCAAACACGCCTTCGATGAATTGGAAAGCAGGAGAGATGAGCTTGAACGAGATAAAAAAATAACCCCACAGTACTATGGCATTCTGCTTGGGAACCTGGTCTCGTGGAAGATCTTGGACATCTGGGAACGGGGTGAGTTAATCCGGGTTCTAAGTGAACTCCAGCTATATAAAGGGGTCCCGGCGGAACTTCGTGACACCATGCGTCTCATGACTAGCTAGATAGCCTCACCAAAAGGACCCACAAAGCACAATCGTGCAATGCACCGACTGCGCACCGTAAACGCGCCATTCGCTTGAGAAGCGAGTGCCTACATCGCAGAAGCGATGTAGTTTATTTTGGCCCCGTCCACTAGCGGCCGATTTTTTTATCCTTTCACTCTCATCGCCCGGCCGATTTTACGGTCGATGTCGCGCTTCTTAATGCTAGCGCGTTTGTCGAAAGATTTTTTACCTCGACCGAGGCCGAGCTCGATTTTTATTAAACCGTGTTTGCTATAGATCGACAATGGCACGAGCGACAACCCGCCGCTGTGCATTTGACCAATCAGCCGGTCAATTTCCGCGCGGTGGACCAGCAGGCGCCGGCTGCGGGTGAGTTGTTGCTTCAATGCACCAGCAGGTTTGTAGGCGCCGATGTGCATATTGATTAGCCATAGTTCAGAACCCCGGAGGGTAGCATAACTGCCCTTCAGGCTGACATTACCGCCTTTAACTGATTTCACTTCCGGGCCGGTCAAAGCCACACCAGCCTCGAGGTGTTCAAGAATATGATAACTGTGCTTAGCTTCCCGGTTGATGGCGAAAGACGGCATAACGGTAGTCTAGCATGCGTTTGAGTGAGGTGTCAGCCGTGATTTTCGTGTATACTGGGATTGATGATTACTCCTACTACCCTACTCGCTAAGTTACTGCAGGGCGCGATCGCCACAGCTTATCCGGATCTTAGCCCGGTTGAGGTGATTGTGACGTTAGCCAGGGACGAAAAGCACGGCGATTACAGCAGTAATATTGCCATGCAACTGGCGCCGCTGGTTCAGCAGCCACCGTTGGATGTGGCCCGCAACCTGCTGGCCACACTCGGCCATGTGTCAATGCTGACCAAAGCCGAAGTCGCACCCCCGGGATTTATAAATTTTTTCGTGACCAATCGTTGGTTATGGCTGCAGCTACCAAAAGTGCTGGCGGAAAAAGCTTATGGCCGGACCGATCTCGGTCGCAACCAAAAGATCGTAGTGGAATACATTTCCGCCAACCCGACCGGCCCGATGACCCTGGGTAATGGCCGCGGCGCATTTGCAGGCGATACCTTGGCGAATGTCATGACCATGGCTGGCTGGCAGGTGTCGCGGGAATATTATTTAAACGATATCGGGAATCAGGTGAATATCCTGGCCGAATCGGTGCTCCGTCGCTATTTCCAATCCCAGGGTATCCCGACCGATTACCCCGCCGAGTTGTATCAGGGCGAGTATATCAATGAGGTAGCAGCAAAACTGAAATTGGACAAATTTAAGCTGCAGGATATGCGCACTATCCGGGACCGGATCAAGAGCCGGGTTTTACGGATTATGATTGATGAATTGCAGCGGACGGTGATCAAGAAATTAAATATCAATTTTGACCGCTGGGTACGAGAAAGCGGATTGTACGAACAGAAATTGGATGAGAAAGCGCTGGCCATTTTACGCAGTCACGACGTGGTCTATAAGAAAGATCAGGCCCTCTGGTTCCGAACCACCGCTTTCGGCGATGATAAAGATCGCGTCCTGATAAAAGGCGACGGTGAGAAAACATATTTCCTGTCGGATATCGCCCTGCGCTGGTGGCGATTCGAGATCAGGCAGATCAGTCGGGAAGTAATTTACCTCGGCGCTGATCATCACGGCTACATCGGCCGGTTGCAGGCGGCCATGGCGGCACTGGGATTCGCTAAACAACTGGATGTCGAAATTGTACAGTTCGTTCGGTTAATGGAAAACGGCCAGGAAGTAAAAATGTCGAAACGGGCTGGCAATTTTGTGACGCTGGAAGAACTTGTTGACGCGGTCGGATTGGATGTGGCCCGATTCTTTTTCATGTTACACAGCCCCCGTACTCATATGGATTTTGATTTTGGCCTGGCTAAGGAAAAATCAGAAAAGAATCCGGTCTTTTATGTTCAGTACGCCCATGCCCGAATATGCAGTCTGCTGAAAAAAACCAAAAAGGTGCCGCCGCACCGCGGTAAAATCGAGAAACAACCCAGCGAAACGGCGCTGATTAAATCAATGCTGAAGTTTCCTGATTTGATTACGGAAGTAAGTCGTAATCATGAAACCCAAAAACTGGCTTTTTACAGCCTGGAACTAGCCACTGCCTTTCATGATTTCTATGACCGCTGCCGAGTGATTGACCAGGAAAAAATCTGGCCACATCGCCTGCAACTACTGCAAGCGGCGCAAAAGGTGCTGGCCCTAACCCTGAAAGTGATGGGCATTTCCGCGCCGGAGCGGATGTAACCGACGGGTTTTGCCGGACACGTCTTTTATGGTAAGGTAAACGAGCGATGCGACACCTTCATTACCAATTCATCACTGCCAGTTTTGGGCTCGGACTCGGCGTCTTTTTGCTGGCCACGACTTTATGGTTTTTATGGATCAGTGGCTTACCACTGGCGGCCGAGACCGTTAGAGTATTTACTGGGGCGACAGTAACGTTTATAACCGGTTTGATTTTAGTAATTTTCGGCAGTCAGGGTATTCGTTACGAGCTATATCATTCAGCTCGGAAGGGAAGCAACCATGCGCATCGGCATTGATTGTCGCACCATTCTAAATCCCGACGCTGGTGAGCGAGCAGGCGTTGGTCATTATACCTACCACCTGGTTCGACATTTGATTGAGCACGATCAGCAGAATGAGTATGTTCTGTTTTTCGATTATCGGATGGCCCGTGAGGGGACTCAGGAATTTACCCAACCGAATGTAAAGATAAAGTTTTTCCCGTTTTCCAGTTACGGCAAATTTCTGCCGTTTGCTTATTCTCATATGTTGGTATCAGCAGCCTTGTTGAAAGAGCGACTAAATGTGTTCCATGCTCCGGCTAATGTATTTCCATTGGTCTATCCGAAAAAAACAATCATCACGGTTCACGATCTGGCCATCTTCAAGCATCCGGAATGGTTTCCCTCCCAGATTTTCTCTACCCGCTTACTGGTTCCGCGCAGCTTAAAACGAGCCCGGCACATAATCGCCGTATCGCAGTCGACCAAGTGTGATTTGCAGGATATTTTCAGCGTCCCCAGCCGGAAAATAACGGTTATTCCGGAAGCCGTAGACACCAAATCCCTGCCCCTAATCGATCAGGATGACGACGTGCGCTCGGTTTATAAGCTACCAGCAAAATTCCTGCTGTTTATCGGTACGATCGAACCGCGAAAAAACCTATTGGTTTTATTTGAAGCTTGGCATCGACTCCAGCAAATGCGTCCGGAAGCGGTTAAAGGGGCGAATCTAGTTATTGCCGGCAGCCTCGGCCATCGGGGTAAGGACATCATCGCCACCATCAAACAGCGTCGGCTTAATAAATCCATCCGCTTTTTAGGCTATGTCTCCCATAATCACAAAATCCGTCTGATTAAAGCCGCTCAGGGTTTCGTCTTCCCGTCACTTTATGAAGGTTTCGGCCTGCCGGTGCTGGAAGCGCTGCAACTTGGGACGCCGGTAATAACGTCGAATACGTCGTCATTACCGGAAGTAGCTGGATCGGCTGCTATTTTAATTGATCCGACCGACGTCGACGCCTTGGCCATGGGGATGCGCGATTTACTGACCAAGCCGGTCATCACTAAGGCCTTAATTAAAGCCGGTAAACAACAGGCCCAAAAATTTTCCTGGGCGAATGCAGCGGCGGAGACGCTTAAGGTTTATGAACAAATTATGCGGCCGAATGGGAAATTAAAGGGCAATAAACGACCGAATAAAAATTCAGCTAAACCAAGCACAAAGAAAAAGCGCCGAAAGTAATGGCCGTCCCTGTTTCATCGAACATAAACCTTGGGCCGCAGTCCGTAACTCCTCCCGAATCATCGCGACCAAGGAATACAACAGCTGTTAGGCGTTTTGTTGTCGGTCCAGCGATCGTAACGATCTGCGCTTTCCTCGCCGGTGTCGTCTACGCGATCTACCTCCACAAGACTGACTCGGACCTTGAAATGCTTGTTATTTTTTTGCCGTTCATTCCATTTCTGTTTGCCATTCCCAATCTGATTCTTTCCCTCATCGTATTCGCCATCGTTCGTCGACCGGCATACTTTGTACCAACCCTGGTCGTGTTAAGCCTGCTCGCTTTCGCTACGCCGTGGATAGCCGTCAAGGGTATAGAATACTGGGACGACAGGGACAACGCGAGCGTTCAAAAAGAAATAAACATCGCCCGCCAAGCTGCCCAAGCAAAGACAAAGATCAGCGAGTGTGAGAACTATTCGTCCTGGGTGCTATGGGTCGACTGCGTCTATGCGACGGTAAAAACCGAGCAGGATTATCAAACCTGTCTTTCGCAGTACCGTTACTCTCGTCCTAGCGAGTTGGGTAGTACGGTCGCCGAAGTGTGCCAAGCCGCAAAAGTGCACAATACTTCTGACGCAAATTGACATGGCTGCCTTTTTACGGTAGACTACTCCCGCGATCTGATATATCGCAATCTTGCTTATGGCCGTCCCCAATTTTTCCAAACTTGAACAAGACCTGCTAAAGGAATGGCGGGAAAAAAATATATTCGCCAAAACCCTAGCGAAACCTTCGCCGCAAGGTGACTTTGTGTTTTTTGAAGGCCCGCCGACAGCTAACGGCATGCCGCATATGGGGCATGTCGAAACGCGGATATTTAAGGATGTCATTCTGCGCTATAAAACCATGCGCGGCTATCATGTCGAACGCAAAGCCGGCTGGGATACGCAAGGTCTGCCGGTGGAAATTGAAATAGAGAAAGAGCTCGGCGTCAGCGGCAAGAAAGAGATTGAGAAGTACGGGATCGACAAATTTAACGCTAAAGCCAGGCAGTCAGTCTGGAAATACAAGGAGCAATGGGAAAAAATGACCGAGCGGGTCGGCTTCTGGATCGATTTCGATCAGCCCTATATTACCTACACCAACGAGTACATCGAAACGCTGTGGTGGATTTTTAAGCAGATTTGGGATCAAAAATTATTAGTTCAGGATTACAAAGTCGTGCCCTACTGCCCGCGTTGCGGTACCGCCTTGTCCAGCCACGAAGTCGCTCAAGGTTACGAAACTGTGACCGAACCGTCGGTTTACTTAAAATTTGAACTAGTTAAGGAACCAGGCACTTTTATTCTAGCCTGGACCACGACACCCTGGACTTTGCCCGGTAATGTCGCGCTGGCCGTTGATCCGGACATTGATTATGTCAAAGTGAAGACCGCAGCCGGCGACCAGCTGATTCTAGCCAAAGCATTAATCGGTAAATTAGCTGCCACCGACCAAACGGTCATTGAAACAATGCCAGGTAAAAAGTTAGTAGGCCAAGAATATCGTCCGCTTTTTGAATTTCTTGATTTGCGCTCCCACCACCCCCTAACCCCTCCTCGGGCAGGAGGGGACACGCCCACCTCGCGACGCTCCGCAAAGCCCCCCTCGGGCAGTGGCGCGGCCTATACCATCGTGCCGGCTGATTTCGTGACCACCGAGGATGGCACCGGTGTAGTTCACACCGCGGTGATGTACGGCGAAGAGGACTTTAATCTCGGCAAGAAAATCTCGCTACCGACCGTCCATACAGTTGACGAGCAGGGAAAATTCACAGCCCTGGTTAAACCCTGGGCCGGTCAGGAGGTGCGCGACGCCAAAGGCGAAACGCAGCGCCAAATTATTGCCTGGTTGAAAGAACATGGAAAATTATATCGGGTTGAGGACTACACCCACGAATATCCTTTCTGCTGGCGCTGCCACCATCCTTTATTGTATTACGCTAAGACTTCCTGGTTTATTCAGATGTCCAAACTGCGCGCGAAATTGATTGCCAACAATGAAAAAATAAACTGGTTCCCGGCTCACCTGAAAGAGGGACGATTCGGCGAGTGGCTGCGCGAGGTCAAGGATTGGGCGGTCTCGCGCGAACGATACTGGGGAACACCGCTGCCAATCTGGCAATGCGACCAGTGCCATCATCAAGAATGCCTGGGCAGTTATGAAGAGTTGATTAACCAGCTGTCGACCCGGAACCGTTACATTTTTCTCCGTCACGGCGAGTCGATAAATAATCTCAGTCAGACGCTGGATACGGTCATGGATAATGGGACCATTGGTTTAAGTGAACGTGGGAAAAAACAATCAGCCGCGGCCGCCACCAAACTGAAAAAGGAAAAAATCGATGTTATTTATACCTCGCAATTTAAACGGGCAAAAGAAACAGCCGAGATTATAGGTCAAGCCCTGGATTTAAAACCGCAGGAAGACCAGCGGATTAATGAATATCATATCGGTCAGGTCTATGAGGGTAAGACAATTTCTGAATTCCACCGTGGTTTTGGTGATCGCGCGCAGCGACTACACGAAGCTCCGCCCGGGGGTGAAACTTGGTTGCAAATCCGCCAACGGATGTTCGATTTCTTACACCAACTCGATCGGCAGCATCAAGGAAAAACGTTTCTGATCGTCACTCACAGCGATCCGATTTACGTGGTCCGCTGGGCGCTGTCGCTTCAGTCAGAGGCGGTACTGCATGATGTGCCCCTACTAAATAACGCTGAACCACTGGAATTGAAGTTCCCAGCTGAAATATTTCAAGCTGACGGCAGTTTTGACCCCCATCGACCATTTATTGATCAAGTGGTTTATCCATGCCCGAACTGTGGTGGGAAGAACTCCCACCCCCGCTCCACCCCTTCCCTCGACAAGCTCGGGACGGGCTCTCGGGTAGGGGGGGGCCGAATGCGCCGGGTGCCGGAAGTGGCTGACGCCTGGTTTGATTCCGGCGCCATGCCTTTCGCGCAGTGGCATTATCCATTTGAAAATAAACCGCGGGTGGACCAGGGTACCAGTTATCCGGCGGAATTCATCACTGAAGCGATTGATCAAACCCGGGGCTGGTTTTATACACTAGTGGCCATCGCCACGCTCTTATCGACCGCCAAGATTGTGAAGGACCCGCCGTATAAAAATGTGGTGGTGCTGGGTCATATTCGCGATAAAGACGGCAAGAAGCTGTCGAAAAGCCTGGGCAACTATCTTGACCCAATGAAAATGATTGACCAGCATGGGGCTGATGCCATTCGGTTTTATTTGTTTACCATGAACCAACCCGGCGAACCGAAGAATTTCGATCCGGCCGGTGTAGATGAAGTAGTCAAAAAAACCTTTTTTATCCTGATGAACGTCATTAGTTTCTGGAAATTAACCAAACCAGACCAACTGGCTGATTCGGCCCAAGCTATTCATCCGCTGGATCGCTGGATCTTGTCAATGCAAAATGAGCTGGTGGCCAATTTGACCAGCCGCCTTGATCGATATGATATTACCGGCGCTGGCCGAGCGCTGGCCGAATTTATTACCGAGTTATCAACCTGGTACGTGCGCCGCAGCCGCGATCGTTTCAAAGGCGAAGAGGCTGCCATTGCTGCCGGTACCCTGCGTCAGATATTACTGACACTGGCGAGTTTAATGGCACCTTACACGCCATTCTTAGCGGAAAGCGTCTATCGCGAAGCCAGTGGGCCATTAGAATCAGTTCACCTGGAAAATTGGCCAACGGCTGGTCCGATTGACGCGAGTTTATTGGAAGACATGAGGGTGGCTCGGCGTGTGGTCGAAGAAACTCACGCCTTGCGGGCGGCCAGCAACATTAAAGTCCGGCAACCGCTCAGCCAACTTGCCATCCTGCCGCAACTTCGACCGGATTTGGTGGCGGTCGTGAAAGATGAAACCAATGTTAAGGAAATACATCCAGTCGAAAAATTACCGAGCGGTGCGGAATGGGCAATCGGCCAGCAAGTCGCGCTCGATATCACGATTACCGATGAACTGAAAGAAGAGGGTTTACTGCGCGACCTGGTCCGGTAAGTGAATGCCCTCCGTAAAACTGCGAAATTA
>Ga0315283_10000034_pt1 | contig 68913 bp, 72 predicted proteins | sample YL17G09_0_MG_FD_204541 | JGI IMG/M metagenome (GOLD analysis project Ga0315283, IMG submission 204541) | Sediment microbial communities from Yellowstone Lake, YNP, Wyoming, USA - YL17G09_0 | ecosystem: Environmental > Aquatic > Freshwater > Lake > Sediment | place: USA: Wyoming | collected...
TTTTCTTTCCGGCGGAGCCGGACCCGGCTTTGCCGGGCGGTTAAACGTTCTACTATTGACCTTCGGGTTTTCTTTCCGGCGGAGCCGGACCCGGCTTCGCCGGGCGGGTGGACATTCTACTATTGACCTTCGGTTTTTCTTCGGGTTATAATAAAATAGTCTAAATCCCCTATTTCCCTTATGTCTAACCGCGGCCAGCGACAGCAAATTGCCCTACCCACCAGCTCGCCGGAGAAGGTTAACCAGCCAATCCGGGTGGCCGTTGATTTTCGCGGCCCGGAGGTTAAGCCGCTGGCCTTCATGTGGAACGGCCGGAAATACCTGATCGACAAGGTCAACCTGCGGTTTAAGCGCCAGCATGGTGACCACTGGCAGTGGTGCTTCGCTGTGTCCGACGCGGCTAACAGCTATATCCTGCTATACGACCCGGAGGACATGCGCTGGACGCTGGAGGAGGTGTATGAGCTCTAACCACCTCCCCCAGCGCTCCTGCGCCTCCCCCTCCTCAATTGAGGAGGGGGAAACGGTCCGAGTCCATCGAGGACCGAGAGGGAGGTGAAAATATCCATGCTCCCCCGCATCATCCTCCATCTCGCGCCAGTATCCCTGACCCCGGGTCGCAGTCCGGGGGAAGGGTCTCCGCCGGAGACAAGCCTGATGCCGGCTGAGATCCTTCACTTCGCTCCGCTTCGTTCAGGAATACAACCTCCGTTGCCGCGTGTCATTCTCCATCTCGACCCCGCACCGCTCCTCCACTACGTTTTGTCGAGTGCGGGGCAGGTATGAATTCTATGCAACCTAGAATAATTTTGCATTTGGATATGAATTCATACTTTGCTTCTGTTGAGCAACAGGCTAATCCACACCTGCGCGGTCGGGCGGTAGGCGTGGTAGCCACCATGACACCAAACGGTTGCGTGATCGCCTCATCGATTGAAGCAAAAGCCAAAGGGATTAAAACCGGGGTGCGGGTGCAGGATGCCCGCCGGCTCGATCCTGATGTGATTCTCATTCCCAACGACAGCGCCAAGTACCGTTCCTGCACCGAAGGCATCTGGCGGGTATTGCGCCGCTACAGCGAGGACATCGAGCCGTACAGCATTGATGAAGCTTTTCTAAACCTGACCGGCTTTGTCCATAATTTTACCCAGGCCACGGCCATGGCGGAAAAAATCCGCGGTGAGATTCAGGGCCAGGTCGGTGAATGGCTGAAATGTTCAATTGGCATCGCGCCAACCCGGTGGCTAGCTAAGTTTGCCGGCGACACTGCCCCCAAGGGCCAGACTCTGATCGTGGAACCTCGTAATTTCCCACAAACCATCGATCCGCGCCCGCTGACCGACGCCTGGGGCATCGCCAGCCGAATGGAACGCCGGTTGAACGCCTTGAATCTATACAGTCTAGGCGATCTCCGCCACTATCCGGTTACTAACCTGATGCAAATTTTCGGTATGATGGGTTACGTCCTGTGGGCCAACGTCAACGGCCTGGAAATTCCCGGCTATCGCACCCTCGAACATCCTAAATCGATCGGCCACTCTCATGTCTTCGCCCGTCGGGCGCAGAATCTCGATTACGCCAAAGCAGTGCTGGCGAAACTGTGCGAGAAGGCCGGCCGCCGCTTGCGCCGGCTTAATTTAGAGGCTTACGGTGTCTGGTTAGCTTACGGTTTGCCCGACCACCCCGCCACCCCTCCTCACACGAGGAGGGGGCATATGGAGGGCGGTCAACCAGGCTGGGGCGGTAGCGGCGGCCGGAAACTGGCTTATCCCCTGTTCGACACCCGCGATATTTTTCGACACTGCTGGCAGATTTTGATGACTGATCTGCCGCCGGGTCAGCTACCCAGATTCCTGGCCATGACCCTGTTCAACCTCAAGCCGCGCGTCAGTCAGGGTGAAATATGGCCCAGAGGGAAGCACGATTCCCCTACACTCGCCCGCGCCCTCGACGACCTGAACGACAAATACGGGGACTTTACCGTCGCCCGGGGGAATTTTTGGGGGTTGACCGACCGCGACGCGCCGGATCGGGTCGGATTTAGAAAAACCGTGTCCTATGACCCGGCCACCGGTCAATATCGCTGGTAGTTAGTCAACCCGGCGCTTGCGCTGAAACTGTTTCCAGTCGTCGTCGGCATCCATTAACCGCTTCAGTTCATCTCGCAGAAAATCGGCTTTGGTTTGTTTGGTGTTATGGGTCCGGTGGTGTAAGTATTCATCCATTGAATCAGTTAACCGCAGAGTGAATTTCAAATGGGGAATTTCCCGGACGGCTAAACCTTCGATGGTGGTCAGGAAGCCCAGCACTGCTTTCGACAGATTAGTTTCGGTGTAAGACACCACCTTGATAAATTTCGGTAGTTCGGTTTGCGTTAAATGACTGAAGACCTGCGGGATCATACCGCGGCGGTACAAATAGAGCGTCGGTTTTTTCAGGGCCATGGCGTGAGCGATTAAAAACCCGATTTCTGGATCGCTGGTTGAGCCTTCAATGATAAAGGCATCCATCCGGTCCATCAGCGGCACGCCGCTTTGCTTCGATTCAGCCATGACTTCGGCCGAAACCTGAACCTGGTCCGGTTTAGTGTTGGTGGAAATCCATAAATCAGCCTGTTTCAGCGCCTGGTAAATTTGTTGATAAGCTTGGCGCAGTTCCGGTTTATCGTTGGTGGGGCCGTAGAAGTAGACGTGCATGGCCTAGGCTCCAGTCGCACGATTAGTGTTTAAAAGCTTTTTTCGTTTAGCCAGTTCGGTGGCCTGACCGAGCGCCCACATCATTCTCATTAGGGCGGCGGTCCGGGTTTGGCCGGTCATAATTATCACGTTTTCCGGCCATGGTCCGGATCGACTGTCGCCACCAAAGACCGCGATGGGAAAACTGCGCCCGAGGTGACCGGTCATTATCCGTATAGTTTGAACGGAAAAACCGCCGCCCGGGGGAATTGATAAAAACAAACCATGCGCGCCCTTGGCCATGGCGGTTAAATGATGCAAGTCTAAGCCCGGCACGTATTCGGCCACCGCCACCTTCGGGTCAAATTTCGGTCGGATCCGGAATGCCCGGCTAGCCCGTTGTATTTGTTTTCCAAAAAATCGAATACCAAAATCAATTTTTCCAATTACTAAACCGGCTAGTTTAGTCGTTTCCGGTGAACCCGTAAAATCGAGTGTTTGACCGCGATAAATATGACTCCCGACAATGACCACCACTTCGGCCACATCGGAAACAGCCACTTGAACGGCATTAATGAAATTTGCCTTGGCTCCAAACTGGCGTAATTCCGAGGAATGGCTTGAACTCAAACCGGCCGCCCGCTCCGTCGGGCTGACAATCGGTGAACCAACAATCACCACCGGTTTTTCCAGATTTTGCAGCATTAAACCCAGCGTCGCCGCGGCGGCCGGAATGCTATCAACCCGGTGAATAATTACGAAACCATCAACCGCATTATATTTTTCTTTGATAGTTTCGGCCGCCTTGGCCCAGTCACTCAGGGTGACGGCATTTAGTCCGGAAGTAATAAAACAGCCCTCGGTGTCCGCGATAATGTCCATTTCCGACATTTGCGCCAACCAGGGTTTTATATCCGCTGGTTTGACCACGGTCGCGCCGACACGACCACGCTCGTCAAGCGTCGTCCCGCCGAGAAATAATATCGCCACCGCTGGTCGCTTAATCTTTGCCATAGCCTGGTTATAAATGCCTTAAACGAATATGATTAAATCCTAATTAAGTCAGTGCTTAAACCAAATCATTTCTAATGGGCATATCGCCGTCGCATTATCGAGCGACGGCCTTACTTTTGTAGCATAAACTACTATAATATACAAGTATATTAACTAGACATTATCAGTTGATGGTGTTACTGTTTTATTAACTTCTGCTGATTATCCTTGAAAGGAGCCTCCAGCAGAATGCTCTGTCAAAACAGAGAGTGTCGTCCTTCTAGGGACAGTAAGGAGACCGGGCATGAAACTCTTCGAGGACCCGACCGAGTCCGACGACGATATTATCGTCGAACTCCCATGTGGTGATGACTGTACGGCGGTCTGCCGCTGTCGACGGGTAGTGCTGGACCCTGCACCACGCCTACGATCGTTCAGAATTCGGACGGTCATCCTTCACCAGCAGCACCCACCGAAGCGGTTTTTCGTCCCGATCACCCCGTTCTGACCCCCCCCTCCCCATTGCGCCCAGCGTAATGGGGATTTTCTTAACCCAAGTATCCGATAAAACGCCATATATAACACAGCAGATGCTGGCCATGTGTCTGTCTGGCCGCCGTAATTATGGCAGTTTCGATTCCGGTGATGGCAGTAATTTTTTGGTTAGACGGATCATCCAGATGGTGTATACCACCGCCACTAGAATTATCATGCCGATCAACAACCCAATTGCCCAGCCGGTCAGGCCACTAGTTATTTCTAAAGCCGTGGTAACCGTCGACAGGCCAATATAGGCAAACAATAAATCCATCAGCACTACCAACATGACCAATTGATGTTTAACCAGCGATATTAACTTTGTTCGGGCTGGTTCGGGAAATCTTTCTAGCCATAAAGTCCCCGGAATACTGGAGTATTTTGGATGACGATATGACCAGGCAAATCCGCCGGTAATCACTAACTGAAGTATCCCCGGAAACAAGACCGTCCACCAAGATTTATCGCTAAAATTGTCAGGTGTTCCATTAAGACCGAAATGGGTGGGTATTTTATCCGGTAATTCTGGGTAAAGATAAATTAGCATTAACCAAGTCACGATCGTCACGATTGACGCCAAGATCCAGAAAATTATGTCCGGAATACGAAATTTGAGATCATTCATTGGCGACTAGCTAGGGGTTAACTGCGAGGTGCAATGCGGGCAGCGGTTGGCTTTTATATCAACCTGCATCTGGCAATACTGACAATGTTTCGTGGTCACCGGTATCGGCTTATGCAATCTGTTCAGCATTCTGACCATCACAAAAACAACCGCCGCAATAATTAAGAAATCTATGGCGGCTTGAATAAACTGACCGTAAGTCAAATAGACCGGAGCAGTAACCGAACCACCGATTTTGACTTTCATACCAGTGAAGTTCACCCCACCGTTAATAACACTAATAAATGGCATCAAGATGTCGCCGACCAGTGAACTGACGATTTTCCCGAAGGCGCCGCCAATGATGACCCCCACGGCTAGGTCCATCACATTCCCGCGCATGATGAAAGCTCTAAATTCTTTGAACATAATGATTATTTTTTAACCACCACGATCGTGCACTTTGTCACCAGGGCCGCGATGGCACCGACCGCGGCAAGCGGCGGGGCTAGAAGGGCGCCGACCGCACCGATGGTCAGTGGCAGCTGAATGATATCTTTGCCTTCTTCATTCTTGATGATAATCATCCGGGCATTACCCTCTTTAACTATCTCTTTAACCTTCCGGACTAAATCATCACCGTTGATCTTAAATTCTCGTTGCTCTGCCATATATTTATATCCAACGAATATTAATAGTTGAAGCACCGGCGTTAATTGATAAGTTTAATTTCTTGGTAGCCGTGATGTAATCGGAGGTCTCGTACAAGCTTTTGTTAACCTCTTTTAACTCAGTGGGGAGATGCTTGGTCGAGGCCCCGCCGTCAAAATTAAAGCGGATCCCGCTGATCGCTCGTGGCAGATTGACCGTGATGGTGCTGGCACCGGCATCGACATCAACCGTGGTGGTCGAAACTAATTCGCCCAAAGTCAGATCGATAGTGGAAGCGCCGGCGTCGATATTTATTTGGTTGGCCCGGACCTTGGTTAAATCCAAATTTAAATCAGCCGCGCCTGATTTCATATTCAATTCGTAGGGCAAGGTTTCGGCCAGTTGTAAGTCGAGTTGATTGCGATGGATACCCCAGAACATCCAGGACTCACGATTGGTACTGTTAATATCTACTATTTGGCGATCGCCGCTTAAGGTACTGGTTTTATTTAAAACGGCAAAATTTGAACGAAAAATACCATTTACAGCGTCAGACGAACCGCTACGTATATCAATTTTAGCCGCGCCTAAGTCAACGGTTAAATTCACACTCTTGGCATTCGTTTCCAATGGCATCGTAAAGTCAGTCGTGGTTTCATTACGATTGGTATTTAAATTGCCGTTGACGCCCATTACCGCCACAACTGCTACCAAGGTGATAGCTAATACTACACCGATGGTGGTACTGATCGCATGCCCACGAGTCAGTAACGATAACCCGATCAGAATGATTAAGACCGGCCAGAAATCCCAGACGTTAAAGTTAGCCGCCCAGGCCCAGCCAAACTGATTAGCCAGTAGTTGCAGTCCGAATAAAATTATTATTAAACCGAAAAACAAACGCCAGGCGCTAAAGCCAGTTCGAGATACTGGTGGTTTAGGTGGTTCTGGCGGTGTAGGCGGAACAGGAATTGGATTAACTTGTTGCGGTTGGTCAGTCATATTATTTTCTCCGAATAATTACCATTAAACCAAGCACAATAATTAAAATCGGCCAGAAAATATCCCAGCGGAATATTCGCCACGGAATAAACACTTGGGCCAGGGCTGAGGCTCCAACGATAACTAAAATCGCACCAACCATAATAGCTGGCGTTAGTCCGTGCGGACTACTGACTTTAATATCGGCGGCCATTTGCTGCGCCTTTGCTTTCATTTCCTGGCCGGCTTGGCTAAATCTTTTTTCCATTGGTAACTGCTCCTGGCCGGCTTCCGGAATGACTAACCATAAAATGATATATAAGACCACGCCTGATCCACCCCAGAAAATTATCGCCACAAACAATATGCGGAGAATTGTTGGGTCGATATTGAAATACTCACCTAAGCCGCCACAGACTCCGGCCAAAACTTTATTGGTGGTTGAGCGATAGAGACGTCTAGGTTTTTCTGGTGGCTGGTCCATGCGGTTATATTAAAATTTAGCGGTCCAATTATAAAACATAGGCTGAATTTTGTCGATGGTTATAAATTTCCCGCTACGCTTAAGGCCGTAAAGTTCCACTAAACATCTGCCAGGCTAACAGGGATTTCGCCACTAACGACAGAATCATATACACTCGCTCACCGTACAGATAGTCGCGCCATGGTCCAACTTTCTTATACTGCAAGACCATATTGATCGCGAAGATGTTAAAGGTCACGAAAATGGTGGCTACGATGGCGTAGACGAAACTCGGCAAGTCACGGCCGGTCGATTGTATTGCTCCAAAGAAATAAGCGACGATCGCCACCCACGGAATCAACCCGGCGAAAATACCGATGTTGAATGACAGCCAGCTGGTCTTGGCCGTGGTTTGGTTATGAACTTCCATCATTAAGCCCATCAGATTCATGATCGCGTTTAAGGAGAAGATGGCCAATAAAAACCAAAAATCATATATCCCGCACAGCATGGCGATCACCCAGATCATGACCGAAGAAGAGAGCATGTATTCAATCCAGCGCAGTTTGTTCATACCCTTGGCTAAATTGTTTTCGTACCAGCGTCTGAGCGGCCCAGCTAATAGGAAATGGGCCAGGGCCGACATAAACAAGAAACTGGCTACCACCGGTCCTAGACGTAAATCAAACAATCTTTCCGCTGTTTGCGGAACGCCAAAGACCGGATTAATGGGATCTATTTTTAAATATGTAGTGGTGACCGGCAGAGATGAGGCATTACTAATCCAGACCATAATTGCACCCTGGACAAAATGTAACGCCGACATCGCCCAGTTCCAGGCCCGGAGGGATGAATAATTAGCTTTACCAGCCGTTGAATTATCTATTTCACCGTTCATAAAAATGATGTTAATTATTACTATCTACAGTATATCAAATTTTTTATCGACCGTGTATCCGGCTGACGGCTATTAGCAATATTCGATGCGGCACTAGGTTCATGATCGCTGTCGTAAGAGCGTTACGCCAGCCGGCCACCACCAACCGTCGTCCGCGTTCCATGGCTCGTAAACCTATGGCCGCCACATCCGAGGCAGTCATGACTCCCAATGGGCCGATTTCACGCATCCCCGCTCGCTGGTGAAATTCCGTATGGGTCGGGCCAGGACATAAGCAGGTGACGGTTACGCCTGTCCCTCGCGTCTCCGCCCACAGCGCCTCCGAGAAAGACACAACCGCGGCTTTAACGGCGTAATAAACGGCCATATATGGACCAGGCAACCAGGCAGCGGTTGAACCAACGTTCAGAATTTTACCCCGACCGCGGGTTATCATATCTGGCAAAACCAGACGCGTTAAATGCATCAGGACGGTTAAATTGACCTGAATCATGTCCTGGGTGGTCGGCCAGGGGAATTCGGAATAATCGCCGATTTTTCCGAAACCAGCGTCATTAATTAAGACCTCAATACTTAACCCCATATTTTTTATATCAGCGACCAATCGATCTGGTGACCGAGGATCAGCTAAATCAGCGCGTAGTGGAATAACCCGAGTCTGATATTCCGCGCCTAACTCGCGTCGTAGTTCCTCCAACCGGTCAATTCGACGACCGGTGACGACTAAATCATAACCGTGCTGAGCTAGCAGCCGCGCCAGTTCACGTCCAATACCAGCCGAGGCGCCGGTGATCAATGCCACTGGTCGATTATGATCTTGGATATTCATCCGACCTATTGATTCGGCGAAGTGCCGAGCATGATCGTCGTTTTATTATCCGAGGTACCGACAATGACTGTAGTGGTGCGATTATCCTTGCTGGCGGAAATGGTGCCACCCGTTCCTATCTCCATAGACGCGGTTATATTCCAACCGTCACTGACCAATTCAGTTTTATAAGTATTGTAGGCAGCCGTGGCAGCGGTAGTGGTTTCTAGTGAAACTGTAAATCGATTGGTCGCCGAGTCTTTAACCGCCGTGGTAATCGTACCAGTTATAACATAAACATCACTCGGAAAATCATCAGGTAATTTTACCGACTCGCCGACCTGACCAACCGTGCTACCGCCATTGGTAGTAATGGTGACAGTGTTGCTGTTTATTTTAACATTAACATTTCCATTCGAGGCCAAGGTGACGGCTTCTTCTGCCGCTTTTTCAGCTGCCTTTTTTCCGCAACCAGCCCCAATAATCAATATGGCCAGAACCGGAATTAGATATCGTAGATGTCTCATGGTATTGAACTTTATTAATTAGATTTCTTTATTTGATAATGTAATCGTAAATGTTCCGGGCTGATCTGATCCTTGCGCAGCAACTTACAGCGGGGCTGTTTAGTTAGACCGGTAAACAGTGAGATCCCCTGACCTAAAATAATTGGCTCAATATCCAATATCATTTCGTCCAGTAAACCGGCTTCCAAAAAACTACCGTTTAGCAATCCCCCGCCACTAATTACTATTTCAGTAAAACCTAAAGTTTTTAGCTTTGTTACGGCCTCGGCTGGGGAACGGGCAACGTGTATTTTTGGGTCGTTCGGTTCGTTCAGGGTCCGACTAACCACCACCGTTTCCGGACTGCCGATTTTAACCAGTTCACCTGTAATTTTCATCAGCTCGTAGGTCCGTCGGCCGACGACTAAATTTCCGTGGGCGCGAATAAAATCATTGTAAGCTTGCCAGATTGGTTCAGACCATGGGGTGTCATCTTTGGTGGTGGCGATAAAGCCATCAACCGACATGGCGTTAAATAATACGACTTTCATCCCGTTAGAGCGTAAATGGATAAGGTTATTTTCATAAATAGGCCGCGCCGATGATGGTGATTAATCGCTTTAACGGGATTCATTTTTTTGCCGGTTTAATCAAATATCGAATTAAGGTTTTTGCTTTTGGTCCAGGCCGGGACAGATAAATTTCTTCATGCGGACCGACCAGCTTGAAACCTGAAGATTTTATAAAGGCATGCAGTTTTTTAATGGTCGGACCTTCCTTTGCATAGAGCCCGATATACAATATTTCCGCCACCATCCCCCCTGGCCATTTAATGATTTTGGCCGGGAGCTTCGGATTCTTCTGAATTAAATCCCGCTGTTTAACAAAGGCCGGAATTTCCAGCGCCCATACTCCGGTCCATTTAGATTTTGGTTTTAGGTGGGCATCCGGCCAAAGCGCCGAACAAGATCCGATGGTCATTTCTTTTCTTTTGGGTTTAAAAACTTTAAATTTGGTGCCGTAAGCTGTACCATAGAGCGCCGGCATCGCCCCAACCGCAGTTTTATTTGGTGCCCCGATGGTGGTGATGGTTAAGACCGAGCGCGGTTTTATTTTCGTGATTATTGGAGTAAATGGTTTCATCGGGTGGACTTGTTAATTGATTCAATAATTGGTCGCAAGTTTTCTTTTATAACCGGGCCAGCCGGACTTTCTTTGGTACCGATTTTACCGGGTATTTTTAGATAAGTTATATGTTGACGGATGGCGTCGGGTATACGCTGGTAAGACTGCTGACTGGCCGGATCATGGGGGGGTACTAATCCAACAGCGACCACGAAAATGCGTTTGTCTTTTAACGATCGCCAATGTTTTTTTAAAAAGGTGACCAGCGGCATCCGGCCAAGATAAGTACCGGATAAAATAATGACCGTGTCGTGCAGCGACAATAAATCGGCTCCGGCTTCGGAAAAAGACACCATGTCAGCCTTGAGTTCTTCAGCTAACCAGGTGGCGTATTGTTTGGTGGTGCCCAGAATTGAGCGATAAACAATCACCGGAGGCATGGTCTTAGTATATACCGAAAACCGCTGGCTTGTTAACTACCGGCATCAGCCACTAGCGCCATTTAAGACCGGGCATAATCCGCGCGTTACTCAATCGCGCTTTGCCAGATCACCTGACAATCAGCTCTATTAATCAGTGCCGTCGGACAGGAATTGGTAGCCGTACCGGTGCTGCCGACGCCAACCTTAGTATTACAAACAAAGTCCCCGTTAAAGTTCCGCCACGCAGCGGCCGTGTCATAGCCACCCGGATCCAACTCATAATAAATCTGCCCGTCATCAATACAGCGAGAAACTTTAGCCGGCGGATTACCGCCCGAGGTGCTGGCCGGTTGCTGAGCAATCCAAGCCGAAACCCAGCCAGGTAACCCGGTATCGTCACCAAGTGAACGGTTTAACGCACCAGTATTGGTATTCAAATCCGTTGTAGATAAAATATAATCTGTGTTGGAATTTTCGTTATTTGCCTGATTAGTAATGGCCACGTTAACGAGTGACTGATTTACTGATGAATTATTTAACGGTTGGTTAGCCAACGAAACCTTACTACGGTTACCAAACACGAACCACACCCCACCGGCGCTAATCACAATTACTAAACTGACAATAATTGCTGTTTTACCCACCATTGCATTATAGCAGATTGACTACCGGTAAGTATTTTACCGATTAATTAATAATCATCTTTGATTTGTGCTAGTCGGATTTTTTATAGGTTGTAACTGGGCTCGCCGGCGGATTAGCGGGGGTAAAATATACATCCCCAGTCCAGTTAAAGCCATTAAACCCAAAATTACGGTAAAGTATGGCGATACTTGATTATGAAAATACCGCACCCGGGTGATGTCCAGGTTGGGAAATATTTTTAAGGTGGTAGTGGAATATTTTAGCGCCGCGCCGGTTAACGACATGGCTAAAATAAATGTTAGAATAACCAAAACTAGCAAGCGGTGAATCTGCCGCACAAATTGATAAAATTTAGTCATCGTCTTCGCCCCCAAATGATGAAACATTAATATTTTGTACTGAATTTATGGTACTGGTCGTAGTGGTGCTGTTGACTGGGCCGAGTAAAAATTGTTGCAGCTCGGTTCGAGCGGTGGACGAATGACTGCCCCGTCCGGCTTTTGTCGCAAAGGCTTGAGTCCCATCCGGCTGTCCACAGTACGGCACCACGATCCCCACTCCGCCCGGATGGGCCCGCAGATAGGAGGTAACGTCGTAGACTTCATTATTAATTACTAACCAGCAATCCGCCGCCGAATTATGACGACTGATCTCGGTTAGTGATAACGAGACCTGCTGACTACTGTTCTGATTTTGAGTGACCGTGTTATTACGATTAACCGGAGCATTTGTCGTGTTTGAGACGAAGGGATGATACCTTGAATTTAACCACCACATCAGGCCCAAGCCGGCAATAGCGATAATAATGGCGTATAGATATTCGCGTTTCATGTCTAATTATATTATACACTAATTACATCTGACCGCGGCAATTTTTCGGATTCACTTCAGAATAGCCGACGACCGAATCAACCGGATCGGGATACTCCCCGACTTTAAATACCCGCATTGCCCGATCAACCCGGTAGCAAGTCACCTGCGCGATTGGGACACCGCTGCCTAAAACCAGATAAGCAAAGTAATGATCACTGCCATCACTGACGACTTTAACATCATGCCCAGCGAAACCTTCGGTCTGCTCAAACCCGGTTAGGTCGGGGTAGGCCTGTTCAATCGCTAGTTTTTTCTGGGCGATCACGCCCGGTTCAGTCACGGCATCGTAATAGGACCGGTTGGTATTATTACTGCCCGGGCAGGATGTGGTCGGCCTGGCTGCAGCTGGTTGTCCGTGCTTAACCCATTGCCCGGCCTGGCACAGCCAGGTGTCCTCGTCACCACCAATAATAAAGCGGATAAACAAAGCCGTTAGAACAATTGCGGCAATGATGATGGCCGTAAGTACTACTGGGCGATTCATTGAAGTTGTAGTATATCCCTTTTGACGCCAAATAAAAAACTCCAGCTGATCATCCAGTGGCGGACCTCCGTGAAAGGAACAGCAGACTAATTCTGGCCTGGCGCGATCATTTAGAAAAAGTTAATTAGTATGGCTCGTATTTCCGACATCCCACATCGGTTTTTAATGTTAGCTTACGTTGATTAATGATCCGGTCCGATAAATTCTCCGAGCATGAAAACCGTAATCATGAGACCAATGAGGATGGCGATATAAACTAAAACTGCCCGTTCCCGCTTTTTTATCACCGCCACCAGGCCCACCACGCCAGCCAGCACGCCCGACACCACCGCACCAAGCATAGTCAGGGATAATGGAATATTATCAAAAAAAGTTTCCCCACCCCCGCCGGTCGCACTCGCGACAAGACTTCCGGCCATTAATAAAATAAAAAACGCGCCGATTAATCCGACTGACCATTTACCGATAGTTGTTTTTGGCATGGAAGATTCCTTTCTATTTCATCATACGCTGTTATTCAAGTCCGGTCAATTATTGAATTTCTATTATTTATATGGCGGTGTTTATTTACAAGCTTCTTTCACCGCATTAAATCCCTCCTGATCCAAGCGTTTTGTGCCAACCACATCGCAGATGCGGCGTAGATCAGCATTATTTTTAGCGTTCGCACTAACCAGAGTGCCAAAACATGACGCCTGGACACTGGCGTCAGTTAGCCGGTCGCATATCGTCATCCCATCCGCTAGCGGTTTCCGCTTAGCCACCTCGCCCCAGCACGTTTTACCGCTGTCACCGGCCACATTATCGCAAGCTGTCGGTTCTATTCCGTTGATGGCGTATGCTCGCCAGCAAATCGAGGTTTGGTTAGCTAACTGATCGGCCTGGGGATGATCACCGTATGGTTTCTGGTTTAAACAGGTAGTCACGGCAAAACGAGTAGTCACTGTAGTATTTGTACAATTAATCCATTGGTCACCTGGCAACGTTGAACAATCTTCGATCTTGGTGGCTGTTTCTGCTTTCTGACCGTGGTCCGACCGGATAAATATGAAATAAACCAGCCCGGCTAAGCCAGCTAGGATAATTAGACCAAGCCACCAGAATCTTAATAATCCCATCGGCGTGATCCGCGGCGTTGGTGAATTAGGAACTGGCCGAGGTGTTTTTAATGGGGTGTTGGTTTTAACTGGTGGTTTAGCCATAAATTAATTCAATTGTTACCTTTTTAAGTTACCGCTTTTTGCCGGCGCCGTCTAATGATCACTCCGGCAATTACGCCAATTACGACTAACAATGCAATTGATGGCCCATAAATAAATGGGCTTTGAAAAATGGCCAGCCCCGGTTTTTCAAAATAATGCTTGACCCCCACCAGTTCCTTCATCGTCCTGATAAACTCAGTTAACGGAAAACTTTCGGTTTCACCGATCGCCAGGATGTACTTGCCCTGATTATCAGGTGAGCTGACGGTCAGATCATAGATGCCGGGCTGACCGGTGGCCTGATACTCCGGACCCTGGCGGTAGACATCGCCACCGAATGGTTCGTTAAACCTCTGCCAGGTAACCGCCGCCGGTTCTAGTGTTTTAATTTCCACTCCGTCGCGCCTGATCACCACCGTGAAATCCTCGGTCTCGCTGGCGATATCCGGTACCAAGATGTTTACATACAGGGCAAACTCGGCCGCCGCCGTAAATCGATAATGGGCGGGCTGTCCGGTTAATTGACCGTAATAGGCTTTGGATATTTCGGGATTGGTCACCGCGATCGATGTTTCGGTGTTAACCACCTGCGGATTATGGGCGGCAGCCGGGCGCGACCACCACCAGTTACCGATTAAGACCAGCGCGATGACCAGATAAGGGGTAATGTTTCTTTTCATGTGTGGCTATACTTAACTAGAATTATTTTGACCGGCTGTAATATTTACAACCATCACTCCACAGCCCTGATTAACACAAACCAGATGATACGTCCCGACCTGGTTTAGCGGCGACTGGTTGGTGAGCATGACACCATCTTTCGATTGAACCGAGGGTACTTCCTGCAACCGGAAGTCAACCGGCTGATCGTCCTTCCGCAACCTTATTTCGACCGTTTCGCTGGTCTGATAAGTAATTGAGCTGTGGTTGAATGAACCATTAACCACCTGCAGGTCGAACACTTTCTGGGTATTAGTCATGGTAAACTCGGCTGGCGTCAAGGTGGTATTGGTGTTCGTCCGATTCGATAATTTAATAATGGCCGAGGTAATTAAACCGGCGGCGATCAAGATGACGATAATTAACAAGATGTTCTTGGTCATCATTTTTAGTATAGCAAAATAATCCCCAAACCACGATCCAGGGAACCGATCTAATTACCACCTATGAATTTTAACAACTCGAAATAGTTTACTTCTTCGGTGGCGAAGCTGTGGTCATGCCGCCTCCGCCCATGCCGGGTGGTAATGGTAGATTACCGCAACCGCCCCCACTTGGTTTCGATAAGCTGGCACCAATATTTTTAGCAACGTTTTTTCCCGCCGTAATCAAACCCGTTCCGATCTTCAGTAAGTCCAATTGCACTCCGACGCCCGCTCCGACGGCAATTTTACCACTGATTTTCCCGGTTTTTAAGTCGATATTAAATTTTATTCCAAAACCCACGGATAAACAAACACCGACACATTCGGTTGGATCTTTAACCGTCACCTGCGCGGCGTCGTAGCTGAGACCGGCGCTGGCGGTCAAATCGCCGACATTAACCGAGCCCGAAGCGGTCACTACATTACCCGCCAGTTCAGTCGGTAAAACTCCAGCCAATTTATCCTGAAATTTTCCGGACAAGGCGGTATCGACGCCGACCGTAATATCCGGCACCTTACTGCCCGGTTTAGCCGTCCCATTATCCTTCGTGATCGGGATCTCCTTTTTATCAATAATCCCCTTTTCGAGCACGACTGAAACATTCGGCGCGGTCACCACCGGCGGGGTGACGTCCGGTTTCTTCGCGCCGGTCGTCGCAGTATTATCGATCGGAGTTGAATTCGTCAGCTCAATTTTCGATGGATTGTATGAGACCGCTACGCCAGCCGCCGCCGTACTAAGACCAAGGTAGTCAATTAGACCAGTTGGGTTATTGCCAACATAAGTGTAGCCATTGCCATCATTATACGAATCATCCCACATCCCCTGCGGGTCACGTTGGAGGAATCGGCCGGTGACCGGATCATAGTGGCGATTCCGGTAATACAGCAATCCAGTTTCCGGATCATAACGCTGGCCATTATATCGGTATGGATTGATGGAAGTCCCGGTAACCACCGATGATTGACCGTAGGCATCATAGTCGTATACCACCGCACTGGTCCCGGTACCATCGGTCATTGCTTCGACATTACCCAGCGGATTTTGATGGTAATAATATACGGCCCCGCTGTTCACTTTCATTTGGTAATGCTGATCGGCGCCGATCCCATCAACGTATTGAGCAACCATCGCGTTGTTCTGATCCCGCTCTTCGACCACGTTCCAGCCATTATAAACGTAGCGTCGTTCTTCATTGATACTATTTAAACCCTGGACGATTCGATGTACTCGGCGGCCAGTGGCGTCATAGCTGTAATATGCGGCCTGTGATGGATTAGTTTTCTTGGCGACTTTAATTAACCGGTTATAAGCGTCATATGTATAGAGATTCGTCCCGTCATCTATCAGATTGCCATTTTTATCATATGAATAGTTGGTGCCATTCACATCGGAATAGGCATTAACCGAATTCGGGGTGTAGGTTTTAATGGTCGTAGTCTCGGTCCCCATCGGTTCATCGACATATAAAACTGCTGGAACCTTAATTTGACCGATGCTGGTTGTAGCTAATGGGACAACCGGAACCGGTTCCGGGGCTAAACTCCCGGGGGTTTCGGTGGTGACCGCCCGCCAATTTTGGGCGCCGTCAAGAGTCCATTGATCTTGCTTGGCAAATCCCGCCACAGCGGGATTGGTCAGCTGATTGTTGGTAATTCCAGATAGTCCAGCGCTAGGCACGCCGTAAGAAGCACTGGTTAAGCGTGAGACCGAGTCGGCGGTAAAAACATCGGCGTCAGTATTACTGAACTTCTCATAAAGCCGATCGCTGTTGCGGTTGTAGGCGTAATTCAGATCTAAGCTAAACGTCGCCCCAGTGGCGTTTGATCTAATGACCCTGCCGCTGCCATCATAGCTTAAGGCCGTAGTGATATCATTAGTTTGGTTGTAGACCTGATTGAGTAAACGACTCGGGCCAAGGTAAGAAAATGCAGTGATATCATCTCCCGACTCCTCCTCAATCAGGGAGACTCGATCTTGCCCGTCATACTGACGATTAACTTTCCGGCCATTCGGGTAGGTCAGTTGAATTGGATTGCCGTTTTGGTCATATTCGTAGAACAAAGATAAGTTACCCGGCATGACCTGGTCCTGTCGGGTCGGCCGCGATAATGAATCAAAAAAGAAATTATAGGTGACCTCTTTATAACCGGCACCACCTACGTTAGTAGATGACGTCAGTCGCGATAGACCGTCATAGGCGAAGGTTTGGCTCGTCGTGCCGGAAACGCCACTACCGGGAATGACTGTCTCCAGCATTTTCCGCCCCAGGTTATCGTAACCGCTACTGACCGGGCTGGTTCGAGTTGAGCCATTCGGGTCAGTAATTTGAGTAACATGTCCGTCACGATCGTAGGTGTAGTGATAATCATTGCCATCAGCAAAAACAATTTGCGTGTTCCGGTTTAGATCATCGTAGTAATACAAGGTTGTATTGCGGGTGCCATCTTGAGTATCCTGGTCATCAGTTTGTGACGTTATACGGGAGTTTTGGTCATAAGCGTAGCTAGTCGTCACTCGACCATCAGAGTTATTAGCATTCGAGGTATCAAGTCCCCCGCTACCTACTCCCCCGATCCGTAAATCATTACTAGTCTCTAACAGTCGGTTCAGGCCGTCAAAAGTATTATTCGTGATATTTCCCACATCATTGATTTGGGAAGCGGGTGAACCGGTGTATGGGTAACGGTAAGCCGCATTGGAGATCGAGTCCGTCATTAGCGTCCCTCGCGCATCCGATGTTTGGACCGCGTTGTCACGCGAATCATATTTAACCCGAGTGGTGTTGCCGTAGTTATCGGTCTGCCGGATGGGTCGGTTGACCGCGTCATACAAGGTGACGGTCGTTAGGGTTTCATCCAGTGCGCTGGTCGGCGACCGATCGATTTGAACTTTTCTAATAACATTGCTGTTATCATCGTAGGTAAAATTCAATTCGTTTTGCACCGTGCCGCTTGGGATTTTACTTAAAGGATTATCCAATGTAGTCACCACCCGATCCAGGCCGTCATAAACATTGGTCACTGTTTGACTACGCGGGTCAGTCGTGAGCGTCACCTGACCATTTCGATCAAACAGGTAGTGCTGTACGTATTCACCATCGTTACTTTCACCCGGGGTCTTAAAATATTCTGTGCGATCGCGAAATGTACGGTTTAGTTCATCAAAGTCATGATTGACATCGGACAGCCGGACGTTACCCGATCCACGTTTGGTAACGTTAACTAAATTGTCGTCGGGATCGTAGGTATTTAATTCCTTATCCCCCATGGGATCAGTAATTTTCTTTAGCCGGTCAAGGCCATCATATTCGTAGGTGTTTATATCATTACCGGCGGTACCGTTATCCTCCGCGTCGATCACCGCCGCGAGATTTTTATTACCGTCGTAATTTTTGGTGACCGTGGCGGTGGTACCGGTCGTATTTAAACTGCCATAGGTGATATACTCATGCGCTTTACCAGCGGCGCGCAAACTCGTAAATACACTGTCCACCCCACCCCGTGACTTCGTAAACGGTAAATCTCGCTCATCATAAACCGTGGCCGTGATGTTGTTTGGCTGGACCCCGGCCTTTGCCAGCGGGCTGACGGTCAGCACTGGATTGGCGTTCTGGTCGTAATACTTCAGGGTTTCAATCCAGTCCGTCGCATTCACCTGTTGCCGCTCGACGATCTGCTTATCAAGAATGTCGTATTCCAAAGTTGTAGTCAGCCAGGCGGGTGTGCCAGGATTATGATCGCCGTCTAAATTCTGGACGTCCTGTTGAACAACATTATTATTAGCGTCGTACCATATTTTTCGCTGATAACTTAAATCCGTGATGCTGTGATTCGGCTCTTCGTAATTTGGATCAAATACCCCCGTAACAATAATACCCCGTGTTTCACGAATGGGTTGGTTAAGCTGGTTAATTTCGTACGTGGTTTTAATCCCCCGTTCATCAATTATTGATATGACGTTCCCAACTTGATCGACATCATATTGCACTTTAGCTTGGGCGAATACATCAGGGCGGATGGTGTGTCGTAATGTTCCACTATTAGCAACCGACCCTGAGATAGCATCACTGGTTACCGATTCCTTGTAACCTGTTTTGGGGGCACTCGTAAAATATGTTGTAACTTCAAGATTACCTTCCGGATTAGCGGTTGAGGTTAATTGACCATTGGTGTTATAGACATTGGTAGTGATAAGCGACTGGGCCGAACCACTTTCTAGAGTGACATTAGGCTGGTCTACCTCGATAACATTTCCGTGTGTCTGGTATGATCCATCACCGTTAATGTCACCAGACAATTGTAAAGCCGCAGCCTGACTGGAGCTTAGTGTGACACCTTCATTACCTGCCAGGGACAAGATATCGGCGGTATTTCCCTCTTGATAGTCAAAAACATTGAGCGTGGTATATCGGAAACGTCGGGTGGTTTCATTGGGATCAGTCTTGTCATTATCAAGGTTGAAATCAATTGGTCGAACATTGCCGAGAACATCGCTGATCGGCGGGCTAAAACTTGTATCATTACCCCTGTTTGGGGTAACCGTCCGGACTTGATTGAAAATTGGTTCGTAGGTATATGACGTGGTCCATTGTGTCTGATCGCTCGTCAGCGGACCGCGATATTTCGTAATCGCTAAAAGATTTCCCTTCGACCAAATGTTGGCATTTCCGGAGTCATAGGTATAGGTGACATAATTCCCGGCCGGATACGTTTCCTGCAACACCTCTCCGTTGGCGTTAAAGGTACTGGCGGTGACGAATGAATTAGGATCACTGGCGCGTAATTTGCCAGTCAGCGAAATAGGCCAGGGGTTGTCAGGGTTGACCCGGCCGGTGTACCGCGTGGTCTTTAGTCGATGACCGTTCAGATTGTGTTCATACGCCGACACGTTGCCGTTTCGATCGACCATAGTAGTCCGAGCACAGGCGATGGTTAAATTATTCGTATTGAAACATGAACTCGGAGTTTCGTACTTGAAACTGAACCGTCCGCCGGCCGGTCCGTAAGATCGGGCACTGGCGGCGGCGTTGGTACCGCCGTAATCTTGATAGATCACCCGGTCATATTCCAGTGGGTTAGCCGAATTATTCCCGTAGATATTCGTCACCGACGCCGGGCCGGCACTGGCTTCGTTTGGCCGAGTAATGGTCAGCAGGTTGTGGTTGAGCTCTGATTGGAAAAATCCGTAGGAGTAGGTGTATTTGGTTAACTTACCAGACGCAAAATCATTACCGTTTGAAGTTCCCGTTACCGCCGGCGAACGGACGCTAATCAGATCGCCGCGGCTATCATAACTTAAGACAATTTGCCGGCTGGTAAAATCAGTGACCGTGGTTAGCCGACCGTTACCATTATAACCATAGGTGATATTTCGACCGAGAGTGTCGGTCACGATCTGCAACCGGCCGGCAGGATCGTAGCCAAAACTCATACGGTTGCCGTTCCGGTCTTCAATCTTCTGCATCGTGCCGGCGGTACTGGTGCCGTCTAAGTCTTTAAAAAAGTATTTCATCCCATCCGGATTCCGTAATACAAACACGCCGGACGATTTGGTCAGGCGGTCGTACATTCCAGCCGGTGTCTTATACGAACCATCGCTATTGACGAAAAAACAATCCCGCCGCGCCTGGCCATCCACCACGCAGACGTAGCTGCCGTAAGAATTGTAGTTTGGGCCTTTGGCCTGCAGCCGCGTATTGTAATTAAAATTCCAGTTGTAACCAATCGGACCGTCGTAATTTATCTGGCTTTTATAATTCCGCTGGAAAGTATAGTCAAATCCCCGGCCGGGAATCCGCAGATCAGTTTCGTCAAGAAACAATTCACCGTTGGAGAGATAGACATCATCCGGTCCGGCGGCAATGGATGGATTGATCTGCGGCGGCTGGGGTGTTTCCGGAAAGTACGGCATCGCCGATTTCGTCGGGGCGGTTAGATATGAAACGGTGATGGTACAATCCTCGGTTTCCCCGAAGTCAATAGCCTCATATGGCGGAGTCTCCACCCCTAAACAATTATTGTCAGTGATCAGCCAATTGGCCGGCAGGTTGTCGATCACCACCGAAAAGGTGCCCGACATGATGTCAAAGTCCGCTAGGGTCGAACCAGTAACAGTATGGGTCCGATCATTATTTACCTCAGCGGTGCCAAAAATCCTAAAAGTAAAGGGCGTCGTCCGATCGCCGTTGGTCGTGTGTAAATGGGCGTTGATATGATTCTCCGAAGCCTTCGTTGCCTGTGGGCATTCCAACCCTAAACATGGATCTATGGGCATTTTGATCGGCATCCGTTCAAGTAACGAGGTTCGGGCGGATATCAAAATCGGGAACAATAAAACGCCCCCAATTATTGTAATCATTATTAATTTCCGGCGGGACCTGAACATAAACGCGAGGTGACCCCTATATCAGCACCCTAATCCTGGTCGGAACTGTTGTCAAATGCAGCGATTAAATACCCACGCAACTTCAGCTACCATGGTGTTACTTCGCTCTACCTTGATAAAACAGCTATCTTAATCTATATTTGATTGACCACGGTTTTTTTACATCTTGAAAAAACTATCGCTAAACCGGCTCCTTTCCTAAACCCCAACCATGGGGAGGTCACTGATGCCGTTGGAACTGATCAGCCGTCCGCCCTTGCCCGGCATGCCCCGCAAAAAGCAAGATATCATCATGAATAACGAGGTTGGGCATTCCGTTCGGATGCATCGCATCACGCCGGAGGTCAGAGAGTCCCTCGAAGTTCATTTGATGGTCATCAAGCAAGTGCTTAGTAATTTCAGTTACTTCGCCATCACCGGTTCATTTCGAATCACAATTACCCGTGATTCGATCGATATCGACGGCTCGTTAACCAACTACTATGTTCCCGACCAGCAGTGGCGGGACAAGCTGCTGGACGCCCTTAACTTGGCGGTCAACCGGCTGAAATATAAATTTCAGCCGTGGATCCAGCGAATCGAGTTCTCCCTCAACCAGTCAATGATCCTGCCAAAATCGGACTAGTCATCAAGCCACACGAAATATCCAGACCCCGTATAAGTTACGGTCAAGTCGGACATCGTGTGGCTATTTTTTCAACAATAACCAACTGGTTAGGTTGGCCGGAAAAGTAAAGATAGTTAGTCACCGAATATGGCAGTGTGATTTGATATCTGGCACATTAACGGTTAGAATATTTATATAACTCCAATACAAATGATATGCACACCTCCTATAAATCTATCCTAATCGCCAGTGTGATTGGCGTGGTGGCAGTTTTTGTTTTAATTACTCCCGCCCTAGCCGCGACTTGCCCACGCCAGCCTTTAAAAACTTCACCCATGCACCTCGGCGATTTTACGAATATTCTGCCGCTGGGCAATTTGAACCCACCCGACCACACCATTCCCACCGACCATATCTACTTTCTATTACCCAATGATGCCGAGGGCAATATCACCGTCAAGAATGTTTATGCCCCCAGCACGATTACCATCACTAGCATCGGCCGCAGTACTTACTATCAAGATACGACGACGGTGGCCGAAGATTACTCGATTGAATTCAAGGTCTGCGACCAGCTGTCCGGCCGCCTTGGCCATGTGTCCAGTGTCGTGTCCGCCATCAAAACCAAACTAACCCGCTGGGATTATTGCCAGACCTACCCCATCAGCTCGGTCGGCAATAAAGTCAAGCAATGTACTAAGCGCCTGTCGTTAACCATTAAAAACGGGACGAAAATCGGGACTGTCGGCGGTAAAATTTCCCACGCCCTGGACCTGTGGACCTACGACACCCGGGTTAATATCCGGTCAAAATTTGTAAATCCCGCCCGGTACGTCAATACCATGATGTTCAACACTACTTGCTCAATTAGTTATTTTTCTTCGACTGTTTTTAAGCAACTGGTGCCGTTACTGGGCAATCAGAACGCCCCACGGACGAAATACCCGCGCTGCGGTACTTTTGCGCCGGATAAAGCCGGCACGCTGCAGGGCAATTGGTTCACGGCGAATGCTAAAGACGACCCGGCGGGCTGGAAAAAAGAATTGTCGCTGACTTATGATAATCGCGATGGCACGACTAGCGCAATCTCGATTGGCGGCGTGATCACTACGGCCGGGGTGCACTATTTTTCGCCAACCAAGACCGGACTATTCAACCGGGCTTTTGAGACGGTCACCCCAAGCAGCCGTATTTATTGCTATCAAGCTGATTATTCTCCAACTAAGCATTTCCTGATCCGGCTGGTTGATACCAAAACTCTCCAGATCGAAAAACAGGATGGTACCTGCATCGAGCCGTATACTTTCGCAAGACCGTATACCTACAAGCGGTAATCCGCTTTTTGTTTACAATTTTCCTGGGGCTGTTCAACTAATGATATTCTGACCTCGATTTTTTAATTCCTTAATAACCGACATCAACGGATACAAAATCACCACGCTGATAATCAGTAAAATAAACCCTAAGACATAAACCGCGGTTAAGCCCTGGACCACTGGAAAGTCGCGGCGCAATTCCGGTTTGGTAATTATTTCATACTCCGCTTGCACCAGCACAAACCACAGCAATGACAACATCACCAGCGGGGCTAGTTTAAGGATTGTTCTGGGTTGGATTTTCATTGTTTGTTATGTCCGGATTAGATTCCAACCGACTCAAACTATTTTTTCGTTGCGGCTTTTTTAATATTCGAATGGTCGTGTTCAACTGTCGTGTCCGGTAACTCGCCGGGGGTAACCGCGGTGATCAGATACTCATAAGTAACAGCCGGGGTAACGGTCTTATCAATATAGGTCGTAGTCGCCACCGGGACCGAGTCCACCACGGTAAATTTTGGACCGGAGTTAAACACCCGCCGGTAAATTCGATAGTTAGTAACATCGACGACATCCGCCGGCGGCACCCAGGCCAGGTTGACTTTGTTCTGGTTCAGGGTGGCGGTGGTCAGGTTAATCGGCGCAGCGGGTGGAGTGACTATAAAAGAAACTAGCCGCGGCGTTAGCACCCGGCTTAACATTTTCCCGCCCAGGTTAAACGGTTGGCCGTTGCGCAGTATTTCATAACCGCCGACTCCGGACTGATCGGACGACGCATCCCATTGCAGTTCGATCTGGTTCGATAAATTAGTCCGGATCTGAATATTCGTCGGGACCGACGGTGGATTCAGTTCTGGTGCGGCCAGGGTCGTGATCACGACCGGCGCGGATGCGGCCGACCGGTTCCGGTTATTGGAGACGGCTTTGACCGTGTAGGTATAAGTTGTGCTGCCCACGATTTCGGTATCATTATTATTGGTACCGGCCGAAGTATTAATCAGTGCACCGTTGCGATACAACTCATAAATCCAGATCTCGCTGGTAGCCGTGGCTTCATCCCAGGCAAGTTCGACCCGGTTGACGCCGGTATACGTCACCCGTAAATTAGCCGGCACATTCGGCAGCTGGACTTCGGATTGCGGGGCTGGTACTTGCACGGCGGCGGAAGCTACTGACAAAGATGAAGCGTTCCCAGCTAGGTCAATTGCCCTGACGGTGTAAGTATATGACTGCCCTGGTTCAACTGTCGCGTCAGAAAAGCTGTTGGTTCCTAGGGCGTATTTGCGGTTAACCAAAGTCGGTTGGCCATTCCGGTAAATTTCGTACCACTGCACCCCCGATTCAGTGTCAGTCGAGTTGTTCCACCAAAAGACTGTAAAAAATCCATCGAGTATCGAATGCGGATTAGTCGGTACGGTCGGCGGCGTAACGTCATAATTGTTATCGCTGGTGACGAAAAAATCCGACGTATAAGCCGAGGTCGTGCGATATGAATCAAGCGCCCGGATCTTATAAGTATAAGCGGTCGCCCGCGTGACCCGATCGTCAACGCCGGTGATAATCGGAACGCCCAGCGACCCCGTATCGTTCCCGCCCTTGGCATACAACTGCTGATCAGTGGTTTTCACGGCGAAGATGCTGTCCAAGCCGCAGAAAAACGCGTTGACCGACGGAAAGTCCACATCCGAATCATGGAAATTGCCGTCTATGACGATTAACTGACTGGCGGCATTCTTGGCGTAACCTTGCCGCGCACCAGCTTGAATGTCCACCATGTTCGTTAAGTCACTGATTCGGTTGGGAATCAGGTTGTTGCATGTCGTCGGACAAAGAATGGGATCATTCGGCTCAAAGCCGAGTCGCCCGATCCCCCATGACCAGACCTGTCCGGTGTTGCTCATGGCCAGGCCAAAATCCCCACCCGCCCGGATTTTGGTAATCACGGCGCTGGTCAGGGTCGTGACTTCCGTCGGCGTAGTCCGTTTTGTTTTATCACCTAGGCCAAGCTGGCCATTGGTATTCACGCCCCAGGCATAAATTTTGTTGTTACTATCGCGAGCCAGGTTAAAGGCGCCACCGGCGGCAATCTCTACGATCGATCCCGCGCCGGCCGGAAAGGTAACTATTTTGGCCAAGCCGCTACAAGGAGACAACGTGCCGTTTTTTTCGAGACAGGTCGTGGTAGTGGCATAGCCGAGCTGGCCGTTGTGATTCGCCCCCCAGGTCCAGACGTGGCCAGTTGAATCAAGGACTAGGCTATGGCTGCCACCAGCGGCAATTTTAGTAATCACCGGCGCCGTCCCGCCATTCCAGTTATCAACCGGCTGGGGTGAAGCGCAGTCCAGCGCGGTGCCACAGGCCGAGGTCGGAAGCAAGCCCAGTTGGAGGTATTGATTGTATCCCCAGGCCCAGACCGTGCCGTTGCTCTGCAAAGCTAGCGAGTGCATTCCAGCCGCGACCGCGGTAATTGTTACCGCCGGAGTCAGCGGCACCCGAACCGGATACAGGCGATCATATTTATCGCCGGCGGTGCCATCACCGATTTGACCATGATTATTCTTGCCCCAGGCCCACAACTCGTTGTTGATCAGGGCGAGGGTGTGATCAAATGAGGCCGAAAGATTGATCGAGGTGATAGTCGTCGCCGTGCCGGCCGAACCAGTGCCGGGCTGGACCGGATCATCCGATGAAAAATACGCTAAACCATAGGTCAATAACGATAAACCAGCCGCGATAGTGGCGCAGATAACAAAAGGATGGGTTAGTATTTTGACAAACCGCCTAGTCTTAATCTCCGTTGATGTATCCGGAGCCTTCATTGAGTTGTGTGGCTTAACCAAAACCTTGGATTTTTTAACGTCAGGTATTGGTATTTTAACATAAAATCTAAGTAATTACCAGAAATAAATCCCCGTCATGCCCGGATTCAATACTGACCCTGGCGCGGCCGCGTGAACAACACGATGGACTCCCGCCTACGCGGGAGTGACGGTGGGAACATTGTTTTCGGTCATACCCGCGCAGGCGGGTATCCACTATGTTACTTTAGCGACCGCGCCGCCAAACCCCTGGCTACCGTTCCCCGACCACGAGTAACCCGACATCTTATCGCGTCACCGCTGGTTTGAGTGTTGTCCGAGTTTTGATCGTTGGCGCCGCCTTGTGCCGCGCCTCCAGCACGACGTTATACGTTTTGCGCACCGCCTGTTTAGATGATGTTATCCGGACATCAAACGTCGCCGATGCACCGGAAATAATAACCGCTGAAGCAGCCGTCTTCTTGTTGATTAGTGTCGTCCAGCCGACAGGCTTACTGATGGTCCGCAATTCAATTGATCGCCGGCCGCACAAGACATCACGATTTTTGACGGTCACCGTATAGCGCAGTTGCTGGCCGGGCCGGCCGGAACCCTTAATCGCTTTGGTGGTTATCGACGGCGCGTGACGGACGCATAGAGACTTGGCGCCGAACTTTACCCGGATGGTTATGGTAGTCGACGTTCGCGACACCGCGCCGAAACCGACGCCAGCGGTTTTATCCGTGTAGGCAAAACCGGTGGGCAGGGCCGGTTCGAAGATATCGCGTCCGCCCGGAGACGATCCGGGAGTCATGTCCAGCAAAGTGGTCGTCATCGACTCGTCCGTGACCGGCCCGAGATGGACCAGGATGCCATTCGGCACACCGAGCTCCTGCAGGGTCGGCTTATTCGGGACGTTATCGAAACCAACCGGCTGGCGGTACTCGAGGTAGTACCACGAGGTCACATTACCGGCCGGATCGCGCGCCTGTGGGATTTTCAATACTTTCGGCCCGGTCCCGGTTTGTTCGTACATATTAATTTTGTAACCGCCGCTGGCGCTGACGGTGGTGATTTCGGACGGTTGCAGCCAACCCAGGTGCTCTTTCAGCGGCGCCGGTAACGACAGCATCCGCGAACTCGCGCCCATCAGCCCGTACCGGTCACCGTACTCAACCATCCGGCAGTTTGTCCCGGTCAATACCCCCGGCGGATCACACTGCCAGGAGTTGGCGTGGCCCCAGCCAATGATGTGCCCCAGCTCGTGGTGCGGATAGGTGTTGAGCGTGCCGTTGATGATGGCCAGGTGGTAAGTTTGCCCACCGGTATCGGGTACGTTCGAATACGTCGTGGCCAGTCCGCCGCTGTCACAGGTGTACTGGGGCGTGAAAATCATGATGGCGTTGTAGCGGCTGAAATCGATATCCGCGTCCGCGGCTGTCATGACGGCCGGAAAAAACGTGTTCCAATTGCAGGAATCGCCGTCCGCGATCGGCCGGTCGACGGTGTACCAGGCACCGTTATGGTCGTAGACATCGCCACTGACCGACATCGCGCCGGCGGATTCCCGCGCGAAATAGGCGGCCATGGAATTCGGGTTAGTGAACAACACGCCGTCCAGGTATGGCTTCGTCCATGGCCCGCTGTGGTCATCAGCCGTCGGCGCCGCCGGATGATCTGAGAAGGTCACCATAATGGCAGCGATTTTGACGTTCGGGTAGGCCTCGACCGCCGGGGTCATGGCTAAGACGACGGGTGTCCGCCCCAGTCCGAACCAAACTAAAGACACCAACAGTGGCAGGACTAATTTAATGATTTTCTTTTGTTGATGGTTCATGATGCTTGAATGATTTGTACTCGGCCTACCTCCCCGGTAGTTAACCGGACTTTGATTCCATGGGGGTGCGTCGGTGAGCTGGTCAAAATATCCTGAACAATTCCCTCGGTCAGGGCACCGGAGCCCTGATCCTGCTTTTGGACGATGGCGACGCGTTGCCCGGGGTAAATATTTTCTCGTCGTGTCCCAGTCATACAGAAAATCTACTGCTCTGAAGCTCGGTCAAGTTTCATCGCGATCATTGCCCGCTGGAGCGCTCCCGCCGCAGGATCATGGCGATCCATCGCCAACACCGGTAACATCGCCCGGACCGACGCATTCTCCGTCGGCAACAACTCAACCCGACCCGCGAAGTGTTCGGCCAGGTTGGTCAGGAATTCGTCGAACCATGACGGCGTCACCGTCAAGACGTCGTCGAAATCAATGGCGACCGGCTGACTTACATCAAGCGTCGGACGAATGGCTTGAAAAGCCTCCAGGCCGGCTGGTCGGGAAAGCAGGACCGTACCGAATTTTTTTAAGTATATCGTTTGCATAGTTGGCTAGAAAGTTATAATCGCGACTACGCCGCGAACATTTTTATCGACCATGGTTATCCACATTTTTCCGTGCGGCGGAATGGTGGCCTGGGCAGTACCGGAGTTTAAAGTAAGTCCGATCTGGTTCTGTTCGGCGATTTGGCGCACCACTTTCAGTCCATTGCCTCGTTTCTCCGGGCTTCGACCGGAAATGATTTCCGTGAAAGCGGCGCGCAAGGCCTCAACATCACCGGCAATACTGGGTCGAACTTGTTGTAAGGTCGTTCGGATACCCTGTCCCCGGTCAGCCAAGACGATGATACGTTTATGCAGGTCATAAGCAAAGAATATACCCGCTATATCGGGCCAATTCCCGATGTTGTGGGCAAACGAATTATCGCCGATCTCACCGGCAACGCTTGTCAGTAGCGAGACCATGCTTTCCGTTTGACCGTTGGGCATAGACTCCAGCATCGCGCCCATCTTAACCAAGCGGCTAGTAAAGCGGTCGGGCTGCCCGCAATAATATTCGTCCGGGATTTCCGGTGGCTGCGCGCTCGCCGCCCAGGCCCAAGCCAGTTTTGGTAAATCAATTGCCACCCGCTGGACTTCTGATAGGTCATAATACCGCCATCCGCCCGGGCTACGCTGGGAAGAAATTCGACCGGCTTTTTCCCAATTTCTGACTGTTTGCGGGGAAACACCTAAAATTTTGGCTGCCTCGCCAACACTCAATTTTCCGCTTTTATCTTCCTTCATGATGTAAGATTATACCTAATACTTACAATTGTCAAGCCTAATTGTAAGTTAATGCTCAAAACCTACAATTCACGCCTTCTTCACTGTTTTGTCAACATAATCGTGAAAATACAACAATAAACAACGATTTTCACGGTTTTGTCGTGAATTTAACCTCTTTTTTCCTTAATTCACGTTATTTTTCTTTATTATCCCCCGATACTGAAAAACGGTGTGTGGGCTAACCCGGCCCCGCAAACTTTAAATATTTTTCGATTACTGTTTGCTGCGGATTAAAACCACGGTGAGCTAAAATTATTGGGACTAGATCTGGAGTTTTTAGGACGTAAACTTTATTAATCTGTTGTTCGGCCACTTCAATTTTCGCGCCACTGCGAGCTAAAACTAAAATTGGTACCACAAACGTTTTCACCTTCCAACCTTCCAGTAAATATTTGTACATTGCTAAAGCTTCGCGGCGAGCTTGGTTAAGCATACGTAATCCCCTACCTTTACGATCAAAGTATATTCGACCAGTTTGGCTTTTGGCTTCGATAGTGAACACCCCATTCGGACCAACTACCGTAAAATCCACATCAAATGAATGCTCAGGGCGAATACCACGAAAAACACTATAAGTATCCGGCAGTTGTTCAAGGGCTTGACGCACAATTCGTTCCCCGAGTAATCCCCGATCGGCCCAACCTTTCATCCGGAATATCCTCAATAATGTTTTACTGATATCTTTGCCGGTATCGGACATAAGATCCTTGGTAAAAGCAAAAATTAATAACACCCCAATAATCCCAGCTGTTGATACCCACACCACTCGATAGAGGAAAAATAAAATAACAGCTGAAACAAGAATTAAAATAAACAACCATAATATAAGCCTTTTACGTTCAGCTTGCTTACCTTTTATAAAACTACTATCGTGTCCGTGAAAGTGAGCCATGTAAAACGAACTTCGTGTAATGTTAAACTAGACGGTAGTACCCACGTGAAACAAAGTCCACGTAACCTTTATCTCGTAATATTTGTAACTGCTGTCTAATCTTATCTTTGATATGCTTATTCTCCGGATGTATGCGACGAAATTTGTTTTCAAACACATACATATCGAGCAGCGTAAATTCTGGTCTCCCAAGCCCATCAATGCATCTCATTATATCGAGAAGCCAACCCTTTGCTGTGATTTCTTTTTCTTCTCTTAAGAATAGTGTTTTCTTCCATTCCGAAAGAACTTTTTCTTTTGGTTCAGTTTGTTGATTTCGAATATAAAATATTTTTCCTGATTGTGGTATATCCTTTAGGAGGATATTACATCCGACCCAACCAGCACGCCGCGCTGTTTGGGTAAGGGGTTTTCGCTTTTCAATGATTATCGGTACAAAATAATGTTTTGGAATAACTAGAAAATTGATAATTGACAAACTTAGTAAATCATAATTTAACAAAAATAAATTTGGGTTGTTACTACTTGTCAACCGTTCTATCATCGTGCGATATGCCCCATTAACAATTTTTACTCCGAGGCAGTTTTGTTTACTTTTTAATTCGTAGTCTTCCCGACAATTTGCACAATAAAAATCCGCTACTGGCTGGTTATTAGGGTATTTATCAATTCTATCTTGCCCGCAATTCGGGCAATAAATTTCTTTTTTGACCCAACTCTCAGTTAAAATACGTGCTCGTTGAGCATTGCTTTTGTATTCCTCAGTTGCTGTTGTATTAAAAGTTGATTTCACGGTTTCAAGAAAACCCGAATGTCAAATTATTGCTAATAATAAGCAAAGTATATCAGTTTTCCACAATTAAACAAAAACCCCCGCTTGTTGGGCGAGGGTGGGGCGGCGTTCGCATTTAGCGAACGCCGCCCCTAAAATGTACTAACGATACTTAGCCTTGATTTGGCCGAGGGTTTGGGGGTTAGTCTGGACAGGAGCCGAACCCCAGAAGTTACCCATGTAGTAGGGCACGCTCGTGATGTTACTAGCCGCGCTGTACGTGACCTGATAGCAGTCACCGTTGGGGGTCATCACGACGATCATCCCACCATTGACCGTTCCAGCCACTGAGATGCCACTTACCATACTCCCAGTCTGCCCCTGCGCACTCGTCGCACCGAAGTGGTACGCCAGCGCAAGCGCCAAGATGGCGATACAGCAGTACATGAACTTCTTCATCGTGTCCTCCTAGCGATAGAGGGCCTTTAGCTTACCCCACGTTTCGAGAAGAGTGGGAATGGGAAGATCGCCGAAGACTTGGATGCGGTTGTTGCCGAAGTCGGATACGTAGATTATCCCGCCTGGCGACACGTCGATTCCCTCTGGCGATACCAGCTCTCCGTTGCCAGATCCGGCGCGACCCCAACTCGTGAGGAAGGCACCATCGCTGGTGAACTTCTGGACGCGGTCATTGACCGAGTCAGTTGCGTATACGTTGCCGAAGGTATCTACTGCAATATCCGGAGCATAGGAGAACTGGCCTTCGCCAGATCCTTCAGAGCCCCACTTGGTGACGAACTGTCCCATGCTGGTGAACACCTGGATCCGGTGGTTCCCGGTGTCCCCAACGTACACGTTTCCATTCGGGGCTACCGTGATAGCGATTGGAGCGTAGAGCTCGCCGTCACCGGAGCCATAGCCACCCCACGAGAGGATAAGCTCCCCGGACGCCGTGAACTTCTTCACTGTGTTAGTTGTGTAGTCAGTGACGTAAACCACACTACCGGTAGCGTCAACGGCCACGCCGATCGGCATGTCGATGCCACCCCATGACAGGATGAGTGCGCCGTCGGGCGTGAACTTCTTCACGCACTGGTGGTATTGGTCAGCAACGTAGATGTCGCCGCTGGCATCGATCGCCACACCACGAGGGCTGTAGAACCCACCATCCCAAGCGTTAACCAGTGTGCCGGCGTGGGTGAAGTGTCGAACATCATTGCTGTAGTACTCGGCGACGTAAATGTCGCCGTTCGGGGCAATCGCAAGGCCACGAGGCGTATCAGCCCACCAGGAGGTGAGGTACTGCGGCGGGTCCTCGGCGAACGACACAGCAGGAACGAGCATCGCTAGCACGACCAAACAAGCGTACAGAGTCCGCATGGCACACTCCTTTGGTTGAACTGTAATTGTAGTTGTCAGAGAGCGGCGAGAAAGACCGCTCATTAGCGGCGATTCACCATCTCGGCCTACAGTTTTTTATGGGATTTGTCAATACAACAAGCCCCGCCGGCGAGGCGAAGAATTCCCCGTTTCCGCGGGAACAAGCTTCGCTGGGGTAGAGATTATTTCAGTCGTTTAACGTAGATGGTCAAAAATTGATTGACTGCGCTGACCATCGAATCCTTTAATTTAGCCGGACTAGCGGCAATTAACCTAGCGAAATTGTAAAGTTCCTGATTGCTGATTTCCAGCCAGCGTCCGTTATTGTAAAGAAACACCAGCAGCGTCGTGACGGCGATTCTTTTGTTGCCGTTTTGCCAGGGGTGGTTCTTGATCATTAAATAGAATAATACCGCCGCTTTATTGAGCAGTGACGGATACGGGTCTTGCTTGGCGAACTTTTGAAACGGCGTGGCTAAACAGCTTTCCAGGATATTCGGAAACCTAGTGCTAAAATCCGGGATTGGTTCGTCCCAACCCATCGTTTCCTTAGCCAGGCGGTGAGCCAGGTACTGAATCTCACCGATCGTCAGCGGCTGGATCGTCATAACTATTCTTGGCCTAACAATCGTAACGCTTCACCGTATTCTTTGACGGTCTTGGAAACAGCGGCCTTAATTTGGTCTTTGGCCGGCTGGCTGACTTCGGTGCTGGTGATGCCGCCGATGGCCGCCACGGGAATGGCGTAATTTCTTCCAATTTTCTTGGCCGGTATTTCCCCTTTGATAATTTTCTTATAGACCGCGACATGACTAATGCCTAGCAACTTCGCTAGCTGGGTCGAACTGATATATTCGGTCGAAATCATTGTTTTATTAACCATATAAGACCAGGTTAACATATATTAACTATGGTGTCAATGGTTAATATAATAAAAATCCCCCGCCTGTTCCCGGATCAAGCCTGGACCAATTAGGGATTCGCCAGGGTAATGGGGATCGATGTGGCTTTGACGCCGTTGATCAGCAAATCGACCGTGTAGTTCCCGGCTTGCGACGGCAATCCATAGCAACATGATCCGTTCGAGGTGCCAGTCAATTTCGCGTTCGGTCCGGGAGCAATCACTTGCACACCAGCCTGGTCATTGATCGCATAAGTGAGCAGGTCGGTCGGATTGAAGGTGCCAACGACGTTAAGCCCGAACTGGTCGCCGACGTTGAAGGCGGTGGTGGTCTTCAGGGTCAGGCCGGGGCCGAACGTCGTTCCGGCCGGCACCTGCTGCATTTCGGCTTTGGAAATCTGGCTGACCACCGGCGTGGTCGAGGTCTGGTTCGTATTGCTCGCCGTAGTGTTGGTATTCCCGTTCGTACCCGGCGGGACGGTTACCGTAATGCTGCCGCACTCACGATCGACGCAAACCAAATGGTATGTTCCACCCGGGTCGGTGGTGTTAATGTCCGTACCGAAGATGCCGTTGGTCGAGGCGGCCGGGACTTCCTGGAATTTAAAATCAACCGGTTGGCCATCGCTGGTCAGTCGGATCTCGATCCGGTCACCGGGGTGGAGGGTCATGGTCTTATAGTCGAGTAAGCCGTTGACCAGCTTCAGGGCATATACTTTTAAGCCATTTTCGACGACGTACGGCGCTTCGATCACCACTTTTATCGGCGTATTGGTGGTCGAAGTGGTCGTTTTCTTCTGTCCGCAGCCGGCCAGAGCCAACGATAGGACAACTAAAAATATAGCCGATCGCCACATTGCTTTGTTGTTCATATGCTAGGATATTAGTTTTCGATGTATCTACGTAAAGTATAGGCCAAGAGGCGGTTGTGTCAAACTGGGCGCGGTTAATCAGCAACATTGTTGGTCAGGAAAATAATTACGCAGCTCATCGACCGTTCGTTTATTCTTATAGTGTCAAATTAATTTTTATCAGGACTATAAATGCCGCTGGCCGGGTGGCCACTAGCCAAGCCACTAAGTTTATTTATTGGTTGATATCGCCTGTGCCCGTGGCAGTCCGCAACCAGTACAATAATTAAATTTTTCCATCAATTCTTCGCGACATTTAATACATTTCGGCAATTCGACTTTTACCAATGCACTGCCGCATTGGTAACAATATCTACCAAAGCCCTAGCTTTTACACTTTTGGCACTGTAACATAGCTACGATTTCTTTAAGTTTTTTTAAACACCCGACTATCTTCGATCGGAATACCGTGTTTTCGCAGTTCGTCGGTAAGGTTCAGGAGATGTTGGCTGGTATCAACATTTTCTAGGGTTGCTTTTTTAACCAACACCATGTCCGCTTTTAACAGGTTCATATCTTGTTTTAAACCGTGGATATCCTCATGCACTTCTTGAAATTGATTCCGCATTTCTCGCAAGATATCGCGAAAATCCTGGCGGATTGTTGCGATTCCACCTTCAAATATCTCCTTGGTCACGTACTTTGGCATAAATAAGCCCTTCTGCCACCAGAACGTCATAGGAATATTTTACGCCGGTTAGTTGCCTTGTCAAGTTTACCAAATAAAAAACCCCGCTCGTGAGGACGCGGGGTTAACGGTTGAAAAGATCTAACGTGGCAGGCGTCACCGGTTGTAGATGCGGATCGAACTGGCTCGATCCCACAGCCACCGCGGAAAGACCCACTTGCCTATGCCAGCGTAGCTGACCGAACGGCCGCGGTACATGTTGTGTTCGTAGACCTCAACCACTACGTTATCCCAGTTGATCTTGATCGCCCGCAGATCATCGTTGAGATTGGTGGTCCGGTAGCCGGTGACCTTCCGGTAAAAATCGCTCTCGCGACCGTACGTTTCCTCATAGGTCGACCAGAACTGGTACTTATATTCCTTCAGCCTTCCCCAGGACTGGTTTAGGTCATGATCACCAGTGAAGTTCTCCCAGCAGTAAACCACGACGGGTGGCTCAGCCACGGCCGGCGACGGACAGATCAGGGTGATGAACACGACCAGCATCACGGCCGAGCACAGCCCGGCCGTCAAAACAGCGAAGTTCCGTTTCATGGCTGCCTCCTTTTTGGGTTGTCGGAGAGCGGCTGCTCCATTTAGAGCAGAGTTATACCCCTGTCCTACATAAAATTGCGGATATTGTCAACTCACGCGCCGATTAACACAGGGTGTGTCCGCGGCGCCTTTAGTAAGCAATGTGGATTCCGGGTCAAGCCCGGAATGACAGCTATCGTACTTTTTCTTTTGGTCATTCCGGCGAAAGCCGGAATCCACCCCGGAGGCACCGCGGATCAACCGTACTTAATATCCTCCCACAGGTCCCGCCAGGTCGGGTTCATTGACTCGATCAATTCGATCTTCCATCGCCGTTGCCACCATTTCAAACACTTCTCCCGCCAGATGGCCGCGCTAATGTTGTTCGTGCATTCATAATAAACCAACCTCTTTATGCCGTATCGTTTTGTAAAACCCGGCACAATACCTTGCCGGTGTTCGTCGATCCGGCGAATTAAATCATTGGTCACACCGATGTAGAGTGTGCCGTTTTTTCGATTGGCTAAAATGTAGACGTAATAAAAACGCATGGTGGGATGGGGGCCACCAACTTGTCGTGCCATCATCTTACTCCCCGATTTCCTTTTGTCAATAAAAAACCCCCGGCCTGATATTACTCAGCCGGGGGCGGTGGGAGGTCTGGCGGTTTGACTTGGCGCGCGAACAGATAGATAGAGACGCACCAGAGGACCACCGCCAAAAGCAGTTGCACCGGCGTCAGCGGTTTGTGGGGCGGTTGAACCGGGGAGTCGATAATCTGTGCGTTCAGCCCGATGATGACCAGGCAGATAATGATGACCCAGCTGGCAGTAATGGCAAACCAGCTGAACCAGCGGGGTATATCGGACGGCGGCCTGATGGACGTAGCGTCAACCCAGCCGGGCAGGAACCGGACGATCAGGCTCATGATTCCTAGCAGCAGACTGTACAATACCAGCCCGCCGGAAAACATGACTACTCCAATCGACGTCCACTGCAGTCCCCATCTCCACATTTCTCTGGTGACCGGGCCGGGATCAATGATCACGTAGTCGAGAATTAGGTATCCGACCGTCGCGACGTAGAAAATCCGACCAATGATGCGACCTGTTTTCCGTAACCACGGCGGACAACGGACCGGCCGTTCCATGACAGTCACCTCCCTTTGATGTCTAAGGTACGGTCTAACTTACGTCAGTCGTTACCTAATCCTATACACCAATTTCAAAAAAAGTCAATGCTGGCGAAATTAGAAATTTGTTTAACCGCAACAATCCCAGCTGGTTAATGGCAGGGTTAGGCGGCGCGGAGTGGGACACCCGCGGTGCCCGATTGAACAATGTGGATTCCGGGTCAAGCCCGGAATGACATCTATCATACTTTTTTGAGTCATTCCGGCGAAAGCCGGAATCCAGTCTGGGGGCACCGCGGATTAACTTTATTTAATATCCCCCCATAAGTCCCGCCATTCAGGATTCATTGACTCAATCAACTCGATCTTCCATCGCCGCCACCACCATTTTAAACACTTCTCCCGCCAGATGGCCGCGCTGATGTTGTTTGTGCACTCAAAATACACTAACCTCTTTAAACCATATCGTTTAGCAAAACCCGGTTTAATCCCCCGCCGGTGTTCATCGACTCGCCTAACCAAATTATTCGTCACACCGACCTGCCCCGCTGAATAGCGGGGTATAAAGTGTCCCGTTCTTATAATTAGTGAGAATATAAACATAATAGTTTCGCAAAAAAGTGGCTCCCATTGAGCCACCAAAATGATTTGAAAATCATACCCCAAACAAACATGTTGTCAAGAATAAAAATACCCGCAGGAAATAAAATGCCTCACGGTTACCCGCGAGGCATTAAGTCTGTTTGCAGAAGGTGCTAGCTGACACCCGAAGCCCGGTCATCCGGTTTGGCCGGTTTGACGTACGGCTGGTCCGGCTTGCAGCCGAACAGTATTTCGCGGTGCAGGTCGATGGCCGCGTCCCAGGTCGGAGCGATAACTTCGATGTCCGCGACCGGAAAAGTATGCTCCCAGTTAATCCTGGCCAGCTGAACAATGGCAGTGGCACCGTTGTCCCGGGCATATTCGCCCGAAGCCATCTGGCTTACCATCGCCACGTCGCTGACGGTGTCGCGAAGTGACACATGATCCACCACGTCCCAGGCAGCCGGCGGCAGCTGATTCTTCCGGTCGATATGCATGGTTAACTCGCCGCGGCTGATGCTGATCCTCAGCTTGCAGTCACCGATCTGAATCTCGTAGTAGCTGCGATCCAACATCGTGTTGTAGATGGATTGTCGGATCGATTCCTCGAGCTGGATCAGCTCCGGTTTGAAGAACACATAGACGGACATGACTTCCTCCTGGTCGGGGGCTTTGATTTAAGAAACAATTTATTTGAAAGACTGAACACAATAACATGCTTAAAGTGGAAAGTCAATACCCTGCCACGAGAGTACGAATATAAAATCCCCTATCTGTTTGCGACTAGGGTGGCCGGGTTTACGATCCGACTAATTCGCTGATCGCAATGTAGGCGAAATATCCCAGTGCTAAAATTCCGAGTCCTAATCCTGCCCAGACGGCAGGTGTGCGCTGACCTTTTTTGATGGCCATGATGCTGGTGACCAGGGCAGCCGCAGCTAGCAGCAATGAAAAAATTCCGAGATTCGGCATACTAGCCGAGGCGCTTTGGCCGTCGGGTTGATTATTCTGACGGTTGGCAAAAATACCTAGACCGGGACCGAGGATAACCGCCACCAGGCCCAAGCCCAGCGACCACCAATTGTTCTTCGGTTTAGGTTTAAACTCAGGTTGATTGGTGACAGGCTGGTCCATAATTTTATCACTCCTCATCCAGTTAACGCCGAACTATGATTTTTGCTCACTCGGGACGGGCATCAATAGACGATAAACCTTAATCCCCGCCAGCCAGACGACCGGCACGGCCACCAACAGCCCAACCCCAAGACACAAAGCGCCGAGGATGATCACGCCGAGCATAGTTAGATCGAATGCCAGCAGAGACATTTTCTTACCCTGCGTGATCCGCTTGCTTTCACGCATGGCCTCAATAATCCCGAGGTTCTTATCAACGATGATGGTAATGGTGAACTGATAGGTCAGGGCAAAGTAAATACCCGGGAAGATCAGGAGTACTAAACCCACTACGGTACCCAACCCGAGCAGGAGACTCGCGCCGAGAACTTGCCAGTACGGTTTGAAGGTTGTAAACAAAGCGCTGATCGGTAGTTGCTTACCGTGGTAGTAGCTCAGCGCGATAGCAGTCGTGCCGCAGGTCGTTAGGGCCGTCAAAAAGAAGCCGATAATATCCCAACCAGATGTGCCTCTGGTGGTTGAACTGCCAATACTGCCGGCAATAAATACCAGCAGAGCTAAGGCGACGAAGTACCATAAATCTTTTTTAACCGAGGTCCAGCCGTAACTGATCGCGGGGCCGGCGTCAATTTTTGAGGTTTCCATAAATAAATACTTAGTTGTGAGTTTAAGGTTTCACTAATCCTAACAAATGATAAACCAGGATGGCCGGCCAGACGCAGGCTTTTAAGATGCCGAGCACTCCGTCCCAAAAAGAGGTGGCGTGTTGAATAAAATAAATCAGCGCGCCGATAAAGGCCAGTCCATATACGCCGCCGCCAACTGCGCCATTGTTTTTCATAAGTACATTTTAAGTTATTCAGGGCAGAAGTCAATACCTGGATTAAAATATTTTCCAATAATAGTCCAATCGCGGTCTAATTATCTAAAACTGGCTTTCTATGTGACCAGGACCGTTTGGATTAAATCCACTCATCAACTCTTGCAGGTCTTTGTAACCATCATTGTCTGTATCAGCTGCAGTGTCGAGAGTTCCGTTTGCGTCTTCAAAAAACATCGTTAAACCATCGCCATCAGCGTCAGTAGTCAGTTGCGATTCCCAGTCAGTGGTGGTATCAGCCGAGGCACAGGCCGAGGTATTGCTATTACTGGGCGTGAACATGTTAACCCATTTTTGGGTATAGGCATTCTCTGGCATTCGATCAATCACAATGCGGTGATTGATCAGATAGCAACTTGCGCCATTTAACTTTGCCATGTAAGAATTGACGTAAGTTAGATCGAGAGCGGGTGATGCTGAACCCAACTCGTTGGTCATCCGGTTTGAGCCTTCAACAAGATCGGTTTTATCCTCGGCCGACATTCCGCTATAAAATCTAAGGGTGTAGTCAAGGCTATAAGTTGAACCAGTGGTGGTATAAGAGAACGGCTGGCCAGTGTACACATCCTCTAAAATCAAGGTAAACTCCTGGGTCGGTTCCTGGATTTCCTCACAAAAAGATTTAGGGAGTTTAGACGACCCGCTTTTGCACTCTGAAATATTTGTCGTCACAACGGCTAACGACTGTGGATATGAATCAAATTCTGAAAGGTAAGAATCTAACACCGACCTAAGACCGAATACCCGAGTGGACTGAATGTTATAGTTGAAAATCGTGGCTATGCCGGTCTGATTGACAGCCGAAATATTTGTATTAGTTGTGTTTAAATTACTATTGCTTGGGACAATATTGGTGTTAGTATTGGCGAAATTAATATTTTGGTTTAACACAATATTGACTGTATTGACGTTGTCATTTTTCGATGGTGGACCAAATAGAAAATAAGCAAAAGTTCCTCCAACTCCTAGAACGATAACGGCTGTAATAATCCAAATTGATTTTTTCATAGTTATTGTATTTACTCAATTATAATATCACGATTCTATTTGCTAGTAAATATGAATACAAAAAAAGCCCCACGATGATGGTGAGGCTTGAGTTAAACAACTGGCTATTCCCCGCCTAGGATTATCAGCGCCAGCCGCTGATATTTTAGTCCGGCGTCATCAGCCCGGCCGTCAGGCAGGCGCAGTTGATGCGACAGCAGGTATACAATCCCCTGTTCACCGAAGCGTTCGATGATCGGGAAGACAATCCAGTAGCCGCCTTCGTTGATAACGCGGGCGGTGTTGAATTGCCAGTCCGTGTCCGACCAACTGCCGGGCAGATTGCCGTAGCCATGCGGCTGACGGTCAGCGCTGGTTAGGCGTTCGAAGTAGGCGCTGATTCCCTCGGCCAGCATGGTCAGGCCGATCCGTTCATCGGCTGTCATGGTTTTGATGGTCAGGCTGTTGAACCACCGGGCCTGACCGGCCCGCAGGGCAATGTCATGAACTAGAGCGTGGCCTAGTTCATGGTCGATGACCGACCGCAAGTCGCCTTCGCGGGTAAAGAAACTTTCGACCGCAGCCGGATCATCGCTGGTCAAGCGGTTGAGCGCCGCGTAGTAGCGCGGATGGAAGGTAAAAGCGCGGACCGCCGGATCATAACGGCCGCGGAAGTCATAGGTCCTGGCCGGGTGAATGTCGGACGGAATTCCGAACACTACCATCGGTTCCCAGCCGGCGAGAAACTTCATCTGGCTGGTCGATTCCAGGGCCTGCCGGCGGATGTTAATCAGACGTTCCATTTTGGCATTGTATTCATCGGCTTCGGCTGATCGCGGAAACAACAGGATACAACCGGCAATAATGGACGCCCAAAGAATCACCGCAATAAGCAACAGCCAGAGGAACTTTTTCATTAGCCTTACCTTCTTTCTGGTTGGCAGTCAGGATAAACTAAATTTTCGAAGAACCGCCCCCGACTTTAGCAAACCGGCTATTATATATCAAGTTCGTGGTTATAATATAAAATAAAACCGATCTAACTCGGTAAAATATTTATCTTTGATAATAACCTAGGGCACCAGGGCAGTCCCGGATCGGAGAGACAAGCCGGTACTGCTGAGAATAATTCGCTTGACGTTATAAGTCGTCAGCCGAGCATATTTCTTGGTGACACTATTATAGCGCCAAACCCGAATTGAATTCGTTTTTCCTTTAATCGCCGCGGCTAGGCCGTACTGATTACCGGTCGGGCTGAACAGTTTCAGGAATTTTACAAACACATTACCCTTGGTCGATTGACTCAACGAATTAACCAGCGGTGTGGTGGTCGCCGTCAAGCGATAGACGCGGGCGGTGGAGCTGGCGGAGATTGGTCCAACCGCCAAAAAGACATTAATACCATCAGCCACGGTGTCGGCGTTAAGGCCTTTAGTCGATAGAGTCTTTAACGAAGTCCGGCGGATAACATTACCTTTATAATCGACCACTACGATATTCGGTGAAGCCTGGGCCTCGAGGGGTACAAAAACATAGATTGGCCGATTGTAATTTTTAACGATCATCTTCCGGGCTAAAGCCCGGCCGGTGTAGGTCCCGAGTGGACTGATCGTACGTTTTTTTCCGTTGAACGTGGCCGTGTACGCTCCCCGGGTGAGCGCGATATAGGTTGATTGGGCGGCCACTATGACTGTTCTGTCCGCCGTGGCGATATTGCCGGCGCGATCGGTCGCCGTGTAACGGTAATAATATTCGCCGACGATGCCGGTATTCAAGTTATTGGTAACCACCGTCGCGCCGGTGATATTGCCGTCGAGGTCATCGATCGTCACTGCGCCGAGATCGATGTATGTCTGCTTAGGTTTAATGGACATTGTCGCCGCTCCATTCAAGGTAATGACCGGAGCTGTCTTATCGATATTGCCCACGGTGGCGGTAGCCGTGCCCGGATTGCCGGCCAGGTCAGTAAAGGTAAAGGTGAAACTGCCGTTGCTGGTAAAAGTATAAGACGGACTGCCGCTGTTATTGGTCACCGTAATGGCTTCACTGGGGACTAAGGTAGCGGTTACGTTTTGATTTGTCAGCACGGTGGTCGAATAAGTGACCGTGGCGGTGGGATTCACTAAATCAAGGTTGCTGATGCTGTGGTAGGCATTTATTCTACCGCCAGTGACCGTTTTACCGGTCAGTGAACCCTTAGCTTCAACGTGGTCGAGGATGGCACTCCTGAGATCGAGATAGGTCAGGCTGGGTTGATATGATTTAAGCAACGCCGCCAGGCCAGCCACTTGTGGGGAGGCCATTGATGTTCCTTGCAGGAATGCGTAACTCCCTGCCGCCGCATTCGGTGGAATCAATTTGACATTGTCAATCGCCACCCCATAATAAAAACTTTCCGATGCGTTAGTGACCCATTGAAATCGGACTTTCATGCTAGCGTTCTTGTAACTGGAAACATCGAGCGTTTCCGTCCCAGACGTTCCGGTGCCGCAATACCGTTTCACCTCCGTCCAGCCACTCCCGTTGTACACTTCGACTAATAAATAATCTTTGGCGCAGGCGGCATCGTATTCGGATTCAATCAGATACTCATACTGTAAATAGACGGCGTCATAACTCGAGGTATCAACGGGGTCAGTGAAAGTCAACACGCCATTTGAATTGTTTTTATAAGAATAATAATCAATATCACCATAGGCGATTCCGTCGCCAATGGTCGTCCAATAATTGTTCGTGCCGCTAGAGGTAAATTTCGTCCCGGTAAAACTAAGCGGTATCGCCGAATCGAAGTCTTCGGAGAACGCCCAGTAAGGAATGGTACTGTAAATATTCACGCCCGGTGCGGCCAGATCGACCGAGGTCGCGCCGTAATTAGAAAAACTGGCCAGGGCATCGTTTTGGTCCGTCGCAGCCACGCATATAATGTTGTCGAGGGTGTAGTCGCAGGGATAAAAGTGCGTGCCACCGTCATTATTGTTGGTTGAGTTGCCGGCCGCCACGACCACTAGTACGCCGGCCGAGCGAGCGGTATTAATCGCGTCATAATACGTTTGGCTATAACCCGTGCCGCCCAGGCTCATGTTGATTATATTAGCTCCATTTTGGGTGGCGTAGATAACGGCCGCTACGATATCGACCGTCGAACCAGAGCCGCTGGCGTTCAGCACGCGGAGAGGCATAATCTTCGGATTCCAGGCCACGCCAGTCACGCCCGTGGCGTTGTTGCCAATCGCGCCGATCGTGCCGGACACGTGGGTACCATGTTCATTTAGATCGTACGGAATCGCGTCGTCGTCCACGAAGTCATAACCGGCGATCAGGCTGGCCGCCAAGTCCGGATGGAGTAAAGTCACGCCGGTATCGATGACCGCTACCGTCACACTGTTCGTTCCGGTATTGGTATCCCAGGCTTCAGGCGCGTCGATATCCGCATCACTCGTCCCGGCGGTACCATTGACGGTCTGTCCGGTGTTATTAAGTCCCCACAGGTTGCTGAAGGATGTGTCATTCGGTGTAGTCGCGGTCGCGGTGTAAATATAATTTGGTTCAGCATACTCAACTAATGGATCGTTGGTCAGGCTGGCGATAAGTTCCTCAGTCGTTTTCGAACCGGACTTAAGCAGCACGACATTTTGTTGTTTTAGCCGCGCTTCTTCCCGAACTAATTTCTGACTATACCAAAAGGTCAGCGCCAAGCTATTAGACGACTGGCTGACGTTGATTCTTTCCGGTTTAAATTTAACTAAGACCTGACCGTCGATAAAATTCGGTGACTTTGAAGTTGGTAGCATGGGTTTGTTAAGCCCCGATTGCACCCGCAGTATTTGATGGTTCGGGCCAGATCTTGGCCCAGGATCGTCGCTAACGGCCCGAACGAAAAAAGGGATCGAGACCACAAATAAAACCGCCAGAATTACCAACAGTTTACTACTTGTATTATTATTCATTTGGTTTTTACTTCTTGATAAGCTAATCATAGCATATTTTTAAGCATTTGTCAATTAAAAATCCCCCCGCCTGATTATGACGGGGGTTTAGCGTTGAAAGGTTCTAGTCTGGATCGTTGTCGTCCATTTCCTCGCGTTCGCGCTTGAGGCGCTTATCCACCCGCCAGGTGATCAGCAGGATGAACACCACTATGACAACAATGACGGTTATAGTGGTCAGCATGGCCATCTCCTTAACGATATAGGATAATTCAACGAGCGGCTGGAAGCTCCGTATATTGACGGTATTCCTTTATCTGATTAACAAATTCGGATGATAATGTCAATGAAAAGAGGGGTGACGAGAATTCTCGTCACCCCTGGGAACAATTTATTTACTAGATCTCTGACGGGGTCAAGTCGCAGTGGTAACCACAGCAGACACACAATGCTAGATTTGCTTCAATAATTCGTGCCTGCTGACGACCACACTTCTTGCAACACTGATTCTGAACGACCTGATACCGTGTCATCGGTCGGCGGCAGCACCAGGAAGCCAGATACCACTGATACAGACCGAAGAAAAGTGGTTTTTGAAAAATAAGTTTCTGGCCGATGTTTTCCCACTCTGGGTTGTGGTTGAGGCACTTACCATGAGCACACCGGCAGGCTTTATGGCTTTTAAGGTTGCTATGGTCCATAGCAACCTCCTTTCTGGCCACCCGCTTTTCATGGGTGCCGCTGTCCTTCTAGCGTGAAATTATGAAAATGTCAAGCCATGACGATAAAAGAAAACAGGGGTTCCCAGTGGGAACCCCTGCGTTGTTGATAGGTACGTCTTGATTTACTCGGACATTTCCCGCTGGCGCTTCTTTTCCGCCTGAACCAGGAAGTAGATGGCGATCATAACGAAAGTGAGCGCCGCCCAGTCTTCCGGTTTTGGTAGTGGTCCCTTCAGGATCCAGCAAGTCGCCAGTGTCGCCCCCACGCCGCCAAGCAACGAAGTCAAGCGGTTGACCACGCCGGTGAAACTCGCGTTCCGGCCCTTGAACATGAAGATGAAGACGGACAGGAAGGCGATCAGGCCATACGGCAGGCCGGAAGCGATGGCCAGCGGGTTGGGCTGGTGAGCGGCGGCCTGCAGATCGAGCAGGCGTTGGGCGGTCCAGTGGAACTGATTCGTGCCCCACAGCAACCCAATCACCACCAGAATCAGCGTCACGGTCGAGGTGATCTGCTCGATCGCGAAATAGCCTTTGTTATCCTGCGGTGCCGTGCCACGGGTGTTCTTGTAGTAATTCATCCAGTACAAGCGCACCCCGTAAGCGATGACGTAAAGTACCAAGACCGTGTTACCGAACAAACCGAATCCGAAGTTTACTGCCGCAGTGGTCGTCGAGGTCGGCAATGGGAGATGCAGCCCCTGCACGGCCGACCCGTAGAACAGGTTAGTGGCCACTCCCAGCAAGGCGAAGACCACGGCCCAGTTCTCGGCCGGATGGATCCGCCGCTTGAGCAGACCCTGACGTTGCTGGACCGCGTCGACCATCCGGCTGACGACGATGATGCAACCGCGCATGATCACCATCGCTACCATGACCGACACGCCCTGCACCGTATACATCAACGTCGTACCCGGTACGATCACGGCCGTGCAGATGCCAGACATGATCAGATACGGCGCTTCGGTCGGCAGGCGGAACGGACCGAACCAGCGACGTTCGCTAAACGGCATTCGATACCAGCGCAGTACCAGCGCGACTATGACCGCCACGAAGACACTGCCGAGGGTGTTATTGAAGCCGTATTCGAACGGCTTCAAACCCAAGAAGTCGGTGAAGTACTTAGCGAACATACCGTTCGCTACATACATCAGGAAGTAACCGAGGCAGAGCCACAGCAACTTCCCGATCGGACCCGACTGGGTCGGACTCATGATTGACGCATCCTTTCTGGTAACTCACCGGTGACTTGTTGTCAACACGAAGCTGCCTGGCTGAAAGTTCCCTCTTCCCTGTCCCGGTGTGAAGCTGGCGGGCTGGTACACACTTGTTGGTTGTCAATGTACGGCACCTTAATCCAATCGCTTCGGTCTTTTCTGATTAGCTCATCCTAAACATAAAAGTACCGATTGGTCAAGGGTCCAATCGGCTAATTTAATAACCGCCGCCACCGGCCAAGTTTAGATACCTAAAATCAGCGAAAAATACCTAACCGGTCCCGTGGATTACGGTTGAGTTGGATTTCAATACTCGGTTTTACACACCGGACACACCAGGTGGCCACTAAACCAATGGCCTGGCTGACGATCAGATCGTTGCAATTCTAAGTTTAGCTCGTTGCTGCATTTCTGGCAGATAAAAGTACTGCCCAGTTCTAAGTCTCGCAGAAAGATTATGGCATCGCCTTTATTCGGCTCAAGACGGAGACGATAAATATCTGGTCCCGGTTTTTCTTTCAGGACCGCAGTCGGACTATTTAGTAATGTTCTGACCTTCTGTAAAATCTCCCGCGGAGAAATCATGCCTTTCAGGGCGTAGTCATTGGCGCCCAGCTCAATTCCTTTATTGATGTCGGACTTCTCCCCTAGCACCGAAAACATAATCACCGGAATTGATTTAGTCGACGGATCAGCCCGTATTTCCTTGAGGACGGCGAAGCCATCCATCTTCGGCATGATAATATCTAGCAGGATAAGTGCCGGTTTTAATTCCTTGGCAAATTTTAAAGCGGCTTCGCCGTCCACCGCTTCGACCGCCTCAAAACCCTGCGATTCTAAAACATCACGGTAAATTTTGCGGAATGAAGGTTCGTCGTCAGCGATTAAGATAGTAGTTTTGGGCATAAATTTTTATCCTTTAACTTATTAAGTGTCCGCTATCGGGATAGAAAAGTCAAACTGGCTCCCCTGTCCGACCCGTGAACTAACAGTCACATCGCCATGTTGCAGTTTCATAAAATTCTTAGCGATATACAGGCCAAGACCCGAACTTTTATCCGGTGAAGGATCAACGGACATTACTAAATCCCGAGAGAATAACTTAGCTATCGTCGCCTCATCTATCCCGCGGCCAGTATCTTTAATTTGGATCTTAACTATTTTATTATCGGGTTTGACCCGGATCGTAATTCCGCCTTTAGTCGTGAACTTCAGAGCATTGTTAACTACATTGGCTAGACATTGGACAAACTTTTCACGGTCGGCCATGACCAGCAGGTTCTGGTTATATGGTTCAACCTCTAATTTCAGTTTGCGATCCGCCATCGCCGGCCGATAATCATGTAGGGCTTCGTCTAAAACCTCAGTCATTTTTATCGGCTGCGGGTCAACTTCAATCACCCCGCGCTCGATTCGCGAGACGTTCAATAAGTCGGCAATTAAATTATAGTTGCGAATACTGGTGATCCGAATATCTTCGAGATACTCGCGCTGTTTCTTATTGACCGGGCCGAATAAACCGGCTAGCAGGTTCTCGACGTCACCACGAATAATCGCCACTGGAGTTTTGAGCTGGTGCGAGACCAACGAAACGAAATCGCTCTTCATCCGCTCGATCTGCTTTTCTTTGGCAATATCACGGGCGATAGTTGACGCTCCGATTACCCGGCCGCTGTGATCACGAATGGGTGAAACCGTGATCGAGACGTCAACTAGGGTCTTGTCTTTCTTACGACGGATTGTTTGATAGTGCTCAATAATTTTGCCCTCGCCTATTTTTTTCAAAATCTTTTGTATTTCATGAAGATGATCATCCGGCACAATTATGTTCACCGACCGACCAATAATTTCCTGAGCGGTGTATCCGTACAACCGGGTGGCTCCATTGTTCCAGCTGGTAATGACCCCCTCGAGAGTTTTACCGATAATGGCGTCATCGGAACTGTCAACAATGGCCGCTAACCGGTTCAATGTTTCAACATACTTCTTCTGCTTGGTAATATCGCGCTCAATCCCGACGAAAAACAGTACTTGGCCGTGATCATCCAGCACCGGTGTAACCGCCGCTTCAGCAGTGTACTGCTCGCCGCTCTTTCGCTTGTTGGTAAACTCTCCGAAGAATGGTTTCTTCTGTTCCTTAATCTGATGCCAAAAACTTTTATAAAAATCAGGTCCCATTTGCCGACCCCAGAGTCGTGGTGTCTGACCAAGCATTTCCTTAAGGGTAAAGCCGGTAATCAACTCGGCGGCATGATTGCCGTACAGAATCTGGCCGTCCGGATCGGTAATGACTATATGCTCATTAGAATTTTGGACGGCGAGCTTGTACTTGGCTAGATCTTGAGTCCGGGCAATCACTTTATTTTCCAGTTGCTGGTATGACTGCTGCAGACTGTCCGACATAGTATTGAACGACTGGGCGAGCTGTCCGACTTCATCATTACTGATCGGACCAATCTTTTGTTGCATCTTTCCACTGGCTATTTTCTTCGCGGCTTTATTGACTTTACCAATCGGAATGAGAATGCTTCGAAAGATTACCAGGGCCAAAATTATGGCCAGCCCAATGATAGCCGACATAAAATATTCAACTAGGCGACGATTGCCAGCGGACAAATTTTCTACGTTGCTAATGGCGCGCTGTAGCAAACCGGCGGAATCTTGAACCGCCTGGTCCGCCTGCGCGCTTCTTTGCGCCACATGGGTAACGAGTGCGGATTGATAGATCGCTTTCTGGACAGCATAGTCGGTGCTCTCCAATATCGACCGGGCGCCGGCTAGATCACCCTGATCAGCCAGGACCTGCGACCTTAACTCCATATCAACTAGGGCATTATTAGCCTGTTCAACTTTCAAGAATCTTTGATGGTCATCGGTGTTTCCTTTAGTAATGGCTTCCTGGATGACTGTGCCAAGCTTCGGGACCGCTTCATTGTAACGGGTTTTCCATTTCAATTCGCCGGTAAGGGCATAGTTTCTAGCCGATTGTGTCAGGACCTCATCGTAGTAGTATATAATCTGGGCCAGTTCATGAAGATGCGCAGCGTCGATCACTTGTTGCAGCGCCTTGGGGGTATCGTTTTTAAGAGTTGTCCGGATCGAATTCGTCCGGACAATAATTACGCTTCCTACCACGATAATAATAATCAGTAGTAATATTGTATTCAAAAATATCTTGGCCCTGATGGTCATAGGCGGAAGAACGTAATATATATTTTTTTAAATGTTGGTTTCATTTAATCTTTAATTTAAGTAAATATATCATATTTTTCTCATTTTGTCAATCAAATCTGATCCCTTACGGGGCCAGATGGTTATCTTTTTAGCGTATTGACAGACTAATTAGTCAGCAGTAAGGTCGCTGCACTAAGTCGTGCTCCCCCGTTCCTTATACCCTGACCCGGAGCGCTGCCATGCCGCGGATAATCATTGTTGTCCTGGTCCTGAGTTGGCTCGCTGTCGATGCGCGTGGCCAGCCCGATTCAACCACGGTTGATTCACTGGCGATAGCTAAGCTAACGGCCCAAGTGTCAACACGTTTGGATTCGCTCGAGCAGCGGTACCAGATTTCCTTCCCGGCCAGGTCCAGCTGGACCGTCAGGTTGGGTCTGCCGGATTTTAAACCAGCCAGTCGCAAGGCTCTGACCGCCGCGGCTTACCTGGTCGAATCGCAGACCATCGCCCTGCAGCCATATCTGTTTTGGCCGCACCAGTACACCGATTCACTCCGCCTGAATTTATATCAGCAACTCAACCCGGGCGGATTAAGCACCGTCATCGATCACGAACTTGGTCATCTCTACGCCGACCAAGTCAGCCGCGCCAGCTTTGGTCGGCCTTGGCCAGTCTACCCGGATTCGAACGCTAGGCCGCTAGAATTTTACGGCCAACGGATCCTGTCCGAAGGTATCGGCGAATACTTTGGCCGCGGACCGATGAGCGGTCCCCACGCTGATGTCTGGTGGGTCGATCGGATCGTTCACCCGTCACTGTACGCGGTTTCTACCTTAAGTGATGTAATGGTCTACGAAGGCGGCTACAGCTTAGTGGCACCGCTAATAGCCAGGTTTGGGATGTCCGCGACCATTCGCTATATCATCACCCATCCATTGGTGATCACCAATAACCGCCTCCGTCGAGCGGTAATCAGGTGGCGCCAACAAGCCGAACGCAACATAGTGCAAGCTCCTTAACCCCGCTCACGGAATAATGTGAGCGGTTTTTTATTTCGTCGTCAATAAATTTCTCGCCCACTCGTGACTGCGTTCTAGCTCCCCTTCCAGTAAGGGCCCGATTTTACCCTGGACAAAAAATCCTTCCGGTTTGGCGATCAGAGTTGCGCCGGACCGTTCTAATTCCTTAGCGATTCGTTGGGCGGCATTCCCGTGAATAAATAATTTTACCCGCGTGTCGAATGCGGCGGCACGGCAACCTTTCAGTTGGTCAGTCCCCAAGCTGGTTAACCAATTGTTGATTTTTTCGGCTACCAGTTTGGTATTGCCGTAGTTTGAATCATAGATGATTAAGGTTTTTGTACCGATAGATTAAACGGAAAAAATATAATGTTAAGCGTATCCTCCGCTTACACCAAATATAATTAATAGGCTCGACCGAACACGACCTGATGCCGGCCGGCCTGGCCGCAAATAACGCAGGCTCCGATTTTTTCCGGTTGATCGAATGGGATCGCTCGGATAGTAGCCTTAGCCTCCTCTTTTAGTTTGGCTTCATCATTGGCCGCGCCGCACCAGGCACCGGCGGCAAAACCGTTGGCCACGGCCACTTTTAGGTTATCATAATTATGCACGGCGACAGTTCGTTCGGTTAACTCGGTGCGTCGCTTAGCTAACAGCGTAGTTTGCATATCAGCCAACATGGCTTTGACTTCCTTAACCGCACCGGTTAACAAGAAATTGTGTTTTTCACCGGTATCGCGACGGACCAGTACGCATTTTTTTTCGGCTAAATCCTTCGGTCCCAGTTCAATCCGGACCGGCACGCCTTTTAATTCCCAGTCATTGAATTTGAATCCGGCACTGACGCTATCGCGATCGTCGAGTTTCACCCTGATCCCCTGTTTCTTTAAGTCCTGATTTAATTTTTTCGCTGCTGCATCGACCTGGGGGTCAGTTTTAATCGGCACAATCACCGCTTGAATTGGCGCCACCGCTGGCGGTAAAACTAAACCCTTAAGATCACCATGGGCCATGACTAAACCACCAATCATCCGGGTTGAAACACCCCATGAGGTTTGCCAGACGTATTGTTGCTTATTTTTTTCATCAAGATATTGGGTTTGAAAAACTTTGGCGAAGTTTTGACCAAGATTGTGCGAGGTGCCCATTTGTAACGCCTTACCATCATGCATCATCGCTTCGATGGAAAAAGTCTGGGTGGCACCGGCAAATCTTTCCCCGGTTGTTTTTTCACCGGCCACCAGCGGAATGGCTAAGAATTCTTCGATAAAATCGATATAGACCCGCAGCATTTGCCGAGTCTTTGCGTCGGCCTCGGCTTTAGTGGCGTGGGCGGTGTGGCCTTCCTGCCATAAAAATTCCGTGGTCCGTAAAAACAATCGCGGCCGCAGTTCCCAGCGGACAATGTTGGCCCACTGGTTAATTAGCACCGGTAGGTCGCGGTATGACTTGATCCAGCGAGAAAATGAATCGTTAATAATAGTTTCCGAAGTCGGTCTAATCACCAGTGGCTCGGCTAACTTCGCCCCGCCAGCATAAGTCACCACCGCCAGTTCCGGAGAAAATCCTTCAACATGTTCCTTTTCCCGGTTGATGAAAGACTGGGGGATAAATAAAGGAAAGTAGGCATTTTGCGCGCCAGTGGCTTTTATCCGGGCATCCAGTTCGCGTTGCATTACTTCCCAGATGGCATAGCCATAGGGTTTGATAATCATCGTCCCGCGGACTGGTCCATTCTCAGCTAAACCCGCTTGTTGAACGACGTCCTGGTACCACTGCGGGAAATCCGTATTCAGATCAGCGATCTTCATGCGTTGATTTTCGCAGATAAATAGCGATTCGTCAAAGTTAACTAAGCGTAAATGTTGGTTTTAAGTTGCGACTAATTTTCCGGCGTCGCGATCCGGATCGGCTAACAATATTCGCACCGCTCGTTCTAGGCGGGAGGCGTATCGCGATCCTTTAATCAACACCGCGTCACCGGGACCGAGTCTTGATTGCAGTAGCGCCGCCGCCGTTTCCGCATCGGGAACATTATGAACATGGCTAGACGGAAAACCGCCAGCGATCGCGCTCTGGCTGATCGTCGCCGCCAGTGACCCAACAGTAATCAACTCCGTTAGCTCGGTCAGTTTAATTTGTCGGCCAATCCGTTCATGCCAGCTGACGGTTGATGCGCCCAGCTCGGACATTTGCCCTAGGACGGCATATTTTTTTCCGGGGACTGGTAATTCGGTTAAAGACTTAAGCGCCGCCTGAACCGCCTCAGGCGAGGCGTTATAACTGTCGTCGATTAACATCGCCCCCTCAATTCCCGGCAGTATCCGCATCCGCCCCGGTGGTGGTTGATAAGTACTCAATTGGGTAATACTGTCAGCCGGCTGATCACCAAGTGCGCGACCGACCGCCAGCGCGGCTAAAAGTGGATAAGCCTGATGTCGACCGATTACTCCGGGGAGAGTCACGGGCCAGCGTTGTTCACCGATTTGCACCGTAATGATCAGGCCGGAGATTTGCCCAGCTGGTTCGCGGATATAATTCATCTCAACCGCTCGTACCTCAGCCGCCCGATCCCACCCAAAGCTAATCTGCCGCACCGGCGGCTTGACGATTAACTGTTGAATTCGCTGATCGTCAATATTTACAATTGCGCAACCATTCGCCGGCAACTGCCGAATGACTAACGACTCTTCGGCGATAACCGCTTCTTCGCTGCCAAAATACTCTAAGTGTTCGGGCGCTAACGAAGTCAGAACGCTAATTTTCGGCCGCGCCAATTTCAATAATGGTAATAAATCGCCGGGGTGATCGGCGGCCATTTCCAGCACCAGTACGGCCGGATAATCGACAGTTTTAATCACCGCCCCCAAACCGCGGAACAACACCCCCCACCATTGCCACCATGAGCGATGGCCGCTGCCACCGGTGATGATCGTGACTGGCACGCCGATCTCCGCGTTAAAGCTGCCAATCGTCTTCCGGACTGACCGTTTCTTGGTCGTAATGGCGGCCGCGATCGCTTCTTTGGCCGCCGTTTTTCCGACCGCCCCGGCCACACTGACCACCATCGGCTGATAACGTTCGCGCACCAATCGGGCGACAAATCTAAATATTAACCGGATAAAGTGTTTCATGGCAACGTCGCCTGAGCTGGTGGGACGGCTTTGTTCAATAGAATAAATTTTGCGATGGCTCCGAACAGCGGCGCGGCCGAACTTTCGGCGAATTGAACGTCCCGCGGATGATCAATTTTTACGACCATTACAAACTGCGGGTCGTCGACCGGTGCAAAACCGGCAAAGGTGCCGATCGTCACGTCTTTTAAATAGCCACCGGATTCCGGATCAGGCACCTGGGCCGTCCCGGTTTTACCGGCTACGAAATAACCCGGCACGCCCGCCCGTTGACCATGTCCGTTCTGTACCACCCGAACCATCATGCCACCGATGGTGGCGGAAGTTTTTGGACTAATTACTTGACGAATCATCCGCGGTTGCGTCACCACTTCTGTTCCATCCGGTTGGCGGATCCGATCGACTACATAAGGTTGCATTAGTTTACCGCCATTAGCTAAGGCCGCGTAGGCGGTAGCCAGTTGGAGCGGGGTGACAGTAATCCCCTGCCCGAAGGCAGCCGTCGAAGCATATATATCTTTATTACTGGCCAACGACTGAACATTGCCGCTAACTTCATGGACTTCAACATTGGTCGGCTGGCCGAAACCAAATGCCCGGACATACTCGCCAAATTTGGCCGGACCGATTTGATTCATGGCGAAAATAGCGCCGGTGTTTAAGGATTTTTCCAGCACCTGAGTCATAGTTTGTAAGCCGTTGGCTTTACCATCGGAATTCTTGATGGTATAACTGCCAATTTTTATCTCGCCGGTATCGGTGTAAGTTGTATCTGGTGTCACCTGACCCTCATTCAGAGCGGCTGACATAGTAAATGATTTAAAAACTGAACCGGGTTCGTAAGTAAATTCGGTGGTCGGATTAAGGAACCGTTGGACCTCTGTAATTGTGTTAAAAGTATTCGGATCATAATCGGGAGCCCCGCACATCGCCAAGACGGCGCCGGTCTGGGGGTTCATGATCACGATACTGCCACCGTCGGCACCATGTTTGAGGACCGCCTCATTCAATTGGTGGCAGGCTTCATACTGGATGGTCCGGTCGATAGTTAAAATAAGATCGGCGCCGTTGACGGCCGGTTGCCAGATTTGGGCGGAGGTGGCAATCAGCTGACCGGAGGCGTCTTTGCGAGCGTTGATGTAACCTTGACGACCGGCCAGTTGTTCTTCGTATGTACGTTCTAGTCCGTAGCGACCCATTTTCTTGTCTTCATTAAATCCAACGAAGCCTAGCAAATGACTGCCGAAATTTTTTTCCGGGTAGTAGCGAGTATCTTCGTCCGCAAAATATAACCCCGCTAGCTGGAGTGATTCGATTTTGGCTTTTTGCTCATCCGTTAAATAATGCTGGATCGGTTCGTATAAATCATTGGCTTTCGACAGTCGTTTTAAAATATCTTCGATCGGAGTGGTGACGTACTGACTTAATATTTTGGTAGTGGCGGCTGGATCAGTCACCTGCTTCGGGATGGCATACAATAAATGGAGAGTCCGGTTGGCGGATAGCGGATATAACCCGGTCGCCGCGGTCGGATCGAGCACAAAAATAGTGCCTCGCTTCGGCATCAGCTGTTGACTTAATTGCTGCTGATCCTGGGCCAAGGCGGTATACAGACCATGTTGCATGACCTGCAGCGAAAACAGGCGCAGCATTATTGCCGCGGCAATCACTAAGCCTAAACCCTGGAGAAACTGAAAGCGATCCAGGCCGCGGGAGCGCCGTGTTGCTGGTCGCCAAGCCATCAGTTTATAACCTTATCATCCTTAGCGGGACGCCACCGGTCCGGCCGCCGGCAGATATTCGAATTTATCGACTGGTTCCAGGCCTAATTGCTGACTGGATTGGTCGACCGCCGCCAGCGCCCGTAAATCAGCCGCCCGCAGTTCCAGTTGTTCATTAGCCTTTTGTAACTGGGCCAAATCAGTTTGTAATTTTTCGATGGCAAATCCTTCCGCCGCCGTCCGGTTGGTCAGTAAGACATACGACAAGCCGGATAAAAAAGCAGCTAAGGTTAAGACCACGGCAAACTTCTGGGTTGAAATTTTCCAGCGATGCCACCAATGATGGGCTGGTTGGAGCAGTTCACGACGGGGCGAGATAGTCATACTTTTTGTGTTGGTTGTTTAATTAGTTATTTTTTTCAATGACTCGGAGTTTAGCGCTGCGCGCGCGCGGATTGCGTCGGACTTCGGTCGGACTGGGTACAATCACGTGTTTAGTTAGAATTCTGACTTGACCGGCTCGGGCGCTTTGTCGCGTCCACTCCTTCACTACTCGATCTTCCAGCGAGTGGAAGCTGATGACCGCCAGTCGCCCACCCGGCACTAACAGTTCCAGCGCTTGGGGTAACGCTGACTGCAACGCACCCAGCTCATCGTTGACCATCATCCGTAAAGCCTGGAAGACACGGGTGGCGGGATGTAATCGACCGTGGCGCGGCATCGCTTGGGTGACTAGGTCGGCCAGTTGGCCGGTATCAGTCAGCGGTTTAGTCCGCCGTTGCGCGACGATCCATTCCGCGATGCGAACGGCTGCCGGTTCCTGGCCAAGGCGGTGGAATAAATCTATCAGTCGATCAGCCGACCAGTCGTTTATTATGGCCGCGGCGGTCAGTGTTTGCGTCTCCGGATCGAGACGCATATCGAGCGGACCTATAGATTGAAAAGAAAATCCTCGACTTGCGTCAGCCAGAGCGGTAGAGGAAAGACCGAGGTCAAAGAGGCAGCAATGAATTTGAGTAAAGTGATTTGTGGTGGCATGTGTTTTTAGGTCGCGGAAGTTTCCCTGAACCGGGACGAAGCGTGGGCCGAATCTTTTTAACCAGGCGGCCGTAGCAGTTAAGGTACGTTGGTCAGCCTCCAGTCCGAGCAATCGTCCCCGCGGGGCAATCGCTTCGAGTAAACCGAGAGCGTGACCGGCGTCACCTAAGGTGGCGTCAATCACCGACTGGTTGGTTTGCGGTTTTAGATGCTGAAGAACTTCTGAGAAAAGAACCGGAATGTGACCCGGCATGCTAGGGAATTCAGACGCCGAGCTCACCAAGTGCCTCAGCGATATCCCCGCTCTGTCGTTCAGTCCCACTCCGATACTTTTCCCAAGCGGTCTTGTTCCAAAGTTCAAGTCGATTGTAAAGTCCGGCAATAACCACCTGTTTGGTCAGGGTGGCGTAGCGCCGCAGATATTCCGGCAGAACGGCGCGCCCTTGCTTGTCGAGATCGAGCTCCATCGCGCCGGCTAGCATTAAACGAGCAAACGCCCGGCTGTTGGCTTTAGCGATCGGTAAAGCCGCTAACTTTTCCGCCATTTCCCGCCAGGCGGCTTTCGGATAAATAAATAGACAATCGTCCAAACCCCGGGTCACCACCGCCCCTTTTTGAAGTTCAACCCGAAACTTGACCGGGATTTGGACCCGGCCTTTGTTATCCAAAGCGTGATGATACTCGCCGATAAACATTGTTGTTATTTAGGTTTTTAATGGTTCTCCACAGGGTTAGTGGGTTATCCCCACTTTTATCCACTTTTCACCCTCTATACACCATTTTACACCACAAATAGACAAGCGTCAACACAATGTTCCCCGCGGAACATTAGGTCACAGACGGTTATTTTCTGCAACTAAGAAAAAGCCATCCCGGAGGATGGCTTAAAGATCAAACAAACTTGGTTGACGAGCTAAGCTCGGAGCCAAACGCAGATGTTTCGCGTTCGCCCACAGCTGGCGGCCGTTTGGAGCAGTGCGCAGTTGTCGGTACTGCCTTTCAAAGTCAACGCACTCTTGATGAAATGGACAGTACTGACAGTGACCCTTGTCACGCGGCAGTCTGGGCCAGAGGACGTAGCGTCCCTGACGATCTGTCGGGAAACGGTTCGTCTGCACGATGGGGTCTTCGATCGACTGCGGCCGGCCGTAGATTGATTGGAGATACCACGCATCCTCGCGTAACCCTTGGTAGAAAACTTCTTCCTCTTCAGGTCCGCGAGTCTCGAAGGTCTGAACATTGCCTGTGAACAGGTTCTCAACTCGGATAGCCGACAGGGGTTTGTGGTTGAACGAGCGGAAGAGGTCGTGCTCGTATCCGAGCTTGTAGAAGATGACTTGGTTACTCCCGGTCAAGGCCAGCATTAGTGGCAAGAATGCCCCCATCTTATAATCGATAATTTCGACGTAGACGTCGTACTCATCGATCCGATCAATCTTCCCCTTCAAGAAGAAATTCCGCCAGGGCACGAGAAAACCGATCTCATTAGCTCGACCAATGTGAGTCCCGCGATGGTCAGCGTGACGCTCGAAAAACTCCTTGAGGATCTTCTGGCCCTTCGCTTTCCAGACATACGGCTCTTTTTCGTACTCCCAGTCGATCGCGACCGGGTCTTCCTGCCGAGCACCAGGTCCCCACTTTCCGCGGACGACGCCCATCCAGAAATGGGACCATGCCCCGGCGAAGCTCGCTGGGGTTTTGTAGTTCACCATGAAGAACTGTTTGCCCATGTAGTGCAGGGCGGAGCCAACAGTCAGAATGACTGCTTGCGGTTTCTTCAGATGTTCAACGTACTGGAAATGAAATTGCAAAGCACAGTTCCGTAATACCCGTTGCTTGGTGAAGCTAATCACTAACCAGAGCTGTTCAATCCCAGTCGGGACTCCCTCCACCTTTAGTCGCCGGTGGCGGAAGCCGCGCGGTTTTGGTTTGCGCCGCGGTTTAGCCATCGGACACCTCCGAGTGTGGGTGTTTCGTCCATGACAAAGAACAGCGAGTCCGCCTAGCTTACGCCGGATTAAAAAACTGTCAACCCCGTTAGAGGCTCTGAGCAATTAGTACGTGCTATATCGTCAATAAACTCGAAAACGAATGGGGCCTCTAACGGGGTCGAGTTAATTCCGGCCGTGCAATCTCAACCGATGTTCGATCCAAACCACTAAGGTTAGAAAAATCATGGTCACAATTCCAAAGCGACGAGCAAACCAAGCGCGGCCATGTGGCGTACTGCCGCTGTGTGGCGTGACTGGTAAAAGCTCATGCCAAACGACTGCCTCTGGAATATACCAGGCCGTCACCCCAAAATCCCGCGCCCGCTCGAACCACTCGGAAGTTAAACCAAAGTGGGCTAGTTCCTCGTGCCACTCCCCCACCTCATGCCAGATTGAACGGCTCATGACTAAACATGATCCGGATAAAATCGGGACGCGCTGCGGGTGAGTCGCGTGATGTCCCAGATGAGCGAAGCGAAAAACTGGGACTAGCCAAGAAAAAGCCGTACGCAGCCAGTGGACCCAGGTATAAGGTGACAATAAATGGACGCCCAGGACATGACGGCGAGTAATAAACGGTTCAACGGTTATCAGCGGCCGCCCGTGCTGATCAAGCTCCCGGGGGCCAGCCACCGTCCGCGGATGTGATTCGGTCCAGTTTATCAATCGATCCAACGCTTTAGCTTCTAAGATGGTTGTCGGCGCCAGGAAACATAAGAATTCGCCACTGGCATGCTGGGCGCCGAAGTTCGCCGCCTGACTGAAATTCAAAGTTTCCGCTTGCGGAAAGTAATGACCGGGCAGACCGGAATATTTTAAAATTTTCTCCGCACCTCGGCCGGGCGAATTGTCGACTAATATAATTTCTACGACTTGACCGGTAGCGACATGTAATGATCGCAAACAATGCTCTAGGTTCGCCTCGGTATAATCGTTGACGATGATGACGGAGATTTTTGGATTCATCCCGTTAGAGCGGTTAACAAATATCCATTACTCTTTTGCCCGCCTCGGCGCATAAAACATTGCGCTCTAACGGGATCGTGACTCTAATAAGGAGTATACCGCAATCGCCATAGCACTGGCTACATTCAAGGATTCCTTTTTACCGACCATCGGAATTACTAAAACCGTTTTCGCATATTTTTGCAAACCTTTACTCACTCCCCTGACTTCATTGCCCACGATCAAAATTAACGGCCAACGTGGTTTGAATTTAAAAATATTTATACTTTGCGGCGATTGTTCAAGGGCGGCAATGTGGTAGCCCGTCCGCTGCATCCGCCGCAGCCATGGACCGGGAACTTTAACGTATTCCCACGGCAACCAGGTTTCCGCCCCGAGGGCGACTTTAGCAATGCCCGGATGCGGCGGGCGGGCGGTGTATCCGGACAATATTATCTTGCTAACGCCGGCACCATCGGCGGTGCGGTAAAAAGATCCGACATTATAAGTGGAACGAATGTTGTGGGCTAGGACAATGAGTTCTTTTGTCATTTGGTAATTGTGTCGCCTTTCCACCCTGACTCCCCTCCTGAATTCAGGAGGGGAGGTGCCGTTAGGCGGAGGGGAGGTCATGTCGGCGTCGACGCTGCTTTTTTTCATTATTGGACTTTAATACACGATCAAGTAAACTTTTCGGCTGACCATCATCATTTAATTCAATTACCTGGTCAGGATCAATCAGCTGGTCCGTTAAATCCGATTCCGTTTCCGCTAGTTCATACGGCTCCAGTAATTTATCCGGGATTTCTTTGACGAACGGCGACGGCGCGTTGAGGTGCATCGACATGGTCCGGTAACCACTGGCTAGACTATAAGTTAAAAACAAATATTCCTGCGCCCGGGTCACGGCGACGTAAAACAGACGGCGTTCTTCGGCTAGTCCGCCTTCTTCGGCCAGCGCCCGTGGATTGGGAAAATATTGTTCGGCCAGGTGCATCACGAAGACTGCCCGCCATTCCAGGCCCTTGGCCTGATGAATTGTCGACAGCACGATTTTTTCCCGGCTGCTTTGGTCAGCTTTGGCCCCGGCGATACCAAACTCCTCTTGTAATGAAACTTCCGCCAAAAAAGTGTCGATTTTCTTGTATTTCCCAGCGAACAAGGCTAATTGCTCAAGATCCTGTAGTCGCTCGTCAGCGTCAGGATATTGGTTGGTTAAGTAATCGCGATAATCACTGTCCATCACCAGCCGGACCAGTAATTCCGGACTGCCATCGCGTTCACTAATTAGCCCCGTTAAAGTACTGCGAAAATTATCCCAGCCCTTAACCGCCCGGGGTAATGGCTGAAATTCTTCGAAAATCATATCCAATGGATGGCGATCGTCAACTAAACCCAAGCGTTCCTGCAGCCGGTCAAAAATCTGGCTGGCGGTCTGGCTGCCGATCCCGACTTGTAGTTTCAGGACCCGCAGAAACGCTACTTCATCGCGGGGGTTAGTCACGATTTTCAAATAGGCCAGGGTGTCCTTAATATGGGCGCGGTCAAAAAAGCGCAATCCACCGCGGTAATCATAGGGAATATCCCGCCGAGTCAGTTCAAATTCCAGGGCCTGGGAATGGTAGGCGGCGCGGAACAGCACCGCCATCTCTTGCAACGGCAGTCCTTCATCGCGTAATTCCAGAATTTTCTGGGCAATAAATTCAGCTTCTTGCTCGTCGGACACAGCCGGCACTAATACTGGCCGGAGACTGCCAGCTCGGACATGGTGTAATTTTTTGGGGAACTGTTCGGGATTATGTTTAATAACTTCATTAGCGACGTCGAGAATCGGCTGGGTCGAGCGATAGTTGGTTTCCAGTTTAAAAGTTCGGCAACCAGAGAATTTTTTTGGGAAAGTTAAAATGTTATCAATATCGGCGCCACGAAAAGCATAAATCGACTGGGCGTCATCACCGACAACTAAAATATTTTGATGGGTTTCGGCCAGTAACCGCACGATCTCCGCCTGCAAATGATTGGTGTCCTGATATTCATCGACCAAGATATAGCGGAACTGTTGACTTAATCGCTGGCGAACATCGGCGTGATCGCGTAGCAGGGTTAGTAAGTTCAGCAGCAGGTCATCAAAATCCATGGCGTTATTGCGGCGTTTTCGATTCTCGTATTCACTGGCGACCCGTTGCAGCACTTCCGCCAGTTTAACAAATTCCGGTTTCCAATCCGTTAGCAATTCATCCAACTGCAAACCTGTATTCTTAGCTAATGAAATCAGCGCGTTAATCACCCCGCTACTCGGAAAACGGGTTTTCTTAGGATCAATGCCCAGCGCCTTGACGCAGACACTGATTAAATCCTTGCTGTCCTCCTCATCGAGAATGGTAAAGTTATTGTCGAAACCAATAACTTTTGCGTACTTACGCAATAACACATTAGCCACATGATGGAATGTGCCGCCCCACAGTGATTTCGGAAACTGGCCCAGTAATTGTTCGACCCGGAATAACATTTCCTTGGCCGCCTTATTAGTAAAAGTCACCAGCAAGATATTCTCCGGTTTTACTCCTGCTTCAATTAAATACGCCACCCGGTAAACTATCGTCCGCGTTTTGCCTGATCCGGCTCCGGCCAGGACTAAACATGGTCCTTCGCCATTAAGAACCACCGGGAGTTGTTCAGCGTTTAGTTCCTGCTGATAATCAACCCTAAATGATTTCGGGTCAAATGTCTTTTTAATAAAATATTTAGTAGCCATCGGGGAGAGTTTAGCAGGTTTCCGTAAAAATAAAAAAGCCCGTATCCCTGAGCGTAGCGAAGGGTCTCCCCAGGAATAAACTCTTTTCTGGATGAGATCCTTCGCTTTGGCCTGGCGGCCGTCGCTCAGGAATACGGGAATTATTCAGGGAACTTATCGGGCCAAAGCTGGCGGAGCATCGGATTCTGACGATCTTTATCCGAAACATCATCCGGTCCAACTGGTAGCGGCCACTGGATATCCAAGTCGGGATCATTGTAGACCACGCTCGGATAGGTCTGGCCCGACCGCCAGTGCGAATTAACCAGGTAGCCGTAGACGCACGGTGCTTCCACCACCTGATAGGCGTTGCCCAGGCCAGTCGAGACAAACAAGGCGCGGGTCTGGTCAAGTTCGAAAGTGCGGTGCTGGCCGAAGGTGGGTGAGACTGGTCGTAGGTCAACAATGACCGCCCATGCCCGGCCGGTTATACAATGGATGTACTTGTCCCACGGTTCAGCGTGAACTCCCCGGATAATGCCCTTTCTGTTGTTTTCGCTGATGTTCCACTGCACCGGACCGAGATAAGGCAGCTTCAGTTTCGACAGTTTAGCCAGCTGGTATACCTCGCGGAAGGAACCCCGCGAATCAGAGTGGATATCAAGGTTAACAACATACAAGCCATCTAGCTCAGTAGCGCTCACAGTTAAGGCCGACATAGTCTCTCCTTTCAAGGTGCGGTGGCGACAGCTTATAGGAAAACGAGGAAAATGCAAATACAATAACGTCCAACCGAACAAAACCCTAAGTTATCCCCAACGTAAAGTCCCACTGTCGCGGGACCACGTTGCGGCCAATGCCGCCTGTGGAAACCTTATGTAAATGGTCAATTTTATTGGCATTTAAGCCCGTGGAGCGAAGCTCTTTACGGGCTTGACTTCGGCTTTTCTTCGGTTTACTATGATTATAGTTATAAATGGCGCAGATCTGAGGGTGAGCCACGGATGAGGCAACTCCCGGGACTCCCCTCTCTCTGACGCTAACGAACTAATTTAAAAATCATTATGGCCCCCATCCTTCCTAAAACCAAACAACGTGTACTGCAATATTTAAAAGACTACATTGACCAGCACGGTTACGCTCCGACTTTGACGGAAATAGCCAAGCACCTCGGAGTGTCTGCCTTATCGACTGTGCATGAACATTTGCAATTTCTGTCGGATCGCGGTTTTATTGAACGTTCAGAAGGCGAAGAACGCGGGATCGTGCTGAAAAGTAAATGGCACGCCCTCGGTCAGGCTCTGGCTCGGAGTGTCAGCGTTCCAATCGTTGGCGCGATTGCGGCCGGTAGTCCAATTGAAGCGATTGAACAGCGCGATGCAACTTTGGCGGTGCCGGAAGAATTGGTGCGTGGAAAAAATGCCTATGTCCTGAAAGTTCGCGGCGATTCGATGATTGAGAGTTTTATCGCTGACGGCGACTATGTGGTCGTGGAAAAAACTGATTTTGCCCGTGATGGTGATACGATTGTAGCTTTACTTGATGATGGCACGGCGACTTTAAAGAAGATGTTTAAGAAACGCAATTTTGTCCGCCTCCAACCCGCTAATCGTCAGTACCAGCCAATTGACGTCAAGTCAGTTGTTATTCAGGGCAAGGTTCTGGGCGTAATTCGTCGTTATTAAATTTCCTATACCCGATGATTAATATGAGTTTTATTTTACCTCCTTGCTTCGGCTTTTATTCGGCTATCTTTCCGGCCAAGCCGACCGGCGAAGCCGGTCAAGGACCAGCCTGCCCGGCTTTCACCGGGGCTACGCCAGGCAGTAATTATTCGGTATTATGATCCCGTTAGAAGATCCCATGATAAAGTCCCCCTCCCTGATTCCCATTGCAGATACAAAGACGCGCGCTTCTAACGGGATGATCGCTTACTTTCATTTACCAGTTAATAGATTAGTTAATGAGCGATTATCAGTTTTTCCTAAGTTGCGTGGCATCGCCAGTTGGGAAATTGATTCACCACGCAGTGCTTATCTGTTACTCGAGCCATGGATGACAAAGCTGCGTATTCAAGAACTTTACGGCGCGTTGCGCGGTTTATTTGGGCCTTATTTACGTTTCGGCGCGGCTGAACAAAAAACCACCGCCCGGGCCGCGGCCTTACTTCGGCCCGTCCCCCACTGTCTGATCGTCGCACCCGTCAATACCGTGCGATTTCTTGCTCAAGTTCCAATTCATCTTTTGCCCGGTTTAGGTCATCGGACCGCGCGATATTTACAACACCAAGGTATTACTACCTTCGACTCTTTTCGGCGGGTTTCCACTACTACTATAAAAGAATGGTTCGGTGTGTCCGGATTAATTCTACAACAATTCGCTCACGGTATTGATCCCCGGGTAGTTGAGCCACAACGTATCGCACCAATCTAAGTTACTTGGTTTTAGCTTTTGTAATATTGGGTTCTTTGCCGTACCAGGGATAAATGATGGTCGCCGGAGAATAAGCTTTTAGTTTTATTAATCCGGTAAAGTCCTGAGACTGTAGTTCACGTTCACAGACATAACCAACCAGTGGCACCGACCGCAACCAAGCCACGGTGTTAGCCACCACTAGGCCAGTCCGGACCGCAGTGAATGGGCCGGGACCCCGGACAACAATGATTTTTTTTAGTTTAAACCAGCGACGACGCATCAACCTGTCAACCATCACTAGTAATCGCTCTGAACCATGCCATTTAATCCGGCGCTGTAATCGCGTCACGACTCGACCGCGCTGATCAGTCAACCAGACCGACAGTCGTCCGGTGATGTTCGTCTGAATAATGATGATCACGTCGTCGATTTACGTTTATCGATAACGGTGATCATCGGGCTGGATAATATCATATACAGAAAACGGTCAGTCACGGCGTGACGATATTCAAATTCAGCCTTGGTCATGACGGTGTAGTGGATATCACGATCGAAGTGTTCCTGAAATACTTTGACTAAGCGTCGCAGTTTCCGTCGGTTGACCGAGCCGACCACCAATAAATCGGTTTGAGCCGAAGCTTGTCCGACAAAAAATCCGGTTAAAACTAGAAGGTAAATTCGGCCGCTGTCTTGGATGGCAGCCAACAGTTCTTGTTTTTCCATTACCTGGGCCTTGAAAATCAGGGCTTTCAATTCCGGAAACAGACCGTAGTCGGCGTTGGCCTGAAAGTAACGACGTTGACCAATGCCGCTGGCGATGACAATACCGGCGGTAGTTAGAAATTGCAGTTCCCGCCGGACTGAATTGACGTGTTCGCGGATTTTTCGGCTAATTTCCCTAACAAAGTACAGTTTTTCGGGATTAGTCAATATTAACCGCAGGATTTTGGCCCGGGTCCGGGAACCTAGTAGATGGTCAAGCATTGATCGCATAGATGGCTCTTTTCTAGTATACTAAATAAGTTGCCTTTCCGACCAGTATGACCCTTCGCGCCGATATTGAGAATCTGTTACTTTATGACCCCGACCGGTCCCGCACGACCGTTCATGTTTGGATTGCCAAACCTGGTCAGGCTGAGCTTCAAGCCCTCGGTCAGGTTTTTATCATTACCGTCATTGATCAACCGCATCGGCTTAATCATGAAATTATAACCGTCCTGCAAGAAGAGTTCCAGCGTCACTATTATCAGTCGACGGATATGGTGGTCGAACGGGCTTTTGAAGCCGCCCTGCAACATACCAACCATCGGCTTCATCAACTGATATTGGAAGGGGTTAACCAGTGGATCGATCACGCGCATCTTTTAATTGGCGTGTTGCGACATCAGCATTTAGTCGTCACTTCGGTCGGGCAAGTGGTTGCTTATTTGCTACGGCACGAACGGATGTACCCGATACTCGATCAGCAGGCCAGCGCTAAACCAAATCCACTCCGTATTTTTTCCAACCTGGTCAGCGGTCAAGTCGAAAATGGTGACCGGTTATTGTTTTGCAGTCCATCCGTACTTGATTATTTTTCAGTGGAAAAAATGCGCCGGCTTCTCCTCGATCATGCTCCGGCCGAGACGGTTCGAAATTTGGAAAATACTTTGTTGGGTGTTGGCGGGGAGACTTCATTTGCCGCATTAGTGATTGAACTAACGGCCGAAGCCGAACCAGCACCGAAAAATAGTTTAGCGGTGGGCTGGAAGTCGCCCAGTCGAACCGCGCCGCAGATGTCGATGGAAGAATTAATTACCCGCGAACGCACCACCGAACAACTCCTAGCCCCATCAGTCTGGCCGGCGGTCCGTGATATTAGTCGCCGGACGTGGTTAGCGTTCAGCCAGTTAGTCCGGACGGTTATTTTTCGTCAACCGCCACGCCGGATTGTGCCCACGACATTATCCTCACCGGTCCAACCAACGCCGTCATCCGAGACCGATCAATCCCGGCAAAATGAATTATGGCGTTCGACCCAGGCCATCAAAGCTCACGCTGTCGCCCTGGTCCGGCAATGGCGCCCACGCTCACCGCTTCGATCAGTATCAACGACCCCAAAATTTCCTGCCGTTCATACTGGCTGGCGTCAGCGACTGGCCGGACTGGTAGTGTGGGGGCAGCGACTTCCAAGGTTACAACAATTATTACTAGTCGCGGCGGTCGGACTCATTATCGTTCTGTCCACCACTCTCGCTCATGGGTCACGGCCTTCCCCGACCGCTCGCGGCGACCAGATTACCACGGTCGTGAATGATATTCAAAACAACCTTGATCAAGCTCGGGCAGCGCTGCTATATGGCGGCGAAAACACCGCCCGACAAAAAGTGATCGAGATCGAAAAGCTGCTAACCACTCTACCGAATCGTTCCAAGGCTGATCAAACCCGCCGGGCCCCGTTGGTCGCCGATTTAGCAGGATTGCAGCAGCAATTAGCCCATCAAACAGTCGTCACTAACCCGACTACGCTAGTTAACCTGGCCCCGACCGTACCGACTGTTTCGCCGACGCAAATTTATTTATTACGCGACCACTTGGCCCTATACGATCCGACCACCAGCACTTTAGTCAGCACGAGCTTAGAACCAGGCGCCACGCCTAATGTTATCAACAATACGCTCGATACCGGTGCGCCACAAACCGGTGCGGTGAGTGGCACCAGCACCGTCATGTTCGTGACTGATCGTGATGGCTTTGTTGAGGTTGATGTCGTGAAAAATACCTGGAAACCATATGACGCCAGCTGGCCGAAACAGAATCCGCAAGCACAATCATTGTCGGTCTTTCAGAATCGCCTGTATATTTTGAATACTAGCCATAACGACCTACTCCGTTTTACCCGCGGTGGGGCCAGCTTGGGGGCCGGCGTTTCGTGGTTAAAAGAACCGGCCACTTTTAATTCGGCGCGGGCAGCGGTGGTGGACGGTTCAATTTATGTCCTCCAACCCAAATCAGTCGTCGAACAATATTTCAGCGGTCGACGCAGTGACTGGCAGCTGCAGCCGGCCACACCGGTGGCGGTCGATATCACACGACTTTGGACAGACGCCAGCAGCGACTACCTCTATCTGCTTGAACCGGGCCAAAAGAGATTTCTGGTTTATGATAAGGACGGCTCCTTTCTCGATCAATACACCTCCGACAGTTGGACTGACTTGCGGGATGTGGTCGCTGATGAAGCCGGCAAAATGGCTTACGTGCTTAACGGCACAAGCGTCTATCAGGTCGGTTTAATAAGATAACCAAAACAGGCCGGATTGGTTGGCTACCCGGCATGTTTGGTGGAAATAAGTTTACTTAAGTACTACCTGCGCGCCCGCTTCGGTCAGCTGCTTTTTGAGTGCTTCCGCTTCTTCTTTGGTCGCGCCCTCTTTGATCATCTTGGGTGCCGCGTCAACCATATCTTTGGCGTCCTTCAACCCCTTACCGGTCGCTTCGCGAACGACCTTGATAACCGCGATCTTATTGCTGCCAGTGGCGGTTAGTTCAACATTAAACGAGGTCTTTTCCTCAGCGGCTTCGGCGGCACCGGCCGGAGCGGCCGCCATCATCATCGGCGCGGCGGCACTAACCCCGAACTTGCCTTCCAGGACTTTGACTAGTTCCGCCAGATCAAGGACGGATAACTTTTCGATTTGTTCGACCAGACCCTGAAACTTGGCTGGCACCTCGACTGATTTTGATTGTTCGTCAGACATAAAATTCCTTTCTTCCCGGTCGGCCTATCTAGGCGGCCGTCACGGGTTGTTTATCCTTCAATGCAATTAATAAATTAATTAAACTACGCAATGTTCCACCCAAGACATTAACTAGCCCGGTTAATGGCGCCTTAATCGTCCAAATAGTCTGAGTGATCAATTCTTCACGATTCGGTAACTTGGCCAGAACGTTGACCTGTTCGGCGGCTAAAAACTTACCATCAACAATTCCACCAACTAGTTTAATCGGTTCATGTGTCCGACCGAAGGTGTAGAGTAATTTAGCTGGTAATACTTCGTCGGTATAACCGAAAGTTAAAGCGACACTGCCGGGCAGCTGCTCAACAATGGTCGGATCATAATTAGCCTCTTTTAAAACCCGGCGCAGGAGCGTCTTTTTAATGACCATCAATTCAACATCAGCCTGACGTAATTGGTTACGTAGCTCTGTCACTTCTTTAACGGTCAGCCCCTGATAATGGGTAAAGACAACAGCTTTCATGGTGGCGAATTTTTTCTGCACCGCGGTCAGGGTTTGTTCTTTAACTTGTCTAGATTTTGCCATCCCGTTAGAAGATATACTTAATAAGTTTTCTACAGTCAGGCGTTAGGATTTCTTGTAGAGAAATCTTCTAACGGGACCATAGTGAATTAGTTAAAAACTGTGGTGCTTCCACAGTTAGACCCAAGCGATTAAACCGCTGGCTTACTTTCCTCGATCGGCTGGCTAGTTGGCTTACCAATTATCCCCCTTTGTCTTAATCCTGGCGAGGGGCCGATGGTCTGTGGAAGTGGGGGGAGTATATAGGGAGGAAGATGATATGTCAACAGATAAGGCAGTAAGAAAAACAAGACGTAATTCTCTAGTGTCGTAAAACAATCGTGGCCTCCCACGGTTTTGCTGAATTCCTAAGAAAATTAAAATTCGAGTCTCTTTGGGCCGACCAGATGGAATAAGCCGCCGACGTCGATGTTGGTATTCTCTGTCGCGATACTTTCCACCGAGACTTACCAGAAGGTGTGACCGACGCCGATCTAGGGCTCGTGGGCGCGACGTACATCTACGATCAGTACAAGAATGAGGTCGA
>Ga0315283_10000035_pt1 | contig 67874 bp, 114 predicted proteins | sample YL17G09_0_MG_FD_204541 | JGI IMG/M metagenome (GOLD analysis project Ga0315283, IMG submission 204541) | Sediment microbial communities from Yellowstone Lake, YNP, Wyoming, USA - YL17G09_0 | ecosystem: Environmental > Aquatic > Freshwater > Lake > Sediment | place: USA: Wyoming | collected...
TTGCCCTTGTAGCCCTCCCACAAGCCCTCAGCGGCGTTGATCGTGTCAACCGGGTGCTCTGCCCTTTCCTTTTGTTCCTTGGCCAGCCACGCGGGCAGCGGCACGTTTTCGGTTTGCTCCAAGGACCATACGCTATAGTAACGAAACACGGGGATGCGATCCACGTCGCCGTGCGCATCGGTTTTGTTAAACGTGGTATAGAACGTGATCATTTGGCTCTTTTTGAATTCGGAATCCTTGATCCTTCCCCCGACCGCATGCGCCTGTTTGAGCGTGATCCATGGTCCAGGGCGACCCGACAAAAGGGTCAAGAAAATGTTGATCCCCCTGTACTCGTTGCCCTTGTAGTTCTTGCAGGACGTGTTACTCGCATTCCACGGTTTGCACCAGGGCAACAGGTTATCATTCTCGATTGCCTTGACGATCTGGTCTGTGACGATCTGGAATACCTTTGACATTGTAACCTCCCGGTTTGGTTTTCGTTCTAATCTATAAACAAGGTGCGTCGTGTTTGGTATTTGTCAAGAGGTTATATTCTATCGTGCGCCATTTCCGCGATCCTGGCGCGAAGGGACACTTCGATCTGTTGAATCCGTTGCCTGGAAACCCCGCCGAGCGTTTGACCGATAACGTCAAGGGTATCCGGTTCGGGGTTAGCGATCCTGCGATTGAAAACCACGGCCTCGCGGGGGTTAAGGGTCTGCTCGAATTCGGCCATGATCCCTAACATCCAAGCTCCGTCAAGCTTGCTTGACGTGTACTCTTCCGGCGTCGGGCAGTCCGAAGCTAGCGCATCGTGTAAGGTCCGCCCGTTGCCTAGCGCGCTGGAATCGAGGACCGGCGCATCAAGGGATCGCTCCGGGCTTGCCATACGCTCAATCATTTGCAGCACGTCCTTTTCTCGCACCTTGCACCGATCCGCGATAGCGTCGGGGGCCGCGTCGCCGCGTTCTGCTAGAAGCTTGCTCGTCTCACGGTGCAAGCGGAAAAACAATTTCCGTTGGGCTTGCGTTGTGCCGATCTTCACCAGGGAATAATCCGCGATAGCACGGGCAAGAACGAAAGCGCGCGCCCACCACTGAGCATAGGTGCTAAACTTGACGTTGCGCGCCGGGTCGAACCGATTCGCTGCTTCGATCACACCGGCCAGTCCCTCTTGAAATAAATCTTCGCGGTTGGTTCGGTCGTATCCGTACACGATTGCCAATTTCTGGCATAGCTTGATCTGCCCTTCGATCATGGTATCACGGGCGCGCTTGTCCGTTGCCATGTGCGCGCCTAGCTCTGCCTGCTCTTCGGTCGATAGCACCTTGGAATTCTTGATAATGGATGCTAACATAGTATCCTCCCGGTTTGGTTTTCGTTCTAATCTATAAACAAGGTGTGTCGTGTTTAGTCTTTGTCAATAGGGGCAGATACATTTGTTTACGATCTGCCCCTGTAATATGCTATCCTTTAGATAATGAACATCGCAAAGAGATTAGATTGAGGGCGCTCGCGGAATCGAACCGCGATATTAGCAGGGGTTGAGCCCCAATCCAGCCCGCCCATAATGCCTAGTCCGGGATCAATTCGTTAACCGCGCTCTGAACGTCACGGGTTAACACGGCCAGCGCGATATTGTGCGGATCGGGGAGCGGGGTTTTCTTGCTGGCCGATACCAAAAACCACCCGCCAACCGGCTTGATCGTTACCGTGTAGCTTCCACCGGACGATTCAACCTCGAAAGTCTTGATTGCGCTGGAATTGATCATATTGCCTCCCGGTTCTTTGCTTGTTACTATAAACAAGGTGGATCCGATCTATAAAAATGTAAAGGGCCGACGCGAAAATAGATAAAGATATATTTCTACAAATTGCCCTTGACAAAACTAAGGATCGTGCTTAAATTGAATAGTAAGGGGACTAGACTAAAACAGGCATTTGACAATCGGCGGATCGTACATATAATGAAAACAGGCGGACCGTTCGATCCGCCTGCACCACCTTTCCTGCCCGTCTGCTAGTAGTTCCCTGTATCCGTATTCATGAAGTCTTCGTCTTCCGCCGCCGCCTCGAACTCGGCGGAACAATGCTGGCCGCAGTCGGGGGTGTCGCAGTAAAGCGCGCCGGTCTTGTAACGGAATGCGCGCTCACCCTTCTTGATCTCGCACTCGCAACGGTGACACTTGCTGCCCGAATACTTGACTTTGATCCAATAAGGGTCGCCCGCGTATCTGGTTGACATGGTTTCCTCCCGGTTTGTGGTACAGATATATTATAAGGCCTGGTTTTTGTTTGTAAAGAAAAAAAGGAGAAAAAGTACAGTGTTGATTTATTCCGCTTCGCCAACATTTAGAAATTTGTGCATTATTTCTAAATTGTCAAGACAATATCAAAAATAAAATGGGCCTGCCGCCTAGTTGCCTTGGTTCAACCGGGAGGAAGAATACCAAGGTACTTTTGCGGCAAGCCCTATCGTTATACGATCTGCCAGTGTCCATCCTTGCGTATCTTCATCCCCCAGGTGCAGGGGTAGGTAATCTTTCCGTCCTTCCAGTACTCTTCCACGATTGCCATTGTCTCGCCCGTAACTGTCCCGGCGTCTAGCGCATTCATCGCCACCCGTTCAAGGTTGGCTTTCAATTCGGTCACTGACACGCCGTTGGGATCAATTGCCACGTCAAAGATCAGTCGCAGGTGCTTTGTTTTGCTCATAGTTAGTTCTCCTTGATCACATCGCTGAACTTCGCGGGCTTGAAGTAAAGATCCCGTTCGATTCCGATTCCCATGTGCTTGACACTCTCAAGCTCGGCCATGCTAAACTCGCCCCACTCGTCACAGCCGGGGCCTAGTCCGCAAACGTAGCCGAAGAAAATCCGCTCTTCCGGGTTGTACTCGGCCCCGTACCACGTCATGCAAGAGTAAGGATGAAAGAACTTGACTACCAGAACCTTGTCGGCCAGCTTGACTTCTTCGGTTGAATACAGCTTCGGAAGTTTGGCCAGGATCTCTTTGGTAAGCAGCTTCATCGGCATGGTTTGTTCCTCCCGGTTACAATACTATTATAGGCACGGTGCGCAGGATGTCAAGGAAGCCGTTCGAGGGTGTCGATCAGAATACGGGCGGCGGTGAAATCGTTGCCCGCGACGGCCTCGCTTAAGCACACCTTCAAGCTCATGCGCAGCTTGTCTCGGTTCCCCCCGCCTTCTACCTTTAGGAAGGTATCGAAGGCTGCCATCGGTTGGAAGTTCGCATCGGGGTTGTTATGCTCGAAGATTACCCAACCGCTCGCCCGCAGACTGTCAATGATGTCCTTAGCATCCTTCAGTCCGAAGCCAACGGATTCGCGCAGCGCCTTGATCAACTTGATCATAGGCAGTCCGGGATGATCCGGGTCGAAAAAGATTTGATCCTGTAGCTTAGTCAACGACAATTGCACTGTGCTCATGGTAGCCTCCGTAGTTATATTGGCCGGATCATTGTCGGGGTTGCCTTGCACCGAAGCAGGGCACGACCGATCAGGGTGATAAAGGTATTTCCGTTCTTGTTGCGCTTGATCGCTCCGATATCCCAGAGCACCGCATGGTCCGCCCGAGAGATCGCCGCGATGTCAAGCTTGTTATCCATCACATCGCGCAGCACTTTGCGGGCATTGTCCAACGTATTCATGATTGCCTCCCGGTTACAAATACATTATATGTATTATCTTTAGTTTGTCAAGCGTCCTCATCTTCTAGCAGGAAAGGATCGATATCAGCCTCGGTCAGCTTCGGATCGGGCGTCACGACTAGCACGGCATCGAATTCTTCCGCGCTCTTTCGCAGGGTAAGCTCGGTAAGATCTTCGTAGAAGCACGCTTTCGCCCGGTGAATCATACCCGGCTTATCCAGGTCAACCGTATACTTGATTCCCAGCGTGATCGTTCCCACGCGCCTTGACTTTGCCATGGTAGCCTCCCGGTTAGATATATTATAAGCACTATTGTAAACTTGTAAAGAGCACATTATCTCTTGACAAAAACCAGTTAGTGCTTAAATTACTATAGTAAGAGGACCGACCTTTTAACTAACCAGCACCAACGAAAACGCCGCCCCGAAGGGCGGCGTCAATCAATCCCAATCATTACATGTTCGCAAGGGTAAACAATCGAGTCAAGGATGCGAGCATTTAGTTAGCACATTGGTAATTGTCACCGCCTTTCTAGTCTAGCTGTCCATACGATGACGGGCACACTTGCTAACTCACTGCCCGGCCTTGCCAGGAATACCTTACGCTCGCCCTGCAAGCTTCGCGGTCCGGGGGTGTAGTCCGTCCGCGTTCCCGTCAAGTTTATTATAAGGTTGATCCGTCGGTTGTCAATCCCTTGACCGCCGCGATCACCGCTTCCCCAATCTGCCCGTGGTACTTTGGAAGGATGCGCCGGGCTAACCAGCATTCACCGTCCGTCAAATCGCGGTTCATAGACTTAGCTGCAAGCTGCCGGCCGATCCGCGTATCCATTCGGTTGAAGCCCTCCCCATCCTGTTTATGCGCTCCATCGCACATGCCAGCAAGTATCTGTAAACCAGTCGCACAAGCCTCGCGCTGTGCCGCAGTCGCCTTCGGATACTTGGAAGCGGGCATGGGAAGGGTTGCCGGGTCCGCGTTGACTGTAGCCGGCGTGGGCAGCGCCCGTTGTGTATCTAGCGCTTGTTCGATAATGTATTGCTTCCAGACCAGGATATGGGCCAGCTTAGCATCGAGGGAACCGTCAACAACTAGGTGTTGAATCGTAACGTTATCGTGCTGGCCGATCCTGTGACAACGATCTTCCGCTTGCGTCACGTTACCGGGAACCCAATCAAGTTCAGCGAAAACAACGTGCGACGCGGCGGTCAACGTGATTCCAACCCCGGCCGCTTGAATCGAGCCGATGAAAACCTTGACGCGCGGGTCGCTCTGGAATCGATCAACCGCGCTTTGGCGATCTTCCGGAGTATTCTCCCCGGTCAAGACAACCGCGCTCGCACCATAATGTTCGGTTAGTGCGGATATGACATCGTGGTGGTGCGCAAAAATCACCAGCTTATCCACGCCGCCCTCTAGCACTTCGTCACAATGCTCGATCACGGCGGGCACCTTGGCAACGGCTAACCTGTGCCGGGCCGCACTCATTTCCGAGAATGCGATCTTGATATGTGAGTCTAGCCGGGCAACCGCCGCGCTATAAGCTTCCACGTCGCCCGATGCGAGGGCAAGTTCAGCGTCCGCGTGCGCTTCGTCCAGGTTGCCTTCCCATTCCGAGAACTCTAATTGCTCTGCCTTGACATCATTGGCCAGGCCGTTCTGGCTTAACAGGATCACGCTTCGAGTCTTCGGGGGAAGTTCCTTCAATACGTCCACCTTCAACCGGCGGACCATGATCGAAGCGCGCAAGCGGGTTTGTAATTCGTCTAGGTTGGATGCGCCTGTGAAATCCCAACCATACTTGGTTTGAAAAGCGGAACAATACCGCTTGGCAAAGGCAAAGAAATTGCCAAACATTTTGGGAGCGATTGCGCCGGCTATCGGTTGCAGTTCCACCGTCCTGTTAAGGATCGGTGTGCCGGTCAACATCAGCTTGTTTGTGGCCTTGGAAATCAGACCAGGCACGCTTCCCTTTGCCTTCCGGTCGTAATAGCCTAGCACTCGGCGGGTCCGTTGCGCCTCGGGATTCTTTACCTTGTGGCATTCATCGATCACGATCAAATCCCACTGGCGCGCCATCAGCGAATCAAAAACGTGGTTCTTAACCCGGTCGTAGTTCACGATCACAATGTTCGCTGTGCTAACGTCCACCTCGTTGGAATCTACCAGGGCGAAGGTTAGCGCCTTATCGGTCAACCATTTTTGCGCTTCCCGTAGCCAATTCAGCCGGAGGGACGCGGGCACAATGATCAGAATGTTCTTATAGCCTTTCAGGTTGATCAAGCCAAGCGCCTGGATGGTCTTGCCAAGGCCCATTTCATCCGCGATCAACGTACCATCGCGCTCCGCCGCGTAGGCAATCCCGGCCTTCTGGAATCCGAGATAAGCTAGACCATCGGGCACAGGGATATTGATCTCAGCGTCCGCCGCCCGCGATCCGTTCAAGCTCTTGATGGTTGGCTGTAGGCTTTCCTTGGTTGCTTCGTCGGTGGAATACTGCACTAGCCTTGCAGCGGACTCGGCCTTGAACGTCCACCACTTCATCCGCACGCCGGCCGCACAAGCCTTGCAACCCTGGAACCTGCAACCGCCCGGCTGTTGATGCCACCAGAACCCGGCGGCTTTCAGCGTATCCTTATCAGAGAACGCGGATTCGGCTATCCAGATCATGTGCTCACTGTTGAAGCTTATCCGCATGGGTGCCTCCCGGTCAGATACATTATGTGTATGATGTTTAGCTTGTCAAGAATGTAAACGGTTTGTTGACGTGTAAACGAAAGGGTTACACCTGTTTAGCAACCGCTCCCCCAACATTTATAATTTAAGCACGATTGCATGTTTGTCAAGGCATTATTTCAAATTAAATAGAAATAGTGGGACCGGGCGCTGTACCCCGATCCCACCGGGAGGAGCTTGTACTAGGCCGGCTGCACCGTGGAAGCGCCCACCAGTTCCATGCTCAAATCGGTCGTCACCTTGCCCGAGCAATTGACGATCCGCTCGGCCACCTTCTTGACCTTGGCGATCCGGTTTTCCACCGACCGCTTCAGATCGTCGGCCAACTCCGCCTGTGCCTCGGGATTGTCCATGGCGGCGATGAATTCCTCCGTCACCACGTTCTGGGTTTCCTTGTTCAGCTTGTTGGCGAACAGGCAGGCGAGAAGCTTCCAATCCACCGTGATCTTGTCGCTCACCGTCTGGGTGTAGTCCTCGCCCTTCTTGATCAGGCCGAGGATGCGGACGAGCAGATCGATCTTGTACTCGCCCGGCGCGACCTCTTTGCTCGCCGCGCTCGCCGCCTTGTCCTTCACCACCTTTGCGACTGCCAGGATTGCCTCGTTCGGGAACGTTTTCATTTGCTCTCCTCCGGTTTGGGTTTGTCCTACCCTTTCATTATAAGCACTAGCCCTGACATGTCAACCGCGCTTGTGTTATTTTCATCGGCGCGCTTGCACATATATTATAGATACTTGCACGAAAAAGTAAAGCAATAAAAAGCTTGATTCTGCCCTTGACAAGTTTAGTTTAGTGCTTAAATTACTATGTAAGGGGAGCGTGTGAAAACTAGGTGCTTTTCGGGGCTTTACTTAGCGCCCGCTCGTTCTTATAATGTATACGAAGGATTGCGCGGTATATACTTTGGCGGGTTAGCGCTTCTCGGAAATGTGTCCTTGTGGCTTGTTATGCAAGAACGCCTCTGCGGAACTCCAGTAGGTATTGCACGCAGCGCAGGCGATATGGATCAGATCCTCGTCGTAGCAATCCTCCGTCTCAAGCCGCGTATCTATACCATCCTCGTCGATGTTTGTCACAATGTAGTCCACATGCTTGTCGAAGGCGGCCCAGATAGTTCCACGCGCCCCGCACCTCGTACACTTTAGTGGGGTAACTGCGCAGAATGGACACTTCTCCGAAGGTAACCATTTCTGGTTAGGCTTCTTTTCCGGATAGATAATCTCACGCTTGCACTCCTTGCACCTGACCGTATACTTGTCCTCGGTTTCTCTGCGCTGACTCATTTTCCACCTCCCGGTTATTTACATTATAAATACGTTTTGGTTTTTGTAAAGCCGCTTAGGTACGTATGCGCTCGGAGCCGCTTTGCCGCCTGTTCCCCTTGCCCTTTTTGCGGCAGGCGGTCTTATTAGCCTCCCGCTTGTGATCCCTGTGCCTGCCTGCTTTGCGGCAGAGTCCGGGGATCGCGTAGGGGTTGCGCACTTTACTCCGTTTTCTCATTCAACACCTTCGGATCTTTCCTCGGCCACTTCCCCTGCAACTGCCCGCATTCCAGGCAGACCTTGATCTCTACGTAATCCCCGAAGCCCTCGTCACCGATCCCGCAGTCGGTCGGCACGTAGCCGTCGTGCTCCTTGTCACCCATCCGAACGAAGCACAGGTCAGAGCACTTCGCGGTCACGTCCAGCACTCTCTCACTCTTGCATTTCTGACAGGTCATAGTATCCTCCCGGTTAGTGTTACAGAGATATTATAGGGCTAATGTTTAGTTTGTCAAGTTATCGCGGTGCTTTTATAACGCATGCGCACGCTTTGCCAAACTTCTGCGGAGGAAAACGATAGGAGTCCCACAGGTTGGGCAATCCTTTGATTAGGTAGGAAAGCTGGGCGTAGTCCAGCCCGCACTGAAACGTGCCGGTGCCTGTCAGGAAACCATCGGAGCATGCCTTCCACGGTTTACCATCGCGCTCGGCTCTGCGAGCGTGCTGCGAGACACACGAGATCGGGCGGGTGGCGATGATTAGCCGGCCACCCGGCTTGACATGGGACCATGCCCGCCGCAACACGACGCTGCGGTCAACCGGGCGCAGGACGTTCAACACGTAGAACATTAGGACGGTGGGAAATGTTCCGCGAGGGAAGGCAGTGTAAACTGGATTGTTAGGGTCGTATCCAATTGCAGGAAATCCCCCGTAATTCAGCGTGTCAACATCCATGCCACGGCCACAACCGAAGTCCAGGATCGGGCTGTTGAGTAGCACAGGATTGGAAAGAAGTCCTTGCAGCGGCTTGCTCGGCTTCGTGCGCGCCATGGCCGTTAGCTTACTCTTGTCCATGATCGCCTCCCGGTTACAAATACATTATGTGTATGATCTTTAGTTTGTCAAGCTTGCCCGAACAGTGTAACCGGACCGCACAGGATGGTCTTATAGTAGAAATCCAACGTCCGCCCGCCTAGGATCGCCGTTCGCTCTGACTCGAATCCTTTTGAAAACCCGTAGTAGTTCACTCGAAGGATCAACGATGCAAGCATTACTTCTTGCTGGGTTGGTTCCGAAATCGGCTTTAGCTCTTGTGCGTACATGGCGATCTCCTTCTGTTGTATTATAAGCACTCTTGTTGTAAATGTTAAGCCCTGGTGTGATTCTCGTTGCATTCCGGGCAGGAAGAGCCGATTACGTCCTTTACACACAACACTTGATGCGGCGTTGTCAATATCCTTCTGGAGCACCGGAAGGTTCCAAAGCCGTTGACGCTAACCCGCAATGGGCGCACGGTTAACACTGTGAGCACTCGCCCGTCACTGAGCTTGAACATCTCACCGACCGTGACCTTGCGGTTGACCTGTGCGGCGTGTTTGCGCACTTCTCCCCGCCACTTCTCGTTTGTGTTGCCCGTGCCGTCCTCTTGAACCATATCCAGGAACTTGATCGGGCAAGAGTAGTGACACGGCCCCATGGATTCTTCCATATCCTTGTAGCCCCATCCGAACGCTCCATTACTCCCCAGGATGTCACACTCGATGAACCGCCCGACTTGATCCGTATCCTTGCGCGTCACTTCCCAAACGATCCACAAGATGTTACCCCGAACACACTTGGCCAAAGAGATCCCCTTGGCCACTTGGGTATGCCACTCCTTGCAACGATCTTGGATTAGGCTCTTCTTTGTCTCGCCGTGTGTAAACGTCCAGCCCATGGTTCACCTCCCGGTTATCTACACAACTATTATAGGACCGATCCTTGGCTTGTCAAATGGGCCTGCTGTGAATCGAACACAGTCCTAACCGTTATGAGCGGCTGGCTCTACCTTTGAGCTACAGGCCCGATCTTTACTTGCCCTTGTCCCAATCCGGCCCGCTCATTACCTCGAACAGGTTGGTATCCACGTACACCCCGACGAAGGCGTTGCCCTTGTCGGTGCCCGCCTGCTGGCGCTCGTGTAGATCGCCTGCGGTGTCCTGCGCCTCTTCGATCATATCCTGCGGATCTTCAAGCGTCCAGCCGCGCTTCTTAAGGGCCGCTGCTTCCTTCTTTGTCACCAGTCCGAATAGATATGCCATGGTTTGCCTCCCGGTTATCTACACAACTATTATAGGCACGATCCGAAGCTTGTCAATCTTCCGGCCACAGCACGAGGGCCGCTTGTTCCTTGGCAACGGAGCGCCGGAAACTTCCCAGCGTGCGCCGATTGATCTCGACCATGCACTCCGCGATGCCAGTCAATGGATTGAAGGCATTCCCTTCCGCGTCGATGGACAAAACCACTTCCAGATCCTGATCGAACTTCTTTAACACCTTAATCAAGTCTTTCACTTTCATGATTGCCTCCCAGTTAGATATATTATAGTTATAATCTATAGTTTGTCAAGTACAACTAATATCTTGACATTAGCTAAACGATGCTTAAATTACTATGTAAGGGGACTGCTTCCTTATCTATCCTCTTGGCAAAGAAAAACCCCCGGCCGAGGGCACCGGGGGTCCGGGAGGCAATGTTACGCCGCCGGGGTGGCGGTCTGCTCCGCCGGCTCGTCCTTCTTCTGCCGGGGGCCGTACTCCTCGCGCACACGCTTGAGGGTGGAAGAGAAGAAGCCCGCCTTGTCCACCTCGAACGTCACGCTGAAGGCCACGGGGAACTCGCAGGCAGTCAACATCTCCTTGACGTCGCCGGTCTTGTTGAACAGCGCACCGACCGCCTTCTCCCACGCTTCCTTGCCCTTGTTGATGCGAGGCGTCTCGGAGCGGGGTATGACCACACGCTTCCCATATAGATATCCTGCCAGGTTGATCAACCCGGCCTCGATTGCCATGGCCTTGCGCTGCTCTTCCGGGATCTTGGCCAGCAACGCCTTCATCTGGGCCACGGGATCGTTCAGCACCTGCTCCACCGGATCGTTCTTCTTCGAATTGTCCTGCACGTGGATCTTCTTGTTTTCCTTGTGGCGCATATCAACCTCCCGTTTGGTTGGGCTTGATTGCCCATGTTCCTATTATAAGCACCGATACGATCTTGTCAACCGAATCTTTTTACTTTCCCACTTGCTCGTCCCACTTGCCTGCGATCTTGACCGCCCATTCGTTCCGGGCATCGAAATCGTGCTTGCGGTATTCCCGGAAGAAATTCCACAGCATGTTGAAAAGTTCGCCTTGCAGGTAACGATGTTGAAAGTTCATGGCATCGGCTAGCGCCGTCCCGATCTCCTTGCCATCGCCGCCGTTCAGCGCATCGCACAGGCCTGCGACATGCTCCCTGGCGAACGATTCCAGACTCCCCTTTTGCACGGTTGCCTTGCACTCCGTACACACGTTCTGGACCTGGCCGCCGCCGGTCAGGTAGGCAGTTCCCAGACTTTCTTTTTCCTTGTGGCACCTGTAGCATTTCATTTTCGTTACCTCCCGGTTACGATCATTATATGTATCTATCGTTGCTTGTCAATCCTTAGCTGCGGTGTTTGAAGCAAAAGGAATAAGCATTCGAGAAGTCCACGGTGACCTCCGGCTTGCGCTGTACCATATCGTCGATCTTGCTTGCGAACAGCACGGCAATCGGGTGATGGTTGATCCAATCGGTTCCCTTGCCCAACCGCCGGGCATCCTCGCACAGGATTGACATAACCCGCGCGAAGGAATGGACCACGCCTGACAGGTTGCAAGCGTCCTGGATGATCAAAGCATCGCCGCAGAACTCTGACACACCGTCTGACACGTCGCCGTATTCCTTTTCGGTCGCTTCAAGGTTCATGGTAGCCTCCCGGTTAGATATATTATAAGCATATAAATAAACTTGTAAAGAGTACATTATCTCTTGACAAAAACCAGTTAGTGCTTAAATTACTATGTAAGGGGAGCATGTGAAAATCAAAACTAAATAGACTGGCATAGGCGAGGAGTCTCACCCGCTTGGGCTTTACCAGAACTGGCCCATTTCTAATCCACGGTCAACCAAAGGCGCAGTGTTCTGGACCGTTCCTCCGTCGCACCGTGGGGCCGGGGCGCTGCGGTATCACCCGCTTGTAGTCCGGCTCTATGCCATTATTATTATAAGCACGATCTTTAGCTTGTCAATAGATTAGTTCAACGGCTTGCCGGTTGCTCCACCGGGCAGATCGGAGTCCCTGTAGGCTTTCAGGTGGTTTTTCAACCAAACGTCAATCCGCGACGGCCCAAAGCAATGGTTACAGGTCCGGCATTGCCCGTGCTTAGCAGACACACGGCCATGCGAATTGATAATCAGGTTCCACGTTTTCGGGCAGTAAACCATGTTCCCGGTCCGCTCCACCGGATGCAACCCCTTGGGATAGTCGGCCGGCGTGACAGAGCTTTCAAAGTACATGGTAGACCACCCATGGGCGATCAAGCGCGGGAACATGTGTGCGGTGTACGGATCAACCGATGCCTGGACGAAAGCATTCGGAAGGATCATAACGTGCCGCTCGATCAAGCGCACAAATTCAGCGTTCCAACCGTGAGACAACCCCGTGGTCCACCGACGGGTAGGAATCCAAAACTTAGTGGTAGGGTTTTCAAGCACCCAACCGGCCACCTTGTAAACATCCTCCGCCGTATGAAAGGGTTCCCCACGAGTACAGATCCGAACGCGGGCCAGCCCCTTGAAGGTTGCCGCCGTGATCCGATTCCAGCCTTGATCGTCAACCCCTCCCCGCGACCAGGCTTGACGGGTATACTTGTAAACTTGCGTTGACCGCTGGACGTAGCAATCGCGACAACCGGCCGTCCTGTGACAGGTCCAACCACCACGATCACAGGCCCAAAGACCGATGGATCCACACTGGCGCAATCCCAGGGCAACGCGGTTTTTCTTTGCCATCCCGCAAGAGCCGATAGCCGCCTCGCTAACGTGGTATGCCGTCATTTTAGCCTCCCGGTTACCAGATCATTATATGTATGATCTTTAGCTTGTCAATCGAAGTTTGAATCGTTCGGCCATGGTATCCTCCCGCGTTATCCTTATTATAGCAATCTTATATCGGTTGTCTAGATATAAAGATAATATAAAAATCGACTTGACAAAACTAAACTAATGCTTAAATTACTATGTAAGGGGACTGATATACGAAAAACAGCCCACTATTCCAAAATGGTGAAAAATACCTTATTTACAAATATAAGGATCGTGCGCAAGATAAACGGGCAAGGTCTGGCCAACGGTTGAAAAGGTTGCCGGGAGGCGACCGAAAGCGGGCCTAGTCTGCTCGAAGCACGAGCGGGCAAGGAGAACGTGTATATTGCTCCAGCACGCCGCCAATCGGTTACAGCCCCCGGTTAGCTATAATAGCGAGGTAGGGCGCTATTATAAGTATAAACTAATCAATTCCCGGCCAGGATCTGGTTTACAACGGGGGCTACCAGGGGTCCTTTTTACGGGTGGTTATGCCCGTAGTGCTATTCCTGTGGGGCTTATCTTAACGGTATCGGTAACCGGTGTAGATGTGTTATACGTCTCTCCGTACCCTTCTACGTATCCTGGGCTCCTCTATCCTGTTCCTTTACGTTTATCCCCTTCCCTTGTGTCCTTCGATATAACGTGCGCATCCTTACTTATTTATATCCATTCCCCCGCTCAACATTATTTAGTTTTAGATATTTATCTTTATATAATAAAGGGATATAAGTACCTCGCTGCCGCTTTAACGGCAGGGGATATATGGGTATCTTATAAAAGGATACCTTTTGGTTATTCCTTATACATGGTTGTACGTTTCACCGCTCCTGCCGCTTTTACGGCAGTTGATGGGGTGAAATGGCTAATTGTCTTGCGTTTGCTTCCGGATAGATACTTATGTTTATATATAGATAATTTATATTGGGGCTATGTTATGGCTTATTGCGCTCCCGGTTCCTCAAAATCTTCTGGGGTGAGTTCTAGCTTTCTACTGGCCTTCGTTGGCTTCTTGTCTCGTTTGGTTGTTCTGTGTTGCTTGGCCTTTCTGACTCTACTGGTGAATTGGAGCACGTCCCTTACATACTTCTTCCAGTCCTTTGGTTCTACCCCAGTTCCGTCTCTCCATCCGCAATACCTACAGGGTTTAGTCCTGGTTACATCCTGCACTCCTGTTTTATGGCACGCTGGACAGGGATCTGCTTTTAGGGAGTCCTCTAGAATCTTTTGCGCCTGTTTGTGCTTGGTGATCTTCTTCGGCTGCATGTCGTTATATATTGCCATTGCTTCTTCCGGTGCTCTCGCATATGGTTTAATCAGTGTTGGATCGAATTTCCCAGCTTTACTACTCCCCCAAACGCGCCGCAGGGTTTTTCTAACGAATTCATTCCAATTCCAAGGTAGTATTCCGATCCCAGCCTTATACCGGCACGCTGCGCAGGGATTGAACTTGGTCACTGTGCGGGTGTTCTCATATCCACACGCTGGGCAATTGAGCCGGTTTGCTTGATGTCTTGCCTTGGCTTCTTCGTATACCGGTATGACCACACGCTTCCCATATAGATATCCTGCCAGGTTGTCTTGATCCTGCACGAACCTCGCTACTGTTTTAGCCTGCTGGGTGTGCTTTCCAGGCTTTGCTTGCTTCCTGGGCTTCCTGGTGGCTTTTGGCGGCGGTCCCTTTGGCCATTCACTATCCTCCAAGATAGCCATTTTCTTTGGCTTCCCTCTAACTTGATCTACCGCTTCCAGGAATGGATTTGGCTGTCTTTCAGCGCCGCACAGGAAATCTGGTCCAAGCGGTTTTTCAGTATGCGCTACTTCTTTATCATAATCATATTTAGTTGTTTTTTTCGAAGCTTCATATGCAGCTGCCGCTTTAACGGCAGTTAGGACATTGGTTATTCCTATTAGGACTGTTCTTATATCCGTTGCCTGGGCAAAGAACCACACGCTTCCCATATCCTTCACGTGCGGATCCCGGCTCATGGCCACCTTGTGAAGCTCAATCAGTATCTTGCTCTGCAGCTTAGCCAGATCTTCCAGGTAATCTATCTGCGCGGTGTTCATTTGCGCTCCTTTGGCGGGTATGTTTCATAATGTTCTGGGTTCAGTGTAATCCCTGCCTTCATCCACTCCGGACACTTCTCCACAGACTTAGCAGAACGCTTCACAGATTCCCAGAAGGCGCGGCTTCTCTTGGTGGACTTGTTCCTTATTAGTTTCTTCTTGTCAAGTGCAAGGCATTTGGTACAACGGTAAACCTTGTGTGGATATGGATAGCGCCACTCCGGGTCTTCAAGCCGTACTAGTTTGATATCGAATAGTTCACACCTATCTTCATGCTCAAACATTCCAGAAGGTTCATACTTCTCACCATCGTCAAAGCGTCTGCATGTCGTGTCGGTGGCGAATTCGTGACAATACGGGCCACGCGGGATCTCTACCTCAAGTGTCACGGTTACTTTTCGCATGCACATTCCTTTGTACTATCCCTATGCTTTCTCACCTTAGCAACAGACTCGAACGGCTTTAGGCAGACGGGACACCTATAATCTAGTTTGCCGTTCAAGAATTGAATGTGTACGTCTGACGGAATATACCAAGTTCCGTACCACGTTTTTATACTTATCTGGTTAACCATTTCTCACTCGGTGGTTTTTGCGTCTGTCCATTCTGCTTCGTATAAACTTAATCATAGGCTTTGGATTGTCGCACACTGTCCACTTTGCGTAGTAGCGCTGACAACCACTATGGGACCTCGGTGTATAAAGTGCACAATCCATACAATCAAACCGAAGACACAGTGCACATGTACCGGAGGAGATCATGAACACACCAGAGTCTTCCCCGATGCATCTGTTCGGAGGATCGCTACGCACACCGTGTTTACTCAAATTCTCTGGTAGCAATCCCTTCCACTTCTTTATGGAATGTCTGAGCGCACTTCGTTTGGTTGTGCATTTAATTGCTGGAACTGGATAGAATTCTTTCTTCCATGTTCTCAGGCTCATTCTTCCTCCTTGCTAAATATGATGCGCGCTTCTTTTATTAATCCAGTTACAGATCGTACGACCTCCACTATATATGATCCATCTCCGCCAAACCCGCCTATGCAGACTCCCATTCCCTCATGGCCTGTGTCGTGACGGAATCTAGTAATCCCACGATCCTGTTCCTCTTCTATTTTGGTGCACACCTTTCGCCAGTCAAGTAGCTTGTCCTTGACATAGCAAGGGTCACCAATCCAAATCATTCCTGAATCTACATCCACGTCGCCTACGGGTTCATAAGTTTTCATGGGTTCCTCCAAGACCTCTCTACCACGTTATAGTAATCTTTCCATCCTTATCGATTGTTACTTCTATTGTTGGTTTTATCAATCCCGCTCCGAACTTGTTCAACGTGTCCTCCGTAGCTTTCCTTAAATTCTCCTTCATAAACTCGATATCTTCCGGTGTAAATTTCTTCTTCAGACCCGCCCGCCAATATTTGCGAATGCCCTCTTTAATTTCCTCTACATCATCTAAACCAGATTTGAACATGGGTGGCCCTTACCAGAAATATCCACGGTGCTCACATACATCGATATAACATTTGCGCGTACTGAATTCCGTTAGATCCTTTTGCCGATCATACTTGCCCGGCTTCTGCATTAGCTGACCTTCGTTTAGCTCAGAAATGTTCTCTACCACGATGCCAAACTCCTTGGTGTACTTCTCGATGTTCTTTGTAGCGGCTTCAATGGTATGCTCTGTCTTGGTATCTACATATAGGCTACCATCCGGGAATGCATACGCGTGGGCGTGCGGATACCCATTGAGCATGAACGCCGCTCTTACAATTTCCTCGGCACGCATAAGGATGAATGAGCCAAGCCCAAGGCGGTGGTCTGCGGCACGGGCGTATTCAGCTTTGATCTGGTCAATGTCCTCTGGGAATCTATAATCTCCCATTGTCCATGCGTACTTCTTGTTTTCTACCCGCAGGGAAAATTCGTAATATGAAAATGAAACGCTATAGTAGTTCATTCTATCTCCAGTTCTTCCTCTATGCGCGCTTCAGTTATCTCTGGCGTAGCACCCGGCCTTGCATTTAGACCTTCGCGCAGCACGCATTCGTGCATGGATCTTTGATCTAAACGCCCGCTGCCAGTCTTATTCATAAAGAGGGCTGGAATTATATTGGGCGGCACGCTACCGAAGATTTCTAAATCAGCAGCGGCCAGATACTCCTCCTTTGTTACTTCTTTCTCTTCCTGGCCAATATACTTTAGATAGTATTTCATGCGTTATCCTTATTTACTTTAACCCATACCAGGCACGCTGGGCAATCGCACGCATCATCCGCGTCATCTGTATCTCTATATAAACATTCCTCCTGACAAGCTGTTTCTACTTTCCCTAGCTGCTCCTTCATCTTTTTGGCTTCAGCTACAAGTCGCTGTGTGACAGCAACCAGTGCTCCTGCCCAAAGTACATATTGCTTACTGTATAGGTTTGCTTTATACAACATTACTTCTGTTTCCTTAATAACATCCGGCATGGTCATTGTTTCCTCCTAGTCTCCAATGGCAAACTCACGAAACAAACCATACTTCGGTTCACTATACAAGCGCATGGTAGAGTCAGTCTTATTCGCTTCCACTGCTGTTCCAAACAGCCGAGTACCGACACGATAGCATCTGAAATATACTTCTGGCAGAGACATTAGGACGGATTCAGTATCAGTTTGTTCCCGGAATTGCTGCATGGATCCTACAATAAAAGAAATAAGGTTTGATGCCTGTTCCAGCAAATAAGCATTAAAGAGCTTATCCACCTCCTCCAGTTCTTTATTTCTCCCATACATAAAACCCATCGCGTATAGTGTATCGAAAGAAGACCGGTAGACAACTTCTTTTCTAGATAGATCCACCTTCTGATCGAAGTTGTATTCCATAAGGTGGTTTACGGCCCGCTCGAATGAACAATCGTCCATATCCGGCGGCTGATACTTCTTTAGTGCAGCGTACAAAAACACTTCATATTTTGGTCTGCCCAGCATATCACTATTCCCTTTCCTTGCGCTCCCCACAGGTGTACCGTAGATCTATGCAGTACGTGCTTGCCAGATCCACTTGCTCAAGGATACAATCTGCAAGTGCGTAGTACCGTATCTCGCCCTTATACGTTATGGGAATCCGAAACTGCGCAGATTTGACTAGGGCATTGCACACTTCTGGGGCCGGTTGATCCTGTAACTTATTATCCGCACAGCACGATAACGCAACACCGCATCGTCCTCCTTGACTTATGCCTTCCGATGAGCATCCATTAGTTATCGGCGGGGTGATACTAACACCACACCCAGCTAACACTATTGCTAAGCTGGCCGCAATTATAATCTTCATTTACAAATTTCCTTGTCGTACTTTTTAATTAGCTTCTTGGCAAACTTGACCGTCAGGATTTCCGTAACCGTAAGGTTTCTTTTGCGTGCTTCAATAAATGTTACAGCTACATCAATAAGTCCGATGAAGTGGCTATGTAGATAATTTGGTATATTGATCGTTTTCATTTAGCTACCCTATGCCAAAAGTGTTTCCAGTTTAGTTTCTTTACCATCTCTCTTAGTTCATCAGGGAGACTCTTTATAATATACCCAGGTTTCGCACTCTCTGGGATCTCTTCTCCGCGCTCTATTGCCCGACGTGCGCGCTCCTTTGGTGGATTGCTGCTGACTAACGGCTCTAGCAGAACCAAATCCACTAGGTATTCCGCTAGTTCATGCAGCGTTCTTATCATTTGCGCATCTCTTCTTCCATCTGCTCAATTCTTTTCTTCATTACAGCTAACCTCTCTTCGTCTGATTGTGTGGCGGTGACTACAAAATCCACCTTCGGAACATAGATATAACCAGACTCGAAGAAGCTACTCATCGGCATCGGTGTAATGAATTTCCTAACGATCCATATTTCGTATCGCTCTTCCGCCTTTTTAAACTTATGCTCCCACCACTTGCATTTCCACCAGAGCGGACGGAAGAGATTACAAATGCGGTTACGAATGTACCACCAGATGTAGCATTTTATCCAGCGTACAATCTTCATTTTACCTATTCGCTCTAACATCTTCGCACTGGTTATTAACCCCGCACTCGTTCTCACAGTCCTTGTTTTTCTTATGTGGATCCCTGTGCGTGCATTTGACATTTATGCAATAATTACTGACCTCGGCATAACATGCTCGCAATGGCGCTTCCTTCAAAACCTTTGCGCGTTTTGAGGGCTCTTTCTTTACTGGATCTGTACTCATCTTCATGTGCGGGCTTGTACAAGCAAGTGCAAACTGACAACTATCGCAGTATGGATCCCTTCCCGGACACACATTATTAACTTTGTCCGCTGCAACGGCTGCCATACCACGCACTATATGCGCAACATCCTCTACTGTTTCTTTTTGAGCGGCCGGTACTTTATCATGATGTTCCTTAATCGCGGCCATGATCTGGTCACACTCATTCAAGCGTGCCTCCGCCTCGCAGCGCTTGCAGGTTTCACGGATGTCCCTCCTGGTAACTTTTCCATCAATCGTTGGACCTGGCCCGCACTCTTTCATTATGTGGTGGCACATCTTTATAATTTGCTCATCCAAAATCTTTTTGCGTTCGTCTTTTCGTATCCGTTCCTCTCGTTCCTCTCGTTGGTCCCGTTTGCATTCTGCCAAAATGGATAGCAATTCTGCCTCTCGCCATTTGGTACGCGCACGGCATTCACCCCGATCTAGTTCTGTACGCGAATTAATATTTGTGCACACCCCGTAGGTATGTCCTTCAGGATCCTTAAATGGTTGATTACACAGTGGGCAATCACTACAGGTATGTTTCTCACTTGTAGGCGCTGGTGTATCCTCAACTGGTAAGCAGTGTGCTCCCGGATGATACCCACACGCGGCGTGCGGCCCCCAGGAATGACCATGCGGCCCACGGATGGTGCAAGATATAGCATTACACGTTCCTTTGGCATCCTCGGTGCACTGGTACATTTGCTCTGGTCCTCTAGGACGGTGCTGCGCCTCCAAGCCATTAATTCTGTCTTCCAGATTGGCTATGCGCTTATCCCGCGCCGCCCAACACTCAGCAATATCAAAATAGCTTTGCATGTTTATCTCCTTACGCTCTTCCGCTTTGGCTTCTTGCGCTTTTTGTTGTTGCTCGTGTTGTGCCCGCCACAGCAACATTTCTTTTTGGATCTGTTCTCTGGATCCTTACAGTTGCTGAAGCACACATGTTTCATTGGCGGCCCAGCAACAAAAGCCGATGTTGGTAGTACGAGTATCTAGTATGCGCTCTGCAGCATCTCCAAGACAAATAAACTCTATGGATACGTTTGAGCATACCCATTGTCATTCCTCCTCCTAGTGTGCCTTGCGTTTATTTAATTCTTTATGCGCCTTATCTAACATTCTACCTAGTTTAATTAGCTTACCCAGAAGATCTCCCTTGTCATTTTGTAGTGTATAGATCTGGCTGCGCAGACGACTAACTTCTAATTCAAGTGCAACTGTATGGCTATGCGCGTGCTCGTATACCTCGTTTGATGTCTTGTAAGATCCACGAACTTTGTTCTCTATAGCGGACTGCAACTGTAGATTGGTATTGTTTAACTCTTCGATTAGTTGCAACTTGACAGCGGCAATGTCATTGTTTATGTTTGCCACAGCGTCTGCGGGGACATGTGACCAGTACTCTTTATAATGTTCAATTTGCCCGTCCAGGTCGATTGGCCTACCTTGTAGATGCTTGTGGAAAGAGTTAAGAATGATTCCGGACATGTCGTCCGGATGAAATATCTCATTAGACTTGAACCAAAGCACTAATGGGCTATTTTCTTCCCACAGCTTCCACCGATTGCGAAGCTCTCTTCCAAAACCGTGGTGGAAAACGCCTGGTGCCCTGGTGCGCAATTCTATCTTGGCAGAGACGGGCAGCGTACGATCCAGTAAGTCTATCGCCTCTGTAAGGTTCTTAGGGACTACATTCCAAAGTTCACCGAGGTCTACGCTTTCTTTTTCCTTGTCCGTGGCGTTGTTTAACATTAGGCGCACCTTTTCGTGTTTCTTTCTTCAGCGCCTTGATAATCCATTCAAACAGAGAAAGATTATCAAGCATAACCATCAACAAACCCTTAGCCGAGAAATCTATTGCCTGTTCGAATGGTTTCTCTGCTGCCTTGCTCTTTTGAAATGCCGCGTCCAGATCAAAATGTGATGCTACAGCATGGGCCAACTCATGGAATATTGTTTCTACCTGCGCTGTTAACCCTAATTCCTTCAAACCAGAATCCAATTTTATTACTTTGCTGACCGTGTCGCATACACCGTGAAACTTGTCATCTTTTTTGTAAACTATTCGGTATATGTCCTCGCCAACCTTGACTTTTCTTATATTCTTGAACCTCCCCCCAGCTAAAGCCGGTGGATTCCTGACGGAGTTACGCGACATCGCGGCTCCTCTCGTGGCTCGTTCCGAGCCCGGCAAGTAGCGTGTTACGAGCCGCGTTTACATCGCGGTCGTGCGTAGACCCACAATCCACACAGCGCCATTGCCTCACCGCAAGCTCGCTCAATCCTGTAGGACCAGAACGGCTCCCACAGTTCGAGCAAGTCATGGTGGTATTTCTGCTGTCTACGAGAACACATTTCCTACCATGATTATCACTCTTGTAGAAAACGAAGTTCCGTAGTTGGCTAATTCCTGCATCCCCAATTGACTTTCCAAACCGGCGCGCTTGTCCTTTGAGATTATCGTTTGTGATATAGAGTTCAGCATAATTCTGTACAAGATCTTTGGAGATTTTGTGGTTATAATCCTTTCTGCGATTGGCAATTTTTTCATGCAATCTGGCTGCTAACTTCTTCCTGTTTCCTCTCTGTGCTTGTGCTAATTTTTTCTGTCCTTTAATAAAGTTCCTTTGATTTTCATACTTGGTTCCATCACTAAGTACTGCTAAATGTTTGAAACCAGTATCAATACCAACCTTCTTGGTTGTTTCATAGACTTTGAAAGTGTGGTTAGCGTCCAGTATTAGTTGGAGATACCAACCGGATGCTTTCTTTACAATTCTTCCTCGCTTGATTTTTCCTTTTGGAAGGTCTTGTTTGAAATACCGAATCCTTCCTAATCCTGGAAGATTGATCTTTCCGTTCTTGAACCGAGATACGGGGATAATATCTGGAAATTGGATGGATCGTAGTTTGTTGCGGATCCCTTTTAGTTTCGGTTTCCTTGCTAATTTCTTGAAGCAGCGTTTCCAAGAATTGTAAGCGCCCATCAGAGTTGCTTGAAGGGTATGGGAGGGAATCTCAAGTTTATCGGAATGATTAGAGCAAAGGTTACAAAAATCAAACGATGAAAAGTATAGTTTGTCTTTTGCATTTAGTTCTATCTTCCTAATGCCAAAATTGTAAATACCTGTCAAAATCCACAACCACTCGTTTAGAGTAGATTCCAGTCTCTTTGCCGGTCTGAGTTTTAGTTCTCTTACTAACATTACAACTTTCTCATTCGCTTGACTACATGCCTAAAGGTAACGGTAGTTGACGGTATTATCCTACATTGGATCATACCAGAAGAACTTGGATTATTTCAATTAGTGTCCGTAGACATGGCACTGTCCTTACTCTTCTTCCACTGCCCAAACTGGTTCAAAGCCAATGACCTTCAGCATTTTTGTCATACGAATCTTAGCGCTCTTCTTGTCTTCATCTTCCATATGAATGCTAAGCTTGTGCTCTCCCCAGGCAACCGTAGCAATGTCGTAAACGCCCTTTCGTGAACGGATTCTCTTGATAATGCACTGAGCTTGTTTACGTGTTTTGGCCGGCTCTTCCATGTGTCACCTTATGTATCATACTCCATAATTACACATTCTTGAGATGCGCAAAGTCCCTGAACTTTAGCTTTGTAATGATGCGACCACCAGCGCGGCTAGCCATAAAGATCACTGGGCGCAGTACAATCCCCTCGGCCTGGAATGGGTTAGTGGGGTTCCACTTTGAAAAGAACCCAGCCTTGACAAATTCTACGGCCTCTGGAATAGTTCCTATACCCATCACAGGCACAAAATCAATGCCCAGCTTCACAGCAATATCGACCACGTTTGGTTGTAGAAGCCACCAACGGCCAACACGAACGTCAAATAGTACAAAACTCGGATCGTCACGGTATTTCCCCCCTTTGTTAATCTTCGATCCGTAGCATTCTCCATAAAGAACTACCAAATTCTCTGGATTGTTTATATCTGGAGGAAATTGCGCCGCCAATTTCTCAGCAGGAAACATACCGCGCAATGTTTCAAGGGGGAAGGCAGGCATAACAGCCATGTCTGTCTTTCCTCCAAACTGCACGGTCTTGCCATCCCATATTACACGGCAATTCATGCCGTCCACCTTCTCTGTCCACATCCATTGGTTGCCTGCTAGGTATTCGATTTCGGGGGTGGCGTACTGTCCTATAATAAAGTGTTTGTGCTCGTCCCGTTTGAATACTGAATTTATCTTCGGGTACTCCATGACTAACAAGTTTCCTCCTTCCCTGCAGCGATCATTCCATCGACTAAGGATCGCAGCACTTTCCGTTCCCCAGTCTTGGCAAAGCCAGAGGCCCACAGTATAGCGATTAGTTCATTCACGCGCTTCTTGGTTTCCTTGGACAGTTCCCGCGTGTAGATCGCATGCCCAACGTCCCGCGCCTCTTTCTTCGCACGCCTGACCCGACGCTTGTCCAGCACCTTCTGTGCCTTCACAGGAAGCGCTCCCTTGGCCTTGCGAGCCATGGCTACCTCGACAGGGTCGTCCTCTGGCGGAGGGGTCTTGGGAGTAGGGAACACAGCAGGGGTTGTCTTACCGGTATTGTCGATAACATGAATCCGCTTCTCCGTCTTCGTTTCGGACATGCATTACCTCCCAGCGCGTTAACTTAATATAAGCACTGTTTAGTGTTTGTCAAGTATGGACTTTCGCAGCAGGTGTTGATTACTGTGAATACCAATTCTACTGGAAAATTCATCGCTAGATATTTTTCTGCTGTCCATTTTCTTCAGCATGTCAAGTGTGCTTTCGAAATCATTTCCTAAGCACTTTACACTAATGACTAACTCAGCGAGAGCAGCGAATGACAATCCATCACTTCGCGCTACCCACTCTGCCAATTCCCCGCCATTTATTTTTAGCTTAGTGCTAAGATAAATTCTTCGTGTCTCCTTAGACGGTGGCTCTACCTTTATAACTCTGTCAAATCGTCTTGGGCGGGCCACCAATCTACGATCCAACCGCTCTGGATAATTAGTGGTGGCTATATTCAAAACTTTATCTATTTGATATTCACCATCGAGCAGTGCTAAAAGTTCATCGTCACCATGGTGTGATACAATTGCGTCGATATCCTCGAATATACATATGATGCGGCGGTCCCGCTCAATCTTACGAAATGTTACCAGCGCGTCTTTCAGGATGGACGGGTGTGCACATACCATTACGATTCCGCCGGACATTACAATTTTATTAGAGACTAGTTGAACTACTGCTGTCTTACCCCCACCAGCAATACCATATAGTAAGTATCCTCTCCTGTGTAGAAATCCATAATCATGAAATATCTTCTCGCGTGTCCAAAAAGATTCAATCTCGTCACAGATTAGTTTTGGCAGGCCGTCTGGAAAATCTATGAGCGCGTCTACTTTGATGTCCATCTTTTCAAATCTAATTCCCTGTTGTGTTCGGTGTTGGTTGTACACGCCGGGTGGAAGTATTGGGATGGTTTGCCCAACTGCTAAATATTCGTCATGGCCCGAGATAGCCCATTGGGTAAGCTGACTACCATACCCGCGTTCTTTAGACTCACAAGGATCGCATGGGGCTACTGATTCGCACTGTGCTTTAGAGGGCACTATGTTTTCGTTGCTATTTTTTTGGTCGGTTCCGAATTCATTAAGGGGATCGGACTTAGTCTCATCTGCCATAATGTTCTCCTATACGTCTGGAACCTTTTTGGACTTCCAACTGCGCAAACAAAATGAATTCCCAATGTATTTCTTACGCTTGCGCTTTTGACGCCTCGCTGGCTTATCGCATCGTTGCGGGCATACTCGTGCCGTCTTCTGGCTCATTACAGGCATTATACTTCGAAATTCACGAGTTTAGTTGTTGGACTTTTTGTAACTAAAGATCTTGGCTTTGACCCCGATGAATGTTCCTACAGCATTTCCACAAGCGTATCCTAGAAGCAACCAGTAATCTTTTGTAGCGGTGTACTCACTTACAACAAGAATCGCCATCAGGGAAATGATCAGAGAGAGGAAAGACGCCAGGCAGGGCCGGTTTGAAATAACGGACTTCTGATAATGAACTAGCAGAAAGTCCATTCCAAGACCAAGCGCGAAGTATAAAGCGAACGACAGCATGTCCTACTCGCTTCAGCGGAGGTTCTTCTACAGGTGATGCGTCTTGTTCCTTGTCCATTTCAAAACCCTTGCTAAGCCTTGCAACGCCCTGCCACGCCCTACCGTGCAACGCCCTGCCCAGCTACACCCAGCCGCGTACCGCCGCAAACACCTTTCAATCGACAATATTGCTATGCCTTGCCCAGCCAGGCCGCGCTCTGCCACGCCCTGCCGCGCCGCTCCCAGCCCAGCGCACTTATAGTCTAACTTAGATTTACAGGATTGTAAACTGCTGTCAACAAACTAGCCTTGCCTAGCTATGCAGCGCCCAGCCCAGCCACGCAACGCCCTGCCACGCACGTCCGCGCATCGCCAAGCCTCGCCGCGTACACAGCGAACTACGAAAACTTGTAAAACAATCCTTGCCGCGCATAGCCGTGCCGCGCCGTACCCTGCCACGCCCAGCCGATCTTCGCCGGGTATTTATAGAACTATACATTTTATATTATAAAACGTTTGCCTTGCCGTGCTCTGCCCGGCCTCGCAATGCCGCGCCAGGCGCAGCCGGTCCGTGCCGTTCCTGGCATCGCCACGAGCTAAGCCTTAAATTCCATTGACTTGAACTCTACCAACCGGAATTTTCCGAAGTGTGGACGGAACGTGCCAAGACCTACACAGAGCCCGCCTTCCTCGAAGATTCTCTTCAGGTCTTGTACTTCTAATTCCTTAGACGGCAGAACAATCAGGTGGAACGTTATCTCCCAAGGGGTAGGAAGCACAGGCCTGCTCTTAGGATTTGGAATACCCTTGGGCAATCTAGCAACGGCATGATGAATATACATACCAGAGAGCGCATCCTTACCATCATCGTCGAACTTTCCAATCTTTATGGGCTTGCCCTTCTTAGTAAATACAATCTCATCCTCTTCGATAGTTACAGCAGTTGCGATGCTGCGGGCAACCTTCTTATACGTCCTTGAGTCGAATAGGATTTTCGTGGCGCTGGGCGTATTTTCTGCGGTTAGAAAGCTTGATATATTTGTCGATGGCAGAACGAGTGTTTTTCCGTCGGCGGCGAGATACATCTTTTCTTGTGGATTCAGTTCCGTCCTGTTTGACCCTGGATAGCGGTCGAACATTATCCCACGCATCCCAGTAATCCCCTGCAAGACAAGCTTGATCCGTGTCGGCTTTGAGATCGCCATTCTGATCCTCCGTTTCGTTTTCGATTATTAAACCTAAATCTTTTCTACTGGTGCTACCTGAAATGGTTCGTGTACTAAAAGTTCTTGCCATCTGTAGTCCTCCCTACTTTTTATGTCAAAGTAGAGGAACCCTACGTCTATAATACCTTGACAAATGCGTGTACCGAAATCGCTGCTAAGCTGGAGCCCCGGAGTAGTGAGTGCCAATCCGAAGCGGGTCTTGGCCATAACATGGTAATGCACGTGGCTACGAACAACCACATCAGCCTTTACATTTTCCTTTACACACGCTCCTAGGATAGTCCAAAGCTGTTCTCTTAGAAGCGCGGTGGCTCGCCCATGTGGAACAGTGGAGGAACTGATCTTGTGCCTGAAGTTGAACATGCAGCCATTTACATCCAAGGACATCGCAAGATCGAATCTCGCGCCAAGGTAATCAGCCAGGATCTTTTCGAAGTTCTCTTCCTGGCCAGTGTGATATGGTGTGCCGGCTATTATATAAACTTTCTTGGCATCGAACTGGTTTATGCACTCCATCGCCATTCGAACCTGTTCCTCACGATCCGTAGTGATCAATTCGTTGCCACCGCTCTTTGGAGACTTCCCGTCAATCGCATCGCCATTGCACACTAATGCGTCAACCGGCCCGAGCGCCTTGGCCTGCTTCTCATACCATTTCCATAATTTCTTTTGTACTACGGTGGTTTGCCAGCCTTCTCTTGAAGGCGGAACCATGCCCAATTTGTGACCGCAATGCAAATCACTAATTATTACGAGTCTTTTCATGGGTTACCTCTTACAGCTATAATACTGTAAATCGAGGAACCCGATTAAAATACTGTCTGGGAGGCTTTTAGAGGGCTTTTGGAGGTTAGTTACTTCTTGGCTTTATCTTTGCATCCGGACAGTACACCATCTAGAAACTTACAAAACTCGTCCACAAAACTGGTCTTGTTCTCGGCCGCTTCCTTGTTTAGCTTTTGCACAACTGGGCTTTTCATCCAGTGCACAAGCACTACAGAAGCTGACGGAGGTTCTTCCAACATTCTCCTACCACAACACTGGTACTTCTCTGCATCTTCCATGAGCATAATGTTTGCTCTAGGAACATTCTTGGTCTTGCAGCAGACATGGCACCACAGCACTGTTTTGCCCTTATGTTTTGTCGGCATCGGTCGGCTCCTTGATAGGTGTAGCAAGCGCCGGCACGAACTCAGCGTAACGCCCACCACCCATTGTAGCTAGCACTTTGGGATCAGTATGAACTGGGTTTCTAAAGCCCGGGGTCTTAGACCGCTCATTTAGTAGTTCGAGCACGCGCTCCTGTGTAATAGGAAGAAAATTAGTAACGTCCACGCCGACATTAAGAGAAATCCCAGAAAATATCCTAAGCTGGTGGATGTGCCCTGAGATTACAAAATCGAATCCGTCAACACTTATCTCGTTGGCTGAATCCTTAAACGGGTCATCAGAGCCCACCGGATAGATAGGCCTATGGTTCAACAAGCAGCGGTACGGACCGATGTTCGCTATCATCTGATTGCAGCAGAAGGGCATCCGCTTACGTGTGCGGCTGCTGTCGTGGTTGCCCGCAATAAGAATGATAGTACCCTGGAGATGCTTCAGGTATTGGTTCGGGTCATGGTTTCTTGTAAATGCGAAGTCTCCCATGTGTATAACAAGATCACTCTGCTTTACAACGGAATTCCAATTCTCAATTAAAGCCTTGTCCATTTCTTCTACTGTAGCAAAAGGGCGTTTGCAATATTCAATAATATTGACGTGCCCGAAATGGGAATCTGAAGTGTACCAGATAGTCATTAACCTGTGTTACTCCCGATAGGTTCGATCATATGGATTCTCTGTATCACGCCGTATGTCTCGTTGATACTGCTGCGCAACATTCCTGCAATCCTTGCACCAAGAAGACAATCCGTCAGCATGCGTGCGATCCCTATGATAATACTTCCGACCCTGCCAGTGTCCGCACCTAGGACAGGTTTTAGTCGTTATAAGTCCGCCGTCGGAATTCACCATATTACGTTCCTTCTTTGTTAGGCCCACTAGCCGACTCCTTTTCCACCGGGCATGTCACCGGTTTTCCAGAATCATCCAGCTTAGAAAACAGAGAGATTTGATCATAGCGACAGAAGTAATAATATATGTGTCCTTCCAGACATGCCAACTTTATAACTGCGCGGTCGAAAATCGTATTATCGTATGCCACTACATCCTTTCCAGAATAATTTGTGCAGGATTTCTCTGGTGGACATTTATTGTCGCAGGCAGTAAAAACATTACTAACGAGGATTGTTATAAGCGCTCCAATAATGCAAAACAACAAAAAGTTACGCGCTTCCCTGTCTGTACTAAACATGTGATTACTCCTTTTCAAACATGTCAGAGGAAATTACAGTAATGCCCTGAGGCGGTGTGACGTGTGCTGCTATCAATTTACCACAAAACATTGCTGCAAGCCGTGGGCGTTTAGCGAAACGACCTTTATTTGCTTCATCCATAGAAACGGCATTGATCTTGAAAGAATGTTCAGACCAATCGAAGCATGCAGCAACCCTATTAGCTAGAGCATAGGGGCTGCACGATTCTCCACACGCATGATAAATTCCAAATGGTACCGGCTTCTCTACACAATCAAAAATCACACGCGCCAACTCTGGAGCCCACGTAGGACAAAACACAGAGTCACATGAAAAGTTCAGATCTCTATTCTTTTTCATTTCCCTAAAAATAGTTAATGGTAATCCTTCTCCATTAATCCCAAATAGCCCACTCGTTCTAAAGACCCAGGACTCCGGCTGGATCGTGCCAACATTTATTTCCCCGAGAAATTTACTTATTCCATACTGTGAAAGTGGGTTTGGGTATGTAATTTCTTTGTACGCAATTAGTTCTGCTGCACCCCTACCACGGTCAAAGCCATCAAATACATAATCTGTACTCACGTGCACTAGGGGAATCTTAGCAAGCGCGCAAGCAGATGCCAAGTTCGCAGGCCCGATAGAATTGGTAGCGTACGCCTCGGAACGTCCGGGGCCAGTCTCAGCCCCATCTACATTGTTATATGCGGAGCAGTTTATCACTAGTCTCGGTTGCCAATCATTCTCTACAATCTGCTGAATACATTCAGCATGGTTAGTGATGTCTAAACTAAATCGGATGGTGCGATTATGGTACGGAGCCATCAACACATGCTTACGCAATGCGCCCTCGTGCATTACGGCCTTCCCCAGCTTTCCTGCACCACCAATCACTAAGATGTTCATTTACACTGGCCCCCAAATGGAATACTGATCGTATCCAAGTTCTCTGTTGTAAGCCGCCACGACAGGCGCTTGTTTTCTACCTTATGCACACGCTCGCATCGCGCTGCGCCTTCTTCCAGTTCGTAATGTTTATGACAAATGTCGCACTCATACTTTATTACTTTGGTCGGCATACTACCTCCCGTGTCGCAGTTCCTTGAGGAATGCTACAAGCGCCCAAATGCCGAAGAACAATAGGGCGACGGCGACGACAAATGCGATCCCTCCCCAGAACGGACAGGTCACCCACCACCAGGACCAATCGATTACCCCACACAGCTTGAGCGCCACGAACAGTACGCCCAGTGCGCGCTAGGGCATCCCGTGCAGTTCCGTGATAGCATTCCCTTACATTACCTAGGCGATCCCATTGTTTCGGCACATAGGGATATTTCCTGTTTTTCCAGGAACGCACATTGACAAAACCCTCTATCTTGGGGCCAGCCCGCGATGAGGATTCGAACCGCTTAGAATTTCCAAATAGTTCGATCACGGAGGATATGTGCCTCTCTGGTATTCTCTGCCACCATCCCGGCTGCACGCTTCCCCATCAATAGCCTTACATTTTCTCATGCGCCGGGCTTTCCCTCTATTGCGCTCTTCGCGTTTGCTATACTTTCTGCAGCGTTTTGGCCTGGAATCCATTAAACCTACTTTCTACCTGTCTGGATTATAGTAATGCTTGGGAATGTCCTTTTCATCCATCTTTGGATCGCCCTCCACACGAACATAGTTTAGAAAGCGTTCCGCATCGGTAATATCACGTGGGAGCCAAAGAAATTCCCTGAGCAGATCGATTGCTTGATCAATGTTGCCATCATCCAAGCACACTGGATAACTGATACTGAAGATTACCCGTCCGTATCGTTTTTTGCTCATGTTATGCTCCTCTGTTTTTCCAATTTATCTACCAACTCATTCGCTTCCTGGAATCCATACTTGTATGTCTCCTACCGTTGGGATGCCGCGCCTATAGAATAGAACAACCAGCAGAGCACGGCCGCTAATATGACAACTGTAGCCAGCATCCACCTAACAGCTTTCCTACTGATCCCACGTGGCATTTTCCTAAGGCAATCTTCGCAAAGTTCTGGACTTTCTGGCATTCGTTCTATGAATGCGAGTACAGCAACACGTTCCATTGCATGTATTAGTGAACTATCATCTTTAACGTAATCCAGACCAAACTTATTTCTAACAATGTTCAGCAATCGTTTTCTTAAGGTAACTTGCATCCTATCCTCCGATGCTTGGTAATACGGATTGCCAAGCGTTACTTGATGTAATAGATATAATCCTTATCTTCACCAATAAATCCATCGTTGAGTTTTCTTACTATTTCATCTGCAAGCTCAAACGATGTCGATGTAAGGATCGTCCATCCTCTCATAACTGCTGAAGTTACAAGAAGCTGAAATCTACCAGATTTCCTTGACTTGCGGTAAAGACGTGTATCTTTGTTCATGGCATCCTCCTTGACAGCTTACACTGATCATTATACCCACTGATCGTATTTTGTCAAGTAATTATCTTTAGGTGGAACTTAAATCAATAAGGTCGTACTGTACCATAATGGAATACGCTTGATTAAGCTCAGTCATTACCCGCCCAAGGCACTCATCTATCAGCAATACACGGTTTTCGCTGGCGTGCGGATTATCCATTACGTGCCTTTGCAGAGACACCAATTCCTTATTAAGCAAGTCCAAATGCTTAAGAAGGTTCTGAATCTTAGTATTTACTTCTGCAGTGTTCATTAGCAACTCCGCAGAGTATTATCCGATATATTATACCAGCATGTCAAGTTCTGAAGATTATTTTGTTGTGTACACGTAAGTTACATCGATACAGCGACTTGGCGTTCCTGGAGTCTGATCTTCTTTTGATCCTGGTATGATAGGCGGCAGCGTAGAATTGCCGGAATTGAAACGCTGCACTAGCTTATCCAGTTCTTCATCCGACAAATTGTACACAATGAACTCTATAAGGTCCGCCTGGGATGTAAATTCATGTTTCAGGCAGTACGCCAGGTAGTTCTCTTTAGCGCCGCGTTTGCGCTCGCCTGCCGTCATGGTCGCCTCCACCTACATTATACGGCTCGGCCAGACTTTGTAAAGCTTAAACGTGTCCCCGTTCTCTCTGCGTCGGTTCCGAATCGCCAGCAGGGTGGACCTGTCCAGGTGACGTTGCCAAGTCCTCCAGAGCCTCACTCAAGTCTTTAGCGCGCTTGGACTTAGGGACCAGCGCTATCTTCTCTCTGTGTTTAAGTATCCATTTCATTAACTCGGGAACAGGAAGATACTTTTCATTGAATTGGCATATCTTGTCCTCTAGCAAAATGAACTTTTTAGCAAGCTCTCGCAATATATAGCGCATGATGCTATTCTTCTCTGCTGGATCATTAACCTCTACAAAGCGGGCATCAGTCAACTCATTATGAATCAATGTCTTTACCTCAGTTACCCGGGAATGCATATCGACAAATTTCTCCTGCAGATCCAAATAGGATGATTTCCACATATCCGCCGCTTTTTTCGCGTCGTCGCATTTTGACTGCGCTTCTTTGCTCTCATCGACCGACCGTGCCAAGCGATCTTCGAAATCTCTGCGATTTTGCGCCAGGGCATTCTTATGAGCATTGAGAGACGCCTGGGTAGCGTGTAACTCGTCAATTAATTGGTTCTTGGTTTGCTTTTTGGACATGACCAACTCCTTTTCGTTTGCGCTGCGTTTACGTTACATTTCGTTTCGTACAACTACTACTATAATAATGATAACCAAGAACTAATTAGTTGTTAAAGTACTGTTTTATGTATAGCTGCGTCAGTGTCAAATGTGCTCTCTATATTGGCAACCGCATTAGATATTCTGATGCGCTCATTATCAGAATAATGAAACCAATGTGGGCAAGTACTGCACGGTTCTGATATCTGTACTATCGGCCAGGACTTGAATTCAGCAGTAATAGCATCGTGGTACGACTGCATTCTTGTATATGTCTCCACACTTTCCATCCGTACGGCTCTTGACAAGTCATACAATATAATTATCTTGAGAACATTAGGCCCCCACATCTTTGTAACCTTATCTGAAACCTTTTGAAGCTTATCTGTAAATTCGATTGGGGTAAATCGTGGAACTTCTTTACCATACTTCTTTAGCGCGAGCAAATCAATATCTGGGCCGAGTGCATAGCGTGTTCCATCTTCTAATATGTAACCCCTAAAACAACCCTCATTGAACGGAGAGAACAGGAATGTGTGAATTGCGGTTGGAATCTTAAATACCCGAACATAGCCCTCTCCCCAAAGGTCTTGGTGGGGAACAGGGACACGAATACCAGGCTCAGCCTTTTCCAAAAAGAAATCCATAGTCATAGCATGTGCATTGTAGGTATCGGACCATGGAATCGTAGCACAATTACACATGCTAAATCTACGAATGTAGTCTATTCCACCAGCTACGGCCATGGTACTTACTCCTATTGGAAAAAAGAAAAATGAAACGGGCATGCGGAGGAGCCCTAGCCTGTTTCACGATTAACCTGTTGGATATGTGCGGCTTTGTTAGGATGATCTCAACTGGTTCTATCGGATCTTCTGGGCGGGGAAGCGGCCCGCGTGGTGGCCCCAACTCTAAATCTTCTTCCTCGCCGCTCGCTGTAGGTTTTGCATTAGAAAAATACACCCTGCGTATAACTTGTATTGTATAGTCTGGGTCGTTTGTAGTTGAAGTACGATCCGGAACAAGCCGTGTAACGTATGCGCCATGCACACTTTCTACAGTTGTACCAGTGTCTGCACGCACATTTGTGTATGTACAAGTTGTACCAGTGTCTGCACGCACATTTGTGTATGTACAAGTTGTACCAGTGTCTGAATAGGTATTTGCGTAGAATGCGGCCACAATCGTATTATACTACGGTGGGTGACTTACCTATCGTCTCTTTTAGTTCCTGCGTCCAATTACTTATTTCCTGTAGGCTGTTGCTTAACACTTCCTGGAACATTAACCTAGCTGCAGGTTCATCCTTAGCCTCACAAAGCAGCTGGTAACGCTCTTCATCCTCTATAATCGAATCTCCTATCCCGTGCCGTAGTTCATCTGGCGTATAACCCCAGCGTTTCACCACAGCCACAGCCTTGTCGTAGTCTATGACTACCGCTGGGACGGTATCCAGTCCAATCTGTTTGGCGGCGGCTAGGCGGTGGCTCCCTGTCCAAGCCTGGTATCCATCCTCGAAGGGCTCCACAAGCAAAGGGCGGCCTTCCCAGCCATGTTCCTGCATCTTCTGGGTGAGAGATGCTAGCTTCTCTTCATCCCTAACCTCGTGCAGCGGGTTCACGCGCTCTATCGGAAGCTCCACAACAGCCTGGGTTGCCCGTCTGGCCGGTCCGAGCTTCTGTCGGAACTCTTCCCAACACTCTGGGGCCTTAAACGTCTCTCCATAGGTCTTGAACATGTCCAGGTTTTTATCTTCATCATCGACAAAAACCATTTCCGCATCACCGTATATCGGGAGAACTTGGTTCTTTAGTATACTTCTCTTCAGTGTGCGACTGTGCATATTGCTATCATTCGGGCGCATAAATAACTCATCTTCAGACGGCCGTATGCCATAATGTTCTTGAAGCCAGGCCGCAGTCGTTTCCCTGAGATGCTGTGGTCGCCCCGTTAGAAAGATTACTTTATCAAATTGTTCTACAAGACGAGGAAGCACATCTTGAGTTAATGGCAGCGGGGGATCTTGCGTAACGAGATCGTGATCGAAGAACTTGTCCCATTCCGTTAGTGTCATCCTCCAATTACCGACGGCTGGTGCACGATGGGATGCATCAGCTAGCGTCCCATCGATATCAAGAACCAAGATCATTGCTTATCTTTCAAAGCCCTACGTGCTCAGAGATCGTCATTAGTAGATCCATAAACTTCTCGTCGATCTCTTCTAGAAAGTGCAGCGCCTGTTGTTCCTGTGCTGTAAGTAGCGGCTCCCGCGCAATCTCTTCCTGAAGAGTAGCCATTACACCGCCCGCCTGCTCAGCAACCGTCGAAAGCTCTGTTAGAAAAGAGATGGCAAAATCGTCTGTTTTTTGTAGGATCTGTTGGCTCTGCTGTGCTGTTCTTTTCCTCATGGCACGCTCCTTATACGAGGATAAGAATAACGCAAAACCACGGCAAAAAATCAAGTTCTGTCGGTTAACTCTTTCAGAGCGTTGCCTAGGAAATCAAGCAAGACTTCAAGGCCAGGATGCTTTGGATCCAACGCCATAAGTTCATCGTATGTGCACCATTGAAGTTTATCATTCTCTGAATTCTTTTCGAACTCGGCTACTTCGGCAGGCATCAGCCCAATATAGTTTCGATATTGGAATAGCCCAGGATCGTCGTAATCCAGCGCCGGGATCAAATCGATTGGACCCTGATAGCCAGTCTCTTCTATAAACTCGCGCAGTGCAGTTTCTCGTAGGGACTTGTCCTGCGGATCGCGCCTTCCACCAATAGTTCCCCAGGTACCCGGCTCGCGTACCTTTTCTCCGCGCAACGCCACCAGTATCCTGCCGGTATCTTCGGCAACTGCCAGAACTCCAGCACCCGATGTTCCCCAATAAGCTCGTTTCATTATTCCTCTTGCAGTTCAATTTCCCAATGTTCTCGCTCCAGGTCATCCTGTACAATCCTATCTGGAAGAATGCTAAGCAACGCGCTCTTTACTTTAGGACCATCAGGCGTGCCGATAATATAAGCGAGATCACTACAGTCTGTAAGCTGGACACTGGAAAATTCGTTTAGCTTTGCTAAGTCATCATCGGTAATCAAATCCTTATCGTATAGTTCCTGTATGTATTCTCCTAGCAAGTCTTCCGGTAGGCTACGCAACCTATCATAAATGTCTTCTGAGAGTTGTTCACACTTAGTCATGGCTTGTCCTCTGGTTTGCAGTTAGGGCAATATGGTGCTTTTCCACCGGCAGGCCCGTAAGGCAAATACCGCCAGCCTTTGGGAAAAACCGGATCGTCTATGTCTACAAGTTTGTTATCTCTGTAATGGCGATGGATCTTTATGCGTGTCAGTACATTACAACGCACACAGTTGGCTTCACCGACACCAATATACTCTCCAACATCAACGTCTTTCTCGATGGCGAGCCGGGGCATGGATTCTCCTAAAATAATGATCTACATTCATTATACCAAGGAGCTAACATTAGTCGTCCAATTCTCCGGGATCTACTTCGCCGGGCGCATCCGCAAACATCATTTGTTCCTTAACTCCGTCGATTACCATTTGCAAATTCTTGGCGGCATCATTGATTTCAACCTGTACACTGGTATCGACTGCAGAAACAACCGTGCTGATCGTACTTTGTACGCGGGACAGGAGTACCAAGATATCTTCAAAAAAGCGCTTCGTCTCATAGCCACCATCGCGCGGGAGCTTATGTCTGTTGTCTCTTAGATATTCTTGATACTTAGGGTTCAATAAAAGATCTACCGGATCTTGGCGCTTGGGCCTTGGTTTCCGTTGTGGGATGGCCGGAGGCAACGGCTTTTGTTCTTCCTTGAGTACGTCTTCAATGTCCTCCGAAAGCTCTTCCTCTTCCATTTCCTGTTCCCAATCTCCCATACCCTTTAGCGCTGCCTCAAGCCGTTTTAGCAATTCCATAAGTACTCCTTAAAGTAAAATGCACCGTATGTTCTACGGTGCACAGTATCACAACAATACCTGAAAAATTCAACTGTTGTCCACTACATTACCTACTAAGCTTAGTAGCCCATGTATAAATGCACTAAATAATGTTTTAACACTTTCCTCATTTATACATTCGAACATGCGTAATGAACAAGCACAATCCCAACGATCCGTATCATCTAATATCGACGCGAATTGTTTTCGTTGAGAAGGCATCTGCACTCCCCGGTCTATACGCGTTGTACACTACACAGGGCCGATACCAGCCGTCTCCAGTTGCGCGGTTCCGCACCTTTAGATTGCGGAATGCTGTTTCGACGCTCGGTTCCAAACCCAAACATACTAGAGCGTTAGCTAGTCCCCGTGCCGCGCATAATTGCTTTTCTGTCGGATCGTTCTCTACAGCGTACTCCTCCGCATGAACATCCAGACACGCTCTGGGCATTTCATGTGCTAGGCATTCATGCAGGAAAAGTGGCCACCCTGTATACCCCTGCGCCAGCTGTTCTTTAAGCCGGTTGGACCCGTGAAGTTTAGCCCACTGCGCAATTTCCTTTGCCTTTTTTTGGATTCTTTCTCTGTCACCGGAAGTTAGGTGTTCCATGGAACTACCTTTCTGGAAGCCGTGGCCTCCAATTAAGCGGACAACTTATGTCCGCTGTGTTGTGTGCCTTAGCACACATAAGCATTATACTCACGAAACGTTAATCGTCAATGATCTTTTTTCTCCGCCTACCACGACCCCACCGAAGCTTGGTATCTTCAAAGAGCCCGTACAGTTTCTTAGCAGATTTCATATCCTTGGGAGTTATGTACTCCGAAAGACTTGCCTTCACGTTTATCTTTCTACGGATTCTGGTTATTACTTCTACCCCACAACCGAAGCGCTCAACCAGCTGGGTGTTTGTCAGTGATGGATCCTTCTGTAGTGCTTCCACAATTCTCTTTCCCAGTGCTTCCTTCTGTGCTAGGTGATAGCCCATCGACGTCTCCGGTTAGTTGAGTAACATTACCAAGAATCCTTATGCGATGGGAAAGCGCCGTGTCACCCTGTTGCCGCATAAATTTATAAAGTTTGGATCTCCCTTGCTCGAACGTCTCTTTACTGAATACAAGGCCTTCCGGATCTTCATGTGAATCCCATATAGAGAACTCCAGTACATTATTTTCAGCGTCTACTGTCATGGCCAATGCATAACCCAATGGATGGAGCACCATTCTGTTTATTTCGAAGAGCAGCCCCGTATCGATAAGAAAATTCCCCGGACGTGGAACCACCTTTTTCTTGGAGTTAACCAAATCTACCCCGTTACACGGCACACCCATCTTTTCCATTGCTTCTCCTATGCGTCACGTAATTCGATTGTGTTCCAACACCATGGAGCGCGGGTAGCAGTTGGCAGTATACAGCATATAGCGTTAGCCCCAGAGGCATTAAGTGAATGCACTATAATGTTTCCAGGCATTCTTTCCGGGTGTTCCTTCAACCATAATGCCACGCCATAACCGGTGTCCTCGCCGGATGGAACGTACTGCTGGCCACCAAGATCGTGATCAAGGAATAAGTAATCCCACGCCTTGGTCTTAAGTAGCTCTATCGCCTCGGGAACTGTTTCTACAACAACCGTGTTTGTCCCGGCCAGTCGGAACAAAAACGCACGCTGCCGCATCCTGTCATCTTCTAATATAAGGATGTTCATGTACTTAATATAAGCAGCTTCACCGTTTTGTCAAGTTGCCCAATTTAGTCAAGGTTACTGTTGCGGGAGAAGTTCAAAGCGGCAATTTTCGCTAACAGCGTAGCATGTGCTAACTTCGAATGAGCGCACATCGACATCATTGTTGGTCAGCCGCACATAGATATCTATTCCCTGCGGCGCGAATCCCTTAGTAACAAACTGTGGGATAGCATCTGTTCCACGGTTTGCTGGAAAGATAAAATCAGGGTAGCTCATTTCCGCAACTGTTCTGTCACCGCCCGGGTACGTATGGGTTTCAGCTGGTTCGCCGTCATGCAAAACTTCAACTTTATATGCCGTGGCTATAACTGGTCGAACAGTTATAGACAAATTAGTGAACGGCTGATTAGACCGAACAACCGGAAATGATTTGATACTATCAGGTGCACCGGACGCCCCTAAGACAATTATTCCACTCTGCTGTACAAACGTTATTGGATACATCATGATCTCCTTTTCCGTTACTGTCTATTATACAATTTTCCTGTAGTTTTTGAACTCTTCATGCAATTTTCCGTATCTGCACGTTTCCCAAGAGAAACCAGCTTTCTTTAACCCACAACTAAACCTATCTACATCACAATACTCTGAACTCATTATATTGTTGCAATCTTCAATAATAGAATTTCCCGTTTCATCATTCCCGAAAAAGCAGGGGCGCTCGAATGTATGCTTAGGGCTTCCCATACCTAATCCTTACGCTCACTAAAATGTAAAACTATCTTTTCTCTTTACTATTGTTCCTTCAGACACATCAGTAACATAATCTCCATCATGATCAAAATCTGCTGCATACGTCTTTACAGCGGCACCGACTTTCACATCGCCAGTTCCCGTAATGGTTGTTGCGGATGTAATAAACACTTTTGCACCATAGCGCGCATAGATACCATAGCCGCCATTGCCTGTACCGGTAAGTGCAGTAAATCGTACTGCAGCGTTTGTTCCTACACGAACAGCATCTCCAGTACAGGAAGTAACAACAAGCGATCCAGAAGCCTCGATAGTGCTTCCACCAGAACTCCCACTGGCATCCACTAAGAGGCCGGTACCGCAGACCGTAATTGTCCCTCCGGATAAGTATGCTAAAGGAGAAGCTCTAAATTCAACTCCCGCGATAGTACAATTTTCAATATACAATCCAGTACCTAATGTCATATACCCAGAGTTGCTCAAGCGTATTCCAGTACCGCAATTATTTACTTTTACATTGGAAACCGTAGCAGCGCTCTGCTGATTTCCAATTTCTAGACCAAGGTTATTTATATTATCTGCATAAATATAAGCTATACTAGGTATTTCATGTATACCACCAACATAAATTCCCCTAGTTACCGTCCCAGAATAAACAAATATGTTCGAGAAATCTCGCAGTTCTAACCCGTCAGCTATCAGTATATTGCTTCCTGGGGTAGCCGCAGCGTTGTAAACAACTATGTTTTTCATCCTAACACTTGAGAAGATCCCCACAAGAAAGGGGATTAGTGTTGAATTATTACCATCTACAGATATATATGTCATATACGGCCCGTCAGTCAGAAAGCACATCAATCCATAATTAGCTCCACCCAAAGAAGTAATCTTTATTCTGTCCAGATTGAAGTTCATTCTAGTAGCTTTTACAACAGTGATATAAACAATGGCACCAACAAGTGTATTCGCCGGGGCACTATTGAGATTCGTTCCCCAATCCATAATATTATATGCTTTGCCGCTTGTGGACGTACCAAATGCCCCAACTGTTTCTATAGAGGTTGCGTCGTTCTTACGGATAATTAGGTACTCGGAGCCGACCTTTAGGATTTTCCCGCGAAGATTATTCACAGTCCAGGTCTGCCCACCATCTATGAGTGTCGTTGTCGTCCCACCCGTGGCCGTGCCGGAATTAGTCCCTGTCGCTACTGTAAACGCCACATAGGCTGCGCCACGAATGGTCAGTCCCTGATTCCCCAGCCCCTCAATAATATTTCCAGTTAGAGTAAAACCAGCGAAATTCCCTGCACCAATGTTTATAGTAGTTGCATGCCTAATAAATTTGGGAAGTTTGTCTATAGCTGCCTGTACAGTCAGTAAAGCACCACCGGCTGTATCTACTAATCCAGTATTAGTATCAGCACCGTCTGTTCTTACGTATAGAGTTATTGCTCTGTCCGTAACAGTAGCAACCGTTCCACCAACGGCATTACCAGTAAGTATTCTATTTGTCATTTTCTTAGTCCTCTCTACGCAGAAGGCTGCCATTTGTAATGTCTACAACCTTATCATTATTGTTTGCAAAATCGGTAGACCAATCTAATACAGTGGTGCCGCCGTCTATGGTTGCGTCCCCAGCGGATCCTGTGATTGTAGTCTCTGATGTTACTCTTACCTCGCTACCGCGTTTTACATCTACACCATAGCCACCGTTTCCAGTTCCGGTGCATGATGTCAGTATAGCAATTGATCGATGGTTAGCGATTACTCCACCAAGTGTATTATTAGAAATAGTTAATACACCAGCCGCATTTACTAAGGTATGTGCCCAATCATTGGTAGCCGAACACTCATCGACTTTCATGCCATAGCCGCCGTTACCTATGATTGTCCCACTATTGATGTCTACCGACCGCGTATCCTGAGCATAGTAACCATCATTGGTGTTGTTCTGAATAAGGAAACCTTCTGTCTTGGTATATCCGTTATACTCTGACCAGAACCCATCAAGATTATTTTCGGAACGCATATAATAAAGATATACAAGTTCAGATTGGTACATCTCTATACCTGTTGCTGAACTGCTCTGTGCGAATGCAGACGCTATCATTATACCCAGGCAGGTATTACCTATAATACCGCTAAGGCTAGTATTGTAAGATGATATACCATTACCATCGGCACCTGTAGTATACGAGCCGCGTGTGCCGTTTAGCAGATTAAAAAGTATTCCATAGCTACCGTTTTCAGCGCGTATATTGGATACCACAAGTTGCTTAGTTAAACTTATAAAAGCAAAGCACCCAGTAGTTCCCTTAGTGCCAGTTACCAAAATTCTTGATATATAGGCAGGATCGGAACTTATCATGTAAAATCCGTACGCTTTGCCTGTTGCTGTGATCTTAAGGGATTGTACTAATACAGAATCTCTTGCCGCAGTAACCAACCCTCTAATTAGAACAATGGCGGAAGCATACCCCCCAGCACAGGTAGCATTCAGATTGGTCTTGTTTTCCAGTATTGAATATGCCTGTCCTGTAGGTGCACCACTAAGTGTGTAGCAAAGTTCTATTGTATTAGATGTGTTGTCCCAAACATACGCATATTGTGAATTGACCAGTACAAGTCTACCGCGTAGATCATGAGCAGTCCAAGACTGTCCAGCATCTATAAGTGTATGGGTGTCCCCTCCGGTAGCTGTTCCCGAGGTAGTACCAGAAGACAGCGTTGGAGTACCCAGCACGCCTTTTATGGTAAAGGTTGCACCAATAGGTACATTGAACCCAGAAAGTTCGAATCCTGGAAAGTTACCTTCACCGATATCTATTGTTACATTGTGCCTTATATATTTTGGTACTTTATCCACAGCAGCTTTCGGAGTTAAAAGGGCATCCCCAATTGTCAACCCTGTGTTGCTATCATTTCCTGTTGTCCTTACATATAGTGTTAATACACCCGTAGTGGTGGTTACCTCTCTACCAGCAACGATGTCCATTGCAGTTTGTACATTATCCGCATCAAGCTGACTAGCACTTGGATTGTACGTAACTTCAGATGCAGGACCACCTGTACCACCTGTGCCCGCTTCTTCACTCCACACATAACGCTTTATAGTCATCAGAGTATTTCCTAATCTCTACGCTCGATGGTGGCCCCCGTAGCTAGATTGCTTACAATATCTCCATTGTTGGCAAAGTCTGTTGCCCATGATAACACGGTTTTCCCCTCATCAACCGTAGCATTTCCGGAAACCCCAGTTACTGTAGTTGCAGAAGTAATCAATCCGTATGTGGCAGAATTAAAACGAATACCATAGCTACCATTTCCGGTCCCGGTTACATCAACTAATGAAGGAGTAGATCCCAATGATGCGTAAATTCCATCTAGCGTATTATTATTAATTGTTGTTGCTCTAACTACTATTTGGACATTACCACTCTTATAGTCTGCAGTAGGAATAGTGTCATTGCCTAAGCGCATACCGTACGTGCCGTTATTGCTAAGGTCACCGGAGTTCATCCGCCCAAATGCACACCCACGTTCAAGTACCAAGCCACTAAGTGTATTGTGATCGCTAAACAAACCAGCATAGAACCCCGCATATGCTACGGCCTCTAGCCTAACTCCATTTTCCCCATTGTACGAAGTGTACGCACCACCGGGCAGCACTTCAAAATCAGGCGCTCCAAATATATATATCCCATTTGCCCCATTATAATCTGCGTACCAATAACCACCATATACAGCGAGCGCTGAGAATACTGCGATTCCCCCGTAACCAGCGACGCCATTGTTATAAGCATAGATCCTCTCAATGTCTCTTACTCTACGAAGTGTCTGAAAGAGGAATCCTGCAGATGTATTGCTTGCTGCATAAGAATCGAATATGTTTATATCCCCATTACCGCTGTTATATAGACCATAAGAAGTTGCAAGCTCAAAGCGGCCCCGTTCAATATGTAAACCACTAGAGTGCGCGTATATTCCGTAGGCACCACCAGTTGTACGTATATTCCGAAACACAAGTGTGGTACTTCTGGTCCCCACAAGGTAAACTTCTACCCTACCAGATCCGCCAGCGGCCGTGGTGTTTATAATAGTCTTCTGCTCTAGTAGCGAGTACGCTTTTCCAGAACAGGTAGCGGACATTGCGCCAACTAAATTTATCGTAGTACTTGTGTTGTTTCGTACAACACGATATTCACCAGCTATTAACACTAATTTACCGCGTAGGTCGTTTACCGTCCAGGATTGTCCACCATCAACACATGTAAGTGTATCTCCACCGGTAGCGGTACCAGAGGTTGTGCCGGTAGCCAGTGTTGGGGCTCCTAGCTCTCCAACTATAGTAAATATGTTTGGATATATAATTTCATAATTAGCAATACGAAATCCTGCGAAGTTACCTGCACCAATGTCAATAGTCACGTTATGCTTTATGTACCTCGGTACCTTGTTCACAGCCGCTTGCGGAGTTAATAGTGCATCCCCAATAGTAAGTCCGGTGTTATTATCATTTCCAGTTGTTCTCACATAGTAGGTTGCCACTCCAGTAGTTGCTGTAACATCTCTTCCGGCTAGAACATCTACTGCAGACTGAACATTGTCTGCTCCCAATTGACTTACGGCTTCGCTATAGGTTACATCTGAGGCAGCACCACCACTGCCACCAGTGCCTTCTTCTTGACCCCATACATAGCGCTCTATCGTCATTGACTTCTCCTATGAACACGTCGGACAACTATACTGCAGGCCCGGTGGAGCATACGGAATGTATGTTGTCATTAGTGATCTGTGCTGCTCTTCCGTAATGGTTCCTATATAGCGCGCCATATATCCAGGATCGCCAGTCTGATAGAATCCCTGCCGACGACTAACGTATTGCTTAGAAATCCTAAGCTTTTTCAGTACGTACGTCGCCCATGTCCTAGCAGCATTGTTAGGAATCAGCATCTCATATGGATGATTGTTGTACGGATCTAGAACGGTTTGAGCAAGCACTCTCATAAGTGCTTACTTTAGCACAAAAACTGTAGCGGAATTCAACTTCTGGCGCTAAACATCATTCGGTCGTGGTGGCATAGGTAGCGGCAAAATCTTTTGGTTGCCCTCGATGTCTCGCACGATGTCAGAAATAGTTGACAGAATTTCTGACGAAAACTTCTCCGTCAATGGCACTCCTGGAAGATGGTGCATCACAGAAATGAGAACGGAAACGTAGCCATACTTCATTCCAGGAAATCCCCGGAACACATCTTCAACCCGGCGAGCCATCCACTTGTCCTTGTATTCGAAATGCCGGCTGAGCGTCCCGTCCGGATTCTTTCCAAACCCGAACGAAATGTAAATTAGCACATCGTCGGTTTCAATCAAATTGTCCGTAGTTTCTGCTAGGAAGTCCACCTTGCGAAAAGGTGGTCCCAGCTGATTCCCCCCATCGGAAGTTTCCATCTGGGTATACAGGTGATCCCAGATAGGAATGTAGCGGATCCGTGGTTTCTTTAGCATTTTACCCTCCACAGACATTATGTGTACTATGGGGAGTTTGTCAAGCTAAAGTTTCTGGATCCATCTTTTCTGATTCTATTGGCTCATTGGCAGGGAGGACATCGATTGTGTAATCTAGTCCTTGGAACCTGTTTTGCTGGATCTCTGTAAGCAGGCCTTCTACACGTGGGAATAGGTCAAAGAGCCCTACACCGCCGGCAGAACTACCAGGAGTAACCGGGTCCTCATCCCTGACCCACGTGGACTGCAGCAACCGTACCTCTGGGAATTTCTCTAATATAGCAAGTATATCTTCGTCCACTTTGGCACATTGTATTGCATCTTCACAGAGGAATTCCAACTCAACCATGAAATACATGTCTATGCGTAAATCATAATCATCGTACAATGGTTCGATCTTATCTTCAACTGGTTTTTCCGGGGGCATGTTATCTCCGAATATCGCCGGGGTTGCTTTCGATGCTTCCTTCTATGTCCAATACTTCATCTAGCGCCTTTAAGATTTCTTGCAGTGTAGCGCCCACGCCCAGTAATGTGTGCGGTGAATTTTTGAATGTAGATGCACTAACATTGAACGATTTAAACTCTTCCCCGGTATTTTTTAGAATCACAATTTTAGCCATTTGGATTCACCGGAGTTTGCGGGTGCGGCCACCATTCCGGTTGATCTCCGGGCTCTTGCCAGGTCGTTGTTTCCGGCCATTCCATTTGAATGTGGCTAAGGTCCGCCCCTTCTTGCCAAGCGTTATACATGGTGCCTATATTCTGTCCAAGAGCACCACCACCAAAGCGCTTGTCAACCCACTCAGTGTTTACCCATGGGAGCAGCTTGTGATTTACAATAGAATTCCAATAGTAGAACAAATCGTCAATCGGCATACTTTTAGTCATACGGCTGATCAAATGTTGCTTATTGAATCCGAAGCGCGATCTACTGGCAACGCCATCAATATTATATTGCTCCGCTTCGTCCTCGTGGTTTGCCGCGAGGTACTGATAGACCATTTCCATTATGTACGGGCGCGGAACCTGTTGAAGTGCAGCCAGTAATTGTTTCTGCATTCCTTTGGAGTAGCCGGCTTGCGATGCCTGATCCATAGCTGCAAAATTTGGAATCTCCTCTGGGATTGGCGGAGGCGGGCCAACACGGTATCCCGTTTCCATTAGTTCCGGGTCCTTGTACTGCTGTTCCGGGTGCGGCATAATCCGCTCTACCTCGGGCTTCACTTCAGGAATGCCTGGAGCGCGCGTTAGGTTCTGGTACGGAGAACGCGGAGCTTGCAGGTCCGGTGACCAATAGTCCTGTTCTTGCTGCTGCGGAAAATATCTTCCTCCCGGCTTATCCGCATTCATAGGAAATGCTGTTTCAGTAATCTCGTCTACTTCCTCCATAAGCACTTCCGGAGGCATGTACTCAGTTATAATATCTACAATGTCGTTGATTAGCACATTCTTCTTACCAAGCGCGCCCCACGTGCCTATTTCCGCCATATAGAATTGCTTTTGTTCTTCTGGCAGTTGATCAGCAAGTTTAGTAAGAATTGAGCTAAGAGATTCTGTTGGAAGCATGTTCAGGAGATTGATTAAATCTTGCTCCGCTTCAGCCAAAACAATAAGTTTAGCCATGTACGGTCCTCCACGTACTGGCATAATACCTTGGAATGGCTATGAATGTTTAATTGTCGTCATCGTCGTCGTGAGTATAGAGCAGGGCAGTGTACTTTCGGTTGTCGCTGTAAGCCTTGATTACCGTAAGGATGTAGAGCACGAAAAAGACCCCCATCGCTACTACAACACCCTCGGTACCACCATCGTTCTTTTTTCCCAGCACACCAACGGCGTGCAGCAACAGCATGACCCCTAGGCTCTCTATGATAATGATGCAGAAGCACCCAAGAAAGATATTCCAGGTGCTGGTTACTTTTCCCCTAAGGAAGCCAGTGAAAAAGATGTAAAGTCCGATGAAGAACGTTATGATGAAAATTCCAGAGCCCGAATCTTCCTGGTGTTCATTGCTCATAATGTGCTCCTTTGTTACAAAGCCTTGTACAAAGCCTTGTCAAGGGCATTCACAATTGCTGTATACGCTTCGCCGGCCGCTTTCTCGTCCGCATATGCGAGCATTGTATCATTTCCAGGTCCCAGCCATAGGCGAACATTGTATACATGGCTGCCATCTGAAAGGGTGTCTTTGATCAGCTGGATAGTTAGACTTGGGAACTTGCTACTATCTAGGACGTAAAAATTGGGCATCGTATCCTCCTAGGTTACCTACACTAGTATTATAGGTCCCAGGAGGATAATGTCAAGAGATTATTTTGAGGCGGAGATGGATGGTTCCCATGGCATGTTATACGGAGGGGTATATGGAGGGGTATATGGCTTTTTCGACTTCGACTGTTCTCCTGGGATCATATTTATAGCAGTATCCAAGTGTTCTTCCGCAGAATATGGAACACTAATTACGGCCTCTGCAACCTCATCCCAATTGATCTCGTGGATTGCATTATATACAAAATCTGCGAAGGGCGGAGCAAGGCCGGTAGCTTGATTGTACAGACTGTCCTGCAGCATCTGTACAAAGTTGTCATAGACAGCGTCTGCGTCCTCTTCCTGAAAGCGTGCTTCTATCCATTCTTTAAGCGGTTGCAGCGCCTTTGGATCATTTATCAGCCAGTCCGCATAAACCTTTGTAGGCTCGTTGGAATAACCAGGAGTGCTCTCAAAATATGGCTCTTGCACATTCCAAGGCGCTTCTTCCCAGGGAGCATTCTTTTCTTGAGCTATTCTGCGCATTGTATCTCCTCCGCGAAGATTATATATCTGTAGTATGTACTTGTTTAAGTTTTGTTCCCTCAACATTAAGACTTACGGATAATCCATTATCAAAATCCATATGTGGAATATACGCCTTTGAGTAGTCATCAAATTCTTTGGGAAGGCACTCGCGCCAATTCCACAGATGAATGTCTGAGAATCCGCACTCCTCTAAAACACATGCTAGTGTAGATAAGTTGTATATATGTGTATGGCAGGAATTATTTGGGTTTGATCTGGTACCATAAATTAACCCCATAATCATATTTAGATCTTTGTACTTAGCATACACTGACAGTATAGCATCAAAATCAGGAACTGCTAACCGCAGTATTCCAGTTTCAGGCTTTAACACACGACACCACTCCTTTAAAACGTCTGGCGCTTCGGTGTAATGAAAGTGCTCCAATATATGAGATGCATATATAAGATCTACTGAATCATTATTGATCATGGTTAAATTACGTGCATCACAAACATAATTAACATGCGGATAATACTGTATGTCTATGTGCATGAACCCATCTAGGTACCGTTTTCCACAACCAATATGAAGTTTCATTTAGTATTTTCCAGTTTCAAATCATTCTGCACCATCTTATCTACTAATTCGTTGAAGCCAACTCGTGGCTCCCACCCAAGCGTAGCTTTGGCCTTAGAATAATCCCCGCGTAAGCATTTTACGTCTGTCGGCCTGTAATACTGTTCATTGACCGCAACAAGCACAGAACCAGTCTTCCTATTTATGCCAACCTCCGATGCACCAGAACCTTCCCAAGTTACATCTATAGAACAGACAGCAAACGCAAGGTTTACAAATTCCCTAACACTGTGGGTAGTTCCAGTAGCGATCACATAATCGTCCGGTAAAGTGTAGTTCATAATCCTATACATTGCATCGCAAAATTCCTTCGCATACCCCCAATCTCGCTGTGCATCTAAGTTTCCCAAGATAAGTGTATCTTGTTTCCCAAGATGAATGCGTGCAACGGCCCTGGATATTTTTCTGCTCACAAATGTCGCTCCCCGGCGCTCTCCAGTATGGTTGAACAGGATCCCATTACATGCAAATATTCCGTAGGCCATCCTATAACTGATCGTCGTCCAGTACGCATACAGCTTAGCAGCAGCGTAGGGACTGCACGGCTTGAACGGAGTGTCTTCATTCTGGTATTTGGTGGAAGCATTTCCAAACATCTCTGATGTTGACGCTTGGTAATACCGGCAAGCTGGGGCATATGTCTTTATAGCATCTAGTAAGCGTATTGTACCCAGGCCATCCACGTTGGCACTGTATTCTGGAACCTCAAAGCTTACTTTAACATGCGATTGCGCCCCAAGATTGTAGCATGCATCTGGGGAACACTCACGGATTATTTTTGATACGCTCGTACCGTCTGTCAAATCTCCATAGTGCAAGAACAGTGTCTTATCTATTATACGCGCATCGTAAATTAGATGATCTATTCTATATGTATTGAACGTGCTAGATCTACGAACAATACCGTGTACAGTGTAGCCCTTCTCCAGTAAAAGCTCTGAGAGATAACTTCCATCTTGCCCAGTTATACCAGTTATGACTGCGACTTTTCCCATTTTATAAATTCTCTGTATGTTGATGCAAGCCCATCTTCTAGGGTTATTCTTGGTGCCCATCCAAGAGATCTAATTCTAGAACTATCCAATAACTTTTGTGGCGTACCATCCGGAAATGATGTGTCCCAAAGTATCGCGTTGTTGAAGCCTATTACACTCGCTATTTTAGTTGCTAGTTCTTTTATAGTAATGTCGCTACCATAACCAATATTTACCATCAAATCGGACAGTGCTTTGTTTTTTACATCATATGCATCCAGTAACAGCACCAAGGCACGTGCCAGGTCATCTACATGTAGGAATTCCCGTCTAGGAGAACCGGTACCCAGGAGCGTGGCAGCTTGGTCTAACTGCTTTGCGCTATGTATTTTGTTGATCATTGCCGGTACTACATGGCTTCCTTGTTCATCAAAAAATCTATCGTTGGGACCGTACAGATTAGTAGGCATAGCTACTATATAGTCTGTATCAAATTGCCGATTATAGGAACGGCACATTTCCACACCACATATTTTTGCTACTGCATACGCCCTATTTGTATCTTCCAGTTCCCCAGATAGCAGACATTCTTCCTTTATAGGTTGCTTCGAGAACTTTGGATAAATACAGGAGCTACCCAGGAGGATAAGCTTTTTCACACCGTTGCGATGTGCCCCAGAAATAATATTTGTCTGTATTAAAACATTGTCATGTATAAAATTCACTGGGTAACTATTGTTTGCTAATATTCCACCTACCTTGGCGGCACAGACTATTATTGCAGCTGGATTAACTACATCTAAAAACGCCATTGTAGATCTGGCGTCCCGCAAGTCAACTGTTTTTCTGTTAATAGTAATTATTCGTTTATACCCCGTCCTGGCCAGTTCTCTACAAACCGAGCTACCCACTAATCCCGTGTTGCCGGCTACCAAAATAGGCAAATCAATATAGCTCATTTGTTTTTACTAGTAAACATTCTTTTGAAAAACGCTATAATCCTATCCTTATCTGCATACTTATTTACCACGTTATTAGGATACCAGGGCTGTTGCAACATAGAAAGGTACGCCATGGGATCTTTGTCTATTTGAATGGTCCTGCTAACCAATTGCGTAATTGTGCTCACTATATCTGTGTTTGGTACACTTATAAAACTGTTTGTGTTAAACTCTTTTCCTATAGTTGGATTTCCAAAATAAATAGGTATGCAGTTTGCCATCATTGCTAAGTATATCTTCTCCGTAGTGTATCCTACATTCCCCGTATTCTCAAATGCTATGTTGAATTTGTATCGGGACAAAAAGCGGACTAATTCCTCTGGATAATGCGTAGAACCACGAGACTGCTCTATAGTAGCAAATCCTCCTAAAGGTGGAAAGTTGTGCATGCATTTCCCGGGGGCATCTACCTGCGCATACTTACTTAGTGCACGAAATAACTCGTTCCTAATTGGCACATTGTGGTAGTAAACAAATGCACAAAACTTAGTTTTATATGCAGCGATTACTTTTGGATCGAATGTAGGACCCTTTATTAGCTTGTCCTGTCCGCCGTACAAAACGTAGTTTGGAATCCTTATATATCTGTCACTTCCTACATCTTCTTCATACATAAATCCTACGGCCCAATCATACCTTTGCATGTCTATATTGGAGAATTCCTGAGAGTAAAAAATCTTTACAGCGGATCCTGCTGGAACGGACTGCGCCCTGTTGAAGAAGATTATGTAATCTGGTTTATCCGTGTATACAAATCGGAAGTGCTCAAACATGTACGGCATTCTATGAAACAGATAATTTTCGCATGTGGCATTCGGAACATCTGACATTAGCAGTTTTATATTGACATCTAGCACTATGTAGTCCCAAGACGCGTGTTCTCGTCTAAACTACATAGATTATAGCTTTATAATAGGTACTTATTTAAGTTTTGTGTGGTTCAATTAGCTCAGGCATCATCAACATTTCAGGAAGGGAAATGACCATTATGGGATGTTCTTTATTACATGCCTTACAGTCTACAGTGATTACAGCTTCTATGTCACCAGTTTCTGGATTTATATTTCCATGCGCGACAAAGCCCTTTACAGAAACTAATGTGCGGGTATCCGGACAAACGAAGGTAAATGCTGCTTGGCGAATCTCTGATCCTAGATCTTCGGGGAATTTAGTCTCTTCTTTTACTCTGTCACTTAGCGCGATTCGCTCTTCCGGTGTTAACTCTGCGGTAATCCTTTCGTAGAATTTACCGATAACAGCCAATAAAACTTTAGACGCGTGCTTACCATCAGGCTCCATAAAACACCTTCTTTACAGGTCAATGCACATATTTGGTATAAAGTCCTCGTTCACCGTTCTTCCTATATACCCAAGCGGATTGCACACTACATGGGTTTTGCCGATGAGGTAATTACAGCTTTTGTGCGTGTGCCCATGAACCCAAAGTTTAGGTTGGCGGAGATTGATCAGCTTTTCAATGTCACACACGAAGAAGATGTTAAGTCCGTCTACCTTATAGATTTCCGCCACGCTCTTGTTGGATGGCATATGATGGGTAATAACTACGGATTCTCTATTCACATGCCAATTTAGGAAGCGGCGTGCTTCTTTATTTTCTGCAAACACGCGCGGATGAAATCCGTAAATCATCTTGAAGTCAGCTAGGAGCGGAGCAAAAACTTGGTAATCCGTAACCTGCTTGAACCAGAGCGGGGATCCTACAAACTGAACTCCGCCAATTTCAATCATTTCATTGTTCAGTAAGTGCGTATTCGTATGCCTGGCAAAGATCTCTTGCAATTTCTCATTGGCAGCGTCAAATGAGCTACCATAATAGTCGTGGTTTCCTGGAACGTAGAGTATTTGTGCTTGTGAGTAGCATGCGGAAAGCAACGCCACGGTCTGTGGAATTGTACTGAGCGTTCCGAGATCCCCGGCAATTGCCAGAATATCTACACCATCTGGCTTCAGGTAAGAAATAAACTTCTCCCCATAGTCCTTATGGAATTCGGTGTGGACATCAGATAGTATTTGAAGTCTCATCTTCTTTCACTTTTTCTTCGCAGTGCATGTTTAACTCTGGAAAATCTAAGCATACAAAGTAGACTGTTTTCCCGTTCTCTACAGCTTCCTTGACAGAGAACCTCGGATGCGGCATGCGTGCTTCGTGCTTGTCCAATTGTGTGTACTGCTCATTTAGATCATGCACACACTGCTGCAGTTTGTCAAGTTTATCTTTAGTCAAATCCCTCTCCCACAGTACATTATACTCAAAAACAGACAACCTACCAACTGCGCGACAGTGTTGATATTATTTTCCGCCAACTCCGCTCACCCACTGTTGGAAGTTAGCTAAAGTGGCATCTTCTGGCTTGATTTTTTCTACACGAATGTAATTAGCAATTACCTTGCGTACCATATCCGAGCGGCGGTCACTAAGGTACGCCTCGTAAACCTCAAGCTTTCCATCCATCTTATCCAATTCGCGTTGTACAGTATGGTTTGTATCCCGGCATTCCGCCAATTGGCCTTCTTTCAAAAGATACTTGTCGGTTGCCGCGTACAGGGCAATCATAAGAGCAACACAGATTGCAACAGCCAAAAGCGTTACAGCGGCCATACCAAATGCTAAAACCTTTCTGTCAACTGACTTCACTTCGTCTTTTGCAAGCTTTGCCTGTTTGTCCAAAAACCGTTTGTATTGCTGAACTTCTTCGTGTTCCTCAATTGGAGCCTTAGAGCTTTTGTCGTCAGACATAGGGTATCCTTTCTTAGATCAATCCAATCTCCATTATACAAATAAGAATAGGACTGACGCTAAACTAACGTCAGTCCTAATGTTTGTGGGTTTACTTGGCTAGCGGAGGGCGTTGAGCAGCGCGGCCACGTTCTCGATGGTGCCCTCAATCTTGGTGCCGTCACTCCTGGTCACGTTGATCAGGTTGGACACCGGGGCGGTCACGGTCCGGGCGACCTTGTTCCTGGAGCCCTGCGGACGGCCCGCCTTGGACTTGTGCGCCCGCTTCGCCTTCTTGGCCTTGCGCGCCACCTTGGCCTTGCGGGGCTTGCTGCCGCGAGCCAACTTGGGCTTCTCGGCCAGCTTCTTCTCCACCTCGGTCTTGCGCTCCCAGGTGCGCAGGGTGATGTAGGGCACGGACACCTTCTCGGCGGCCTTGTCCGTGTTCATGCCTTCCTTGCGCGCCGCGTGGTACTCCTTCAGCAGACTGCGCCGCTCCTTGGGGGAGAACCGCTTGCTCTCCTTGACGTCGTTCTTCTGCTCGGCCTGATTCGGGTTCTTGTTCTCGTTGGTTTCCATGGCACTCTCCTTTTTCGTTTCGTTTTTGGTTATCAACCTCGTCACAATAATAGTATAAACATCGCTGTGACGTTGTCAAGTTTATTTTGAATAAATTGGAGAGGACTACTAAAGGACTATGCTAGAAGTTGTAAATATCTTTATTATTTGATGGGTTCTACAGAGACACCACGCGCCCCGAAGAACGGGCAATTGCGTGGGATAAGTTCCTCGCTCGCAATCAGTCTTTCCCCAGCGTGCCCATTCAGGTTGCACGCGGCCAAGCCTAATGCAGCGTCCGTGCTCATTCCCATCATGAACTTTACTGACGCATAGCACGGGCAACCTGTGCAGCCGGGGCCTTTGAAAAGGATGTCCATATTTACTCCACCCTACCCGGATTTTCCACTATCGGCGGTACCTTGGCCGGCGCTTTATCTGGTGTACTCTCTGGGGCAGTGTCTGGTGCTGCTGGACTGGCACCTAGAGCGGTAGTCAATAGCTTAGTAATGTAGTTCTGGATAGTCGTGCCCTCGTCTGCGACCTTCATGCGCAGCTTCTTGTGTAGGTTGTCATCCAACCTTATATGGATCTTCTTCCGGTATGCAAACAGAGGCATAGCCGCCTCTACACGAAATTTCTTTGACTTATCCATCGGATTCCTCCTTATGTTTCTCAATCAGGGATTTTATCTTGGAATAAGGTATATTGTAAACTGCTGAATTCTTAGCGCAAGGAAGGAATTTAGCTGAAAACGTCTGGGGTTGACCCACTATACCAATGAGGCATATACGCAGATCGTCATTGAGTAAGACCCACACTTCCTTATTTTTGTTGATTAAATCGGACAATTCTTCGAAGGTCTTCATTGTGCTATCGAGCGTCCTCAAGAACCTCATATCCTACCACCGCCGATGCCAGCGCCCAACCAAGCAGGCCTTGGTTCTCTGGATCCTTCACAAAGTTTGCAAATACAGGATCCATGGCGAACCCGGCCTCTACGAGAAAGGCCGGCGCGATGATCCCCGCAAACGGATGCTCCCACATACCTGCTGGGTGCCCAATTAGAAAAGCACGGTTTGGAAAGTTAGGATCGGGCTGCTCTACAACGGTAAGGAGCCGCGAAGAGGGCAGCAGCTTCTTTATCATAGAGTCAACACGGCGGGCTAGTGCGTGTTCTACCTTATTTCCCTTATGGTGCTCTACCATGTGACCAAATCTGGGATTGGCTACATTGGGGCCGGGCGCGTTCATGTGCAGTTCAAGGGCGAACGCTTCTGGATCAGCTGCCCGCAGGGCATTAGCTCGCTGATTTATAATTTCCTGTGCTCCGGACACAATCATACAATCCCACTTGGCAGCGTGCAGCGTTTTTTCGAAGACCTTCCCAACGGCAGTGGCAAGTTGGAACTCGCTGATCTTATCTTTTGTCTCTACACCGTGACCTGTACCAGAGTGGGCTACGCAGTAGATCGCAGTTGGCATAGACTAATCCTTTCTCTGCCACGAACTCCAGTTGTGTGATGATTTTCCGTGGGCAGTCATCAGTTTTTTGAAAACTGTCTTACCACATTTTGCACATTTGATTTCTATGTCGGACAGGTCCATGTTTGCAGAGTCTCGCCCGGTCATATCAGAGAAGTGCAGGATTTCCTCGCGGAGTGTATTGCACCGCTTGTTCAGGCACTGCAATTCGTAAATAGGCATGCATCATCCATGAATGCTAGCGAGCCAGGGAAAATTAACCTTTGGCATATCGTAATGATATCTAAGCTCGTCTGGCTCTTCAGCATCGTATTCTGCGTCTGGAACATTAATGATATATGCAACATCGTTCCCGAGATTCTGAAATCCGTGCAGTAGACCAGGAGGAATAGTTATAAGGTATGGATCGCTGGAATCAACAATGAAATCCATAAGTACAACACCTGTTTTCTCATCTGCTGCGGCAAACCGGACAATACCCCTAATTACCATCATTCTGTCTGTCTGTTTTTTATGAAGATGCCAGGCTTTTATAATGCCGGGGTTTACTGTAGTCACGTAGGCTTGCCCGAATGGAAGGGTGGATTGACTACCTCTAAGGCATTCTACCAGCGCTCCCCTTCCATCAGCATTCCATCGTCTACGGGATATTTGGATCGGATCTTTGATAATCTTCACATATGCGTAGGTCATTTCGTACCTCCAGAAGCATTATACTTAAAGAGTTACGAAAGCTTCCTATCTACCACATCGAGCTTGTTCTTTAGCTTTTCCATGCTGACATACCACCAAACTAGCTCCGCATCGTCCTGGCTTATCTCGCCACGATCTATGTGGTCATCTAGTTCGGCACGGCATGTCCCATTGAGCTTCACCAGTTTCGTGATTAGCATTGAATAACGTTCAAAAATCATTTGTTACCCCTGCGGAGAAGGTCATCTACCTTTTCGTCTATATGATCTATTTTCTGATGCACAACATTAAGTTGGTTGGACATAATCTGCGCATCGCGCACTAAATCGGCACGTACTTGCTCTATGCTCTTCCCCGAATCGGCTTTTATCTGACTAATTTCCTTTTCGCGATTCTTACCAGCCTCATCTAACCGAACTATTTCTTTTTCGGAAGCCCTGATGCAACCATCACACGCGGCAATAGTGCCCTTTAGCTCTTCCGTCTTTTCCTTTAATTGATCCTTAACCGCCTGGAATGCCTTAGTGGTAGAAAACAGCTTCCACCACGTTGCCAACACTGTAAGTAGCGCAGCACTAAGAGCAACAATTTCTTGCATCGTCATGGTGATCTACCTCTCTTGGATTAACTTGAAGATCCCACTAGCAAATGCTCTCGGATGTAGTGGCTTATGAAACCATGCACTGGCTCCGTGCTTCATGCTTTCGTATTCTAATCCAATACCCTGTATCGCGGAAATTACAACGATAGGAACGGCGAACTGCGGGAACTTCTTTCTTATCTCTTTTATTAGGGTCCAACCATCTAAACGGGCCATAAGTATATCTGTAATTATGAGTTCAAAATTGTGCTCTTCTATAAGGTTCAAAGCGACAACCGGGTCGGCAACAATGGTTATATCAAGCGACCACGTAGATTTATATTGTGTTTCCTTATATTTAGTAAGAATGTCCTTGATCATCTCAAGCATAAGTTCCTGATCATCTATTACCAGAACTCTAGCCATGGCAATCACCAAAGAAATGTCTATTACCTTTCCAAAATTCCTTATACTGTCTGTGCAATGTACTAGGAAGATGCGGATCTTCCTTATAACGTTCATAATATTCTCTTATGTTCTTAATTCCTAGTTCATGTACTGCGATCATAGCGTCTACAAAACCATAAAGATTAAGATCTTTCTTAAATAAAGAAGGGCTTTTCAACCGATTGCATATTGGGCAGCCACACTTCTTTGTTAACTGCCCTAGTCTTTTCCATATACGTCTACACGACAGACATTTATACCAATAATGGGTAGCAGAATTAATCCATTGTTTACAAAATTTTGTTCCTTGTTTTATACCCAAAAACTCTAAATTTTGTTTTCCAGCGTCCTCTTCTGCCAAGCGTATTTCGTCATACGTATGGTAATCTGCGAATACCTTGCTTGCACTTAGGGTAACATTAGGAATGTATCCTAGTTGTTTCTTTATTCTCTTAATTACATGATCTAGCTTTTGCTTATTTGTATTATTTGGATTAAAATAACGTATCTTTATTAATTTTATCCCTTGTTCTTTACATAATCTACATTTTATTCTATCGTTCTTTTGTATATAGGAAACATCTGAAGATCTTGGATTTTTTAGATTCAAGTTTCTATAATGCTGCGGACCTTGGTATTCAAACGCTACTTTCAAATCTGCATTGTAACCGTCTAACTCCAACGGTTTACCGGTCTTTTTATTGAATAAAAAACTCGGATGAACAGTATGAAAACGGGCATTAAATAAACCTTCAAATATCTTCCTTACGATTTCCTCACTTTTGTGTTTCCTATTACTACACCGTTTGCACCAACGATTATGATGCATAACGTTAGTAGGATAACAATTCCATACATGCCCATTTTTACATTCTACCAAGACAGGAACACGCGTACCTTTATACTTTCCGAGAACGTGCCCGCCGAAACTTGAAACAAGTTTATTAAATATCGTAGGAAGAGTCTTGACGTATATAGTAACATTATTGTAGCTAAGGATCTTATAAAGGGTACCAGCACCTATTTTGAAATGCCGGTATGTGGCACTGCTAGAATGTGTAGATTTGTAATAATCACAAATCTCTTTTTGTAATGTTTGAGATAAATAAATAGCCATTATGGTACAAGCCTCCCACGCTCGAACCCATTATAGCTTATGCATGTAGTAAGAAATTAAGAATTGTTACTAGAATCTATAGTAGGATCCAAAATGGAAATGCTTGAACTTGAGGTAATCTCTTGAGTACATAGCCATATTTCTAACCAAGTTATCCGCATACGCCCACGCACGAAACTCTGATTCCAATGTTGACCAGGATCGATCATTCCCCTCTCGGGTAAGGCACTTTAGTTCTTTCTTACATTTTTGGAGGGTTTTGGCGTGCCCAATTTCATGGGCCAGTGCAAATACTTTATGGATAGCGCTTTGTCTCGAATCTAGCGTGATTATCTTATGATCTACAACGCATCTATTTCTACTACAGTAAACTACTTCATATCCTAAGTTTTTTGCTACTCCCTCAAGTCTCTTCAATTCTTGGTGTATAGCCATAGGTTTTCCTGTAGTATCTCACCCGTTGGTAATGGCGTCTACAAAGGCCCTTGCTGACGGGGGTGTCGTCGCAGCCCTTGATCCGACAACGGTCGCCATCGTGGTACATCTTTGACTTGCCAGAGTGTGCGGAGCGCCCCCACCAATCCGAAACCTCTCCCTCCAGGCCAAGAACCTTCTTGAGCTTATCCCACACAGCGTCACCTGGCGGGTACTCACCGCGCTCATAGGCAGAAAGTGCTTGCCGGGAAACACCAACTTTATTCTCCAGCGTGCGTAGAGTTAACTTCTTGTTGCGCCGTGCCATCTTTAGCTGTGCGAGCTTTTTTTCCAGCTTCACTGTAAGCCTCCTAGCATTATACCGCAGGGGTTGGGTCGTTGCATTGCCTACATTCCAGCAGGCGCGCATTGGCTAGTTTCTCAAGCTTTACAATACGCTCCAAGAGATAATCGACCTTGAATTGCAGCAGGCCGTGGTAAAGTTCGATCTTTTCACGCAACTTCTGTAGTTCAGCGATTCTGATGTTTATCGCATTCCGTCGATTAGTTTTAAACTCGGTTACATCTCGATATATTTCATCCAAGCGCGCATCCACAGCAGTATGTAATCCTTTATAAATTGGAAGCGTCGTAGCTTCAGAATCGATTTGTGGCATAGCATAGAAATTGCACCCGATGGGAAGTGCAATGACTAATGCTTGGATCTTAACAAGGCGATCTGCGAACAAGAATGGGACAAAATCAATAAGATATGGATCTTGAATTCGCACAGGGGATAGCTGTGACAGTAGACTAGAAAGCATTTGATTAAGCTGGATCGGTGTAAGTTCTTCTCTATGTGCACAATATGTATCAGCTACCTGTTTTACAATTGAGTGGTCCATATCATTGGAAAATATTTCTCCCGTAGCATTATTCAATGCCACAGTAACTGACATGTTTGGATCTGCTACGGCAAATTTGTATTGCCCAGAAGACTTCTTTATCTTCCAAATTTCCTTACCTGTTTTGGCGCTTACTTCGCGAATAGCCTGAAGGAATATCTGGCAATTTACGGCGCTGGGAAGTTTATAACCTATTTTGAATTTCTCCAATAGTTTAAACACTTCTGTGCGCGTGACCCGGGGCGTTCCCATAGTCCACCAGCAAAGATAACCAATAATTGTGTGTCGATCAGACATTAGTTCAGCGCCTTTAGCCGCTTGAGTGAAAATTCCACCAGATCGAAGAATTCCTTTTCACCAAGTACCTGCGTTCCATAAGTTCTAGCCTTCTGTGCTTTGCCTGATGCCGAATTCTTGTTAGCCTGGACCAAATAGGTTAGTCCACGGCTCACACTGGACTTTACTTCACCACCAAGCGATTCCACGAGTTTGAATGCATCTCCGCGCTTGATCGAAATCTCACCGGTAAAGCAGAAGCTTTTTCCAGTAAGCTTGCCAATGATCTTTCTCTTAATGTTTACGCCGTTGGCAAGCAGTCTCTGAATCAAATCCCTTTTCTTCTGCAGTCCAGTGGCAGCCGCTTTAGCCGTAATCTCACCGATTCCACTGATTACTGCAAACTCGTGCCAATCCGCTGCTTGCATCTTCTGCAATGTATCAAACCCGGCCTTGTCAAAAGCCTCAAACGTGGAGTTTCCGGCGTTAGGAATGTTCAACGCGGCCAGGAATTTGGGAAGCGGAAGCTCCCTTGACTTGTTAATGTTTTTGACCAGCGTCTTAGCACTGCTAGATCCATAGCCTGGAAGTGTGCTAATCGTGGTTTCCGAAAGAATATAAAGATCTGCCGGATCCTTAATGAATCCCGCCTTGATAGCGGAAATTACAAATGCTTCTCCGGCCTGATCGATGTCCAGAACATTTATCCACTTGAGAATGTCACCCTTGGTCTTTGCGGGGCATACCGGATTTTTACAAACCAGATACTCTCCGTCGAATCCTACCTTATCAGAGCAAACGGGGCATGTCATTGGGTGTGCCGCAAGCGCGCCCACGTGCGGATTCAAAACCTGTTCCACATATGGGATTACATCGTTTCTTCTGCTAACCAAAACTTCTGCGTTCATCCAAATTCCAAGTTTCTTCATATTACTGAAATTGTGCAAGCTGGCCCGCGAAACAGTTACTCCACCAATCTGAACCGGCTTCAGAATAGCTACCGGTGTGATCCTTCCAGTAAGACCAACGTCCCATTCGATTGCTAGAAGCTTGGTCTTCCGCATTTCAGCAGAGAATTTCCAAGCGATCTGTCCCTTGGGCCTTCCATCTGTTTCGCCCAACGCGTCTTGCGCTGCGAGATCATTAACCTTTATTACAAGACCGTCGATCTCGTAATCCAATTCGGCGCGATGTTTACTCTGATAATGATCAAACCACTTGATCGCATTGTCCAGTCCCGCTACCCTGGTTGGGACGCACTGCAACTTTAGCTGGTTTTCCATGAATCTAATCTTGTGGTGCTCCCTCTCAAATGAAAGTGCGTCGGTGATACAGTCATAGTGAATTACCTGCATGGTAGGAACGGCTTTATGCACATCTTTCCTACGCATAATACCGGCAGCAGCGTTCCGGGGATTTTTGTATTCACCTTTGTCCAATTTATCAAATGCACTCTTACTGAAAAGGATCTCCCCACGAAGTGATCCGGTAAAGTCACCAAGCCTGGCTGGAACATTTTGCATTTTAGAAACGGTGTGGGTAACATCCTCCCCCTCATCTCCGTCCCCACGTGTAATGGCTTTGTCCAACTTGCCTTTCTTATACAGAATCTCGACGGACGCGCCATCAAGCTTTTCTTGAACTACAAACTTATCTGATTTTGTCTTCTTGACCCAGGCCTCGAATTCGTCCTGGGAATTTACCTTATCCTGCGAGCCCATTGGTATGTCATGTTTGACCTTTTGAAGTTGATTGTCCTTCGGGGCAGCCCCAACCTTAGTTAGCACGGGATTCTTGGGGTCCAGATCGCGCAGTTCATCAGCCTGGGCGTCGTACTCAGCATCCGACATGATCGGACTGCCATCGTAGTAAGCATCCTGGGCTTCCGTCAGGGTTTTCTCTAGTTCCACGATTCTTGCTTTGTCCATGGACGCCTCCTGTCACAATCATTATACTCACGAAAACGCCGATGTCTAGTATAATTTGAGAAAGAATGTGCTTGACAAAGTAAAAATAACATTTAGGATACGAACATGGACATCCATTCAATATTGGCAATTCTGCCGCCTGACCTTCCGTTGCCCGCCGGGATCAACGAGCGGGACCTAATCCATATGTACGATTTGATCCTCAAGAACATGGTAGACCGAGTAAGTGCCGAAGAATTGAAAGAAATGGAAGAATTCCTCGACAAGTATCGCACAATCTACCTTTTACTAGACAAGAAGGCAACAGTGGAAGGTGGCCAAATCCTTTATAATAGATCTTCGGATTACTGGAACATGCAGAATGACTAGCGCAGCGTGGCCTATATGATACGCATCAATCCAGCCCCGCATTGGGCCAATACACTATTTCTAATTGAAGTCTGGGGAGTGTTGCTGTTCTGGGTATTCCAGGAATATAAAAAATACAAAAACTCCAAGCTGCTTTTGCAACAACATCGCAAGCGGACGGAAGAGCTACGCAGGGCACGAGCACTGATCGCAGCCTTTAGAGATAAAGGATATCCAGATTGGTACATCGGAACCGTTTTCAAAAAGGAAATAGATGCAGTGTTTGATGAACAGAATAACTTGACAAATTAAGGTAGATGCTTATATTGAAGGTATGGACACACTGCCGTAAATGTGGCAGGAAAGGAAGAGAGTAATGCACATCTCCTGGTTCACAGACGAGGGACACCGGTTTGACACCGTGGAAGAGGCCGTACCTGGCGTAGGTGCACTTGTCTACATCCATGAGCAGCGCGACTATGGACAGCCCAAGAAGTACAAGGTTGACCACGTGGATCATTCAATTGAGATTAAAGATTATCCCGAAATGCAATTCACGGAAAAAGACGATGATTCGCATAAACTGGACATGGTCCTTTATGCGATGGCTAAGTTTGTCAAACACGATCTGGACGGGCACATCTACCACCTTCCAGGAGCACCATCTTTTGACAAGGTTCTTATAGTCATCCACCGGATTGAAGTAATATTGATCCCAATAACCGCCGAGTAGAGGAAAAGTACAATGACTAACACCATTGAACAGCCCAATAAGGAAATAGAAGAATTGAAAAACGCGATCCGTCGGGTACTAAACAATGATGCATTTTTCAATGCGCTGGATTTGCCACGAGCCGCCGAGGAGGCTGCTCTAAAGTTGTTCAAACGAATGTGTTCTGCGGCTGATCCGGATGTGCACATTATCCGAGAACAATTACTGTATTTAGAAAACCATGGACAGTTTTACCAAGGAGAGTAAAGATGAAAGCGCTAATCACCGTTCTTTTCGCTCTGCTCTTTGTCGCTTGCGGCGCGGGCACCACCCCACCCTGCACTACCGATAAAGACTGCGCGAGCGATCCTGGAGCCGGGTGTGGCTGGACCTGTATCAACCAGGAGTGCAAGGTCAATTGCACCAATTGCACAGTCTCTGCTGATTGTACCAACGGTCAACTGTGCATGGACAGCCGTTGTGTAGATCCACAATGCTGGTCGGACAATGCCTGCCCACAATTCAATAGGTGCATCGACAACGTTTGTGTGGAGAAGCCAGAGTGCGCTAATGACACAGAGTGCACTGGTGGGTTACTTTGCCTAGAATACAAATGCCGTCCGTACACTGATAAGGACACATGCTTAGCTCAGGCGTGCACTGGACATTGTACGGACTGCGGTTCCCTAACTTATTGCTATGGTGGACAGTGCACAGAGGCGTGCCTTGCTAAAGTAAAAATGGAAGATGACGTAAGGACAACTGCGTGTATAGGTCTTACAGACAATTGTATGATCTGCAAATGTTGGAATCTGTCAAGAATGGACAACAATGGCGATATTTGTGAAGAGCACAAATATCCTATTTGCAATGAAATTGAAGATACAGGTGCTAAAAGTAGAATACCTGATATTGACTGGAACGCTGTAGCGGACGGAATAAAGAGTTCCTGCTCATGAATACACCGCAAAATATCTGGTATTACCAGCTATTAATATAGGGATATACGCTACTGGACTAGCCGGTAAAGCGGTGGCAGCACCACCAGCGACACTGTCCGTTGTAGGAACTGAATAGTATATAGTGCCCTGTACTTTTATTCCAGTAACACCGACGAATGATCCGCCAATAGAATTAGCTATACCAATTACTCCAATCGTATCTGCCGTTCCCCAGACACCTACATACGAGGCTACTCCAAATACACCAATACCGGTCGTTCCTGCAGTACCGTACACACCATACCCGCTAGTCCCGGCGGACCCAAACACGCCTGTTCCATGAGTAACATGCGCCGCTTCTCCAGCAACGCCAGTTGCTCCCGAACTCACCGCCCGACCATAGACACCTACAGCAGACGCCTCTTTACCTACAGAAGTGTTGATTGCCTGCCCGTATATGCCGTATATGTTAGCGACGTCTCCATGACTAACGCTCCCGAGTACGCCAAAGCGACCACCAGAGCCATACACCCCAGTACCTGCGGTAGCGGGGGCTATAGCAACTATGCCATAAGCAGCACTTGCACTTGCAATAATATGTGCCCCCCGCGATCCCGATGCTACAGCAAATATAGCATCTGCTCCTGCAGCCGTAATATCAATTACGCTGCTTGACGCAGTTGCTTGTATTGCTGGAACAGTATCTGCATGGGCTATGATAGCAATTCCACTGCCCGCTTCTACCTCTATTCCATACCCGGAGTAGGCAAATACATACATTCCGTCGCTGCCCGCTTCTACCTCTATTCCATACCCGGAGTCGGCAAATACATACATTCCGTCGCTGCTCGCTGCCACGGAAACTGCTGTAGCGCTCGCAGCTACAATCAGGCCATACGCAGCACTGGCTCTAATGTAAACTGCACTATTTGAAGCAGTTACTATTATACCAATGCTCGATGCATTTACAGCCAAACCAGTAACCGCTGCAGCATTTATTTCTACTGCTTTATTAGGAGCGGAGAACAATCCTGCGTACTCCACGTCAGCTGTTCCTACTATCCCATATCTTAGATTAGCGTGTCCATAGACTGCCGCACTTCTAGCAACGAACCAACCTGCCGTATCTGTGGCAGCCACAGCCTTTACTACTGTGTTCGGCGCAGCAAAATTACCAGCAAGCGCAGTGTCTGCTTCTGCAGAAATTGCAATGTTGGGGGCAGATGCATGGACAGCTATAGAAGCCCCAGCAATGGCCTCTAGACCATACGCCGTGGCTGCATTTACCTGTGCTGCCGTATTTGGGGCTGTCAGGTACCCACCAAGCGGACCGGACGCGTACAATCCCTTTCCCACTACGGCACGGAACGCACCACCAGTACCATTAGAAGAAAATCCATCAACACCATCACCCACAGCAGCCATACCATACACACCAACAACACTAGGTGCGGCCACAATGAACGGGTGCTGGATTACCTTATTATGTTTTCCTAGTGCATCGTGCTCTTCTTCAAACGGTCCGCGAACGTCAGCGGTAATATAGCTTCTTGTATCTACCAAATCAGTAAGTTGCTCAGATCCTAAACCACCACCTGTCCAGTTCACCACACAGAGTTTCAACATCTCGTCATCTGGGTAAGTCGTCTCATCTTTGACAATGCTAAATGTAGATGAATTATTGCCACCCAGAGTGCCAGCAACCCTAATCAATATCCAGTTTGTGATAGTCGCAGAATACAACTTGTAATAAACTGTAGTCGAATAATAAGGAACCCTGATTGCAGTTCCTGCGCCGTCCCCGGGCGCTGCGTACGTCATAGTGTTTGTAGTAGCATTCCAAGAAAGCGTGCCATTTCCAACTATAAGATTATGCATATCCACAATTTTTATATTAGTAGTCCAAAGCGGCCATTCTGGAGCAGCCCCCTCAGTATATCCGGCGATCTTTACCTTCTGCAGTGCTCCGGCCGTGTCAACATAGATTAAGTAAGCACCAGCAGCCGGTGTCGGCGTTACATCGAACGGTGCGTATCCATAATCTCCGACATTTACGTTCAACAGCGTTTGTAGCGTATTTCCGGCGATCAAGAAGCTGTCGAAGAAGCCGCCAAGGTTTGTGACTTGTACCCGGTCGTTAACCGCATCGATCTGACACTCTAATTGTCCAGGATCGGCATCTACGGATATGCCGTTTACATGGAACAAGTTGGCATGATCGAATCCACCACCAGAGATATCATTTATAGACAGCTTGTGTGGATTATGTATAGATGCCGTCCCAGTTCCTACCATGTCCCTATGGATCTGGTCCACTGCACTGAACATTGGGATCGTCCGTCCATACAGAGACTTCACCATAATGTCTTCTGACGCGCTTGCTACTGCCGATAATGCGGCATAAATAACATTAACAACCATTGTATATGCAGTACTGTTTGATACTAATGTGAATGATCCGGACGCCGTAATGGTGGTGGCCAACCCTTCAAGATCACCCGGAGCGGTCCAATACAAGTAATGCGATGCGACGTCCCACCGCAAGGTTCCTGTACCTAGTGGTGTTACATCAGAGACAGATATAATAGTTACACCAGCAAGCACCCCAGGTTGTGAAGTTGTTGGAAGTGTATTGGGCTGAACGAACTGCTCTATATCTGCACTTGTCAACGCACTACCAGCACCCTTTGCGGTTACGATAGCAACCAGTACACGATTGCTCAAATCGTCGGCGGATAGTGCATTCCAATCCGTCTCTGTGAGTACCGATACTGTATAGGAATCTTCAAAAACAGTAAGATGGGCGGTGAATGGGAAGGAACGCTCTGTTAGTGGATAATATCCGTTTTCCGCGTATACTACAGAAATGTAGTTGTTCACCCCAAGAGTATAGTCAGCTAGTCCTTGCGCGGTAACCAGCGGGCCGGTGTCTACTTCTCCACTAACCGTATCTGTTAATGTCCCGATGCGCTCTCCAGACTCTGCGCCCTCGAATGTGTTGACCAGATATTGCCCTCCGGTATATCCCTCGCCACGCGCCACGTCAACTTTAGTATTGTCCACTCCATTGACTGTGACCTCAAAGCCCGCCCTAATTCCCATTTGGGACAGGGCAAGAAGCCGGCGACGAAGTGCAGACACTTTAGAGTTGTCCGTCCAATCCAGCTGTGCGTCTGTGGGGCGGGTTTGATTGAAATATTTTGTCCGTTGCATTTTTTTACTCCACCTTGTAGCCGTTCAAGAAAGTCAGATCTCCATCCAACGTATCCCCAACGGTAGATGAATCTCGGGCGATTCCAATCATGACATGCGTAGTGGAAGAATTAATGTACGGTGTAATGTCTACGTCCACAACAGCCATCAGGTCTGGAGCGGCCGTTACCACAGCGTCCTTAGAAAGAAAAGTAACACTCATAGTAGCTGCGCTGGACTCATTGAATGTAAGAAGACCAACGACGAGCTTCGCAGTTCCCGCCGTACTCGCCCCAAATACAAGGCGCTCAATAAGACTCTTCCCGGTCCTCCAGGAAGCTGGAATGTAAATCGTCCATCCCGCCTTGTGTTCAAAGCCATCAGCCGGGTATTGCAGCCCGCTGATATCCAGGTCCGGCTCCTTGCCCACGTCCAGCATAGCAGCACCGGGTAATAGATGGAAGAATGCTGACATTTCGTCCTCCTCCGCTTCATTTGGCCTTGTCCAGTCCAAATCTGAGTAGTAGCGCCTTAGACAAAGGCCCACGAACTCATAATCGTCTATATGGACCAAGTTGTCAACTGTAACTCTGAATTGTATTAATCCCTTGTCTACAAAGAAGTAAGTTCCTATGACATTAGGAAGTTCCGCCCACACAGACATTGTTCCCAACGAGCTTCCCTGTCTATAATATATGTGTCTGTCAATATCTTCGCTGTACGTTCTGTCAAGTAGGGACAATTCAACATATCCGCCACCAGAGGGAAGAATAGAAATCGTTGGTATTCCACCCGACACGGTTTCAGTCCCTGTGCTAAGCAGCGGTGTAGTAAATGCACTTTGCTCACCAAGTACATAGGGGCTAATCCCAAACGTATCGTTGTAGTACATATTTTCAAGTGTGCATTGCTCAAAGCCGTTCCAACCATCAGCAAACATCAGGTACTCTTGCGGCTGTACCTCGTTATGTAGGAACCACCGAACTGGGGAAATATCAGATACCGTTCCCTGCACGTTGGTATAGCATTCCCCAGAGGCGGATTGATTGAGCGTCGATGTCCCGAGCATATCTACACCAATACCGTACTTCAGATCTTCCATGCTATTGAGCCAATTGTCGTAATCTATATAGGACGCTCCGATAATCCAGCCATCCTGATAGTCGTCCATCCTACGAAAGAACGAGGGCAGACGATTGTAACCACCAATTCCATTTTGGTATGCCTGCAGTGTGCCTCCGTTCTGCCCGGCATACCACATATCGATTACCATTTTCTTGAAGCGTTCGCTATTCGTGTATCTCGCATACATTGGATATAATTCAGAGAAGCGCCCCAATGATTCAGCAAACTTTATATAGATGTCGCTTTTAACTTTAGTCGTTTCTACCTGCACGCTGGCCAAAATCCTGCTTTGCAGCGCCTTTATAAAAGTCACCTCTGCAGCCTGTGGATTTTGAACGTCCCAGAAGGTATTGTCAATCAGGTTGTACCAGTACCGTTTGTCCGCTGTTTCCTCATTAGTTACAGGTCCCTCGATTCCGCCTATATCAATGTCAACATCACTTAGCGGATTTGCTGTTCCGATCCCGACCGCCTCAGAGATATAATCTGGGGTAAGATCGTCGTTCACCTCGTCTATGTATAGAAGTTGCTTTTCATAGATATTGTCACCGAGCACCGAGGCTGCTGCTATTTCCACAAGCGATGCCAGCCCATAATAAAGCACATAATCGACATCTATACTACCGGTCGGTGCATAAAAACCGGTAGCTTTATGATA
>Ga0315283_10000036_pt1 | contig 67271 bp, 68 predicted proteins | sample YL17G09_0_MG_FD_204541 | JGI IMG/M metagenome (GOLD analysis project Ga0315283, IMG submission 204541) | Sediment microbial communities from Yellowstone Lake, YNP, Wyoming, USA - YL17G09_0 | ecosystem: Environmental > Aquatic > Freshwater > Lake > Sediment | place: USA: Wyoming | collected...
GTCAGCGGGGGTAATCTGCAGGTATATTTATCCGGCAGGGTGAATAAATTATTCAATAATGCCCAGAAAGAAGCCGCAGGCCTAAAAGACGAATATATCTCAGCCGAACACATCCTTTTGGCTATATTAGCCGATGATGATTCTATAGTTACCCAGGAATTAAGAAAATCGGGTATAGATAAAGAGAGAATTTTATCTGCGCTCTTGGAAGTGCGCGGTAGTCACCGTATAACCGATGATAATCCCGAGGAGAAATTCAATGCCTTAGGCAAATACGGCCAGGATATTACTGAATTAGCTAGAACAGCTAAGCTCGACCCGGTTATCGGCCGGGATAAAGAAATTAGGCGTTTAATGCAGGTATTATCGCGGCGCACCAAAAATAATCCGGTTTTAATCGGCGAGGCCGGGGTGGGTAAAACCGCGATTGTCGAAGGCCTGGCGCAACGCATTGTTTCTGGCGATGTGCCGGAAGGCCTGAAAAATAAAATGATAATTGCCCTGGATTTAGGAAGCCTGGTTGCCGGGACAAAATTCCGCGGTGAATTTGAAAACAGGCTAAAGGCGGTCCTGCGCGAAATACAGAGCAAAAACGGACAGGTTGTCTTGTTTATTGACGAATTGCACACGATTGTCGGCGCAGGCGCTGCCGAAGGCGCGATAGACGCTTCGAATATGTTAAAACCCATGCTTGCCCGGGGGCAATTACGCTGCATCGGCGCAACCACCCTCGATGAGTATAGAAAGCATATCGAGAAAGACGGCGCTTTGGAAAGAAGATTTCAGTCCGTATTTGTTGACGAGCCAAGCGTTGAAGACACTATCGCAATCCTGAGAGGATTGAAAGAAAAATACGAAATTCATCATGGCGTGCGCATCAAAGACTCTGCGCTTATCGCCGCCGCGGTATTATCCAGCCGTTATATCAGTGGCCGGCATTTACCGGATAAGGCGGTAGATTTGATTGATGAGGCGAGTTCGCGCCTCAGGTTAGAGATAGACAGCATGCCTCAAGAGATTGACAATGTTCAAAGAAAGATTATGCAGCTTGAAATTGAAAAGCAGGCTTTAAAAAAAGAAAAGGATAAGTCTTCCGAAGTGCGGCTTAAAAAAATCGAAGATGAATTAGAAGCGCTTAAGAAGGGGCTCGATATTCAGAGAAAACAATGGGATAAGGAGAAGGCTGTAATTCAGAAAATTCAGGAGATCAAAGCTAAAATTGAGGAACTTAAGAATGAGGCCAATGCTGCCGAGAAAGTCGGCGATTTGGATAAAGTTGCACAGATTAAATACGGTAAACTGATTAATCAAGAGCAGGAATTAAAGAAACATAATGCTGAATTGGTTAAATTACAAGGTAAAAGCCCGATGTTAAGGCAGGAAATCGATGATGAGGATATCGCTAAGGTAATTTCCGAATGGACAGGAATTCCTCTGACTAAACTTATGGAGGCGGATACAGAAAAATTATTGAAGATGGAAGAACGCCTGAAAGTGAAAGTAATCGGCCAGGATGAAGCCATTGAGGCCATATCTAATTGTATCCGGCGTTCACGTTCGGGTATGAGCGACGAAAAGAGGCCGATGGGAGCATTTATTTTTATGGGGCCTACTGGCGTGGGAAAGACTAAGCTTGCCAAGACGTTAGCCTGGTTTTTATTTGATGATGAAGAAGCGCTGGTGCGCATTGATATGTCGGAATATATGGAGAAATTCAGCGTCTCGCGGCTTATCGGCGCTCCGCCCGGATACGTGGGTTATGAAGAAGGCGGGCAGCTTACTGAAAAAATAAGACGCAGGCCTTACGCAGTCATCCTGCTGGATGAGATTGAAAAGGCGCATCCGGATGTATTTAATCTGCTTTTGCAGATCTTAGACGAAGGAAGGCTGACAGACGGCCAGGGCAGGACGGTTAATTTTAAGAACGCGGTTATAATCATGACTTCCAATATCGGCGCAGAGCTGATTCAAAGCCACGGCCCAATCGGCTTTTCCCGGCCGCCATCTAAGGCATCAGGGGGGATACCGCCTGATGCAGGGAAGACTCAAGGAGAGGATGATGCCTTCCAGGGCATTAAAGAGAAATTACTGGAGGCAGTAAAAAGGGTCTTTCGGCCGGAGTTCTTAAACCGCATTGACGATATTATAATTTTTAATCCTTTGGCCAAAGAGGATATTAACCGGATAGTAGATATAGAATTAGAGCCGATATATAAAAAATTAAACCAACAAGGCATTAAGTTGGAATTAACTCCGCGTGCCAAGGATTATCTTGCCAGTCAGGGTTTTGATAATAATTTTGGCGCCCGGCCGCTTAAACGCACAATTCAGAAGTATATCCAGGATCCGCTTTCGCTTAGGATTTTAGAGGGTTCGCTTAAAGACGGAGACAGGGTTGTGGCGGATTTAAACAGAGATAATACCCTGGTGTTCAATATGGATAAGCGCTTGACCCCGCCCTTTCTACTGCCTAGAGACGCTGAGAAGGAAGAAAAGGCAGGGTTGACAAAGCTATAATTTGTGTTAGAATTAGGTTTTAGCATTTTAAAGGCAAGAGTGCTAAAACGAGGTGGATATGGTAAGAAATGTCGATTATGAATCCAGGAGAAAAGCGGTATTGGCAGCTACGATTAACAAATACATAAAAGAGGCAATCCCTGTTTCCTCGGAAGATATGGCCAGGGAGTTTGATTTGAGTTCAGCTACTATCCGCAATGTCTTTGCTGACCTTGAAGAAGGAGGGTATCTGACTCACCCTTATACTTCCGGAGGCAGAATGCCGACTAAAAAAGGCTATCGCTATTATGTGGATTTTCTGGTTTCTCAGATGGAGCTCTTGGATGAAGAGAAAGAGAGTATCCTTAATGAGTATAGACAGGAAATCAAGCTATTGGATGAGGCCCTGGATAGGACATCCGAAATTATATCTCTGGTCACGCATTATGCGGGAATCGTTTCGTTTCTAGAATGGGATGACAAGTTATTTTATAAAGGCATCAGCCAGATTTTAAATCATCCGGAATTCCAGGATTTTACTAAAATACGCATATTCTTTAAATTCATTGAAGACAGAAGGCAGTTGCTCAGTATAGTCAACCGCGATTTCCATGATAGGGTCAAGGTGTATATCGGCGAAGAGCTGGATTGTCCGGAGATGCAAGGTTGCTCTTTGGTAGTTTCCCGCTATCGGATTAGAAATAAGCCTTTAGGAAGAATAGCTGTTTTAGGGCCGATGCGTATGGAGTATAATCATATCATTCCCGCACTGGAATACATTTCTGAAGCGTTATCGGATTTCCTGAGCGGAATTTAAATTAAGTTATGGAAGACAAAGTGCAAGACCATAAAGAAAATAAAAAAGAGCCTGAAGGAGAAAAGCAAGAGGAAAAGATTGTTTCTTTAAAAGAATCTGAATACCTAGAACTCCAGGAAGAAGCAAATAAAGCCAAGGAATACTGGGATAGGATACTGCGCTTGCAGGCAGATTTTGAGAATACCCGTAAGCGCCTAGAAAAAGAAAAACAGGATTTTTTAAAGTTTGCCAACGAGGGAATTATCCAGGAATTATTGAATGTGCTGGATGATTTAGAGCGCACCGTAGAACTTGCCCAAACCAAGCATCAGGATTTACCTGCGTTTTTGAAGGGAGTGGAGATGATTCTGGCGCATCTTTATGAGTTGCTTAAAGACAACGGCGTAAAACCCATTGAAGCCCAAGGCAGGATTTTTGACCCGAATTTACACGAGGCCCTGATGCAGGCAGAAAATAAAGATGTGCCGGAACATACAGTGCTTGAAGAATTGCAAAAAGGATATTTATTAAATGATAGAGTGATTAGGACAGCTAAGGTGAAGGTTTCCAAGAAAGTCGGTTAATTGGTTAAATGGTTAATTTGTTAATTGTTCTAAATTTACTAATTAACCACTCACAACTCACCAATTAACCAGTAGCGACGAAAGGAGTAAAAAAATGGCTAAAGTGATCGGTATAGATTTAGGGACATCTAATTCAGCGGCCGCAGTGATGGAAGGCGGCAGGCCGGTAATTTTACCTTCAGCGGAAGGTGCAGGCGTGGCCTCAGGCAAGGCCTTTCCATCTTATGTCGCTTTTACCAAAGACGGGCAGCGTTTAGTCGGTGAACCAGCCAGGCGTCAGGCAGCAATAAATGCCGAGGGCACAATCCAGGCAGCTAAGCGCAAAATGGGCACTGATTATAAATTCAAGGTTTTTGGCAAGGAATACACGCCGCAGCAGATTTCAGCTTTTATTTTGCAGAAGATAAAACAGGATGCTGAAAGCTATCTTGGCGATAAAGTCGAAGAGGTAGTAATTACGTGCCCCGCGTATTTTGATGATAATCAACGCCAGGCCACAAAAGACGCAGGTGAAATTGCCGGCTTGAAGGTTTTACGTATTATCAATGAGCCTACGGCAGCATGTTTAGCCTATGGTTTAGACAAGGCTCAGAAAGCGCAAAAGATTATGGTTTTTGATCTCGGTGGCGGAACTTTGGATGTTACCATAATGGAAATGGATCAAGGCGTATTTCATGTGCAATCAACCTCTGGCGATACGCAGCTGGGTGGTACAGATATGGATAAGGTTTTACTCGAGTATATCTCCGGGCAATTTAAGCGCGAAACCGGAATAGACCTGATGAATGACAAAATGGCAGTGCAGAGGTTACGCGAGGCAGCAGAAAAAGCCAAGATCGAATTATCCTCGACCGTAAGCACGGATATTAATTTACCTTTTATCACCGCCGATGCCACGGGTCCGAAGCATTTGACTATGTCCATTACCCGCGCAAAATTAGATGATCTAGTTTCGTCTATAATCGAGAGGTGCCGTCACCCTATGGAGCAGGCGATTAGCGATGCTAAGCTTACGCCCAAAGAAATCGACCGCATTATTATGGTCGGCGGACCCACAAGAATGCCTATCGTTCAGAAGTTCGTTGAAGACTATGTCGGCAAAAAAATCGAGCGCGGAGTTGATCCGATGGAATGTGTTGCTTTGGGTGCGGCAATTCAGGCAGCAATTATCACTGGTGAAGTAAAGGACGTGCTGCTCCTTGATGTCACGCCGCTTTCTTTGGGTATTGAGACACTAGGCGGAGTAAATACAAAATTAATTGAAAGAAATGCCTCTATCCCCACGCAAAAGAGCCAGACTTTCTCTACTGCTGCGGATAATCAAACTGCAGTTACTATCCGCGTGCTTCAGGGAGAGCGGCCTATGGCCGATGATAACGTAGAATTAGGGAGGTTTGATCTGGTAGGTATTCCTGCCGCACCACGCGGCATTCCGCAGATTGAAGTAAAATTTGATATTGACCGCGATGGAATTGTGCATGTTTCAGCAAAAGATTTAGGCACGGGCAAAGAACAATCTATCCGCATTACCGCTCCCAAAAAACTTTCCAAAGAAGAAATCGAGAAGATGGTTAAGGATGCAGAGAAATTTGCGGCCGAAGACACTAAGAAAAAGGAAGAAATAGAGGTTATTAATCAGGCGGATACCTTGGCTTACTCCACAGAAAAGTCTTTAAAAGAATTTGGCGATAAAGTCAGCCAGCAAGAACGCGCCGAAATCGAAGCCAGGCTCAATGACTTAAAGACTGCAATAAAGGATAAAAATGTAGATAGAATTAAGAAGACGATGGAGGATTTAACCAAGGCTTCGCACAAATTAGCCGAAGAGATTTATAAGCAAGCTGCAGCAAAACAACAACAGGGCCAAGGCCCAAAACCCAGAGGTCAAGAAAAAGCTGAAGGGCCTACTGAAGAACCGCAAGAAGAGAAGAAGAAAGACGAAGATATCATTGATGCGGAGTATAAAGAAGAGGACGATAAGAAATAATGATGGCTACTAAACGTGATTATTACGAAATACTGAATGTTAAGAAGAACGCAACGTTGGATGAAATAAAAAAGGCTTACCGGGAAATGGCCTTGCGTTACCATCCGGATAGAGTGCCACACGAGCAGAAAAAAGAAGCGGAAGAGAAATTTAAGGAGATCTCCGAGGCTTACGCTGTTTTGTCTGATGCCCAAAAGCGGGCACTTTATGACCAATACGGACATTCCGGAATAGACCAAAAATATGCCTACGAAGACATCTTCAAAGGAGCGGATTTTAGCAGCGTATTCGAAGGTCTGGGAGATTTTGGTTTTGGCGGAGGGCTTTTTGATGAGATATTTAGCGATTTAGGTTTTGATATATCTGGTTCGAGGTCCAGGCAACGGGGCGGTCGCGGCCGAAGAGGCCGAGATCTTCAGATTACCATTGATATAAGTTTAGAAGAGGCAGCCCAAGGCACAGAAAAGACCATAACTGTTCCGCGCTATGAAACCTGCGCTACTTGTTCTGGCAGCGGGGCAAAGCCTGGAACTAAAAGAAATACCTGTCCTCAATGTAGAGGTTCTGGCCGCACGGTTGTCTCCAGCGGCTTTTTTCAATTAGCCCAAACCTGCTCACGCTGCGGCGGCGAAGGTTCAGTTGTCCAGACGTCTTGTCCTGATTGCCGCGGAGAGGGGAGAACCAAGGTAGCGCGTAAGATTAAAGTTAAAATCCCGGCTGGAGTAGATACGGGTTCAAACTTAAGAATCCGCGGCGAAGGCGAGTCTGGCACTGCGGGTAAAGGCGACCTGCATGTCATCATCGAAGTTCAGCCTCACGCGGGTTTCGAGAGGCACGATAATGATATATTAACCGAGATAACCATTAGTTTAAGTAAGGCAATTTTAGGCGCTGAGGTGGAAGTTCCAACGCTGAATGGAAAAGTGAGCATGAAGATACCGCCAGGAACACAAAGTGGAAGAATATTCCGGCTTAAAGAAAAAGGCGTTCCTGATTTACATGGGCGCGGTATTGGCGACGAGTTAGTGAGAGTAAATGTTGATATACCTGCGCATTTAACTCCTGAGCAAAGAAAACTCATTGAAGAATTTGCTAGGCTCTCCGGGGAAGATATAAATAAAGAAAGCTTTGGCGATAAAATAAAAAAGGCGTTTAAATAGTATTGTATCAAAGTGTCATAGTATCATAGTGTCAAAGTAAAATCTTTGACACATTGATACTTTGATACCCTGATACTTTAAAACCTTGACACTTTCTTAAAAATGGAGCGATAAGAGATGCCAACCTACGAATACGAATGCACAAAGTGCGGCCATAAATTTGAGGCCTCCCAGAAGATTACTGAGCAGCCTTTAAATAAATGCCCTAAATGCGGCAAGAAATTAAGGCGCCTTATAGGCAGCGGTTCGGGAATAATTTTTAAGGGTTCGGGTTTTTACGCCACAGATTACCGTAAAAAACCCAAAGAAGAAGTATCGGCAGAAAACCGGCCAAATACCTGCCCTAAATCAAAAGAGGGATGCAATGCCTGCGAACAAAAATAAATCTTCGGCTTTATTATTTGTTAAATATTGGGTTCCCGTAATTATTTATGCGGGATTAATATTTTATTTATCTTCCTTGCCCGGAAAAGATATACCTTTTTTGTTTCCTTACCAGGACGTTATAGCGCATATTGTAGAATATGCTTTTTTTGCTCTCCTTATAAATCGGGCCCTTAAGGCATATAACCCTTCGATGATGAAAATCAGGAGATTTTGGTTAGTATTTTTGATGGCTATCACTTATGCGGTAAGCGATGAATTTCACCAGTCCTTTGTGCCTAATAGATTTCCATCCCTTTCGGATGTTACCTATGATGGCCTAGGGATTTTTCTGGCTAATATCTTTTATCGATGACCAAGATCAAACCTTTTAAGGCGGTTATTTATAATCAAGATAAGATTAAGGATGTATCTAACGTGGTTTGCCCTCCTTATGATATCATCTCTCAGGGCGCTCAAGAGCATTATCATGAACGCAGCCCCTATAACCTTATCCATATACTCTTAGGCAGGGATAATCCCGGCGAAGATAAATACAAACGCGCGGGAAATTATTTTAGGGATTGGTTAAAGAATAAAATTTTTATTCCGGACCAGGGCCCGAATATCTATTTTTATAGCCAAGAGTATAATATCAAGGGGGAGAAGAAGACGCGTTTGGGCTTTATTGCGCTTTTACATTTGGGGGATAATAATGCCTCGGTATTCGGCCATGAACACACGCGCTTAGAGCCCAAAGAAGACAGATTAAGGCTAATTAAGGCGGTGAGGGCAAATTTAAGCCCCATATTTGTGCTTTTCTCGGACCAGAAACGCATTATCCAGCGCACTTATCAAGAATACCTGCAGGGCGAGAAGCCCTTTATCGAGATAAAAGATGAAGATAAGATTCTGCACAAGTTGTGGAGGATAGATTCGCCTGACATTCTGTCCGATATAGAGAAAAGGATGTCAGGCGTAAATATCTTTATCGCTGACGGCCATCATCGTTATGAAGTTGCCTGTGCTTACAGGCAGGAGATGAGAGATAAACTTGGTTCAATAACCGGCGAGGAAGATTTCAATTATATCTTGGCCTATTTTACCAATGTAGAATCTCGCGGCTTATCCATATTGCCTATACACCGCTTGGTTAAATTAGATTCCAGCTTCAGCATGAATAATTTTGCGCAGGGGCTTAAGGCTTATTTTGATCTAGATGAGGTTAAGGATAAGACCAGATTCTTCTTCTTGCTGGAAAAGGCAGGGAGCTCAGAACATGTTTTAGGCATGTATAAGGCTAAAAGATACTGGCTGATGCGCTTGAAGAATGTCAAGATTTTAGATAAGATGATTAATGATAAACCCCTCCAATATAGGTCATTGGACGTTGCTATTTTAAATTATATAGTTTTAAAAAAGATTTTGGAATTAGATTTTGAGGATAAGGACAGAATTACATTTAGTCCGATTAACGGTGAACTGATTGAGCGGGTAGATAATGATAATTCATATATTGCCTTTTTCTTAAATCCCGTAAAGATTCAACAGATTATGTCGGTTGCTTTGAGTCAAGAAAAAATGCCGGCAAAATCCACCTATTTCTACCCCAAGGTTTTATCAGGGCTCGTGATTAATAAACACGAGGATTAAAGAATGGCATTGTTTGGTAAGCCAAAATATACGATTGTCAGATTAAAAAAGAGAGAGATGCCCGACGGCCTTTGGACCAAGTGCGAAGAGTGTTCTGAGGCATTATATAATAAAACCCTGGAAGTAAGCTTAAAGGTTTGTCCAAAGTGTAATTATCATTTCGTGTTAGGGTCTTGCGAAAGAGTAAATATGTTATTAGATAAGGACACTTTTTTAGAATACGATAAAGATATGATATCAGCTGACCCCTTAGATTTTAAAGGCCCTAAGACCTATAAGGATAAATTAGACCAGGACCGAAGTCAGACAGGGCTAAAAGATGCTGTGGTTACGGGAGAAGGGGCGTTGGATAATAAAAAGGTTATTATTGCGGTAACAGATTCGCGTTTTATTATGGGCTCAATGGGTTCGGTGGTAGGAGAGAAGATAACCCGCGCTATTGAAGCAGCCACCAAAAATAGGCTTCCTTTGATTATCGTATCAGGTTCAGGAGGCGGAGCGAGGATGTACGAAGGCATGTTTAGCCTGATGCAGATGTCTAAGACTTCCGCGGCACTTTATTATCATCATCGAGAGAAACTCGCCTATATCTCAGTGCTGACCAATCCTACGATGGCCGGGGTTATGGCTTCGTTTGCGGGTTTAGGAGACACGATTATTGCCGAACCAAAGGCATTGATAGGCTTTACAGGTCCGCGCGTTATCGAACAGACCATACGACAGAAATTGCCGCCTGGATTTCAGCGCTCGGAATTTCTTCTTGAGCATGGCCTTATTGATATGATTGTGCACCGCAAGAATTTAAAGGAAACCTTAAGTCAACTACTTGACTATTTTGGTTAATAAATATATAATAAGTTAAAAGTAAATTGAGTTTTGACTTCCGACGAGCTAAGCGAGGAGAATATGGCACAGGTCAGCCTGAAAGATGTAACTAAGATTTTTGCTGGCGGGGTAAAAGCAGTGAATAGGGTTAACTTAGGGGTAGAGAACAAAGAATTTATGGTCTTGGTTGGGCCTTCGGGATGCGGTAAATCCACCACCCTTAGGATGGTCGCCGGCTTAGAAGATATAAGCGAAGGCGATATTTTTATCGGAAATAAAAAGGTTAATGAGGTGCCGGCAAAAGACCGCGATATTGCTATGGTGTTTCAAAATTACGCCCTATATCCGCATATGACCGTATTCGAAAATATGGCCTTTGGTTTAAAACTCAGACATTATCCCAAGCAAGAAATTATTCAGCGCGTCAACGACGCCGCGGATATTTTGGGGATTAAGCGCCTTCTTAACCGCAAACCCAAAGAACTCTCAGGCGGCGAAAGACAAAGGGTAGCAGTAGGCAGGGCGATTGTAAGAAAGCCTTTAGTTTTCTTATTCGATGAGCCCTTAAGTAATCTTGATGCGAAATTAAGGGTGCAGATGCGCGCCGAGATTCACAAGTTGCATATAAGGCTGCAAACAACAATTATATATGTTACGCATGACCAGGTCGAAGCTATGACTATGGGCGATAGAATTGCGGTCATGAAAGACGGGGCCTTGCAGCAGATAGCTGACCCCGCAGGGATTTATGACCAACCGACAAATAAATTTGTCGCTGGTTTTATCGGCTCTCCGCCAATGAACTTTATGAATGGCAGAATTATTAAAAAAAATGGCCGGATATATTTTGACGAAGGTAAAATTCAGGTCAAGCTGGTTGAGGATACGCATAAGGCCATTACCCCTTATATAGGTAAAGATGTAATCTTCGGGATCCGTTCGGAAGATATCTATGATAAGCTTTTTGTTTCAGAAGCCCCCCCGGAAAATATTGTCCGGGCAAATTGCGAGGTCTATGAGCCCATGGGCTCAGAGGGATATTTATATTTGAATACCGGCAGGCACTCTTTTATTGCCCGGGTAGGCGCTCACGACAGGCCGCGGGTTAACGAGGATATGGATTTAGTCTTTGATATGAGCAAGGCCCACTTCTTTGATAAAAACACAGAAAAAACAATTGTGTAGTTTTTAAAATTAATAAGGATAAAACGAACAAGGCAAAGTACTTAAAAATTATTTTAAAGATTATTGTTTTTCTTCTTGCGTTTGCTTTCCTGCCCCTCTATTTAACTTTTCATTCCGCCCCCCAAGCCCATAAACTGTTACCATTAATCATATTTTATTTAATCAGCATCTTTTTGGGGTTTTACCTATTTAGAAAAAACTCCAAAAGAAAATATTCCGTTATCGTGTCTTGCCAAAACCTTCAGGAGAAAATAAACGTTTTATTGGATGAAAATTCCAAAGAGTTGCAAAATTCCCTTTCGCTGAACGAAAAGATCAACCGTTACAATAGCCTAAAAAAAATTATCGAAGAAATTAATCAAAACTTAAACTCAGAATCTATCGCGGATAGCCTTGCCGCCATTGTTTTCCTGCAGATATCCAAAGGGACTGGAACATGTATTTTGTATCTACTGGATGGCCAGTCACAGAAACTGCATATCGTGAAAACAAAAAAGGAAGATAAGAAGTTGATCATTAAAGCTAAGGAAGGCGATATCTTTGACTTCTGGGTCTTAAGGCATAACAGCCCTTTATTAGTTGAAGATACAAAAAAAGATTTCCGTTTTGACTTAGAAAAATTAAAGGCCCAAGACATAAGGCCGATCGCGTCTTTGGTAAGCTCGCCTTTTATAAGCGAGCATCATTTTTCAGGTATATTGAGGCTCGACAATGCCATCCCGGATTTTTATTCGCAGGATGATTTAAGGTTCTTAGCCGCAATTTGCGACATTGGAGCCGTGGCCTTAGAAAATGCCGAGCTTTTTCAAAAGACCCAGGATTTAGCCATACACGACGGATTAACCGGGCTATATACTAAAGGATATTTTTTATCGCGCCTAAAAGAAGAATACAAGAGGTGCATCCGCCAGGGAGCGTCCTTATCTTTATTGATGCTGGATATTGATTTTTTTAAGAATTATAATGACAAATTCGGCCATACTGCCGGAGATATCGTATTGAAAGAATTGGTTAGCGTTTTAAACGAGGGCTTAAAAGACCTAAAGCCAATAATAGGCCGCTTTGGCGGCGAAGAATTCTCGGTAATTTTGCCTCAACTGGATAAAAAAAGAGCCTTAGGCCTAGCCGAAGGTTTAAGGCAAAGGATAGAAAAGACAAAAATAATTTTACGCAATCGAGAAACCGGCATTACTGTTTCTATCGGAGTGACAAGTTTTCCTGGCGATGCGCAGGATGAAGACGAGCTCATATTTAAGGCAGACCAGGCAATGTATACGGCCAAACAAAAAGGAAGAAATAGGGTATGTGGAATCTCATCGCATTAATTTTACTGACTGTATTTTTATATTTAGCCCTTAAGAGAGGGCTGGATAAATATTTTATTAAGGCTAAAAATAATTATCAGGAGATTAAAAATGAATATGAAAAATTATGCCGGGAAAACGCTTCCCTTAAAGAGAAAAATTCTCTTTTGGAAAAAGCGTCAGAGGAAACCATTGCCCTTTATGATATAACCAAAAATATTTGTAAAACATTGGATGAAAAAAAGGTATTCAGTGTATTTAAAGAGCAGATAACTAGATATATTGAAATTAAGGATTGCCGGTTTATTAAGGCCCCTAAGGATATTTTAGAGAACAGCTCTTATTTAGTCCTGCCGCTTGAGATAAATAAGAAGCCCATAGGATATCTGGCAGCCGATGGCATTAAAGAAGAGGATAGTGAGAAATTTCACATTTTAGCCCAGCAGCTTCTCTTGGGGATTAAAAGAGCGTTTTTGTATAAGCAGGTCCAAGAACTGGCAATCACAGATACTCTTACCGGCATTTTTACCCGAAGATTTTATATGCAAAGATTCAAGGAAGAAATAGAGCGTTCTCTCAAATTTAATCTTAAGTTTTCTTTTTTGATGGTCGACGTAGACCATTTTAAGGAATATAACGACCAATATGGGCATTTGGTAGGAGATGCGATATTAAAAGAAATTTCTAAAGCTATTAAGGAAAATATACGCCAGATAGATTTAATGGGCAGATACGGCGGAGAGGAATTTTCCATAGTTTTAGTTGAGACCGATAAGGAAGGGGCAAAGTTTGCCGCCGAACGTATCCGGCAAGCATTAGAGGCGAGGCATATCCGGGCTTATGATGAGGATTTGCGGGTTACTATAAGTATAGGCATATCGACTTTCCCGATTGATGCCAAGAATGCCCAGGCGATTATTGAAAAAGCAGACCTCGCCTTGTATAAGGCTAAACAGTCTGGCAGGAATAAGGTTTTTGCCCACGGATCATAGGCAACATTATTTCTTGCATTTGGGGTAAGTTTAATATAGAATAGCAAGGCATGAGTTCCAACTTTATTATTGCCATTGACTTAGGCGGCACAAATTTAAAGATTGCCTTATTGGATTTGAGTTATAAAATTAGGGATAAGCAGGTTTTAAGCACTAAGGCTTTCACAAAAAAAGAAAGCCTGATTGCAGTAATCGCGGATTCCGTTAAAAAGATTATAAAAGATAATCGCTTAAGTAAACAGGATATTTTGGGCGTGGGTTTGGGTCTGCCCGGGCCTATCGATGTAAAAAATGGCCTGGTTCATTTTTTTCCCAATATCCCGGGCTGGAAAGAAGTAAAATTAAAAGATATTTTAGAGAAAAGTTTAAAGTTACCCATATTTCTGGATAATGACGCTAATCTTATGGCTTTAGCAGAGTATAAATTAGGGGCAGCCAGAGGTTTTAAAAATGCAGTGTGTATAACCTTAGGAACAGGGGTGGGCGGCGGAATTATACTTGACGGCAGGCTTTATCGCGGCCTTAGTTTTGCGGCCGGTGAAATAGGCCATATCCCGATTAATGAAAACGGGCCCAGGTGTAATTGTGGAGGCATAGCTTGCCTGGAAACCTATGTTGGAAGTAATGCTATTCTTGGCCATGCCAAAAGCTTATTTAAAAGATATATATCTTTAGAGAAGTTAAGTGTACTGGCTAAAAGGCAAAATAAAAAAGCTATTCTTATTTGGTCTAAGGTAGGCAGCCAATTAGGAACAGCGTTGGTTGGGGTGGTAAATTTATTTAATCCTGACGCAATTGTCATCGGCGGCGGGGTAGCCAATGCCGGTAAAATATTATTTGATAGAGTAAGAGAAATGATTGCGAAGCGCGCAATGGATGTGCAGGCGCATAGAGTCAGGGTATTTAAGGCAAAATTAGGAAGCGATGCAGGATTAATCGGCGCAGCTATATTCGTAAAAGAAAGGCAAAGGTCGTGAAGATTTTTATTGATACCGCCAATATTAAAGAGATAAAAGAAGCAGCAAAATTAGGCTTAATCGACGGCGTAACTACTAACCCCACCTTAATCGCTAAAGAGAATCGTCCCGCACGCGAATTATTAAAAGAGATTTGCGTTTTAATAAATGGTCCGGTGAGCGCTGAATGCATTGGTTTAGATACCGAAGGCATGGTTAATGAGGCCAGAGAGCTTGCCAAAATTGCCAAGAATATTGTGGTCAAAATCCCTTTGATTAAAGACGGCCTTGCGGCAGTAAAGATTCTTGCGCAGGAAAATATCAAGACTAATGCTACGCTTTGTTTTTCTCCTTCCCAGGCTTTGTTGGCCGCCAAAGCCGGCGCAGACTATGTTTCGCCTTTTATCGGCAGGCTCGATGATATAAGCCAGGTAGGAATAGATTTGATTAGAGATATAAAAACTATCTACAACAATTACGGTTTTAAAACCCAGATTATTGTAGCTTCAGTGCGTAATCCTCTTCATGTTGTAGACGCTGCGCTTATTGGCGCAGATATTGCCACAGTGCCATTCGCCGTAATCGAGCAGCTTATCAAGCATCCGCTTACGGATATAGGTATTCAGAGATTTTTGGAAGATTATAAAAAGATTCCCCAAAAATAATTATGCCCAAATCCCAATTACCAAATACCAAAACTCATAGGTTTCGGTCATTGTTTATCTGGTCATTGGTTATTGTTTGTAATTTGGCGCTTGGCGCTTGTAATTTGCCATATTTATATGGCGAAGAGACAACGAAACCCGAGCCGATTATTGTCAATGGGGATACGGTCGAATATTCTACCAACGGTAAATTAGTCACAGCCTCAGGCAATGTATCAGTAGACTATAAAGGCTCAATATTAACCTGCCAGAAGCTTACGGTGAATGTCGAGACCAAAGACGCTGAAGCCAATGGTAATGTTAGATTAGATGACCAGAAGGGGGTAATCGAAGGTGCAAAGCTAATCTATAATTTTCAAACTAAGGCAGGGATGATGATTGACGGGCAATTCCGGTCTAACCCTTATTTTGGCAAAAGCAAGACCGTTAATAAAATAAGCGATGCTGAATTTATCGCACTAAATGGATATATGACCAGCTGTAGCTATGATAAACCCCATTATCGTATGGCCTCAAGCAAAATAGACATGTTCCCCGGTGATAAAATTCAGACCAAAAATGATACTTTCTATGTGAATAAAGTTCCGCTGCTTTACCTTCCTAAATATAACCGCAGCCTCAAAGACCCGTTTATGCACGTACAGGTGACGCCGGGTAAGCGCAAAGACTGGGGGCCTTATTTGCTGACCGCTACCAGATATAATCTTACCGATAATATCAGCGGAAGAATTTATTTAGACTATAGAAGCAATTTAGGCATTGCCGAGGGTTTTGGCACAAATTATACCAGCCCTGATTTTGGTAAAGGAGATTTTAAATATTATTATACCCAAGAGAGAGATAAATCTAAAGGCGTAGTTAAGGATGTAACTATACCTAAGGTATTTCAAAGGTACTTAGTCCGTTGGCGGCACAATTGGGATGTAGACCCGCGCACCAAGGCAACTATAGAATATTATAGAATCGTAGATTCCAAAATGGCACCCCGGGGCTCGAATTATCAGTTTCTTAAAGATTATTTCTATCGCGAATACGAGAAAGACGCTCAGCCCGCATCTTATGTATTAGTAAGCCATACCTATGACTATGCCTCCTTAAGTTTTTTTATGCAGAAGCGCACCAACCGCTGGTACCCTACTTATATCGAGAAGCTGCCTGAGATTTCATTGAGCCTGCCGGATTATAAAATCGCTGAAAGCCCGGTATATTTTAGTAACAGTACTATTTTTTCCAGTCTAAATAGGAAGTTCGCTGTTCCCTCTGACTCAGACGATGATGTAGTGAGATTGGATACCTATAATCAATTATCTTTGCCGGCCAGGGCCTCAATTTTTTGGGTTAGGCCATTTGTAGGAGCAAGAGATACTTATTATAGCAAGGACAATCAGGGCGAGTCTTTGAATCCCCGCACAGTTTTCTATAGCGGGATGGATTTAAGTACAAAATTTTATCGGATTTTTGATTTCAATTCAAATTTCTTAGGAATGGATATTAATGGAATTAGGCACATAATTACCCCTTTGGCGCAATTTGCTTATATCCACACTCCGACAATCCCTTTTGCAAAATTACAGCAGTTTGACAGCCTAGACAGTATTTCAACCAGTAATAAAGTTGCGTTGGAATTAACGAATAAACTGCAGACTAAAAGGAGCGACAATAACAAGGTAGATTTTGCAATGCTTAAGGTAAATACCAACTATCTCTTTAAGCCTAAAGGCGTGCCGCCTTTAGGCAGCACAGGCTCAAGTTTCTCTGACTTTCTTTTTGATTTAGAGCTCCTGCCTTATTCGTGGTTAAGGATAGATACCGATGCCACCTATAATCATTCAGCAGTGAATCATTATGATGGAAGCTATAAACGTTTTTCCACCGTAAACTATGGTATGAGTCTTAATTTAGGGCAAGAGCGGTCTTTTGGAATCGGCGAGCGTTATCAGAGAAAAGGCGGAAAGGAACTGACCTCCGAACTAATTTGGCGCCTATCTCCCAAGTGGAAATTTAGAATATACGAAAGATATCAAATTGCCAATATTCCTCTTTACAAAAATGGCCTGAGAGAACAAGAATATGCTTTCTCCAGAGACCTGCATTGCTGGATAATGGATTTTACCTATAATGTCAGCGAAGATAAAGGCCACGCCTTTTGGATTATTTTTAGAATCAAGGCATTTCCTGAGATGGAATTTGGGTTTGACCAAAGCTATCATGCCCCCAAGACCGGTTCGCAATCCTCACCATAATGCTCTGTCGAATAAATAAAAGCATGATTACACCGATTAAAAATCAGATTACACAGATAAAATCCCCCTCGATAATCTGTGCAATCAGTGCAATGCTTATTTATGTTACAATGCACTATAAAATTTGGCACAGGAGGTAAAATGAACATTTCTACCATTGGCTGCGGTTATGTCGGTTTAGTTAGCGGCGCTTGTTTTGCCGAGTTAGGCAATAAGGTTATCTGCGCGGATAACGATAGCAACAAGATTAAAAATCTGCAAAAATGCATTATCCCCATATATGAGCCTGGGCTTGAAGAATTAATCTCAACTAATGTCAAGAAGAAAAGGCTCAAATTCACTTCCAGCATTAAAGAGGCGGTTAGTGGTTCTGAGATTATTTTCATCGCCGTAGGCACCCCTTCCTTAGAAAACGGGGAAGCAGACCTTACCGGCATAGAAAGTGTAGCGCGCAATATTGCCATACACCTGCCTGCCCTGCCTGTCCGGCAGGCAGGCGGCAGGCGAGGTATGAGAGATTACCGTTTAATTGTGGAGAAGTCCACTGTCCCGGTAAAGACCGGTAAATGGGTTAAACATACCATCGCAACTTATATTAAGCGCAAGGTAAAGTTTGATGTGGCTTCGAATCCTGAGTTTTTACGCGAGGGCCAGGCTATCAATGATTTTATGCATCCGGACAGAGTCGTTATCGGCGTTGAGTCCAAAAGGGCCAGGGATATATTGGTGAATTTATACAAGCCCTTAAATTCGCAATTGGTCGTTACCGACATCGAATCCGCGGAGCTGATTAAACACGCCTCTAATTCTTTTTTAGCCACCAAGATTTCTTTTATTAACGCTATCAGCCGTATCTGCGATAAGGTAGGAGCGGATGTGAAGGAAGTTGCTTTAGGCATGGGTTTAGATAAAAGGATTGGCCAGGCCTTTTTAAATGCGGGTATCGGTTACGGAGGTTCGTGTTTCCCTAAAGACTTAGACGCCTTTGTTAATATCTGCGATAAATTAGGTTATAGTTTCGAGCTGCTAAAGGCAGCCAGGGGCATTAATGACGAACAGAAGGAATATTTGATTAAGAAGATCAAGGATGTTTTATGGATAATCAAAGACAAGACCATAGGCGTGCTGGGTTTATCCTTTAAACCTAATACCGACGATATACGCAATGCGCCCTCCATAGATATCATTAAGGCATTACAAGCAGAAGGCGCGGCAATAAAAACCTACGATCCCCAGGCCGTAAAGAAGGCAAAGGAAGTTTTAACGAAAGTTACATTTTGTCAAGATGCCTATGATGTCGCAAAGGGCAGCGACTGCCTTTTGATTATTACGGAATGGGATGAATTCAAAGAATTAGATTTTCATAAAATAAAGAGGCTGCTTAAAAGGCCCCTGATTATTGACGGCCGTAATATTTATGAGCCAAAGATGCTGCAAAAATTAGGTTTTACTTATGTTGGTATCGGCAGGAGAATAGCTTAAGTAATCCTAAATGTAAAATCGTGGATAATTTCCTTCAAGAATTTAAAAAAAGAATTTACCAGAAAAAAATCAAGATCGCCGTTGTCGGTTTGGGCTATGTCGGGCTTCCCTTGGCTATTGCATTCGCAAAACAAGGATTTTCGGTTTTAGGAATAGACGTAGATAAAGATAGAATAGAGAGGATCAGAAGGAAAAAATCCTATATAACCGATATATCTTCCGGAGAATTAAAAGATGCCCTCTCAAAGAAAAGATTTTTAGTGGCGGATAATTTTCGTTCTTTAGGTGAAGCCGATGTTGTTCTTATTTGTGTCCCCACGCCGCTGAAGAGAAAATACTATCCGGATATATCTTTTATTAAGAAGGCGATAAAAGCGATATCTAAAAGGATTAAAGAAAAGACATTGATTATTTTAGAGAGCACTACTTATCCAGGAACTACTAAAGAGGAAATCTTGCCTTTACTTGAGTCTAGCGGATTAAGGCACGGTGAGGATTTTTATCTTTGCTTTTCACCCGAAAGGATAGACCCTGGAAATACTAAATATACTTTAAGCAAGATTCCCAAGGTAATCGGCGGGATTAATAAGGAAGCTACTTATTTGGGAACGTTAACCTATAAAATTATCCTTGATAAGGTTATTCCTGTATCATCTTCGCGGGTTGCTGAGACAGTGAAGTTATTGGAGAATACCTTTCGCCTCATCAATATCGGTTTAATAGACGAGATGGCGATAATGGCAAATAAAATGAATATCAATATCTGGGAGGTTATTGAAGCTGCCAAGACCAAACCCTTTGGTTTTATGCCTTTTTATCCTGGCCCAGGGGTAGGAGGTCATTGTATTCCTAAAGACCCATTATATTTGTACTGGAAGGCGAAGAAGTTCGGCTTCAAATCCCGCTTTATAAAACTGGCTTCCGATATAATTACTTCAATGCCCAAATATGTGGTCGGCCGCATAGGGCAAGTTTTAAATAGCCGGGGAACAAAATTGAATAAGTCTAAGTTCTTAATTGTCGGGGTTACCTATAAAAAGAATATAAAAGATTTAAGAAAATCACCCGCCTTAGACGTAATCGAAATTCTAAAAGCAAAAGGGGCCCAGGTCAATTATTACGATCCCTTGATTCCCTATTTAAAATTATCCAACCTAAGCCTTAAGTCTATTGATTTGAAAAGAGCGCAATTAAGCACCTTTGATTGCGTAGTTATTGTTACCGACCATTCTTTATTGGATTACGGGTATATATTAAAAAATGCCCGGCTGATATTCGATACCCGAAATGTTTATAAGAATACGGCTGATAATAAAATTTTTCGCCTATGAAAAAATTTCTCGTTACTGGCGGTGCGGGCTTTATCGGCTCTCACATTGTTGAGCGCCTGCTCAAAGAAGGTCATTTTGTAAGGGTTTTAGACAACTTTTCAAGCGGTAAAATAGAGAATTTGAGCTTTACCCATGAGCTAAGAGCTAAGAGCTATGAGCTCATTAGAGGCGATATACGCTCATTTGATACCTGCCTGAAGGCAAGCAAAGGGATTGATTTTATCCTGCATCAAGCAGCCTTAAGAAGCGTACCTAAATCTATGCGTAACCCCCAAGAATACAATGAGGTCAATATCCAGGGCACCTTGAATTTATTAAAGGCAGCAGTGAAAAATAAGATAAAGTGCTTTGTCCTGGCTTCTTCAAGTTCGGTTTACGGAGAAATCAAGGTTTTTCCAGAAAAAGAAGGCTTCTTGCCTCAACCCATCTCACCTTACGCCCTGACTAAATTGGCAGGAGAACATTACTGCCGGATATTTAGTTACTACCATCGTTTACCTACTCTGTCTTTGCGCTATTTCAATGTCTTTGGCCCCCGGCAATCTTTGGACGATGAATATGCCGTAGTAATTCCTAAATTTATAAACTGCTTATTAAAGGGCGAACATCCGCCTATATACGGAACAGGCAAACAATCGCGAGACTTTACTTACGTCAAAAATGTGGCGGAGGCGAATCTTTTGGCAGTCAAGAAAATGAATTCCAAGGGCGAAGTCTTTAATGTTGCTTCGGGTAAAGATTATACTGTTTTAGAGTTAGTGAAGATATTGCATAAAATAATGGATAAAGATACAAAGCCGAATTTTTTGCCCCTTCGCCCAGGCGACGTATTTAAAACCCAGGCTGACCTTAGCAAAATTAAGCGCATGCTGGGATATAAACCGAAGATAGATTTTATTCAAGGGCTGAAATTAACCGTGGAGTACTTTGGAAAAAAATGGGTAGGAAAGCGGCCGTTATAACCGGTGGAGCCGGGTTTATCGGCTCACACCTATGCGAGAGATTGATTCGGGAAGGTTTTCGGGTCATATGTTTAGATAATCTTATCACCGGAAATTTGAAGAATATAGAGGGGTTAGTTAAAAATAAAAACTTTAAATTTATAAAACACGACGTCACCAAATATATTAATATCAAAGGGAAAATTGATTATGTTTTGCATTTCGCCTCTTTAGCTTCGCCTGTCGATTATTTAAAGTTCCCCATTCAAACTTTAAAAGTCGGATCTTTAGGTACGCACAATACGTTAGGGTTAGCGAAAGAGAAAAGGGCAAAGTTCCTGCTCGCTTCCACTTCCGAGGTTTATGGCGACCCTTTAATACATCCTCAGCCGGAAAGTTATTGGGGCCATGTTAATCCTGTAGGGGTGCGCGGATGCTATGACGAATCTAAGCGTTTTGCTGAGGCAATCACTATGGCTTATCATCGCGTGCACAAAATAGACACCAAGATTGTGCGTATTTTTAATACCTATGGCCCAAGGATGCGCATTAATGACGGCAGGGTGGTTCCGAATTTCGTTTATCAGGCCTTACATAATAAGCCCATTACGGTATACGGCAAAGGATTGCAGACGCGCTCCTTTTGTTATATCAACGACTTAATCGATGGCATATATAAAGTTATGCTGGCAAATATTAATCAGCCGATAAATTTAGGAAATCCCAACGAATTTAGAATCTTAGAATTAGCAAAAATAGTGATTAAATTAACGGCCACAAAAAGCAAAATTGTATTTAAGGCCTTACCCCAAGATGACCCTCGGCAGAGAAAACCTGATATTACCAAAGCTAAAGAGCTGCTTAAGTGGCAACCGGCTATAAAGTTAGAAGACGGCCTTAAAAAGACTATCCTTTGGTTTGGGCCGTCAAAATAGCCCCTGGCCTGCCTTTAGAAAGAGAAAGCGCTTTCCTTGACCCCGCCCTTTCTGCTATAACTAAGTGTTACACAATAAGAAAGGGCGGGGTTGACAATCCTATATTTATATGTTATACTTTAAAAAATTTTGCAAAAAGAAAGGGGCAGGATGTTATTAGATATTTTAAAAAAATTCAACTGGATTGACTTCTTAGTTATAATTATTTTGTTTAGAACATGTTCCATCGCATTTAAAAACGGCTTAGTTATAGAATTTTTTAAGACTTTAGGCACGGTTTCTGCCATATATTTGTCGTTACATTATTATACAAGGTTATCAGATTTTCTTATCAAGCGTTTTGGCTTGTCGAGCATCCCTTTAAAGTTCTTTGATTTTATTTTATTTATGTTTTTAGTAATCTTAACTTACCTGATCTTTGTGGGCTTACGCGAGGTATTCTCTAAATTTATTCAGATGGAGGCAGTCCCGCAGTTGAATCAGTGGGGAGGTTTTATTTTAGGCTTAACCCGGGGATTTTTTCTGGTAGGTCTGGTTGTTTTTGCTTTAGTTATTTCTAATACAAGTTACTTAGAAAAAAGCGTGAGTGATTCATACCTGGGAAAACGCCTTATTGAAGTCGCTCCTACTACCTACAGCGCGTTATGGAATGGTTTTTTCTCCAAGTTTATGACTAAAGAAAGTTTTAATGACGCCGTCCTTGAGGCTAAATCCCCTGATTCCCTTCAACAGTGATGTTTGGGCTCGCCTTGAATTACCATAAGGTTCTATTCCATGAAATTATCTTATCTCTATAATCAAATACTAAAGTTCGGGATTGACCGCGACCCCAGAAATAAAGAAAATATAAAATTTTTTGAGGATACCTCCATCCTCCATGGCAATCCCGGTACAGATGTAAAAAAGATTATGGTTGGGATAGATATAGAGGTGGGTGAGCTTTTATTGGCGGATAAAATACGCCAAGAAAGAGGCCTGGATTTAGTTATGGCGCACCATCCCGAAGGAAAAGCCTACGCTGCATTATCGGAAGTGATGAGATTGCAAATCGATCTTTTAAGAAGGGCGGGGATACAGCAGAAAATTGCCCAGCAGTTATTGGAGGAAAGAATGCAGGAGGTATCCAGGAAAATCCTGCCCCAAAACCATATGCGCTCAGTGGATGCGGCTAGAATTTTAGATATGCCTTTTATGTGCGTGCATACGCCGGCGGATAATCACGTGTCTTACTATGTTCAGGAATTGATGCATAGAGAAAATCCGAAAACGGTAGGGGATATTCTGGATATCCTTTCAGATATACCTGAATACAAAGAGGCAGGCAAATATCTGGCCGGCCCCCGCGTTATTTTAGGTAGCCCTAAAAGAAAAACCGGCAAGATTTTTGTGGAGATGACCGGAGGAACCGAGGGCTCCAAAGATACATTTGATAAATTCTATAAAGTGGGGATAAGGACAATTATAGCCATGCATTTAAGCGAGGAGCATTTTAAAAAAGTAAAGGATGCCAATCTTAATGTGGTTATTGCCGGCCATATATCTTCGGATACCTTAGGGCTTAATTTGCTTTTGGACCGCATAGAGAAGAAGGCAAAAGAGAAATTCGAGATTATTGATTGTTCGGGGTTTAGAAGGGTCGGGCGCCAATGAAAGGCCGCATTCCGGAAAATATTTTAGAAGATATCTTAAGCCGTATTGATATTGCGGAATTGATTTCCGGATATATACCCCTTAAGCGCGCAGGCAGAAATTTTAAGGCCCTATGCCCTTTTCATCACGAAAAGACGCCTTCTTTTATGGTTTCGCCCGAACGCCAGATTTTCCACTGTTTTGGCTGCGGGGTGAGCGGAAACGCCTTTAAGTTTCTTATGCAATTTGAGCGTTTGGAATTTCCGGAGGCGGTTGAGACTTTGGCGAAAAAGGCAGGTGTGGTTTTACCTCAAGAGGCCGGCCCCGATTATCAAACTGCAAGCCTTAGCTCGGAACTTTATAAAATAAATGAGTTAAGCGCCTCTTTTTATGCTGGCATATTGAATTCTAAAGAGGCGGCTCATGCCAAGAACTATCTTTTAAAGAGGGGCATAAGCGAAGAGAGCATAAAACTATTTAAATTAGGATATGCCCCGGATAAATGGGATGGGCTTATCAATTATTTACGGGCTAAAAATATAAGCCTGGCTTTGTTGGAAAAGGCCGGCCTTGTCCTGACTAAAGAGGCCGGCGGTTATTACGACAGGTTTCGTAATCGCATTATTTTTCCCATATTTGATATTAAGTCCAGGGTGCTTGGTTTTGGGGCCAGGATTCTAAACGACACTTTGCCTAAATATATTAATTCACCCGAGACGCCTATATATGTCAAGGGGAGGAATCTCTACGGCCTAAATCTGGCTAAAGAGGCAATAAGGCAGAATGATTGCGTCGTAGTGGTAGAGGGTTATTTAGATTTTATTACCCCTTATCAGGAAGGCTTAAACTATATCGTGGCTTCGCTGGGCACAGCGCTTACGTATGAACAGGCCCGCATTTTAAAAAGACACACTAATAATGTAGTCATGGTTTATGACGGCGACGCTGCAGGAGAGTTAGCTACTTTAAGGACATTGGATATTTTTATTGAAGAAGGTCTGGGGGTTAAGGTTGTATCCTTGCCTAAGGGCTTTGACCCGGATTTGTTTGTGCTAAAGAGCGGCATTGCCAAATTTAAACAGGAAATTGCTCAAGCCCAAAATTTGTTTGATTATAAATTAAAGATTTTAAAATCGCGCTATGATTTTATGCAGATTGAAGGCAAGGCCAAGATCGCAACGGAAATGCTCCCCACAATCAATAAATTTAAGAATGCGGTTTTAAAATCCGAATATCTGAAAAAATTAGCTGAGGAATTAGGGATTGAAGAGGATGCATTATTGCAAGAAATTAAAAAGATCAAGGTTGACAGGCCTTATCAGAGCTTAGAGCAGGCGCCTTCAAGGAAGGACTTAAATATAAACCCTACGGAAAAATTATTAATTAAATTAATGTTAGAGGAAGCAGACCTCATTGAGCATATGAGGGAAAGCCTTGAGCCGGCAGATTTTCAGGATGAGCGGGTCTCTAAAATTGTTTCCATCATGTTTGACCTTTGCGCGCAAGGAAAAAGCATAGAGCCGCGTAATTTAATGAATGATTTCGGAGAAAATGATATTTCGCAAATCATTTGCGAATCCACGTTTCTTCCCGAGGTCCCTTCGCAGGATAAAGAAAAAATTGTCGATGGTTGTATTCAGCGCTTAAAGGGCGAAAGGTTAAAGCTTCAAAAACAAAAACTGCATGATGAGATAAAACAAGCGCAGCATTCAGGTGATGAAGAAGGCCTGCAAAGATTAACCAGAGAGTTTCAACATTTAATTAATAAGAGGTAAAAAGTGAGAATGAAGAAAAAGGAATCTATTAGTAAAGATGTGGAAAAGATCATTGCCCTTGGCCGGCAAAAAGGGTTTCTTACTTACGATGAAGTAAATGAGCTTTTGCCCGAAGATATTTCTTCTTCCGAAGACATCGACCGCTTATTTGAATTATTAGGAAGCGAAGATATTCAGCTTATTGAAAACGAAGAGGAGAAGGCAACAGAAAAACCCAGCCCTGCGTTGAAAGAGGAGGCCTTGATTGAGCAGCCCAAGACTGAAGAGCGGTTTATTCCATTGGATGACCCGGTAAAGATGTATCTTAAACAGATGGGCTCAATCTCTCTTCTTTCGCGGGAAAACGAAATAGAGTTAGCCAAGAGAATAGAAGAAGCGGAGGAGAAATTTAAACGGGCAGCGCTAGCCACAAAATTTGCCCGCAATTATATCTTAGGCGTCACAGGCGATATCTTAGAGGGTAGAATCAATTTAGAAGAGGTAACCAAAGAGGATATTAAAGTAAAAAAAACAAACGTGCTGAAGCGAATGAAAAGAATTATTGAGCGGATTAAATATACGCGCAGTGAATCTAAGAGCATTGACTTCATGCTGCAGCTTAATTTTGTTACTTCGGTGATTGAGGCAGCAGTGCGCAGGATTAACATCCGAATTCGGGAAATAGATTATATTGACCGGCAGAAGAGACGAGATTTTTCCCGAAAACGCAAAATATTAAGACAATTAGGCGAGCCATATAAGAAAATAAAAAAGCAGATGAAATGGGTTAAGTCCGCGCATATCAAATTCAGCCGCACTAAAAAGCGCCTCGTGGAAGCAAACTTGAGGCTCGTAGTGAGTATTGCCAAGAAATACACCAATAGGGGATTGTCCTTCTTGGATTTAATTCAGGAGGGCAATATCGGCCTGATGCGCGCAGTGGAAAAGTTTGAGTACAAAAGAGGCTATAAGTTTTCTACTTATGCTACTTGGTGGATTAGGCAGGCAATTACCCGTTCTATTGCTGACCAGGCACGCACGATTAGAATTCCCGTGCATATGACTGAGACGATAAATAAGATTATTCGCATTTCGCGCATATTTGTCCAGGAAAACGGCAGAGAGCCTATTCCTGAAGAGATTGCGCAAAAAATGAGACTACCCCAAGAGAAAGTCAAGGTAATCTTAAAGATTGCCCAGGAGCCTATATCTTTGCAAATGCCTATCGGAGATGAAGGCGATACGCATTTTGGAGATTTTATCCAGGATAAAAAAGCAATTTCTCCGGCCAATGCTACTGTAAGGGCGATGCTCAAAGATGAGATGAGCTCTGCCTTAAGCACATTGACGGAAAGAGAGAAGAAAATACTGGTCTTGCGTTTTGGAATAAGCGATGGCTGTTCGCGCACCTTAGAAGACGTAGGGAATGTTTTTAAGGTAACTCGCGAAAGGGTGCGGCAGATTGAAGCCAAGGCCCTAAAAAAACTCAGGCATCCCACTCGTTCCAGAAGATTGCGCTCATTTCTGGATATGACCTTAGCCCACCAGAGAGAGTACTGAGATCTTGCGAAGAGATTCCCTAATTTTTCCTTGCCAAAAACCCTTAAAAATAGTAATATATAGTGTTGCTTTATAATCATTTTGGGCGGTTTTGCATTTTGCGTTATCTTAGGGCCATCCCGTAAAATGAATTTGTATAAGATTAATTATGCAATTTCATCACGGGATGTAGCCCCGTGATGAGCGAAGCGAATTTTACGGGGCCCATAGCTCAGCTGGTCAGAGCAGTTGACTCATAATCAATTGGTCGGAGGTCCGAATCCTTCTGGGCCCAGTTGATTGCATTTGGGTGAAAGGGGTTCTCCCGCCTAGCGATAAGATGACGAGGGCGGGATCCCGCTGGCTACAAGTAAGTGGTGGAGCGGGAGAATCCCTGTGGGCCCATGAAGTCCCGGATATCCCGCTATTAGAAGATATGATACGAGGGACGAAGTGTATTAGGAAAGGTAAAAATTTGTCCCTCGTCACTAATAAGATAGCTTAGAGTGACTCGGGATGAAATTTTTGCTCTGCAAAAATTTCGGGCGCATGGCTCAGTTGGTTAGAGCGCCACACTCACATTGTGGAGGTCGAGGGTTCAAGTCCTTCTGCGCCCATATAGTTACTAATTAAAGTTAAAGAAAAAGGAAGCAAACTTGGCAACAAGCGATCTAAAAACCCAGATACATGACCTAATCCAATTACAGACTATAGATAGCGAAATTTACACCTTACAAAACGAAAAGTCAGCTAAGCCAGAAACAATTAAGGCCCTGACCGCTTCCTTTGAAGAAAAGAAGTCGCATTTGGCATCCCTGGAAAAGAACTCGCTGGACCTGCAAAAGCATAGGAAGGATAGAGAATTAGAGCTGGGTACTAAGGAAGAGGGGATTAAGAAATTACAAAGTCAACTTTACCAGCTTAAGACGAATAAAGAATATCAGGCCATGCTGCAGCAGATAGACAGCACCAAGGCGGATGCATCGGTAATAGAAGATGAGATTTTAGAGATACTTGACCAATTCGACAAAGTCAAGAAAGAAAGCAATTTAGAGAAAGAAAAGCTGCAAGAGGAAGAAAAGATATTCAATAATCAGAAGAAGCAAATCGAGGATAGGATAAAAGAGATAGATAGCCGTTTAGAGCAATTAGAGGCGCAGAGAAAACAGGTTATACCTAATATTGCGCCAAAAATACTTTCGCAGTACGAAAGAATTCTTAAGAATCGCGATGGCTTAGCCATTGTAAGCGTAAAGGATAATTCCTGCCTGGGATGCAATATGTTTGTTCCGCCGCAAGTGATTAATCTAATTAAGATGTACGAACGAATAATCACTTGCGAAATTTGCAACCGCATATTATATATTAATGAAGGAGATTGAAATCTACATTGACGGGGCATCCAAAGGCAATCCCGGCCCCAGCGGTATAGGGGTGGTTATTTGCCAAGACGGGCAAACTATCAGGAATATTTCCAGTTTTATTGGCAATGCCACAAATAATATCGCCGAATACACGGCTTTAGTCTATGCCCTGCAAGAAAGCCTCATATTAAAAGCGGAGTCCATAAAGATAAATACTGACAGCCAGCTTCTGTATCGGCAGATTAATAGAGTCTATAAAATAAAAAATCCTAATTTATTGGGGCTGTATAACCAGGCTATGCGCCTTTTCTCAGCCTTTAAGCAGGTGAAAATAAAACATATTTATCGTCAAGATAATCGCGGTGCGGATAGATTAGCTAATAAAGCCATAAAGGAAACGTTGAAGAAGAAAGTTCTTTGATAGCAGGAGAGGCAGAATGCGGCTGGGCTTGACATTTTTATGTCAAGTCAGGAAAGTCCGAGCTCCAGAGGACAGCGTAATGGGTAACGCCCATCCTTTGGGTACAAAATATCCAAAGCGGATATCCCTCGCGTCTTGACATTAAACGATAGACGCTCGGGATCGCGGATGGATGGTTTCTTAAGTAATTCATCCGCGAAGAGCCACAGAGACGAGTAGGGGCTTAAAGTGCGGCCTCGATGTGAAACGCGGCAATCTCTACGCGGAGCAAGGCAATAAAGGAGATGAGCCCCGCCCTTCCTACAAGTAGCAAATAGCTATGGAGGAAGGGCGGGGTGCGCGCTGGTCCGGCGCGCTATCAGTCTCGGGTAGTCTGCTTAAGTTCTGAAGGCAACTTCAGGATTGAGAGAAATGGTCGCTTTAGATGTGGATAATCACATCAAAACAGAACTCGGCTTATTCTACCTCTCCTGTTTTTTAAAAAAAGAAAGTCAAATTTTAGAGGAGGTTTATGATGTCCGGTCACTCAAAATGGAAGACGAATAAATCCAGAAAGAATGCAGCAGATGCTAAAAAAGGGGCTATGTATACCAAGTTTATCAAAGAGCTTAGAGTTGCTGCGCAGGAAGGGGGCGGAAACCCGGATAATAATACCAGGCTGCGCGCCGTGATCGCTAAAGCCAAAGAAGCAAATATGCCTTCTGATAATATCAAGATGGCGATCAAGCGCGGCACAGGAGAAGTCCCGGGCGTGGTTTATGAGACAGTTGCCTACGAAGCTTATGGCCCGGGCGGAGTAGCAATTATGATTGAGGCGCTTACGGATAATAAAAACCGCACCACCGCAGAACTGCGCAATATCATGTCCAAGAAAGGCGGGAATATGGCTGGCGCCGGCTCGGTAAGTTGGATGTTTGCCAAGAAGGGTTATATGCTTATCGAAAAGAGCCAGGCCAAAGAAGATGAATTGATGACCATTGCCTTAGATGCGGGGGCGGAAGATTTCAAGGTTGACGAGAAAAACTACGAAGTCTTTACTTCAGTGCAGGATTTTGAAAAGGTAAAACAAGCTATTCAGGCCAAGAATATAATATGCCAGGATGTTGAAATTACGATGATCCCCTCATCGACAATTAAATTAACCGGTAATGATGCCAAGCAGCTGCTCTCATTAATTGAGGGATTAGAAGAGCACGACGATGTGCAGCAGGTTTACGCTAACTTTGATATTCCGGATGATATCCTCGAGCAGGTCAGCAGCGCATAACAATGAGGATCCTGGGTATTGACCCGGCATTAACCGTCACCGGGTATGGCATTATTGATTGCAGGCAAAAGAAATTAGCTTTAATTGAGGCAGGGATAGTTACCACATCCTCCAGGCAGGCAGTGGAGGAACGCTTGCATAAGATATACAGGGTAATAGAAAAATTAATTTCGGATACAAAACCGGATGTCCTGGTTTTGGAAAAATTATATGCGCATTATCGGCATCCTACTACTGCTTATATTTTGGGACAGGCGCGTGGCGTAATCTGCCTTGCGGCTGCAAGCGGGGGAATCCCTTTAGTTGAATACGCCGCCACAAGGGTTAAGAAGGCTATTGTCGGGCAGGGCCTGGCTTCCAAATTACAAGTGCAAAGAATGGTAGCGAGTTTACTTAATTTAAAAACTCTGCCTAAATATACCGATGTGACTGATGCTTTAGCCTTGGCCATTGCCTACAGCTATATTGCGAGGCCAAAGATATGATTGTCCGTATCTCTGGAAGAATTGTCGAAAAAGGCACCAACTATTTAGTGGTTAACGTAGGAGGCATATGTTATCAAGTGCTTATTCCGGCAACCGTGATGCAGCGTTTAGATGAAAATACGAATCCGGATGGGACAATTAATCTGATTACCTATCATTATTTTCATGTTGAGCCCGCAAAAAGTATACCCATATTAATCGGTTTCTTAAACGAGGTGGAAAAGGAATTCTTTGAAATCTTTATCACTGTCTCAGGCATTGGCCCGCGGGCAGCTTTAAAGGCCTTGAACCAGCCTATATCTTTAATTGCCCAAGCCATAGACGAGGCAGACGCCAATTTCTTAAGATCCTTGCCGGGCATAGGGCAGCAACGGGCAAAAGAGATTATTGCCAAGCTTCAAAACAAAGTGGGCAAGTTCGGGCTGATTAAGGATGCCCGGTTAAAACAAGGTGCAATAAAAACTCAAGATATACAAGAAGAGGCCTTAGCCGTCCTTACCCAATTAGAGTATAAGAAGGGCGAAGCCCAGGGCATGATTAAGAAAGCCATGGAAAGGCATCGCGACATAGAAACAACCGAAGAATTATTGAACGAAGTTTATAAACAGAGGAAGGCGGCGTAGATTATGCCTGAAAATAATTTAAAGTCCGCTTTAGAGGCCTTGCTTTTTTCCAGCGATAAGCCCTTAACCTTAGAGCAGTTAAAAAACGCTTTAGATACGAAAGAGACAGAGCAGCTGCGCACCGTTATCCAGGATTTAAAATCCGAATACGAATCCGCTAATCGCGGGATGCGCATTGCAGAAATAGCCAATGGTTATCAAATGGTCACTTCCTCTAATTTCGCGCCTTTCTTAAAGAAGCTATATAAAGAGCGCCATGTGGAAAGGCTGTCCAACCCCGCTTTAGAGACGTTAGCGATAATTGCCTATAAACAGCCATTAACCAAACACGAAATTGAGTCTTTAAGGAATGTAAATGTCGACGGTGTGGTGAAGAACCTTTTGGATAAGGATTTAATCCGGGTCTCGGGCAGGAAGAAAGCGCCGGGAAGGCCGCTTATATTTGGCACCACCCGGCAGTTTTTAGAGTATTTCGGATTAAAATCTTTAGAAGAATTACCTAAGATGGAAGACTTTTCCAAACTTTTAGTGAATGGGGAGAAAACAGATGAGCTTAAAGAATCTGCGCCGAAAAATTGACAATTTAGACCAAGAGATGATTGAGCTTCTTAATAAGCGGGCAAATATAACCCTAAATATTGCCAGGTTAAAACGCGAGACGGGCAAGAGCTTTTATTCCCCTGACCGAGAAAGAGAAGTATTGAATAAAATAGCGTCTATCAATAAAGGCCCTTTAAGATATAGCGCGCTGGAGGCGATATACCGGGAGATTATGTCTGCGAGTTTATCTTTAGAGGAATCACTTAAGATTGCCTATCTTGGGCCAGAGGCAACCTTTACGCATTTGGCGGCTTTAAGGAGATTCGGCTCACAGGTTAAATACATTGCCTCTAACAACATTGCTGATGTTTTCTTGGACGTAGAAAAGGACGTGGCACATTACGGCGTTGTCCCGATTGAAAATACTATCGAAGGCGCAGTCACCCATACCTTGGATATGTTTATGGATTCGGACTTAAGAATTTGCGCCCAGATAATTCTGGATGTAGCGCATAACTTACTGGCGAACTGCCCCCAAGAAAAGATAAAACGCGTATATTCCAATCCCCAGGTTTTTGGCCAATGCCGAATATGGCTTCAGGAAAATCTGCCTAATGCGGATACAATCGAAGTCTCAAGCACCACCCGGGCGGCTCAGATTGCAGCCAGAGAAAAAAACAGCGCCGCTATTGCCTCTTTGTTAGCAGCTAAGGTTTACAAATTAAAGATTATCGCCTCAGACATTGAAGATTCGCCGCATAATATTACACGATTCTTAGTCATTGGTAAAACCGAGGTGCCTCAGACGGGAAGTGATAAGACCTCGGTTATGTTTTCGATAAAGGACAGGGTCGGCGCATTGCACGATATGCTTTTGCCGTTTAAAAAATATCGGATTAATCTGACTAAGATTGAATCCCGGCCTTCCAAGAAAAAGGCCTGGGAATATTATTTCTTTGTTGACTTAGAGGGCCATCAGGATAACATTAAGGTAAAAAAAGCGCTTTTAGAATTAGAAAATAGATGCGCTTTTTTAAAAGTCTTGGGTTCATATCCTGTGGGAGAATAAGTGATGAGTCTAATACGCAAGAATATATTGAATATAACTCCTTATATCGCGGGTAAGCCTATTGAGGAGACAAAAAGGGAGTTGGGCTTAAAGGAAGTCATTAAGCTCGCCTCTAATGAAAATCCCCTCGGCTCTTCGCCTCGGGCAATAGAGGCAATCAGGAGGAGTTTGTCAGGTATTAATCGTTATCCCGATAGCCAGGGGTTTTATCTTAAGAAAAAACTTGCCCAATATTTGAATGTTAAGCCTGTAAATATTGTTTTAGGCAATGGCTCGGATGAACTCATCGATATTATTATAAAAACCTTTGTTGAAGAGGATGAAAATATTGTTACCGCAGACATTACATTTCTAGAGTATGAGATTATTGCTAAAGTGAATGCGCGAAAAATTGTTACTGTGCCCTTGAAGTACTTTAAGTACGATTTGGAAACAATGAAGAAAAAGATAGACAAGAAGACTAAGCTGGTCTTTATTGCCAATCCCAATAACCCCACGGGTACTTATGTAACTAAGTTTGAACTCGCGGATTTTATGCGCGATATCCCTGATAACGTTATTTTGGTTTTAGACGAAGCATATGATACCTTTATTGATGTCGATGACTTCCCGAAAAGTTTGCAATATTTAAATAACAGGAATATTATAATTCTTAAGACATTTTCTAAAGCCTATGGTTTAGCGGGCTTACGGATAGGTTATGCCTTATCTAACCTCGAATTTATTTTGGGCATGGAAAAGGTGCGCCAGCCCTTCAATGTCAACCTGTTAGCGCAGGCAGGAGCGCTTGCAGCATTAGATGATAAGAAATTCCTGGTAAAATCTCGAAAGTTAATCTTAGAAGGGAAAAATTATCTTTACGATGCCTTAAGCCGATTAGGCATAGCTTACGTGCCGTCAGTGGCTAATTTTATTCTTGTGGATGTAGGCAGGGACGGGGTATCTGTATTTAAGAATATGCTCAGATACGGTGTAATTGTCAGGGATATGAAGCAGTATGGCCTGAAGAATTTTATCCGAGTTACTATCGGAACTAAAAGAGAAAATGAGAGGTTTATTAAGGTATTGAAGAAAGTATTGTAATTTGGTTAATTGTGAGTTGTGAGTAGTTAATTAACCGATTAACAAATTAACCAGAAAGGCGAGGAAAGATGATTATTGTATTGCGGCCGGATGCAACCGAGGCACAAATAAATCATATTGTGGAGAAAGTGCAAAAGTTAGGGCTTAAGCCCCATGTTTCCAAAGGCACACAACGCACTATTATTGGCGTTATCGGTCCGGAAGACGTGTTGCAAGTGACGCCTTTAGAGGTATTTCCCGGAGTAGAAAAGGTAATTCCGGTTTTAGCGCCTTACAAGTTAGTTTCTCGCGAATTCAGGTCCGAAGGTTCGGTTATTGATTTGGGCAAAGGCGTAAAAATCGGCGGTAAAAAAATCATTGTTATCGCAGGCCCCTGCGCAATTGAAGACCTGGATACATTATTTGAAATTGCCCAAGAAGTGAAGAAAGCAGGAGCAACGGTTCTGCGCGGTGGCGCGTTTAAACCCCGCACCTCGCCTTATAGTTTTCAGGGTTTAGGTGAAGAAGGCCTGAAATATCTGAGTAAGGTGGGCAATGATTTAGGTTTAGTGACTGCCAGTGAAGTAATGGACACCCGGGATGTGGAGCTAGTGGCTAAATACGCGGATATTTTACAAATCGGCGCACGCAATATGCAGAATTTCAATCTCCTGAAAGAAGTGGGCTTAACCAAAAAGCCCGTGTTGTTAAAACGGGGGATGTCCAGCACGATAAAAGAAATGTTTATGTCTGCAGAATACATATTAGCAGGCGGAAATTTTAATGTAATGTTATGCGAGCGGGGCATACGCACATTCGAAGATTCAACCCGAAATACCTTAGACATAAGCGCGGTCCCTTCAGTTAAGCAGCTTTCACACCTTCCTATAGTTGTTGACCCCAGCCACGCTGCGGGAAAATGGGGGTTAGTCGGTCCGCTTTCCAAGGCAGCGGTTGCCAGCGGCGCAGATGGCCTGATTATTGAGGTGCATAGCCATCCCGAAGACGCTCTTTCCGACGGCGCACAGTCACTCCTGCCTTCTAATTTTGCGGCCTTGATGCAGGAATTAAAGGCATTAGCTAAAGCTGTGTCCAGAGAAATTTAAGATGAGATTATTTAATAAAGTCGCTATTATAGGCACAGGATTAATCGGAGGCTCTATAGCCTTGGGCATAAAAAAGAAGAAGCTCGCCAATAAGGTAATTGGGGTTAGCCGCAAAAAAAAATCTTTGTTATTAGCCAAAAGGCTAGGCGCGATCGATCAAGGTTCTCAGCGCATGGATATCATAAAGGGCGCGGACTTGGTTATCTTGGCGGCCCCTGTGAATACGATATTAGACTCAAGCCCTTTAATTACTAAATTTGTAGCAAAAGACTGCTTAGTGACTGATGTAGGAAGCACAAAGAAGGAAATCGTGGCCAAATTAGAAAAGGCCTTTACGCATTACGTTGGCAGCCATCCTTTAGCCGGTTCAGAAAAAAGGGGCATCGTTAATGCTTGCGCCGGCGTATTTAAAGATTCCTTATGCATTTTGACCCCGACAAAAAACACTAACCAAGAAGCATTAGCGAAAATAAAAAAATTATGGTCTGAACTCGGAGCAAAGGTAGAATTTTTAAGCCCTGATATCCATGATGAAATTTTGTCTTTTGTCAGCCACCTTCCGCATATTACAGCCTTCTCTCTAATCAGCTCCATCCCTCAGGAATATTTAAATTTTGCCTCGACCGGTTTAAAGGGCACCACGCGTATCGCAACTTCGGATGGCGAGATTTGGAATGATATTTTTCTTAGTAATCAGAAAAATATTCTTAGGGCGATCGGGCTATTTCAAAAGCATTTATTTAAGATAAAATCGGCTATCCGAAATAAAGATAAAAAACTTTTAACCCAAATTTTAAAAAAGGCAAAGAGCAAAAGAGAAACCCTGGGATGATTATTGCTATTGATGGCCCTGCTGGCGCAGGCAAGAGCACGGTTGCCAGAATATTAGCTAAAGAACTGGGCTTTCTTTATATCGATACCGGTGCAATGTATCGGGCATTAACTTTGAGGGTATTAGAGGAAAATATTGATATAAAAGACGCAATGCGTATTATTCTAACGGCAAAGGATACGAATATCGACCTAAAACATGCCCCGGACGCAAGTTTTAAAATATTTTTAGACGGCCGGGAAGTAACTAAAGACATAAGGCAGCCGCGCATAACCAAATTCGTATCGGATATCGCCAAAATAAAAGGCGTAAGAGAGGTAATGCTGGGTTTGCAGAGAAAATTGGGGAGCGAAAATAACGCGGTTTTAGACGGCCGGGATATCGGCACAGTAGTTTTTCCTAATGCCGAAAAGAAATTCTATATTGATGCTGATTTTAAAGAGCGGGTTAAGCGGCGCTATGAAGAATTAAAGGGCCTGGGTCAAGATGTATCTTTAAACGATGTCGAGGCAGATCTTCGTAATCGCGATACTATTGACTCTACCCGCGAATTTGCACCGCTTAAAAAAGCAGATGATGCAATTTATATAGATACTACTAGGATGACAATTGAAGAAGTAGTAGAAAAAACTTTAAGTTATATACGATGGATAAATCCTTAATCCGTAATTTTAGCATAATTGCCCACATAGACCACGGAAAATCCACCTTATCCGATAGAATATTGGAATTAACCGGCGCAGTGGATAAAAGGCACAGCCATAACCAACTCCTCGATGATATGGACATAGAGAGGGAACGCGGCATTACCATTAAGGCCTCTATGGTAAGGTTGTCCTATCATAGCCGCGACGGCAAAGATTATATTTTAAATCTCATTGATACCCCCGGCCACATTGATTTTACCTACGAGGTTTCTAAATCTTTAGCTGCTTGCGAGGGAGCGGTCTTATTGGTTGATGCCGGACAGGGGATTGAGGCCCAGACCGTAGCGAATTACTATTTAGCCAAAGATAGCAAGTTAGCCATTATACCGGTGATAAATAAAATCGACCTTATCAGCTGCGATATAGGAAGAATTAAAAAACAAATAATCAGCGTTTTAGGTTTCAATGAACAGGATATAATCCTAGCTTCGGCTAAAGAAGGAAAAGGGATAGAGGATATATTAGAAAGAATTATTGAGGTTGTTCCCCATCCGACGGGAGATATGGCTCATTCTTTGAAAGCCTTGGTTTTTGATTGCCGCTTTGACGCCTTTAAAGGCGTAGTGATTTTTGTGAGGGTTGTGGATGGAAATATTACTCAGCATGCGCAGATAACACTAATGCATTTAGGAAGAACTTATAAAGTTGAAGAGTTAGGCGTATTTAAAGATTTAAAGTATTCTGAGGTTAATTCTTTATCTTGCGGGGAAGTAGGTTATTTGACCGCTAACATAAGAGATGCCAGGGAGATTATTATAGGCGATACTATTACCGAGGTAAAAAATCCATGTTCAGAGGCTTTGCCCGGATTCCGTAAAATAAAACCCTTGGTATTTTGCGGCATATACCCCGTAAATTCAGCGGATTTTTCTAATTTACGCGACGCCATGGATAAACTTAAATTATCCGATGCCTCTTTTGTCTTTGAACCGGAGAACTCGCAATCCTTTGGCTTTGGTTTTCGTTGCGGATTCCTGGGTCTTTTACATATGGAGATAGCCCAAGAGCGTTTAGAGAGGGAATATGACTTAAATTTAATCTTAACTGTGCCTAATGTGGTTTACCGAATAAGAAAAAGAGATGGCGAAATGGTGGAAGTGGATACCCCGGCAAAACTCCCCAGCCAGCAGGATATCCAGGAAACCCTGGAGCCATACGCAAGTTTATTAATGATTATCCCGGTTGAGGCAATTGATCCGGTATGCGAGTTAACCAAGTCGCGCCGGGGTATTTTTAAATCCAACGAATACCTTACTGAAGACAGAGTAAAATTAATCTTCGATATTCCGCTTTCTGAGATAATCGTTGATTTTTATGACCGCATAAAATCTCTAACTAAAGGTTACGGCTCATTAGATTATGAGTTTCAAGAATACCTCCCCACAAAATTAGTCAAACTCGATGTGCTTTTGAATAGCGTAGCCTGCGATGCCTTTTCTTCTTTAATTTATAAAGATAAGGCCATGACTAAGGCTCAAGCCTTGGCAAGCAAGTTGAAAGAATTAATTCCCCGGCAGTTATTTGAGATAACTATTCAGGTGGCAGCGGGAAGCCAGATTTTGGCTTCACAAAAAATACGGCCTTTGGGAAAACATGTAACCAGTAAATGCTATGGCGGTGATATCACGCGCAAGCGCAAACTCTGGGATTTGCAGAAACAGGGCAAAAAAAGGCTGAAACAATTCGGAAAGGTGCAGATTCCGCAAGAGGCATTCTTGGAGGTGCTTAAAATATGAGTGTCAAAGTGTCAAAGCGTCAACCCCGCCCCTGCATGCAGGAGCGGGGTCAAAGTGTCAAAAAAAAGTCAGTAGCGCGCGAATGGGTGGAATCAATTGTAATTGCATTTATTTTAGCCATGTTTATCCGCACCTTCTTTGTTCAGGCCTTTAAAATTCCCACCGGTTCTATGCGGCCTACGCTTTTAGAGGGAGACGCAATATTAGTGAATAAACTGACTTATGGCGCAAAAATACCTTTTACAGACTTAAGATTGCCGGCATTCAGACAGCCTAAGAGAGGCGATGTGGTTGTCTTTATATACCCTGAGAATCCTAAAAAGGACTTTATCAAAAGATTAGTGGCTATAGAAGGCGAAACTCTGGAGATCAAAAGCGGGACAGTTTACATTAATGACTTGCCGTTGTTAGACCCGCTATTTAGCCAAAGATTCTATTACAATAAAGGTGAATTAGCCAAAGAAGGGGATAAGATAGTAGTGCCTAAAGATAGCTATTTTGTTTTAGGAGATAATTCTGCCTCCTCCCAGGATAGCCGCTATTGGGGTTTTGTCCCTAAGAAGAATATTTTGGGCCAGGCCATGATTATCTATTGGCCGCCCCAGCGAATCAGAATAATAAGATGAACTTTGCCAACAAAATCTCCACATTTAGAATCTTAAGCGTCCCTTTTTTTATTGCCAGTTTAACCTATTATTCTCCCCAGAGGGATTATCTGAGATTCATCGCCTTAGGTATATTTATTTTAGGGGTTATTTCGGATGCAGTTGATGGTTATATCGCCAGAAAATCAAAACAATATTCCCAGGCGGGCCTAGTCCTTGACCCCCTGGGAGATAAATTGCTTTTGATGAGCGCTTTCATTTGCCTTTACTTAATCGATAATTTTCCTTCCGGGATAAGATTTCCTCTTTGGGTGGCTTTAATTGTTATCAGCCGGGATATTATAATTATTTTAGGGGCAGTGCTAATCTTTATGATCAAGCATGAGATTAATATTTTTCCTACCCGCTGGGGAAAACTCACCACAACTTTTCAGATGGTTTCGGTTATCCTGGTCTTTCTGCAGTATAAAGCGGCATATTTATTCTGGTGGCTCGCAGCGCTTTTTACTATAATTTCGGGTATTGATTATATCAGGAAAGGATTCAGCGTTTTATATGCTTTGGATAATCACCGCAGTAACAATTAGCTATCTTATCGGCTCTATACCTACAGCCTATATTTTTGTGCGTTGGTTAAAAGGCGCGGACATTCGTCAGCTTGGTTCGGGTAATGTAGGAGCGACCAATGCCTTGCGCATTTTAGGTAAAGGCCCGGGCTTGCTGGTGTTAGCTTTGGATATCTTTAAAGGTTTTATGGCAGTATTTTTTTTAGGGAATCTTATTGCTCCCAAAGTCCAAGCGGTGCCAGGCGAAGCGCTAAGAATCCTTTTAGGGTTAAGTTGCATCTCGGGCCACAACTGGACTATCTTTTTAAAATTTAGAGGAGGTAAGGGCGTGGCTACGACTTTAGGCGCGTTGTTAGCTTTAGCAATTCAAATAAGCCCTTTAAGATTAATTCTTGCTCTTATGGTCCTTACCTGGTTATTGATATTTTTATTTTTTAGGATTGTTTCTTTAGCTTCAGTTTTAGCGGGCATAGCCCTGCCTATTTATGCGATAATATTCAAACAATCGGCTATTTTAATATTTGCCGGTTTTACGCTGTGCGTATTTATCCTTTTGCGCCATAGAACAAACCTAATCAGGTTATTCCAAGGTAAAGAGCCCCGCCAAACCTTTTAGCCAAGCCAATTAAACATTTGAAAACGCTTTCTTAATCCTCCTTCCCGGTATTGAAAATAAGCCCTATTTAATGTTATACTTTTTCTGTAAAAGCTAAAACCAAGGGACGGAAGCCATGAATTTTTTTTCAGCTCTTTGTAAAGCATTTGTAAAAGTACTAAGAATTGTTTCTCGAAAAAGCTAACCCCACACCCAGATGCTGGGTGTGGGGAGCGCAAAGCTCACAGGGTCCCCACCAGCCGCAAGAAGGTTAAAAAGGGGATAGCCGGGTTGCCGAAAGAATAATAGGAGGAATTTTTTAGGCTAACCCGGCTTTTATTTTAAAGCAAGATTACACAGATTTAGAAAACAGATTACACAGATTAGAGGAGTGAAGATGCGCGATTTACTTTTTAAAAATTTAACTTCTCAAGATAAGAGAAAAAGGGTAATTGCTACTTCGGAAATCACGGATAAGGCCGGCGTGTATAGCACTATCCGAAGACACTTTGTTTGTTTAGTAAGAGAGGCGAGTTACGACAAAATGGAAAAACCCTTACCTTGCGTATATGTATTAAAAGAACATAATAATAAGGAGCAGAGAGAGAAATTTCTCTGCAGGATAAAAGGAAGCATCTACGCTGTAAATAATGGCAAGCTATTTCTTATCCTCTTTTCGCATTCCCTCAAGATAACCCTCACCGCGGTAGCGCAACCAGATTCAATCCAATAATAAAAACCTAAAGACACAAACTGAGGCCTTTAGCGTCAAAACCGGCTATGCCGAGGTCTGCAGCTTCAGCCTTAAATAGTTTGACTTGATTATTAAAGAGTGATATTATAAACACAAAAAAATGAGGCAGGACTATGGCAATAACCAAAGAAACTGTTAAATATGTAGCTAATCTGGCGCGTATTGAATTGAAACCTCAAGAGTTAGAAAAAATGTCCGGGCAGCTTAAAGATATTTTAGGCTTTATTGATAAGTTAGGAAAAGTAGACATAAAGAATATTAGTCCTACAAGTCATATCTTACCCATCAACAATGTCTTAAGGAACGATCATCCTCAGGAGTCTTTATCTGCTGATAAAGCGCTTGAGAATGCCCCTCATCGAGAAGGGAATTTCTTTGTCGTGCCAAAGGTTATCGAATAATCAGTTAAAATTTAAAACTAAATTATGGATAAAGCCGAACTAAACAAATTAACTGCGCACGTACTGCTTGAGAGCTTAAATAAACAAGAGATCAAACCCGAAGATATATTATCCGCTCTCAGTAAAAGAATAAAAGAGGTAGACTCTAAGGTTAAGTCATATATTAGGATGGATAAGTTCGGCGAACTCAAGAACACACGAACTCAAGAACAGGCGAACTCAATACTAAAAAGGATTCCTGTCTCTATCAAAGACAATATCTGCACTGAAGGTTACAATACAGAGTGTTGTTCCAGGATTCTTGAGGGATTTAAGCCGCCCTACGATGCCACAGTAATTAAGAAACTAAAGCAAGCAGGCAGTTTAATATTGGATATAAAGACTAATATGGATGAATTTGCCTTCGGTTCCTCTACGGAAAATTCTTTTTTTGGGCCTACGCATAACCCTTGGAATTTAGATTGCGTGCCGGGTGGTTCATCCGGAGGTTCAGCCGCAGCCGTGGCCGCGGACGAAGCAATAGCAGCTTTAGGTTCAGATACCGGCGGCTCAATTCGTCAACCCGCTTCCTTTTGCGGGGTGGTAGGGCTTAAGCCTACTTATGGCCGAGTTTCGCGCTATGGCCTAATTGCCTTTGCTTCAAGCTTAGACCAGATCGGCCCCTTAACTAAAGATGTGCGCGATAATGCAATATTAATGAATGCTATAGCCGGTTATGACCCCAAAGATTCTACTTCTGTTGATCTTGCGGTGCCAGACTATACCGCATGCCTGGGAAGAGATATTAAGGGAATAAAAATTGCCATTCCCCAAGAATATTTTATTGAAGGTTTAGAGGACGAAGTGAAAAGTATTGTTGAAGAAGCAGTACATAAATTAAAGGAATTGGGCGCTGGTTCCGAACAAGTTTCTTTGCCGCATACCGAATATGCTGTGCCGGTTTATTATATTATTGCTACTGCTGAGGCAAGCTCGAATTTAGCCAGATTTGACGGGGTGCAGTACGGGTTCAGAGCCAAGAGCCAAGAGCCAAGAGCCAATAATCTAATTGAAATGTATAAACAGACGCGGGGAGAGGGGTTTGGCGATGAGGCCAAACGCAGGATTATCTTAGGCACATTTGCGCTTTCTCACGGCTATTACGATGCCTATTATCTATGCGCCTTAAAAGTGCGCACCCTGATAAAACAAGATTTTGACCGGGTGTTTAAGGAATTTAATTGCATTGTCACTCCGACTTCTCCTACGCCGGCATTTAAAATCGGAGAAAAAATAGAAGACCCCTTAAAGATGTACCTTTCGGATATATATACTATATCCGCTAATTTAGCCGGGATTCCGGCGATATCTGTCCCCTGCGGCTTTACCAAAAAAGGCATGCCCGTAGGATTACAAATTTTGGCTAAGCCTTTTAATGAAGAATTGCTTTTTCAGGTTGCCTATGCCTATGAACAGAGTACTCCTTGGCATAAAATGAAACCGAAAATTTAATATGGAATACGAAACGGTTATCGGGTTAGAAGTCCATGTTCACCTAAAAACCAAAACCAAGGCCTTTTGCGGTTGTTCTACGGAATTTGGAAACGAGGCTAACTCTCAAGTCTGTCCGGTGTGCTTAGGATTTCCCGGTTCACTGCCGGTTTTAAATAAAGTTGCCCTGGATTATGCGATTAAAGTTGCCCTGGCTTTAAATTGTACGGTGCAGGAATATACTAAGTTTGACCGCAAAAATTATTTTTATCCGGATTTGCCCAAGAACTATCAGATTTCGCAATACGATTTACCGTTATCCAAGGACGGATTTTTGGATATATATTCGGGTGAACAAAATAAACGCATAGGTATCCGCCGCGTGCATCTGGAAGAAGACGCAGGAAAATTAATCCATAAAGAAGATGTAAGCCTGGTAGATTTCAATCGCACCGGTATTCCTTTGTTAGAGATAGTCAGCCAGCCTGATATAAACTCGCCTCAGGAGGCCTATGAGTATTTGACTACCTTAAAGAGTATTCTCGAATATTTGGAGGTTTCAGATTGCGATATGGAAAAAGGCTCTTTGCGTTGCGATGCCAATGTTTCCATAAGAAAGAAGGGGCAAGTAGAACTGGGCACAAAAACAGAGCTAAAGAATATGAATTCTTTTAAAGCGGCCAAAGACGCATTGGCTTTTGAGATAGAGCGCCAGACAGAATTATTAGGTGGCGGGGGATCAATCATTCAGGAGACCAGGTTATGGAATGTCAAGGAACTTAAGACCTATGCCATGCGCACCAAAGAAGAAGCTATGGATTACCGCTATTTTCCTGAGCCGGATTTACCGCCCTTTATCATAAACCCGGAAAAAATTACAGAAATTCAAAAAACAATTCCGGAACTACCCCGGGAAAAAATGCTGCGTTTTGTAAGAGACTACGGCTTATCGGAACAAGACGCAAAAATACTCGTCTTTTCTAAAAGGGATGCCGGTTATTCTGAAGAGTGTTTAGAGGCTTATCCGCAAAAGTTTAAGAAACCTATAGCTAATTGGTTAATCGGCCCATTGCTACAAGAGGCAAATAGCCGCAATTGTAATATCGCGGATTTAAAAGTGCCGATACAGGCGCTGGTGGAATTAATAAATTTTGTCGAGAGGGATGCCATTTCTAATCTGGCAGCAAAAACTGTTCTCCAAGAGATGATTGATACCGGAAAGCCCGCTTCTAATATAATAGCCGAGAAAAATCTGGCTCAGATTTCCGATGCTAATATTTTAAATACCCAAGCCGAAGAAGTGATAAAAGAAAATCCCAAATCCGTTCAGGATTACCGAAGCGGTAAAGGCAACGCCCTGATGTTTTTAGTCGGACAGGTGATGAAAAAAACCCAAGGCAAGGCGAATCCTAAAGTAGTTCAGGAAATTTTAAAGAAGCTATTAAAGAATTAGGAGGAAAAATTATGCGCAAAAAGTTTATTGCTGTGATAATGACAGGCTTAATAATTTTCGCTATTTATTCTCTTGCGCTTTCTGACACAGAGAAGAAGAAAAACAAAGACGACTTATACCGCCAGGTGGAATTATTTTCTGATACATTAGCTATTATACAGTCAGATTATGTAACTGAGGTTTCTGCGCGGGACTTAATCTACGGCGCATTAAAAGGGATGTTGTCGTCCTTAGACCCGCATAGCCAATTTATGGACCCCGATACCTATAATGAATTAAAAGTAGATACGGAGGGCAAGTTCGGCGGTATAGGGATTCAAATTACCATCAAGGACGGGCTATTGACCGTGATTACTCCTATTGAGGATACACCGGCCTGGAAGGCAGGGATAAAGACCAATGATAGGATTGTGAAGATTAACGGCGAGCTAACCCGCGATATTACGCTTACTGATGCGGTAAAAAAGTTAAGGGGAAAACCCGGTGAGGCAGTAAATATGAGCATCTTGAGGGAATCAGAAAAAAAGATTTTAGAATTTAAGATCACCCGCGAGATTATTAAAATTAAGGATATCAAAGAACCCGGGATTCTCGAAGACGGCATTGCTTACATCCGCTTAGTCGAATTCAGAGAGAATACCCCTAAGGATTTAGAATTAACTTTAGAAAACCTAAAGAAATCCGGTATGAGCGCGTTCATATTAGATTTACGCAATAATCCCGGCGGCCTGCTCGATGTGGCAGTGGAGGTAACGGGTAAATTCGTTCCCAAAGATAAACTCATCGTTTCTACTAAAGGCAGGCGTAATAATCAAAATTTAGAATTCAGGGCGCGTTCCAATAATCCCATCCTGGATTTACCCATGGCAGTGTTAATCAACGAAGGTTCGGCTTCGGGAAGCGAAATAGTTGCGGGCGCCCTTCAGGATTATCGACGGGCCATAGTCGTAGGCACAAAGTCATTTGGCAAAGGTTCGGTGCAGACAGTAATACCTTTAAACGACGGTTCAGCGCTGAGGCTGACCACGAGTAAATACCTTACGCCTTTAGGCCATGAGATACACGGAAAAGGGGTTATCCCGGATATCGCGGTAGAAGAGGGCAGGATTACGCTTGAGACAGGAAAAGAGCTTCAGGCCGAAAAACCCCAAGATATCTTTGAGGAAATAGAAAATAAAGAAAAACAACCCAACCCCAAGAAAAAAGAGCAAGCCTTTGATTATAAATCCGATAATCAGATTATGCGGGCAGTGGATATCTTAAAGGCAATTAAGTTTTATAATAAGGCTTCGCAAAAATAGTATTTTTATGATTGCACAGATTATAAAGGCAGATTGCACAGATTAAGTTTCACCGTGAAAATCTGTGTAATCTTGTTTTGAATCTGTGTAATCAACAGCCCGAAAGAGAATTTTGTGGAGAGCTGTTTTATAAACAAAATAACAAATAATGCAAAATCTCCAAAAATATAAGACAGCGGTTTGGATTTTATCTATTATTATAGTTCTTGAGGGAATTTTTATTATTGCATTAATAAGCCCTAAGAAGGCAGTCAGGGTTCCCGTAGCTATAAAGGGGAAGATAGCCATTGTTCTTGACGACTGGGGATATAATTTGAATAATCTCTATCTCCTTGAGCAGCTAAAATATCCTCTGACCATGTCAGTCCTGCCTAACCTGAATTATTCCAGGCCTGTTGCCGAGGAGCTGCATAAGAGGGGTTTTGAGATAATTTTACATTTACCTATGGAGCCGCATGAAAAATACAGATTAGAGCAAAATACCCTTCTGACTTCTATGGATGATGCGACTATCAAGGCAACCTTAAATCAAGACTTACTCAATGTCCCCTATGCTAAAGGCGTATCTAATCATATGGGCTCAAAGGCTAGCGAAGATTCGAGGGTAATGCGGATTATATTCAACGAACTGAAAAGAAAGCATTTTTATTTTTTGGATAGCCTGGTCTCTTCTGAATCTGTGGGTCTTGATGTAGCTAATGAACTGCGCCTTGCTTTTAGTAAGAGGGATGTATTCTTGGATAATAAAGAAGAGCCTGAATATATAAAGGGCCAGATTAGTAAATTAAAGACCAGGGCCATGGTTTATGGCCGGGCAATAGGCATTGGCCATGACCGTAAGGTTACTTTAGAGGTTTTAAAGGAAGTAATGCCGCAAATGGCCAAAGAAGGATATCAGTTCGTATTTGTCTCGGATTTGGTAAAATAAAGTCGTCTCAAAATGATTAATTTAACGCAGATTAACGCAAATCTAACGCAGATTTCCGCAGATTATCTGCGTATATCTGCGTGCAATCCGCGAATATCTGCGTTCAAGATTTAGTAAATATGTTTGTCCTGGGAATCGAAACCTCCTGCGATGAAACGTCGGCTTCCATAGTAAAAGACGGAAGCAAAATTTTATCTAATGTTGTTACCTCCAGCTTAAATATGCATACCAGATACGGCGGCATTGTCCCCGAGATTGCCTTTCGTAGACAGTTAGAAACGATAACCGAAGTTGCAGATAATGCAGTTAGAGAGGCTAAGGTTAAGATGAGAGATATAAAGTTAATTAGCGTGACTTGCGGGCCCGGACTTTTAGGTTCTTTATTGGTGGGTATATCCTTTGCTAAAGCCATAAGTTTCAGCCTGGGGGTTCCTTTGTTGGGAGTCAATCATCTTTATAGCCACATATTTGCCAGTTTTTTAAACGGGGCAAAACCCAAGTTGCCTTTTGTAGCTTTGGTAGTGTCAGGCGGGCATACGAGTTTATTTTATGTTGAAGATTTTAACAAAATCAAGCTGCTGGGCTTGACTCAAGACGATGCCTGCGGCGAGGCCTTTGACAAGGTGGCGAAAATCTTAAGGTTGGGTTATCCCGGCGGCCCGCTTATCGAGCAGCTCGCCAAAAAAGGAAACGCCAAGAAGATAGGGTTCCGTTGTTCAGGGACTAATAATCCTCTGGATTTCAGTTTCAGCGGGATAAAAACCGCAGTTTTATATTATCTTAGGGATATGGGATATGCCTGCCTGCCGCCTGCCTGCCGGCAAGCCGGGCGTTACCCGCTGCCCTTAACCAGAGATATCGCTGCTTCATTTCAAGAGGTAGTCATTGATACCCTGATTAAGAAATCAATATTAGCCTGTAAATTAAAGAAGGCTAAATGCCTGGTTATAGGCGGAGGCGTAGTAGCCAACAACAGATTAAGAGAAAAATTTATTCGGGAAACCAAGGATAAAGGAATAAGCGTTTATTTTCCTGCTAAAGATTTATGCATGGATAATGCGGCTATGGTTGCCGGATTAGGTTATCAGCTATTCAAAAAAGGCTTGAGCTCAGATTTGAGTTTAAGCGCAGATTTTCCCGCTATTCACTTAAAGCGTTGGCGGGATCCCGCCACTGATTTGTGAAAAGATGGTAGCGGGAAAGTTGAGGGAGGTGAGTCTATGCTTACTGATACCGAGATTTTATTTCGCTTGGTTTTATCTGTGCTCTTAAGCGGACTTATTGGCCTGGAGAGGCAAATGCATCGCCGCACCGCAGGCCTACGCACCCATATCCTGGTTAGCCTTGGCTCTTGTCTTATCATGTTGACATCGCTATATGTTTTTGATATATATAAAAAAGAGGCCCCCTTGGATCCTGCGCGTATTGCTGCAGGCGTAATTACGGGTATTGGTTTCTTAGGAGCCGGGACAATTATTCGCGAAAGAGAAAGAGTAAGGGGATTAACCACTGCCGCCAGCCTTTGGGTAGTTGCCGGTATTGGGTTAGCCTTAGGAGTTGGGTTCTATAAAGCTAGTATCTTTACGACTATTTTAGCCCTAGTTGTGCTTTTCTTCCTAAGGTATGTTGAAACAATTGCCTTTGGCGAAGAAAAAGCCAAGGAGAGATAAAGGGGGTGAGTTTTTATGGCCTTTAAAAAGAAAATAGAAGAAAAGTTACTCGACGTGGATGCAGCAATGCACGGAAGCCTGGTTTTTAAAGACCCGGTGAACCTGCGTATTAATGGAAGGTTTGAAGGAAGTTTAGAAACAAAAGGTAATTTAACCATTGGCTCTAGTGCCACAATTAATGCGGATATTATAGGAGACAATATTGTTGTGGGAGGAAGGGTTAAAGGAAGGATAACCGCCAAGGAGAGATTAACCCTTTTACCTACGGCAATAGTCGAGGGTGATGTCTATCCTGTAAAATTAAATATTACTGAAGGTGCAATACTGGAAGGTAAATGCACCATGCTTCACGATTTTTTAAATAGCGAAGAGCTGGCGCGTTATTTGGAGGTAGATTTAAATTCTATTATGGACTGGGCAAATACCGGAAAGGTCCCCGGCCTAAAAGAGGGGAACGGCTGGAAGTTTGAACGCAAGGCAATAGATTCCTGGATTGCCTCGGGTAAAATTGGAAAGTAAACCCCGTTACAAATAATATTTTAACGGGGCAAGACGAAAATTCGTAACGGGGTAAACTTATGGCTCAAGAGAAGCTTTTAACCGTGAGGGACGTTTCTATAATTCTGGGTATTTCAGAAAAAGAAGTCATGGATTTAGCTGAGCAAGGCCGGATACCTGCTTATAAAGTCGCGGGAGTATATTTAAGGTTTAAGCGGGAGCAGGTTGAAGAATTTGCCAAGTCATTTAAGCCGTTTTCGGACGATGAACACCCAACAGCAAAATACACCCTCAGGGAAAAGATTAGTGATTTCCTTTATTTTAATGGCTTTTACTTGCTGTCTATCATCATTATCCTGCTGGTGCTCTTTATAATCTTGCGAGGCTACTAACTATAATGGGTTCTAAATTAGGTTTTTGTGATTTGGGGTTTGCCAAAGTTGATTTGGATAGAAAGAGGCGCCGGGGTTTTCCGGAAGTAATATATTGCCCGGGAAAAACCCGAGAGCAGCTTAAAAGAATTTCCGGTGAGTTAGTTAAAAAGAAGCAAGCCCTTCTCCTGACCAAGTTAAACCAGGAAACCTTCGTTTATCTTAAAACAATAATCCCTAAACTAAAATATAATGAGCTGGCAAGGTTAGGCTATCTTGCGGGAAGCGAGAAAACAAAGAATAAGGGCCTAGTGGCAGTTATCAGCGCCGGCACTTCAGATATTCCTATTGCGGAAGAAGCAGCTGCTACTTTAGGGGTAATGGGCAATAACACAACCAAACTTTATGATGTGGGAGTTGCCGGAGTTCATCGGCTGATGCATAATGTAAAGCTTATAAAAAAAGCTAAGGTGATTATTGTGGTTGCGGGCATGGAAGGGGCATTAGCGAGCCTGGTGAGCGGATTGGTGAGTTGTCCGGTGATTGCTGTGCCTACAAGTTCGGGTTACGGCGCAAATTTTGGCGGGCTTTCTGCGTTATTGACCATGCTTAACAGTTGTTCTCCCGGAGTCGCTGTAGTAAATATTGATAATGGTTTTGGCGCAGGATATTTTGCCTCGCTGATTAATAAATGAAAATTTTAACGCAGATATACGCAGATTACACGCAGATATACGCAGATGTTCTATCTGCGACCATCTGCGTTTAAAGAAATAAATCCAATGATCTCTTTAAAGACAGCAGAGAAATTTCACGGCCATTTAGGCCCCTGGCTGGTTTTGGGAATCTTAATGGGGGAGCTGGCGCTTAAGAAAATAGCTGCAAAGAAATATTTTGGTTTAGAGGTCAAGGTCTGGGGGGCAAATCAAAAACCCAGCTCATGCCTTATCGACGGGTTGCAATTGTCCACCGGGGCAACTTATGGCAAAGGGAACATCGAAAAGTTCAATTGGCCGCGTATAGAGGTAAAATTTTACAATTGCCTTAATCATAAGAAAATCATTGTAAGGTTGAAGGATGATTTGCTGCAAGAATTAAAAGAAGCAAAAACGCATATAGACGCGCAAATATTGGCCGAGAAATTATATAAAACCAATTATAAGAAACTTTTCAACTTAATATCCAAAGTCAGGAGTTAAATATGGCGTTGTCAGGATTAGATATCTATAAGTTATTGCCCAAAACGAATTGCCGTGAATGCGGTTTTGTTACCTGTCTTGCCTTTGCCATGCAGCTGGCCAAAAAGGCAGTAAGTATTGATAAGTGCCCGTATTTGTCCGAAGAGGCAAAGAGGGCTTTGGAGGCATCCAGCCTTCCGCCGATTAAGTTGATTACTGTAGGTTTAGGCGATAACAAGCTGGAAGTCGGCAATGAAACCGTATTATTCCGCCACGAAGAAAAATTCCATCACCCCGCGGGCTTAGGTTTTATTATCGAAGATAATTTAAGCGATAAAGAAATAAAACAAAGGTTAGAGGCAATTAATAAATTAAAATTTGAGCGCGTTGGCCAGGAACTAAAAGTTAATCTCGTTGCCATAAGGCAGAATGGCGAAAAGAAAAGATTTGTCGAGGCAATTAAATTGATTGCGGGCAGCACTAGCCTGGCTTTAGTCCTCATGAGCAGTGATGCGGATGCGCTAAAAGAGGCACTTATAATTACTAAGAATAAGAATCCTCTGGTCTATGGTATAACTCAAGATAATATCGCCCAGTTTACAAAATTAGCCCAAGAGTTTAAAGTGCCGTTTGTAGTCTTATCTTCAGATTTAGATAAGATAGCCAATCTTACCCAGGAATTGAATAAACAGGGGGTTATTGATTTGGTTTTAGATACCGGCAAAAAACCAATCTCGGAAAAGATTTGGGACTTGACTCAAGTCCGCCGGCAAGCCCTGAAGAAATCTAACCGCAGTTTAGGTTATCCGGCTTTAGTCGTTGTAGAGAGTAATGACCCGCTTGAGGAAGCTTTAGAAGCAGGAACTTATATTTCCAAATATGCCGGCATTGTTTTGCTGAAAGGTATTGAGACCTGGCAGGTCTTGTCGCTTCTGACTTTGCGCCAGAATATTTATACTGACCCGCAGAAGCCTTTACAGATTGAGCCCAAACTTTATCCCGTGGGTTCTGCGACTGAAAAATCTCCGTTATTGGTTACAACTAATTTTTCTTTAACTTATTACACGGTATTGCAAGAGGTAGAAGCAAGTAAAGTTCCTTCCTATATTTTAAGTGTCGATACTGAAGGCATGTCGGTGTTAACTGCCTGGGCAGCGGAAAAATTTACTGCTGAGAAGATTGTGGATTCAATGGGAAAATCCGGAGCGAAAGAGGCGGTTACGCATAAACGCCTGATTATTCCCGGTTATGTAGCAGTAATGAGCGGAGACTTAGAGGATGCCTTGGGCTGGCAGATAGTGGTGGGCCCCAAAGAAGCCGCCGGCATTCCCTCGTTCCTCAAGAATCTGTAGATAAGCATAGCAGTAGGGTCTGTCCCCGAAATGTGACTCAAGGTGAGTTGTGCTTAGGGGACTGACCCTACTAAGCGAGTTAACGCAAGATTGGGAGATGTGCCAAAAATATGGAGAAATTCAAGGTTACATTTTATCCCGATAACAAGACCATAGAAGTAGAAAGAGGCAAAACTATTCTTGCTGCTGCTATCTCTACCGGTGTTTACATTAATTCCAGCTGCGGCGGAGAAGGCGTTTGCGCAAGATGCAAGGTAATTGTCAAAATTGGCCAGGTCTTCAGCCAGCCTACGGGAAGGATAACTATTGAGGAAAGAAGAAAGGGTTTTTGTCTTTCTTGCCTGGCTACAATTCAGAGCGATTTGGAGGTAGAAATTCCGGCAGAATCACGCTTAGAATTAGAAAAATTAAGTCCTCAAGATTTAGAATTAAGATTAAAGGGGATCTATTCAGAAGTAGAAGAAGTAGAAATTTTAGAGCCAAAGGTCAAAAAAGATATTTTTGCTCATTCGCCTTTAGCCACAAAATTATTTTTAGAATTACCCGAGCCCAATTTAGAAGATAAGATAAGCGATTTGGAAAGGCTGTATCGTCATATCAAAAGCATTCAAGAAATAACTATTATGCAAACCGGCCTGATGAATATCCGGAGTTTAGGAGAATTGCTGCGCTCATCTGATTGGAAGGTGACGGTAACTTTAGGAAAAAGAAACGGCACTACGGAAATTGTTCTTATTGAGCCCGGAGACACTTCTCGGGAGAATTTTGGGTTTTGTTTTGATATCGGAACGACCACTATTTGCGGCCAATTAGTTGACCTCAATACCAAGAAGGTCTTAGGCACTAAGGCAACCTATAATAAACAAGCTACATTCGGAAGCGATGTGATTACGCGGATTATCTATGCTAAAGAACAAGACGGCTTAGAGAAATTACATCACGCCGTGATTGATACCATGAATGAGATAATCCAAGAGCTAATCAAAGAGCACCATGTTGACCTTAATCATGTTAATTGCGTATTATGCGCGGGCAATACTACGATGATTCATTTGCTTCTACGTATTGATCCCACATATATTCGAAGAGAGCCGTATGTTCCGGTGGCAAATTTTGTACCTACAATTCGTGCCGCCGAGGCAGGGATAAAAATAAATCCCCGCGGGCTTTTATCCTGCGCGCCGGGAGTTTCCAGTTATGCGGGCGGCGATATTAGTGCCGGTGTTTTATCTTGCGGCTTAGATAATCAGGATGAATTGGGTGTTTTAATTGACATTGGCACTAACGGGGAAATAGTCCTGGGAAATAAAGAATTTTTAATCGCTGCTTCTGCTTCAGCAGGCCCGGCCTTTGAAGGAAGCGGTCTTACCTGCGGTATGCGGGCTAGCCGGGGCGCAATTCAAAAGGCAAACATTGAAGCTTCGAATTTAGAGGCAAAATATAGCGTAATCGGCGAGGCTAAGCCGCGCGGAATTTGCGGCTCTGGTTACATCGATATACTTGCTGATATGCTTCGCGTAGGGTTAATTGATAAAAGCGGCAAGATTAAAAACAAAGACTCTGAGCGCATCCGTGCCGGCGAATACGGCAAAGAGTTTATCTTGGCATTTAAAAATGAAACAGATTCGACCTCTGATATTGTCATTTCCGAAGCAGATATCGATAATCTCAAGCGTGCCAAAGCAGCTATTTATTCTGTAACCGCAGTTTTGGCAAAACATATGAATCTTAAACTCTCACAGATAAAAAAGTTCTTTATTGCCGGAGGATTTGGCACTTATATTAATATTGCCAATGCCATCACTATTGGATTGTTACCCGACCTGGATAAATCTCGCTTTATCTTTGTGGGCAATAGTTCTTTAGCCGGCAGCCGTCAGATACTTCTGTCCTATGAGGCAATGAAAAAAGCAAATGGGATTGCTAAAAAGATTACTTATTTTGAACTGTCAGTTGACCCCGGATATATGGATGAATACATGGCAGCTTTGTTTTTTCCGCACACGGACTTGGATAAGTTTCCCAGCGTAAAAATATAATGGGATATACAATCGCAATCGCTGGAAAAGGCGGGACAGGCAAAACAACCATAGCCGCACTCTTGGTGAGAATTTTTACCGAAAAAAAACTCGGTTCTATTTTAGCTATCGATGCTGACCCTAATAGCAATTTAGCTGAAGGCTTAGGCATAAAACCAGAAGCAACAATTAGCCAGATTATCGACGATATCGCCAAACATCCCGAGAAAGTCCCCTCGGGAATTTCTAAAGATAGATTTATTGAGTATCAGATTGAAACCATCATTCAAGAATGCGACGGTTTTGATTTGCTTACTATGGGCAGGCCCGAAGGCCCGGGATGCTACTGCTATGCCAATAGTGTCTTAAGAAATATCACCGATAAACTAATTAAGGGCTATGACCGTATCGTTATTGATAACGAAGCTGGATTTGAGCATCTCGCGCGCAAGACCACCCGTATTGCCGATACTTTAGTTGTAGTTTCTGATGCGACTAAAATAGGCTTAAGGTCAGCGCAAAGAATAAATGAATTGGCTAAAGAATTAGACCTTAAGATTAAAAAAAGATTACTCCTTATTAATCGCTACAATAAAGATATTGATAAGCAATCTATAAAAGGTTTGGGATTAGAATATATCGGCAATATACCTTTAGATAATGGTATTGCCAAGATTAGCTTAGATGACAATTCTTTAATGAAATTAAATAAAGACGCGATAAGCTTAAAGATGTTGCGCAAGATGGGAGATAAAATATGGTAATGTTAGAAAAATGGTCAGGCGTGGTTTCTGTGGTTAATATCGGCGCTACTAAGCTTGAAGGTGGAAGTCGCTCTAAAGTTATTAAAATTGGGGGCCAAGCAACACTACCATTTTTATTTTCCGAAGGAGCAATCCCGTATAAACCTGTGGTTGCCTTTGAGGTTTGGGATAGTGCGCCGCCAGAGTGGCCAGAAGAATTAGTTAAATCTCTCGCCGATGTGTTAGGCGACCCTTTAGCCTGGGCGCAAAAATGCGTTCAGGAATTCAAGGCTGAGCTTATTTGTTTGAGATTACAGGGAGCGCATCCGGATTTGGGGAATAAATCTGTGGAGCAGGAGGTAAAACTAATCGAGCAATTACTTAAAAAAGTAGATGTTCCTTTGATTATTTTAGGTTGCGGTGATGATGCTAAAGATAATCTGGTTTTGCCTGCTTGCTGCGAAGCTGCCAAAGGCGAGTGTTGTTTAGTGGGCGATGCTGCCCAGGATAACTATAAAACCTTAACTGCGGCTGTGCTTGCCGATGGCCACAATATCATTGCTGAATCTCCGATTGATATAAATATTGCTAAGCAACTTAATATTTTGATTTCAGATATGGGGCTGCCTTTAGAGCGCATCGTGATTAATCCTACTATTGGCGCATTAGGTTATGGCTTAGAATATGCTTATTCGATTATGGAGCGGGCGCGCTTAGCTGCTTTATCAGGCGATAAAACTGTGGCTTCGCCTTTTATCTGTTTTGTCGGCCAGGAAGCCTGGCGGGTGAAAGAGGCCAAAGCGAGCAGTAAAGAATTTCCTGCTTGGGGACCGGAGGCAGAACGCGGTGTTATTTGGGAGGCTATGACTGCAACTGCGCTCATTCAAGCAGGCGCGGATATCTTGGTGATGCGGCACCCCAAAGCCATAGAGAAGGTTAATAAATATATAGATGAATTAATAAAAGGGTAAGCGTATCAAGGTATCATAGTATCAAGGTATCAAAGTCTTTAAATCATTGACACATTGACACTTTGATACTATGAGGCTAAAGGTAGGATAATATGTTTATCATTGGTGAGCTCATTAACGGCATGTATCAAAACATCGGCAAAGCTATTCAAGAAAAGAATAAGTCTATTGTCCAAAAATGCGCCCTGGAACAGCTCCAAGCCGGCGCCGATGCCCTGGATGTGAATTGTGGACCGGCATCCAAAGACCAGGTTTCAGATATTCAATGGTTAGTAGAGTCAATACAGGAAGTAACCGATAAACCTATAGCCTTGGATTCCAGTAAGCCTAAGGTTATTGAGTCGGGATTAAAGGTAACAAAAAATAAGGCAATTATTAATTCCACTACCGCTGACCCGGAAAAACTGAGTATTTTAATACCCTTAGCCAAGAAATATAATGCTAAGCTCATCGGACTTACCATAAGCGCCAAAGGTATCCCTCAAACTAAAGACCAAAGATTAGAACTGGCAGCTACTATTGTGGCTAGCTGTGCAGAACAAGAATTTCCTATTGAAGAGCTTTATCTCGACCCGATCGTTTTACCGGTAAATGTTGCCCAGGCTCAGATGCGGGATATCTTGGAGTCAATCCGTGAATTTAAGATTATTTCTGAGCCGTCTCCCAAGACTATTATGGGATTAAGCAATGTTTCGCAAGGCACGAGCGTGCGAAGCTTGGTTAACCGCACATTTCTTACTATGGCAGTTGCCTACGGCTTAGACGGCGCGATATTAGACCCTAAAGACAAGGATTTAGTGGATGCAGCTATTACTGCCGAATTAATCTTAAACAAACAGATATACTGCGATTCTTATTTAGATGCTTACAGGAAGAGATAGAATATTACAAAGATTATCTTGAACGCAGATATTCGCAGATTACACACAGATGGTCGCAGATTAAAGACTTTATCTGCGAAAATCTGCGTTAGATTTGCGGGAATCTGCGTTAAAAAGAACTTCAAGACTTAAATAAATGAGGCGCCTAAAATTTTTTCGGCATATATTTAAATTTCGCGGTTTTAACGAAAGCCTTAAAATCGCTGCCCAAGGGGTCATTTATCTTTTTTTATATCACCGCAATATGCGCATCATCTTTATGCTGGGTATTGCCGCCTTTCTTTTAGGTTTATACTTTCAATTAAAAGGCATTGAATTAGTGGCGTTGTGTATCACCATAACCTTAGTCTTTATGGCTGAGGTTTTTAATACCGCCATTGAAATGATGATGGATATGTCAACGCCCCGGCACCGGACTTTAATCAAGTTAGTTAAGGATATCTCCGCAGCAGTAGTATTGATTGCTTCTTTAAACGCTATCGCCGTAGGTTATGTCCTTTTTGTAAGGAGACTGTTGAGATGAAAAAAATTTTAATTGTAGATGATGAAGAGGAAATCAGGGACTTAATCGCAAAAAAATTGGCTCAATACGACTACCTAACATTTACCGCTGCAAGCGGGGAAGAGGCATTAGCTATCTGTAAGGCGGATCCTTCTTCTCAAACGATTTACGAAATAAATCCTGTTGACCTTGTATTGCTGGATATTGCCTTGCCGGGAATGGATGGTTATGGAATCTGTAAGAAATTAAAAGAAAGCCCGGCTACGAAGAATATCCCTGTGATTTTGCTGACCGGCAAAGACTTAGACCCCAAAGGCATTATGGAGCGCTACAAAGATACCGGCGCCTGCGGCTATATACCCAAGCCCGCAACCTTCAAGGAATTATTAGAGAAGATAAAAGAGGTTATAGGATAGATTACTAGCGCAAGGCAACTTTCTTTGGGGCCCAGGAGTTGCCTTTTTTAATTTAATAAGAGAATGGTTATAGGAAGAAGATTAACTTTTTTGTTTTTATTGTTATCTCGATCTCTTTGGCCGTATTTGCAATGGAAAGGAGGTTAAGAAAATGAGGATAGGGTTTATCAATTTAGTTTTAGGGATTTTATTATTACTGAATATAAAGGTATTTGCTCAAGATAATTATGAAGAGACCTGCTCAAAAGAATGCAGTATCTTTACTGCGTCCTGCATGCAATACGTAGAGTGTATGGTTGCCAAATCAACATGCCTGTCAAATTGTATGCAGCGTAAAGTATCAGAAAAAGTGGTGCAAGCTTTGGATAAGTTAACGACATTGTTAGAAAAACAGGCTAAGGAAAAAGAAGAAAGGGGAAAGAATACCGAACCATATTCCATTGTGCCGTTGACATCATATCAGAGTCAGAACGCTACGCAAAGCAGTTTATCTGTTTCAGATTCAACGAAATCAGATGACAAAAAAGAGAAATGAACAAAAATCCTTCGGATAAATGGTATTTAAAAACTTCTTTCCTGGTAATCGCTTTTCTTGTAGTCGGGCCGTTGGCATTGCCTTTGTTTTGGATTAATCCGCGCTTTAGTAAAAAAGGCAAGATTATTATAAGCATTATTGTGCTTATTTTGAGTTATCTCTTGTGGATTTTATTTTCCTTTTCTTTAAAATATATTTCTGCAAATTATCGGGCATAATCTTGACGCGAGCTTGCTTTTTGATAAAATAGTGATAATATATTGAAGCACTGATAGGCATAAAATGGCGGCGTAACTCAGCCTGATAGAGTAGTCGGCTCATACCCGATTTGTCGCTGGTTTAAATCCAGCCGCCGCCACCATAAAAATGTTCAAATTCTACACCCAGAAAAAAATTCAACAAAAAACCCAGCCGCTTCAAAAACAAATCGATTCCCTCAAGGACGAACTGCAGAATCTATCTCAAAAATTTAGTAAAGCAGAAATTTATTTTGTCGCTCTATATAACCTAAATCAACGTATTTTAACCGCCAGGGATTTAAAAAGCTTTCTTAAAGAATGCGCAGATTTGTTATCTACGGTTATGTCTGTAGAAAACTCCGTAATTATGCTAGCGCACGATGAGATTTTTTCGGTGGCAGAATCTAAAGGCTTAGACGCAGATTCTCTGAAGAAAATCAGGGTGAATAGTAAAAATGAGATTTTACGCTTAGCCCGTGAGGCTAAATATCCGATTACTACAGAAGAACTGAAAGAGAAGTTGGCAATCGAAAAGAGAGAAGACTTTGATAGCTTCGCTGATATTAAATCAGCGATGCTTGCGCCGCTTTTATTTAACGACCAACTTATCGGGATTATATCTCTCGGCCAAGAAAAAGCAAAAACTGAATTTAGTAAATTTTCTAAAGGCGAATTAGAGCTATTCCATACTTTAAGTAACCAAATAGCAATCGTTATATCCAATAAGCAATTGTTTACGAAATCTATAAAATTAGATAATGAATTGCGCGATAAAGTTTCTGAGTTGACCGCTCTTTTTGGAATGAGCGAAATTATCTCTTCGGGGCTTAGTATAGGAAGGCTAAAAGAGGCTATGATGGATGTATTTTTGGAGTTTACCGCATCTGAAAAAGGTGTTTTTTTTATCAGGGATGATGAAGAAGTCAAGTTGGTTCCCGAAATATTCAAAAATATAAGTAAGGAGGCGCTTAAGAACATTGAATTTGAGATAGAAAGCGACTTCGTTAAACAACTTCTTAAAAAAAGAGAACCCTCTGTTGCTGTGCCATCGCAAATCATGGAATTCTTGAACCTTTATCAATGCAATCCATTGATTTCGAAAAGACTGGCAGAATTAGGATTAGTATTGTATATCCCATTTATTGCGCAAGACAGGATTACTGCATTACTTGCGCTTGGCAAAAAAACCTCCGGGGGAGATTTTCTGCCCTACGAATTAGAGTTGTTTTATATACTTTCTTCCTATGCAGCAATTACTATCGACAATACGAAATTATTTGCAACCGCATTGCGTGATGGCCTGACTAAGGCATTCACCCACGGCTATTTTCAACAGAAATTAGATTATGAAATAAACGCCGGCCTCTCCTATAGAAATAGAAGAATCCTTTCGTTTATTATGGCGGATATCGACCATTTTAAGAAAATTAACGATACGCACGGACATCAAATCGGAGACAAGATTTTGCTGGATGTTGCCAGGATAATTATGGCGAATGTCCGCGTGATGGATACAGTGGCAAGATATGGAGGAGAAGAATTCGCCGTTATTCTTCCGGAATCTGACCTTGAGGAAGCAGCCATTGTAGCTGAAAATATAAGAAAGGCGGTCGAAACATATACCTTCCTGCCCAATGAGCTGCGTTTACGGGTAACTGTGAGTTTAGGCGTGGCCACCTATCCAAATTTCGCCAAAACAAAAGATGAGCTGATAAATATGGCAGATAAGGCATTATATATTTCGAAAGAAGGCGGCAGGAATAAGACTACCTTATGCAATGCAATCAACTAATATTTAAGGGACGTCTTTGCGCCCAATCGGAAGGGTGTCCCCAATGGGGACACCCTTAGCTTTGGCTGAAGGAACGTCCCTCTAGGTGATGGAGATTTTAAAGAAAGTAAAAAATACGATTAAAAGATACAATTTAATCGCCAAAAACGATAAGGTGCTCATCGGTGTTTCTGGCGGTCCAGATTCCGTAGCTTTGCTTTATATATTAAATAGCTTAAGCAAAGAATTAAAGATTAGTTTGTATATTGCCCATTTAGACCATATGCTAAGAATTGATTCTTATAGAGATAGAGAATTTGTGGAGGGCTTGGCTAAAAGATTAAAAATACCCATTACCTGCGGCCAGATTAATGTAAAAGAATTAGCTACCTGCCTGCCGGCAGGCAGGAAAAAAGGTTCCTTGGAAGAAATCGCCAGGAACGCGCGTTTAGGTTTTTTATTCAGAGCAGCCAAGGATATAAAGGCAAACAAAATTGCCTTAGGCCATAACCTGGATGACCAGGCTGAAACCGTATTAATGCGTATTTTAAGAGGGGCCGGTTTATATGGACTGGCTGGAATTTTGCCTAAAAGAGACATTGCCGGATTCAAAATTATCCGGCCTTTGATTGAAGTCAGGCGCCGGGAAATCGAATCTTTTTTAAAGCGTAAAAGGCTTAAACCGCGTATTGATTTGTCCAATTTAGAAGATATATATTTCAGGAATAAGATAAGAAACAAACTACTGCCTTTACTGGAAAAGGACTACAACAGAAATATCAAAAAAGTGCTGAGCAATATGGCTGAGTCGGTAGGATTTGACTATGATTATCTCTATCGGCAAGCTAATCTTAAGATGATAAACTTAAGGGAAAAGATTAAATTAAACCAATTTTTAAAGCTGCATCCTGCAATTCAAAGGCTGATATTGCGGCTTTCCATTGCCCGGGTAAAAGGAGACACGCGCAGGATTACCTTTCAGCACATTAAGGAATTAGAAGATTTGATTCTTAACCGGCCAGTTAATTCTATAGTTGACCTGCCTAAAGGCGTATCCGCGGTGAAGCGAAGAACTACCCTCGCATTCTTCCGCAAAAAACTTCAATAAATACTTGATTTTATAGGTGTTTAAATATATAATTAAAAGTCTAAAAGAAAGGACATAAGATGCCGAATCATAAAATGCGTAACTCTAAAAAATACAACCTATTGAAACGTTTTCCCTTTGGCTGGATATTTGCCCTGGTTATCTTTTACCTCCTGATTAGTTCGCTAAATTTAACTATCACGGGTATACCTGAGCAGATAAACTACAGCGCTTTTTATCGGACTGTGAAAAATGAGCCGGAAAAGATTAAATCCCTGGCTAAGGTTGAAAACGAACTGCAGGGAGAATTCACGGATAATAAAAAATTTAAAGTGAATATCCCTGATAATGACCAGAGTTTAATCGACCTTATCCGCCAAAATGTGGCAAATTTCGAGATTAAGCCGCGCACCTTTTGGCCGGCCTTAATTTTCAATTTTGGGCCGATCATACTCTTTATCGTTATCTGGTGGATGATGGCTAACCGGGGAGAGAAACTGGGTAATTCCATTTTGAGTTTTGGAAAAGTCCGTCCCAAGATACACAGCGAGCAGGGCCAAGAAAAAGTAACCTTTAACGATGTGGCCGGGGTTGATGAAGCCAAAGAAGAATTAAAAGAGGTCATTGAATTTTTAAAAGACCCCAAAAAATTCCAGAGGCTAGGCGGAAAGATTCCTAAAGGAGTTTTGTTGGTAGGGCCGCCCGGCTGCGGAAAGACGCTTATTGCCCGTGCCGTAGCCGGAGAGGCAGGCGTTCCTTTTTTTAGCATCTCGGGCTCGGATTTTGTCGAGATGTTTGTCGGCGTCGGCGCCAGCCGGGTAAGAGATTTATTTGAACAGGGCAGGCGCGCAGCTAAAGTTTCTGGTAAAGGAGCAATTATTTTTATTGATGAAATAGATGCGGTGGGAAGGCTGCGTTTTTCCGGAATCGGCGGCGGGCATGATGAGCGCGAGCAGACCTTAAATGCGCTCTTGGTAGAAATGGATGGTTTTGATACCCAGCAGGGTTTAATCCTTATTGCTGCCACCAATAGGCCTGATACCTTAGACCCCGCGATTCTACGCCCGGGTAGATTTGACCGGCATATTATCATTAACCTGTCGGATATTAAAGGCAGGGAAGAGATACTTAAGGTGCACACGCGTAAAATTAAACTCGCAGCCAATGTGAACTTAAGATCCCTTGCCAGCCAAACCCCGGGTTTTTCCGGCGCGGATTTGGCTAATCTCTGTAATGAGGCCGCGCTCATGGCAGCCAGATTCAATAAAGATGCGGTAGAGATGATTGATTTTGAAAAATCCGTAGAGCGGGTGCTTATGGGCCCGGAGAAGAAAAGCCATATTATGTCTAAGAAAGAAAAGGAAATTACCGCTTTGCATGAATCAGGCCATGCGCTTCTTTCCTTGATTTTGCCTGAGGTAAATCCCTTAAAAAAGGTTTCCATAATTCCGCGGGGATTAGCCGGCGGATATACTTTTACCCCTCCGCTTGAAGATAAACATTATTGGTTAAAAAGCGAACTCCTCGCTGAGATTATCCTGATGATGGGCGGCCGGGCATCGGAGGAAATAAATTTAAACGAAGTTACTACCGGCGCGCAGAATGATTTAGAAACTGCCACCCATATGGCGCGCAAGATGGTTATGCAGTTCGGTATGTCCGATAAATTAGGCAATATGACCCTGGGAAGAAGAGAGGGCCTGATATTCTTAGGCCGCGATATTATGGAAGAAAAGAATTACAGCGAAGAAACCGCGCGCACGATTGACGAAGAGGTTAAGGCAATAGTTGATGATTCATATGCGAAAGCCAAGGCCTTATTGCGGCAAAATTTAGACAAATTAAAAATCCTCTCCAACGCACTCTTGGAAAGAGAGGTCCTCGACGGAGAAGAAGTAAAACGGATGCTCGGCATAGAGAAAAAAGATCTCACCTAAAATGCGCGTTCTAGAAGCCTCGAATCAAAAAGATTTAAAATCAATAATGCAGGATATTAAGGTTGACCCTTGCGGGATTAAAATCATGGTCCCTAAGGGGATCACGCGTTTAGTCAGAATGGATTCTATTTCTAATATTGCCGCTAATATCCTGAAACAGGAGATGCTTTCTTTGGGCGGGGATGCAGCCATAGCCAGGGATGCCTTAACCGGAAAGACTAAAAAAACCGATTGTTTAGTGATGGGCAGCCTCGCTCAACTTATTCGCCTAAATGATAAACTAAATAGGCAGCCCTTTGGGTTAAGTAATTTGGCGAAAGATTTATCGCAGGCACTCAGTAATTATCAAAAGAATAATTTTATCCTTAATTTAGGCAAGCATAAGTTAAACTTAAGCCAGCGCACTTTGATTATGGGGATTGCGAATCTTACCCCGGATTCGTTCAGCGGAGACGGACTTTATAAGTTGCCAGCTGACAGTTGTCAGTTGTCGGCTACAGTAGATTTTGTAGAGAAAATGGCGGATGATGGAGCAGATATTATTGATATCGGAGGAGAATCCAGCCGGCCAGGAGCAAAGCTCTTATCTATAAAAGAGGAATTATCCAGGGTTATCCCCGCGATAAAAAGTCTGGCAAAAAAGATTAAAGTGCCAATTTCTATAGATACTTATAAGCCAGAGGTAGCAAGTGAGGCTTTAGATAATGGCGCGGTTATCGTCAATGATATTACCGGCTTAAGAAATCTTAAGATGGCCAAGTTAATTGCGAAATACAAGGCCGGCGTAGTTATCATGCATATGAAAGGCAATCCCCGGACCATGCAAATAAATCCCGAGTATGAATCTTTGATAGACGAGATTATTGAATTTTTAGATAAAGCCATAAATCGGGCGCAAGGCGCAGGCATAAACAGGGAAAGGATTATTATTGACCCCGGCATCGGTTTTGGCAAGACCTTAGAGCATAATTTAGAGATATTAAAGAGGCTTAGAGAATTTAAAGTTTTGGGAAAGCCGATTTTAGCCGGGCCTTCGAGAAAATCCTTTATCGGAAAAATCTTAAAAGCCCAACCCCAGGAAAGGCTGTATGGGACATTATCTGCCTGCGTATTAGCGGTAAAAAATGGGGCTAACTTAGTCAGGGTTCACGATGTGAAAGAAGTAAAGCAGGCATTAAAAGTCCTGGATACGATAGAGCATATATGAGCCCATTTAATATTTTCCTTCATTGGAAGCCGATTGTCGAGATACTTATACTTTGGTTTGTGACCTATTATATTATGCTTTTCTACGAAGGCACGCGCACAGTATATGTTTTGCGGGGAATCGTCGTTCTTTTAGCAGCATTTTTTTTGTTTCAGAAGTTTAATTTAGAAGTGCTTAATTGGCTGCTTACAAAATTATTCGCTATATCGATAATTGCTGTTTTAGTCATCTTTCATCCTGAGATAAGGCAGGGACTGGCGCGTTTAGGCCAGCGCCATTTTTTTGCCGCGCCTTTAAGAGAAGAGGAATTAGAATATATGTTAAGCCAGATAAGCCGAGCTGCTGAGCATCTATCCAAAGAGAAGATTGGGGCACTTATTGCCATAGAAAAGAACGACCCTCTTACTGCTTATATTGAAAGCGGGGTTCCTATTGATGCCCGGGTGAACAGTGATTTGATCCAGGCAATTTTTACGCCGAATAATCCGCTTCACGACGGAGGTTTAATTATTCAGCGCGGCCGGATTATTGCCGCAGGATGCTTATTTCCCCTTACCCAAAATCAGGACTTAAGCCGCATATTTGGCACCCGGCATAGAGCTGCTTTGGGTTTATGCGAAGAGACAGACGCAATCGCTATCATCGTCTCCGAAGAAAGGCAGGATATGTCCTTGGTTTATCGCAGGAAGCTATATAAAGATTTGAGCAAAGAAGAGATTATTTCCCAGATTAAAGATATTATAAAAACTAAGAAAGAGCATGCTTAAGAAGAGAGTTAATATCGGCTATCGGATAATACATTGGTTCACTTATCATCCCTGGCTTAAGCTCATCGCCCTTATATTGGCAATTGTCGCCTGGATTTATGTTAAGAGCGAGATAAAGAGGTTCAATGCCTAAATTAGGTGTAAATATAGACCATGTTGCTTCGGTAAGAGAAATCAGGAAGGCAATTGAGCCCGAACCGGTATTTGCAGCCTTAATCTGCCAATCCCAGGGCGCAGATAGCATTGTGGTGCATTTAAGAGAAGACCGCAGGCACATTAAAGATAAAGACCTCTATCTTCTCAAAAAGATTGTCAAGATAAAATTAAATTTAGAAATGTCTACTGCTTCGGATATTGTGGAGATTGCTTGTAAAGTCAAGCCTGACCAGGCAACCCTGGTGCCGGAAAAAAGGCAAGAGCTGACTACTGAGGGCGGATTGGACGTAATGGCTAACCCTAGAAAGGTAAAACAAGCCAAGGAGAAGTTAGAGAAAAAAGGGGTTGAAGTAAGTTTATTTATTGATCCGGATAAAAAACAGATTGATGCGGCAAGAAAAGTTGGCGTGGGAATGATTGAGCTGCATACCGGCCGTTATGCCGATGCAGAAAATAAGAGAGAACGGGATAAGTATTTTAAAGAGTTAGAAATTGCCGTCAAATACGCCCGGAGCAAAAATTTAATCGTTAATGCCGGGCACGGATTAAATTATTATAATGTCAGCAGGGTAGCTAAAATAAAAGGAATAGAGGAATTAAATATAGGTTACTCCATCGTCTGCCGGGCAGTATTAGTGGGCCTGGCCCGGGCAGTAAAAGAAATGAAGATGTTAAGCTATGGAAGATAAGATTATCGGCACAGGCGTAGACATAACCGAGGTAAGCAGATTGCGCAAGGCCGTTGAGACCTGGGGTGAGGCATTTTTGTACCGTGTCTTTACCAAAGAAGAACTAAAGAATGCCAAAAGCAGGGGAAGTCTGTATCAGCATTTAGCAGGCAGATTCGCGGCGAAAGAAGCAGTATTTAAGGCTTTAGGCGATAAGGGATTAACCTGGAAGGATGTGCAGATTTTAAATGACAAGGAAGGCAAGCCTTATTGCGCGATTTTAAACGGCCGCTCTAAGAAGGTAGTTGTGCATATATCTATTTCGCATGTGAAAAATTATGCGGTTGCCAACGCGATTATTACAGAGAAATCCCGATAGCCATAAAGGCGATTTTGGCCATATTTTTATTTTAGCCGGTTCAGCCAGATTTTCCGGGGCTGCGGTTTTATGTTCTTTGGCAGCCATGCGCCAAGGCGCAGGATTAGTCACCTTAGGAATTCCCAACGGCCTAAACAATGCCATAATCAGAATAAAGGCAAAAGAAGTAATGACTCTTCCATTGCCGCAAACCCGGGAAGGGACACTGAGTTTAGCCGCTTATAAAAACATAAAAGAATTCATAAAAAATATCAATGTTTTGGCAATCGGGCCGGGCCTGGGGCAAAATAAGGCCACCCAAAGTTTAGTGCGCAAAATAATATGCAATATAAAAATACCTATGGTAATCGATGCTGACGGGCTTAATGCCTTGGTCGGACATTTAGAGAGTGTCAAGGCATCAACCCCGCCCCTGCACGCAGGAGCGGGGTCAAAGTACCAAGGTGTCAAAGATATGATATTGACGCCGCATCAGGGGGAGATGGCTAGGCTTTTAGGAAAAAAAATTCCTGAGATTCAGAACAATAGAGAAGAAATCGCCAAAAGATTTGCTAAAGATTATAATATCACGGTTGTTTTAAAAGGACATAACACTATAGTTGCCGATTACAAGGGGAATCTATATATCAATAAAACCGGAAATCCCGGAATGGCTACTGCAGGAACTGGCGATGTTTTAACCGGAATGATTGCGGCTTTTTTAGGCCAGGGCTTGAATGCGTTTGAAGCTTCGAAATACGCAGTTTATCTTCACGGCTTAGCCGGTGATTTAGCAGCTAAAGAAAAAACACAGATTGGTATGATTGCTTCGGATATAATCGATAAGATTCCCGAGGCGATAAAGAAATGCGGTTAACGCCGGCGTAGCTCAGTCGGTAGAGCGTCTGTTTTGTAAACAGATGGTCGGGGGTTCGATTCCTCTCGCCGGCTCCATTTTAAAAAATACAATGAAACATTATGGGCAGGTACCCAATCCGCCTACGTCCACCAAAGAGAAATGAATATGGACTACGGCGGACCCGCCGATGCACCTACGCACATTACGCTTCGGCGCATCCGCCGAAGTGATGAAATCACGGCGGCGGAAGCGAAGCGTAGGCGGGGTGGCCAAGGAGATAATTGTTGGCTTTTGTTTATGTATTAAAAAGCTTAAAAGACAATAGATTTTATATAGGTTCAACTCGCCGAACAATTGAGAAAAGGTTATTAAGGCATAACAACGGGCAAGTCATATCTACAAAAAACAGATCTCCATTTATTCTTCTGCATAGCGAATGTTTTAGTGATTATGCCAGTGCTAGAAAAAGAGAGATATATTTAAAAACCGGTAGCGGACGAGAACATTTAAATCGAATTTTAATTAATGGGGCAGGTACCTAAGTGGCCAAAAGGGACAGACTGTAAATCTGTTGCACTAGTGCTTCGTAGGTCCGAATCCTACCCTGCCCATTAAAATTTTCCGACGCGGAGCGCCTAAAAGTAATATGCGGGAGTAGTTTCCCGCTAAACTGATAAATACGCAAGCGGGATCCCGCTTGCGGAATGAAAATTATACAGCGGGACAATGGTAGAACAATAGCCTTCTCCCTCGGCTCTAAAAGTTAAAATTGTTTTTGAGCCTCGGGACTCCGCCACTAATAAGTAAATAGATTGTGGCGTCGCAAGCTCGAGAAGGATAATTGCGGGTGTAGTTCAATGGTAGAACAATAGCCTTCTCCCTCGGCTCTAAAAGTTAAAATTGTTTTTGAGCCTCGGGACTCCGCCACTAATAAGTAAATAGATTGTGGCGTCGCAAGCTCGAGAAGGATAATTGCGGGTGT
>Ga0315283_10000038_pt1 | contig 67003 bp, 90 predicted proteins | sample YL17G09_0_MG_FD_204541 | JGI IMG/M metagenome (GOLD analysis project Ga0315283, IMG submission 204541) | Sediment microbial communities from Yellowstone Lake, YNP, Wyoming, USA - YL17G09_0 | ecosystem: Environmental > Aquatic > Freshwater > Lake > Sediment | place: USA: Wyoming | collected...
GGATACGACTCAGAAATCTCCCGAGCATCGGTAATTCCCCTTCAGTGAGGCTTTCCTGCGACGCGCTTCTTACGGAGGGCATGTACACGCTCTCATTCGCCGGGAGCATGGGTGGACGGCCCTGGCCGTTGATTACGGCAACACCCCACCTAACTCAAAGTTCTGCTACGGGTCTTGTGGCCGATACACTTACCCAGGGAGTGGAGGGCGTTCACGCCGAGATAACGGCCGCGATCACCGGGGCCTCGTCGGGGCAGGTGGACGTGCGACGGGCGGTCGGCGGTGTTCCCTACGGTGACACCTACACGATTCTGTACAACGACACCGCGGCCAATTGCCGCACGATGGTCAACGCCATTTATGATCCTATCACCTGGACCGCGGAAGGTGGGCCTCTCAATACGGCCCCGGTGGTGTTGACGGCAGATGAAGTTGGGGTCGTCCTGACGATCGAGGAGATGCTGAGTGGAGGTCTGGTATGGGTAGATGATAACATCGTTGGCGGCGATGGCTACGCTCAGACGACCGAAAACGGCACGGCGGATGTCAACGAAGTCCAGACGCTCACCTGGACGACCGCCCCGAATACGGGCAGCTTTACTCTCTGCTTCAGCCTCGGCGGCAACCAATTGACGGCCCCCCTGTACCACAACGTAAAGGCAGCGCAAATCAAAGCGGCCCTAGAGGCCCTGAGCAACATCGAAGCCGGGGACATCACGGTCACCGGCTGGAGCGGCAACTGGATCGTGACCTTCGGCGGCACGCTTGCCGCAACCCCCGTTCCCGAACTCAGCATCGGAAGCGCCACAACGCTCGCCTACACGATCAGCGCTGGAACGATCACGATCGAGGAGACTACTGAAGGCGGCGGAATTAACGAGGTGCAACTAGTCAAGTCCGCTGGCGAGCCTTATGTCGGCACGTTTTCCTTGACCTTCGGCGGCTCGACTACCAGCGACCTGGAGTGGAATTGCAACGTCGCGCAAGTGCAAACCGAATTGGACGGACTCCCGACGATTGGAACCGGAAACGCCGTGGTCTCAGGGCCTGGTACAATCTTCCACGGATTCCAGATTACATTCACGGCAAACGAAGGAAATCAGGCGCAGGCCGACCTCGTAGCGAACGCTTCCATGGCCGGCCTCTTGTCGATCGCCACAACCACGGAGGTCAGGGGAATTTCCGGTCGCAACACCAAACAGACCGTGACTCGCCCGACCGCCGCTACCGGTGGCACCTATCAGTTGGTGGTGATGGTGAATGCGGCCTTCTACACCACCGCTCCGATTGGCTGGCACGCCAGCGCTACTGAGGTGCAAGCAGCGCTCAACGCTCTTCCAGTATTTACTGCGAATGACGTGTTGGTCACGTCGCCCAACAGCCGTTCATGGGCCGTTGACTTTGGCGGTGTGCTCTCGGGGCTCAACGTCCCTGAGATGACGGCCCTTAACGGACTGACTGGCGAGGCGAACCTTTGCACTGTCGCGCAAGTTGTGTTCGGTGTTGACGGCGTAGACGAACAGCAGACGATTTGGGTACTCAACGCCACGGCCGGAAACTGGTTTCTCCGAATGGACGGCGTAGGCACACCAGGCGGAACCGATTGGAACAATAACATCCCGCTGGCTTACAATGCTTCGGCCGCAGACATTGAAGCGAGAATTGCCGCGTTTCCAATGTCCAGAACTGCCACTGTCACGAAAATTGTTTCAGGTCTCAGCACGGCGTATGTCTGTCGATTCACCGGGAAAGACGCCCGAAAGCTCCAACCTTTGCTGACAGCATGGGATTATCTTGGGCATCTCTATTACTATCCCACGGCACAGTACCCGCCGCTGAGCAACGTCGCCGGTGGTGTTGTCACTCGCATCACTCAGGGAGGTCCGGCGACAGACGATCAGCAAGTGATGATGGTCACCGCCGCCGGTGGGACCTACAGTCTTGTATTTGGTGGCGGGACCGGGAGTATTTACTACACCGCGACGAGCATCGCCTACAACGCAAATGCGGCCACTATCCGCACGGAATTGGCGGCGCTCACGAACATCGCCGGAACGGGCAACGTGCAGGTGGCTGACTACCCGACGTACATCTGGTACATCGACAACGCTCCAGGTGGAACCGGGGGCCTCATTTCCCGCCCGGGAGACAGCGGGTTTCTCATCACGTTTCAAGGCACGCTCGCCGGGATTGACCAGCCCGACTTGCAGCACATTGATACTGATCTACAGGCTCCCGTGATTGAAATTCGTCCTTCAATCACGCGCGTTGGCGTACCCGGCAGCGATACGACTCACGAAGTAAATATCGTTGAATTTCGTTACGGCAACGGTATGCTCACGTATATGCCTTATCAGGGTGACTTGGAGGGGCATCCTCCCATCGGTAATCTTGTGAACTCGCTTGCTGTTTATTTTCTGGACACCGCAGAAATACTCCAGACACGGATTAACGAAGACCCCGATGCCGTTGGTAATGTGATTATAAGCGGGGGGCCTGCTGGCGTATCTCCACTCTACTTCAGGTTTCAAAATCTATACGGTAATTGGTACTGGACCGCAGGTGTATGGGCTCCGACCTTCTATTGGCAAGGCGGATGGTATTGGTTTCCGACGCTGTGGAGCGGCGCAGGGGCGTCGTCTGTACAGGTAAGCTTAGCTCTTCGCGGCTCCGCGACGATCACTCAGCAGCAGACCCTCATCTTCTCCGAACGCCCCTCCTATACCACGCCGACGGCCGGCACGTACACATTATCGTTCAACGACCGCACCACACCGGGTCTGAATTGGAACGCCAGTTCTGGTCAGATTCAGACGATGTTAGAGCAACTCGCGTCGGTCGGCGGCGGCAACGTGACCGTGGTTGGAAACGCCGCGTATCAGGACCCCCTTGTGGAATTCAATGCAGACCACCTGGGCATTCCGATACAATCAATCCCGCTCATTCAGGCCCACAGCTATCTGCCCTCGACTACCGTGGTTCCCAGGATTACAATCGCTGAACTTGTGAAAGGAGCGGCAATACGTACTGAAGTGCAAACGCTTGCGCTGTCTTCCGGATGTAGCGGAGCGTTCAAGCTCGTGCCGGAAGGCAATATTGCCAATATGATCCCGGGCAACGCTGGAGGAATTGCGGCTCCCTATCAAGCGGGCGATATTCAGGACATACTGGAAATCTACTACACGGGTTCCAATGGAAGGGCCGACATCGCTTCAGTGACCGGCGACAACGGCGGGCCGTTCACAATCACATGGGACGCCGGGTCTGTGGTTGCGCCGTTGGGATTCAATCACTACGGTTTCTCGGCTCCCCAGCCCACGCTAAATGTAGCGCTGGACGCCAGAGGGTCCAAGGGGACAAATTCGTCTCAATCGGTGACTCTCGCCGCTGAGGCTACGGGCGGAACGTGGACGATTACGGTATTGGGGGCAACGACTTCGGGGCTTGCCTGCAATGCCTCGGCTGCGAGCGTGCAAGACGCGCTGGCCGTTCTTACGCCGGTTGGGTCCACCGGGACGCTCGTGGCGCTTTCTGGCAGAACGTACACGATCACTTTCGTGGGCATCTTGGCCTCAAGGGCACTCGCTCCAATCACCGCGAGTAGTAGAGGTCTCGTGACCGCGGCTTATGCGCCCTTGGTCGCCGTGACTCAGACGGGAATGACGGCCAACAATGAGCAGCAGTTGCTCACGCCGACCCCAAACATGACCAGCGGCACTTGGACCATCGAGTTCGACGGACAGACCACAGACACTCTTGATTTTGACGCCAGCAATGCGGAGATTCGGTCGGCCCTCGCCCTGTCCCACGGCTTCGGTAACTTTGCGGTTTCTCGCGGCCCGCTCCCCGGAAGCGCTGTTGCCCTTGAGTTCACGGGTGCCTACGCCAAGGCGAACCAGGCGGAGGTTGTGGTTGTCTCCGACGTGTTAGGCATGTTGCCGGTAACGTCGATCGCGGTCGCGCCCACTCGCCTGGGCGAGGTGGCTGGCAATGAGGTCCAGACCTTCACGGCTCCAGTGGGGATTCTCGGCGGTGCGTTTCAACTGTACTTTGCCGACACAGATTCCGTCTATCTGCCGTGGAACGCCACGGCGGCACAATTACAAGAGGCGATGGTTACGATCATCGGAACGGGGAATTTTGTGGCAGTTGGCGGGCCGCTAAATGTCGCGCCGATCACGGGCACTTTCACGGGGGCGTATGGAAATCAGGGCCAAGCCTACATTATCGCGCTTGGCGAGGTAGGGGTCCGGCAATCCACGGCGATCACCATTACGCAGACGGCGATTGGAGACGGCGGCACGACGATCGTGTTCGAGACGGCCGTTGAGAACCAGGGGCCAAACGACTGGATCGATGGTCTCAACTGGTCGCTTGGTCGCGCGCCCCAGGCCGCCGACGATCTGGAATTTTGGCAGACGACAGCACATCTCCGCTGGAACTTGCCCCAGGACAACACCCGCTTCGGCACGATCACCCAATGGAAGTCTGCCACCGGCGACATCGGGCTGCCGGATATTGACCGGACCAGGTTCGAGTCTTACGCCCAATACCGCGACACAGTATTGCGAATCTCGGCAGATGAGTGGAGATTTGGCGTCGGCGAAGGGCGGGGCTCGCAGTTCATGCGGATCGACATTGGCGATTCTCCATTGGTGGTTGTGGAAGGCACAGGCTTGCCGCAGGCAAATCTGCGAGCCCTGATGCTATCCGGCGGCGATGATACGGTGGTTCGCTTGGACGGCGGTTCGGTGGGACTCGCGATGCACTCCGAAGAGTTGATGTCGCTCGCCGCGCTCTACACGAGTGGCAACGTGAATCTCTACGTTGGCGACGGCGCGGCTCTTGGCAGCGTGGTACTCAACGGCGGCACCGCGCATTTCTATGCCGGCTACACCTCGATGATCGTCTGGTCGGGGGTGATCTATCAGTACGACGGCGCGCCCGGCGACGTGACACTGAAATCCAGGACCTATTTCTATTACCTCACCCCAGAGAACGGCGGCGACTTCGTGGTTGACCCCAAAGCAAAATTCGATTTCCGGCGCGGCACCGAGGCGGTGACGATCGACAGCCTGACAGGCGGGGGCGTCAAGATCGACCCGCTGGGGCGATGCACGGTGGGGACTTGAGGACCGGTCGGGCGCGTTTACTCCTTTAATTCTACCGTGCAACTCGGCGCGGTCCCCTTCTCCGTAGACCACTCCCGACCATCGACCCGTTTTGTCCGCGTGATAGTTATCTTGGCCCTTGCGGTCGTGTCTTGGACGTAAAGGGGCCAGCGTTGAATTAAGGTATCCCCGGGCTTGATGGTTTCCTGCGAAATACCACCGATGGTTGACCGACCGATGCCGAGGGCCCGTACCGGATCGTTAAATCGATTAAAGCATTTTGCATCGATCTGAAATGCAACGACCGGCACCGAACATCGGTTTTTGACCTCAATCACAATTTCCGGAGTCCCAATAATCCCCTTAAGAAGGCCGGCCCTCACGATTCGGAGCGGACAAGCAGCCTCGGCTTTGACCTTTACGTCGCTTCGCCTTTCTGGAACCACGTTGATGGTTTTGGTCTTCCAGACTGAGTTTCCCTTTGGACCTTCTGAGAGGCGGCGAACCCAAATCGCATAGAGTTCGCCAACCTGAAGGGAGCGGAGTACGCGGCCGAATTTGGGGCCGGTATCGATGGTGTCAGTTCCGATCCGGTAAATGATGTCTCCCAATTCGAGCCCGGCCTGTTCGGCCGGACCACCCGGCACTAGATCCACAATTACAACCCCGGTGCGTTTGGGAGGAGGGACTGAGGAAAATGCGGCAAACTTCGCAACTGTCGCCACTTCAGCCACCGTGGCACCGATCGATGGATCATCGGGGGCGTCTGACTTGGCAGGTTGCGCCAGTAAGGCCAAAAATAGCGCGAGAATTTTCATGGTCGATCCCTCCTCCACCTGCCACCCTACCCCCTGCCCCGCTCCGCCGTCAAGGGCCCGCCACGTCGCCGCTGACGGCCGTTTCGCCGGACCTCCGATCATACCACCCTGCCCGCGCCGTGCCCGCCACGGGCCTCCTGGTGCGTCGGTTTCGGGGGGAGGGCAGAAAAACCGCTTGATTCTCGCCCCGAGACAATATACTATTACTGCATGGGAAGCAAAGCCCCCCCTATTAGCGATTGGTTCACGCCGACCGAAGCGGCCGAACGGCTCGGCATTTCCCGCCCGCGGGTATGGCAGCTCATTAAGGCCGGCCGGCTCCCGTGCGCCCGGGCATGGGGGGCTGCCCTGATCCCCCGTGCCGCCATAGAGCAATTCCAGCGGCGATCTACGGGCCGCCCACGCTCCGAGTCCCCTAACGGCAGGGGGAAATCAAGTTCGCCGTAACTAACTACACCGTAAGGCTTTAGCTTACTGGACAGTTAGTATTTTCCGCCCCGGGAAAATCAGAAAGACTTAACCTCAATAGGCGCAATGACTTAGGAAATCTGCTTGCAAATGCTTACCCGAGCGGTATAATAAGGGTATGAGAGGGAAAGAAAACACCAACCCCCTACCCCAACGAGGTGAAAGATGAACGAGACGAAACAAACCGAATGCCTGTATTGTGGCGTAATGGTCCGCGCCATGAGCGAGGAAGAGCGACCGCCCGCCATCAATGACGACAGCGCGTGGGAGGCACTTGCAGCCGACCATGCCCCCGATTGCGACTGGGTTCGGACACGAGCGCACCGCATCTGACGACCCCTCCCCGCGGCCCCTGGTGTGAGCAGGGGCGCACGGGAGCGGCCGACTACCGGACGCCAAACCCCTAGCCCAATGAGGTGATGAGATGTCCGCTTTTATCGTGTCCCCCGAGACTATGCAGCGCTGTGTTTCGGCCCTGCACCACCGCCACGACCCATGCGCTCAGGCCGATCAGCTCGGCCGGGAACTGTTCAAGTTGAACGCGCAGGCCGTCGCCCACCGCTATGGCAAATGCGACGAGATTCCCGAGGAGTCGGATTGGACCTGGCGAGTGGACTGCCCATCGCTTTACTACGACTGCCCCGACGATCTGGGCATCGCGTGTGACCAACTCAAGGCCCTCCACTGCCTTCGCTACCAACTCACTGAGGGCGATGAGGTGCCAGCCACAAGTCTTTATGGCCAGATCAAGCGCCGCATCCAAGAACTTGAGGGGCACATCGTCACCCGTCTGCCCGAGTACAAGGCCGCCGCCTGGGATTCCCAGACTCCGCCGTGCGTCGAAGCCAACGCGACAAGATAGCCGGCCTAGGCTACGGGGGTAGCCGATCGGGGCGGGCGAGGCATCACCTCCTCAGCCCGCCTCTGGCCGGCCCCTGGACCAGACCACCAATTACCCGCCGCCCCAGGCGGCACAACAAGGAGAAAATCATGAGAACCGATGAATTGGCGAGTACAGCATTGATCGATGAAGCCCAGCGAAGATTGCCACCGGCAGTCGCCGCCTCGCTGTTTGGCGATGGGGCCGCCTCCACCGAAGAGGAGGCCAACGCCGAAATCAGCGAAGAATTGTGCGGCCCCGGCAAATTTGGAGTGCATCCCAAGTCAGATGCCGGCTGGGCGGTCGTCAACCTGGAGTCGGGGCGTGTCTGGGCTGAGTTTGCGGAATGCGGTGAGGCCGTGGATGCCGCGCGCAAACTGAATCAGTAGCCGCCCCCAGGCGGCATACAGGCCCGCGAGGGCCGAGGAGAAAATGAAATGTCCGCGCCAATGACGCTATCGCAAATTGCCGATAGCTACTTAACACTGATCCCAACAAATTTCGAGGCCATGCTGCGGCGGCACGAGGCCACGGACAAAAATTGCAGCCTTGTCCTCTCAGCACTGCTCGCCGGAACACTGAAGGAGGACTGGGCGCGCGATCATGCCACCCCAGAAGTGCTGACGCACTAACACCCGCCGCCCCCGGCCGGTTGCCGGCAGTGATCCGGCCCAGCGATAGGCACACCGAGCCGGGCGGCGGAGAAAAACAGGAGGCGGCCCAATGGGTATAAATCGCCAGAAGGTTTTGGAACCGAGACGGACATTGTTTTGGTGCGAACATTGCGATCGTGCTCGGGTGGCTCCCGGTGGTAGGTGCCCGGTCTGTCGCCAGCGCGCGAGTAAACGAAGACTGCGGAAATAGATAACAGGAGGCGGCTGAAGGGCCGACGTGACGATGGGATTCGAGCGAACAATCGACTTTATGCCAGCGTTCGATGGTCGGCCCGGCGGGCCACCCGAATGGCGCAGGCCAAACATGAAACCGGACGACGGCACACCACATACTGATTACGGCATTGGTGGCGTCTCGATTCGGTTTTCCCTCCGCGGACCACTGGGGGGCGTCACGTTTTCCCTCCTGACCGATTGGTATCCGCCCCACGTCCAACGCAATGGGAGCCACCATGAGGACGTGCGCCCGACAGGTGCGGGAGTAGAATACCATTCTCCAGTGCCACACTTCGAGGGACAGGAAGCGCGCCGGGGGCCCGGTAAGTGCGACATGGTTCCCGCCGGTCAATCGTGTTTTTCCGACGGATCGACGTTGCTGGCCGATGAATGGGTCACAAACATCCTGTTGCCGCGTGGGTCTGCCGGTGTTTGGGCGGAAATGGAAAAGTGGTATCACAAGCAATTTCAACCCGAGGAGGCGGCCACGGCCGCGAAGAAATGAGCCACAGGCCGACACCGTGGGAAACGGGGCACACGCATGGCGGTGCTCTCGGAATTTGGTCCGCTGGCTGCAAGGCAGACGAACCGGATATCTGTCGGATCGCATCGGTGGCGTCAGGGATCCACGAGGCGAACGCCGCTCTGATCGTCCGCGCCGTCAACTCTCACGCGCTCCTGGTCGAGGCGTGCCAGACGGTCCTTGATCTGCTCGACAACCGCGGCCCCGTGGCGGTGGTATTACTGGAGGCCCTTGGCGCGGCCGGCGAGACGAAAGGAACCTGAATATGGAACGACCCGAGAGGTGCGCTAGGTGCAAGTGGTGGGTGCGCGAATCAGATCTTGGCCTCGCTCCAGACTGGGGTGAGTGCAAGCGCCACGCCCCCGCTCCACGGATGGCGTATATTTTCCGCGATCCGGATGCTGGCGTTGATTATTCCGTCGCGTGGCCCGAATTGCATGGCACCGACTTCTGCGGCGAGTTCACACCGATGGACTCCCCCGTGCCTCTGGTTCCGCCAGGCTGCCCGCTCGGGGAACTCTTGGGCGGCCGTCCGATCGTCAGTGAGCGCGGTCCGTTTGACCTTGAGTTCCGACCCGATGGGGCGGGCGGGGCGACCACGGCCTGACGACGCCCTCCCCTCCGTGTAGTTTCGTGTACAAGGCCCGCTCCGGCGGGATTATTGACAACCGCAGTTGACAAAAATAGAATGACCTCGGCCCGCCGCCCTTGGGTGTTTCCTGTCAAGGTCCGCTCGGGGGCGCGCGGGTCTTTTTTTTCCTCCGGGAACGTGGTACAATGCCAACAGCCGGAGCGGTCGTCGCTCCGACAGACCTTGACAATGGTCGCCGGCCTCTGCCGGCAACGGGTTATGACGCGCCGACCTTTCTCCCGTGAAACGAAAAAGGCCGTAGGGCCGCGCCCTTACAAAGTCGGGCGTCGGCGAGGTCCAGCGGAAACAGTGCCGCTCTCAAGAGCGATCCGGGCAACGGCGAACTGGTTGATGTTCGATTACTCCCGACGCCCCGGTCCACACGGCAGACGAAACAGCGCTGGTATAAAGCGGACTGCCTGCCAAGCAGTCCAGGACCTCGCCCAAGGCTTGCTCGCTTCGGCGGGCTAGACCATTGCCTATCGTGCTCTCACTAGAGCAAAGGGGCCAGCAAGCCCTTATGCCAAGGGACGGGAGTTCACACTCCGCCCCGCTCTGGCGGGCCTTCTCTTTGCGCCCTCTGCGCGCCGGTATTACATCTTCCGACTTTCGTAACACTTCGGATTCCGTAAACTTTGCTGTTGACACCGGCCGGGCGGCTGGTAAATTGACGCGTGAACGTACCGAAGTGACCCCGGAATCAGCCGGGGCGGGAGCCAAGGAACGGATATGGCACCGCGAAACTCCAACGATGAAAATCCCCGCCGCGCCCGTCTCGGGCCCTCTGAGTCACTTCGGTCGCTCGGGGCGGCCGGCGGGATTTTTCTTACACTCCCCTTTCATGTACCACCCCTACGGATAATGTTTCTTATGTTCGGTCGGCGTGGGGGTTTTTGCTGGGAAAAGGCCGATTTTCGAGCGCGGCGCGCAGAAAAGGTACACGATTCGTCCCGCATCGCGCCCGCGCTTCTCCGCCGACCGGCAGCTGCGGCTGCCGATCTGACGCTCTCGCGGCACGCTCTCAACGCCCGTCGGATGGTACCACTGCGGTTTCCGCCGCAGGTCCGGCGGGCTTTTTACTTGGAGGATATGTGATGGCCGTTAATTGGGTTCCGTCCGCTGATCAGGAACGGTTTATGGAGGAGATTGGGATAACATGGGAACTTGTCGAGGCCCCGATTTCCGCGTTCGACTTAGTGTTGTCACGTCACAACAAGGCCCGTCCGGTTGAGCCGAAACTTCCCGACGTTGTTGCTGGCCTCAGGGAAGACATGGATGCTGGTTATCCCATTCCGAGAATAATTACCTATCGCTCTCCGACTGGCTACGCGATTGCCGATGGAAACCAGCGTATCTACGCATTCGAGGAGCGTATTGCCGATGGCATCGAGCAACCGAACGCAGTAATCGGCATGTACCTAATGACCGGAGAGGACCGCGTTGCACGCGACTATGCGACTCTATTTGCAAACTGCCGGCATGGCGGAAGGAATCCCACTGAGGAAAAGATTTTGCTTGCAATGCGAGCCGTTAAGGAAATGGGCGAAACGGTTAAGCGGGCTTCCCGTCTGGCCGGTATCTCGGAATCTACACTCCGGGATCGTCTTGTTGCAGAGGAGGAATATAAAAAACTCTGCCGTGCTGGCCACAAAGCGACCGCCGACGTGCTTAAGCCAGCCGTCCTGGTTCAGCTTCGCAAAGTAAACCAAAACGATCACGCACGGGAAGCTCTGGCGGGGATTGCGGCACAGCACAATCTTCCGGCGGTTGCCGTGTCGGAACTAGCCGCGAGGGTAAAAAAAGCGGGGAGCGACAGGGATCGGCTCAAGATACTAGCGGACGAGCGTGAACGATTGATCGGTATAGCGAATGGAAGGACTACCAAAACACGCACTACCAGCAAAGTGCCGACACGAGGATACCGCGATAGGATTTTGCGGCTATCCGGAGCACTCCTGCATTTTCTCAATTCCGGCCGAGGAGGCGAGGCTTTCAGGTCACTGGATGACTTTGGGGTGTCAGTATCCGACAGAAAAGCGACGGCCAACCAACTGAAGGAACTGTTGAGAATCCTTTCATGTATCACAAAAAAAGAATAGATCACGCAGCGTATGCGCCAGGATATTTTCGCCGTGGCCTATCAAGAGCACAGGTGCGTCACGAAATGCTAGACCTCAAATGGCATACGGTTCATGAGCTTGCGTGTCGCCTTGACGATGTGATTCCAGCCGAATGCAAGTTGCGGATCGAGAGTTATGATCGAAAGAGTGGCTGGTGCCGCCCATCCGACATCATGCACGTTCGATTATTTAACGGAACCTGCCGCATCATCTTGCTTCTGTTATCAGTGTTGTTTCGGGATGGGTCCGTTGAAAAGAAGGCGGCCGGTGATCTGATCGTATATCGCCTAAAAGGGCAAGGTGTTGACCGCGACGGAAACCTTGTGCGAAAGGCCAAAACGTGACTTCCTCCTTCCCCGCCACCCTTCCCGGCTTCCCGCTGTGCTGGCCTGGCGAAACAGCGACACGGAGCGGCGGCGGGCTTTTTTCTGCCCCGCCCGCACTTCTCCGCCGACCGGCAGAGGAGGCCGTCGCATGACCCCCCTGCCCTCTTCGCATCGACACGAGCGATTGAACACGGCGGCGGCGGCTCCGGTGTGGTCCAAACGATCCCACGCCGAAGGTCGCAAGACAGGCGCGTCGCCGCTGCTTCTCCAATCCGAGTCGCTCCACCGCCTTGAGCACCTCCTCGTGCCGCCGGTCTGGGTCACGGTCCGGCGGTGTCGAGCGACTCGTTACGCCCGCTCCCCGCCGAACTGGCGCGGGGCGGGCTGTGCGCATTGCTGGGGCGGCGGGGACAGCGACCCGCGGAATGCAAGGGGCGACCGAGAAACGCATTATGCAATGCAGAAGCGTACTGCTCAGGACCCGTTCGCTGGACCAATCGCCCGTGGTCCAAGTCGGTGCAATTCCGACCCCCAGCGACTTGCAGCACTTCGGCAAATGGCGGCCGTTCAGCGGTTGCAACGCCAGTGGTGCTGTTCGGACGGCTTGTGCCGTCGGGCGGCGGCGACCTGCTGGGTCCATGTTCGATGCCCGACTACGCCTGGCTCGCGCGCGCAGCGGGTCAGCTCTGTCAGAATGTCGGGGCCGCCGCTTTTTTTCACTTCACATTCAAGGAGGAAACACAATGTTGCTGCTCACCAGGATGCGAGCGGAAGGGATCACGATCGATCACCCCGCTGGACTGATCCACGTTGTCGTCGTTGAAATCCGTGGCAAGACGGTTCGACTGGGGATCACGGCGCCTCGGGAGGTTGTGGTGGACCGCGACGAGGTAGCCCAACGGAGAAAAATGAACAAGGAGAGCTGAGGAGAATAAGCCATGACCGAATCGGGCCAAGAGCAGAGCGCAAGCACCCCCGCCGACCGCGTGGGCGATGGGATCGAACGGGAAATCGACGTACAGGAACTCAATAGACTCCTAGCAAATGCGCGAATCGCACTTGACGAGAGATACAGTCAGGCCCTCCAAGCGCTTCGGGTAGTCGAACGCTACTTGCGATCATCTTACTTTATCAAGGGCGACGGCGCGCCGGAGGGGAAGCAATGAAGTGCTGCGGACAAGAGCGAACGACGCGGTTCTGCCCGGAGTGCGGAACGCGGGTACAAGAAACGCACGACCTATATGGCCTGCTTGGCTATTGTCGAGGAAAGGCAAGCGGCGCCAACAAGTCAGCAGAGACGAATCGCATGCAGGGAGGGTATGGAGCTCCAGACATCGAATACCAAGAGCGGCAAGAACGCATTGCCAAAAAGTGGACGACGTGGGCGGACGAATTGGAACGGCTGATGAATCAAGCTAAGGGCGACGGCACGCCGGACACTTGAGCACGATGCAACCGCCCGGCTGATGCAGGAGCGGAGGCCGGGCATAACACTTTGACACGAGGAGAAAACCAGTGGGCGACAAGATGCGATGGCTTTGGGGCGACACCAATCCGGTGCTTGCGGCCGTGGATAGCGAAACGGTGATCGAGATCGGCGACCTGCTATTCCAGGATACCGACGACGCGAAGCCGGCCTCGGAGGCGGCCAACCAGGAGCGGTTTGCCGACGCCTTCTTAGGCGTGGCGATGCAACGGAGCCGGGCGGGCGATACCGACCCGATCCGCGTGGCGACCACCGGCGTTTTTGAGTTCGACTGCCGGGCGGGCACGTTCGAGCTGGGCGACCTGGTGGGCGGCGACGACAACGGCGCGGGAAGCGACTTGCTGAACCAGTGGGTGGCCCAAGTCCCCCGCGCAGAGCCGCTCGCCGCCTGTGCGATCGGCCGGGTGGCCCGCCGCGAGCCGCTCGCCACTACGACCGTGCTGGTGGACATCCGCTCGCGGGTGATGACGAACGGCGTATTGTAGGCAAGGGAGGCCGGGCAATAACAATCCCTAAACGAGGAGAGTGAGAAATGGCTACTGTAACCGAAAAGCAGGTGGGTGCAAGCCCCGCCGACACGGCCGACGAGGCCGCGATTGTCCAACACATGAGAGAAAGCGGAACCTTGCCCCAGTGGGAACAGGAGGTGAACCCTCCCCCGCTCGAACCGCCCCCACGGAAAGCCCGGCTACGCCTCCCGTGCGGGGCCGTGATCTGGGCCGAGCGGAGTCCCGGGGGCTATTTCTACCACGGGGTCAACCTGCTCAAGATCGACTACCCGCGCGGCTTCGACTTCGGCGACGCGCTCCGACGCTTGCCGGCCCAGACGCTGGCCGCGCTCGAAGCGGCCGTGGCCGACCTCCGACAGATCGTGGGCATCCCCTAGACAGTCTCTCCTCCGCCGGCCCGGTGCGTGTGGGTAGCCGCCCGGGCTGGCGCGAGGGGCTGACGGAAAAAGATCATGCCACTTTGCTATCACGGCCACGGCCCCCACCACGGCGAAGAATGCCCTCGATGCCTCACCGACCTGGCTGGACAAACCGAGACGGCCCAACGGCTACGCGGTGTGGCGGGGGACGTGGAAAACGCAATCCTGGCGATCGAGGAAATGCCAATGGACGCCGGGCGACGGGCACATATTGTCGCATTACTCGCCGACAGACAGCGGAGTATTGAGCAGGCCGCCGGCTTGCTCGGAGGAATGCAGTAACCTTTTTTTCGAGGAGAGTGAACATGGACATTTTGTGCAGGAGAGGCAAGATCACAGTCAAATGGTCCCAAGGCGATCACAACGCGTTGGAGGGAATTATCTCGATCTGTCGGGACCTGGGGAAGCGGGCCGACGATGATAAGGCCGCGGCCCTGGTCGCGCCGCTGGAGGAATTGCGAGAGCGGTCCTTCCCGACCAAGTGACACACACGACGCGGCCGGCGGCGGGAGGTCCGCTGTTGGCGGTCGATAAGGAGAATTGTGATGCTGACTTTTGGCACGGGCCAAGGCTATCTCAAGGCGGGATTCCTTGGGTTCAACAAGTCCGGCAAAACGCACACGGCGATGCTGCTGGCGCTGGAGTTGCGGAAGCGCCTGTCGATCACAACACCCATCGCTATTTTCGACACGGAGGCGGGCGGCGAGGCGATCGCTTCGCGAGTGCGGAAAGAAACCGGGATGCCATTGATTGGCGAGAAGTCCCGCTCGATGGCAGACCTACTCAAACTCGCCCGCGAGTGCGAGGCGGGGGCCGCCGAGATTCTCATTGTCGATTCGATCACGCATCCCTGGCGCGAGTTGTGCCAAGCCTACCTTGCCCAAGTGAACAAGGCGCGGGAAGCGATGGGGCGCGCAAAACGTACCCGCCTGGAGTTTCAGGATTGGGCCGCGATCAAGGAACGCTGGAGCGAGTGGACCGACTTCTACCTGAACAGTAAGCTCCATATCATTATCTGCGGACGTGCCGGCTTCGAGTGGGACTTTGAGGAGACGGAAAACGCCGATGGCACGACGCGAAAAGAACTCGTCAAGACTGGCATCAAGATGAAGGTCGAAAGTGAGTTCGGTTTTGAGCCGTCGCTACTGGTCGAAATGGAACGGCTTCAAGTTCCCGACTCTTCGCAACCGACGCGGTTCCGAATCGTTCATCGGGCGACGGTGCTGGGCGACCGCTTCGACGTGATGGACGGCAAGACCATCGACAACCCGACCGGCGAATGGTTCGCCCCGCACCTGGATATGCTCACGCCCGGGGCCACCAACATCGTTGACGTGGCGGCCAAGACGGATATGCATGTTGACGAGGCCGGCGATGCCGCGTTCCAACGCGAGCGTCGGGACCGAACGAAACTTTGCGAAGAGATTCAAGGCGAGATCGTCAAGGCATATCCCGGCCAGTCCGCCGTCGAGAAGCGGGCCAAGATGGAACTGCTCGAAAAGTGCTGCGGTACGAAAAGCTGGACGGCGGTTGAAGGCTTTGGCATCGAGCGGCTGCGCGCTGCCCTTGCCGATGTTCGGGCGTATCTCAAGACGGCTACCGTTGCGGCTGGCAAGGAGGAGTAGCCCATGCTCACCGCCGGAAAATTCAAGGGCCGAGTCGTCTGGCATGGCTGGGTAACGTCTCAGGCCGGAACACCGGGCCTCGCTGTTCGCGTCGGCATCATGGACGACTTCGCCGGCGCGGAAGAGGAAATCACCGGCACGATCTGGCTCTCACTCAAGGCGATGGGCATGGCCCGGGGACAACTCAAGGCACTTGGCTTCGATTGCGACACGCAAGAGCTTTCCGAGATTGGGGTCTCGGTTTCCTTCATCGACCGCGAGTGCGACGTGACGCTGAAGGAGGAGGAATACAAAGGCAAGGTCAGCATCAAGGTGGATCGGTTCGGGGCCGGGGCACCGCCGCCGACAAAGGACGCCCTGGTGAAGGCCCAGGCTGGGCTTCGCGGCGCGAAGAAAGCCAGGCCCCCCTACCCCGACCCGAACGCGATGCCGCCGGATGCTGGAGCCGACCTGCCGTTGGAACCGCCAAAGCGACCGCTGCGCGAGGAAGTGACCCCGCCAGCGGAAGGGGATATTCCGTTCTGAGGAAGAGCCGCAATGGCCAGGCCAGGGCTTAGAAATCACCCTAAATTTTTGCGGCTGGTACACATGCTGCCAACCGAGGTGGCTCCCCACGTTTATGGGCATCTCGAATACCTCTGGAGCACGGCATACGAAACGGGAAATCCAGTGATCGGCGATGCGACAAATGTAGAGCTGGCGGCGCACTGGGAAGGTGAAGCAAACGCATTTTGCTTCGCTTTGCTTCACTGCGGAGGCGATGACAAACCGGGATTTATTGAAGCAAAACCAGATGAGCCTAACATTTTCATGGTACACGACCTCTACGATCATGCCCCCGAATATGTCCGGCGTCGGATGGAGCGTGAGGATGCCAGAAGTGCAAGCGGCAAAACACTTTCCGAATTGAGAGCAGAGGCTGGTCGGGTGGGCGGTAAAGCAAATAAAAGCAAACGAAAGTCACTTGCTTTAAGCAAACGGAAGCAACTGACTAGCAAACGGAAGCAAACGGCGGCGCGCGAGGTAGCAAACGGCGCAACTCCCGCACCCGCACCCGCACCCGCACCCGCACCCGCACCCGCACCCGCACCCGCACCCAAAGAAAGAGCGCCGGCTATCGCCGTCACGATTCCCCCGGGGATCGACACGGAACTTTTTCGAGCCACCTGGCAGGAATGGCTCGCCTACCGACGCGAGCGGAATTTACCAATGACGCCGAGATCCCTCAATGCCCAACTCACGGACTGCCTTGAATGGGGGGAACAAAAGGCAATCGAGGCGATCAAGACGGCGATCAAGTCAACCTGGAAAGGACTCTTTGAGCCAAAGGAACGTGAACATGGACGAACCACAAAGCCTTGCGGGCCCGGTCAGCGACATCCTGCGGACGCTCAGCGAACCGCCTTCTGACGAGCCGTCTCTGGAACAAGACCAGCGGGACTGGGAACTCCGGCATGGTTGGCGATACCAGCATCCATGCGAGGGCCGTGACCCGACCGCCGAAGAGTTGGAGAGTTATCGGCAAGACGTAGCCGAGCAAGCCCGCCAGCATCGACAGCGGCAATGCGCCGCCAAACTGGAACGATTCATTGCCAGCGTGGGCGAGCGATACGATGGCGTGAGTCTAGCAAGCTTTCAGATCGAGCACCCAGGCCAGCAAGCCGTTGTCGATGCCGTCAACGACTACCGCAAAAACGGTCGGGAGAACATCCAAGCCGGGCGCGGGATCGTCCTTTACGGGCCGAGCGGGACCGGCAAGGATCACCTATTGATCGCTCTTGGAATTGGGGCCATCAACGCCGGGTTCGACGTGGTGGCCACGTCAGGGCCGAAACTCGCGTCGGAACTGCGGGACCTAATCGACACGCGGGAGCCCGAAGAGGATTTTTTTCGCCGGTACACCAAGCCGAGCATTTTGCTTTTGTCGGACCCTCTCCCGCCGGGCGGCATGTTGACCAATTTTCAGGCAGAGGGCCTCTACCAAATCGTCGATGAGCGCTACCGCCGACGCAAGACCACTTGGGTGAGCCTGAACGTCGCCAGCGGCTCGGAGGCAGACCAACGGCTCGGCTCGCCCATCGTCGATCGACTGCGAGACGGGGCGCTCTGTCTCAAGTGCGAGTGGCCGAGTTTTCGGAAGGCATGGGACCCAGAGGCGAAGTAACGCACGCCCCGCGCACAACGCCCGGGGGTGAATTTTGACGGAGGTACGAGCGATGGGAAAGGACAGACAAATGGAACTGCTGACTGAGGCCGACGAGCTGCTGACCAAGATCGAAGAGGTCGAGCAGCGATGCCAATCGTCCGCGGCTGATGTTCAGCTTCGCCAAGAGGAGCTGAAAACGGCCAGGGAGGTTTACGCCGGAGCGGTGGCGGAACTGCGGGCGTTGGCTCGGGTGCGAAAAGAGGAGCACCCGCTGTTCGATGCGGTGGCCGCTGCGGCATCGCAGGTCCCCGCACGAGGCACGGTAGAACGCCCTGATTTTGAAACCGAGCAAGAGCCCTCAGCCGACGGCGAGGCCCTGACCAAGAAGATTCGCAAGATGAAGCGCGATGAGCCGAAATGGACCCAGGAGGCCCTTGCGGCGACACTGGGAATTTCCCGACGGCAAGTGCGGAAGGCGCTTGAGGCGGAGTGACTCCGAGAAAACGATGCCGACCCAAGCCGCAAAGCGCGAAGCCCTGAAGATCGCCCGCGAGGAATGCGCCCGATGCCATGGCCGCGAGTGCGGGGATTGCTCGGACGAGTGCGGCTACTTTCGACGCACTGCGAGCAAGGCAGAGATTGAAGAGGCGGCGCGAATCGACGCGGACTGCACGAGAAGGGCTGGCGACTATAAACGCCGGCTGCCGAGGAACCACCACGACGACTTCGACACTGGAGAGGACGCCGCATGAAGCGCACTAGACTCCGCCACCAATCCGCCAAGCACCGGCAGCGAGCCGACGAGTGCCGAGACATACGGGCCATCTTGATTGCGAAACACGGCAAGTGCATGATCTGCGGGCACGATCCGTTTCACCCGCGACTCGACATTCCAGTTATCTGCTGGAAACTCGATGCGCACGAAATCGCCCGGGGAAAGAACAGATCAAAGGCACTCGGCAAGCCGTTTGCCACACTGATCGTCTGCCGGCTGTGCCATGAGGAGGAGTTATCGTCGGCCGCCAAATGGCCGGAGGCAAGACAACTCGCGCTCCTGAAGCTGCAGGCGCCGGAAGATTACGACCTGGCAGCCTACAACGCCTTAGTGAACCCGAAGGCACTAAACCGAATCACTGAAGCCGAAGTTGACGCTGAACTGGAGGGACTGAAATGAGCGACGACAGGTGCCCAAAGTGCGGAGCGTCGGCATGGAAAATCGTCGAACTGCGCAATCCGCCCTATCATTATTTCAACTGCGGATCGAGAGGAGACGCGACGACATTTGGCCAGTCGGCGGTATGTCGTGCCGTCGAACTGGAGCAGGAACTTGCCCGCCGCCGCACCAACACCCTCCTCGGCCTTCGCGGCATCGAGGCACTGGAAGATGACCCCGATCCGGAGTTTCGCCTTGCCCTGCTGGCCGGCGGGTTGAAGGTGGAGGTCGAGCGGCTGCGGGCACTGCTCCATGAAGCGTGGGTGGCCGCCGACAAGGGCGAGATCGACGGCGTTGACCTGGGGTGGATGGCCAAGTGCGACAAACTTTTTACGAGTGCGGCGAGCGAACCGAAGGAGCCGACGCCATGAAAAACCGAATAGCCGACCGTTGGCCCCGCGACCCGCTGAAGCGATGGAAGCGGGCAAACACCGACAAGGATTTTGTGGCCGTGGTGGTGGAAATCATGGGTGCGGACCTGCCGCTTGAGGAGGCGATCATTTTGGATTCGATCTACGGCCGTGCGGTGGCGAAGGGAACCGAGGCAAGGAACGAAATGAGGAATTGAGCGATGGCTGAGACAAAAATCGAATGGACGGACTTTTCCTGGAACCCAGTCACGGGATGCGAGCCGGTATCGGCCGGCTGCCAGCACTGCTACGCCGCGCGCATGGCGAAGCGATTAGCAGGCCGCAATGGCTATCCGGCCGACGATCCGTTTCGAGTGATCGTCCATGCGGACAGGTTGAACGAACCGTGCCACTGGAAGAAGCCGCGGCGGATATTCGTTTGCTCGATGGGCGATCTGTTTCACGAGGATGTCACCGCGCAGGTGCTTGAGCGAGTATTTGCGACGATGGCCTTTTGCCTCCAGCACACATTTATAGTGCTGACGAAGCGGCCGGAGCGGCTGGCGAAGGCACTACAAATGGTCGACGCGGTTGGTCACCGACGCGACCACGTCTGGCTGGGCGTGTCGGTTGAGAACCAAGTCACGGCCGACGAGCGGATTCCGTGGCTTCTGAAGTGCCCGGCGGCGGTGCGTTTCCTCAGCCTGGAGCCGCTGCTGGGGCCGGTGGATCTGAGCGTGTGCCCCAACTGCAAAGGAATGAAAACGGTGAACGAGTCCGGGAAGCCGGACGGATCACTGGAAAAAATTTGCGGTATGTGTCTCGGCCGTGGCCGGTGGGAATTCGCCCGCGGAATTCACTGGGTCATCGTGGGCGGCGAGAGCGGCCCGGGTGCGCGGCCGATGCACCCGGATTGGGTTCGCACGATTCGTGACCAGTGCCAGCAGGCGGGCGTGCCCTGGTTTTTCAAGCAGTGGGGAGACGCCAAGCCGGACGTGATGGAGGTGAGGGCATGGGAGCGGGCAGGCTGCGACTTCAGGGAGAAGAAGGGCGGCCGCCTGCTCGACGGCCGGGAGTGGAACGAGTTTCCGGAGGTGAAGTGATGGGTCTACCCCCGAACCTGCGATTGATAACCAACGTCGGCCCTCCCGGCTCGCTGCAAAAGTTCCCGCCGCTCTCGCACGGCAAGAAAGGCGTGCTACGAATCATACTGCCGCTGCCGCCGACGATGAACAACTACCGGGCGTGCGTGCTGCTCGGTGGAAAGCCGCGCCTGATTACAAGCAAAGCCGGCCGTGACTATCACCAAGCCGTCAAGAGCGCCGTCTATGACCAACTTCCAACACAGGCTCCACTGAGCGGGCGCCTGTGCGTGTGGATTCTGTGCTCGATGGCTCGGAACGGAAAGAGCGACCTCGACAACCGCGTCAAGCCGGCGCTCGATGCGCTGACCGCGGCTGGTGTGTGGCGCGACGATTCGCAGATAGATATTTTGCATGTAATGCGGGGCCCAGTCGAGGCACCTGGACGCTTGGACGTGAGAATCGAGGAAACCTAACCGGCCCACGGGCCGGAGGATGAAGCGATGGTAGACCTGAACGTATTCTGCGATCCGATGACTGACAGACCGGAAAGCCGGTATGACTTATCGACCCCATGGGTGTACGACGGCTGGCGGTACGCAACCGACGGCAGGATCTGCGTGAGGGAATTGGCGCCGGGCGAGCCCTCGTCGCCAGACGTGAGGGCCGTTGGCAAAGGCAAGCGCCCGCGAGCGCATGATTACTTCGCGGCATTCCCCAAGAACGGGTTCACTGGGGACTGGCCGGCAGCGGAATATGGCGAGGAGCCGTGTACGGCCTGCGGCGGCGAGGATAAATGCGAATGCTCGGGCTGCGGCGCATTGCACGAATGCGAAAAGTGCCACGGCCGGAAGCGCGAGTACAAGGCGTCAATGATCGCCGGCCGGCAAATCGCAGGAAGGCTCGTGGCCCGAATCGGGCTACTGAATGGCGTGAAGTTCCGGGCTGCCGGGGATGCGGAGGACGCGATTTGCTTTATCGACGCCCACGGGCGCCAGGGGAAAGTCATGCCGATGGTTCCCATTGACAAGTAGAGAGGAGAAAAAAAATGACTCAACTTCCGTTGACTCCAGAACTCTCCGCCAAAGTCCGGCCGGAAGCGCCCCCCTGCCCTCCTCTGTTTTTTGTCCAGGCATATTCGCGCGCGTGCATGTGCTGGAAACTGATACCATCGACCGGACTTGGTTTTTTAAGCCAGAGAATGGCGGAGAATAAACAACTGCGACTCGGAACAAATTGGCTCGGTGCCCGCGTGGTGCGGATACCCGGGGACGCGGCGACGGCCGCAGAAAAAAAGGTGTGACGTGACCCATTACGACGGAATGCGAGAGGCCCACGCGAACGCCAACGCTGAAAGGCACAAGGCCGAAAATCGAATCGTGACGGCTCCATGCGGCTGTAGTTGGACTTTACCTATGGGGCAAGTTCAATCGCGATGTGCGGAGCATCAAAAACCGTCGCAGCCGTCGCAGCCCGCGTTCGACGCAGAAGCGGCTCGTGGACGATTCGTCGGACTGATGCAGTGCCTGGCAACCGGCGGAATCCTGCCTTACACGATAGACACACTTTTGGCGCTGTATGACGCTGCCCTTGATCATATCGCCACTCAGGCCGCCCTGATCGAACGGCTCGAAGAGCGCACATGGACACGCCCGAACGTGGAATTGGAGGCCGCTATAGTTATTCAACAAGCCGCCGAAATCGAGCGGCTGACTGACGAAAACAAACTGCTACGCTCAGCGCCGGAACAAGCAACCTGGATCGGGGCGGCTGGGGCGGAACTGAAACGGCAATTGACGAATCCGGGAAACTGTCGGTGACCACATGATTGAGGGTCGGAAGAACCGGCGAGGATCGAGGCGACCTATCCAGGCGAGGCTACTCGCGTTTTTCTTTCGCCCCTGGGTTCAGAGCGCTTGGGGCCGGAGGGAAAAGAGCACGAGCCGACACCGTCGGGGGCTGCGGCCCATGCACTCGCCGGACCTGTCGGGCTGGAGGATACGCAGATGAGACCATTCGACCGCGAACATAACCAGCGAGCCCGCCAATCGCTTGCCGAACACGGCATTGAGATGACCCCCGACCAATTGATCGCGGAGCGAAAGGCCGCGTATGCGGCGATCCGGCATGGATTGCAGGCCAAAGGGTTCCGGGTTCCGGACAGCGACGAGGAATTATTTCTCTTGATCCAAAAGGTCCTAAAAGAGCGGGGAGAAAAGCGATGATGCCTGACGCCCTCGCCAGCCCTCGTCACCCGCAACTGCAAGCCTACGCCGAGGCCCACGCCCGCTGGATGGCCGAACACGAGCGCCAATCGCATGACGAGGGGCAGCGGAGAAGGTGGGGTACGCGATTCCAGGAGATCATGAAAACCACGGGCTTCATGCCCCGCGAGATACTGGCCGAGTCCTGGGAGTGGCAGCGGGATTACTCCGAGGCTGAGTTGTGGGCGGAGGCGATGAAGTGCTGGGAGCAGAGCAAGGGTCACTGGGCTATCGCGTCGGTCGCACACCGCTGGGCTGGGGCGGCGCTGGCGAAGAGTGAGCGGGGGATCTGGTACTTTGCGGTGATCGTGGCGGATTGAAAGGGAGAAGTGAAGTGGGGAAGTCCGACGACTTGCCGTTGAAGCCGTGGCGCTTCCTCTGCAACCGCTGCAATGCAGAGTACCACCAAGACGTTATCCCGCCGCGCTGTGCCCGTTGCGGCCACCCGGAATTTCGGATCGAACACGCCGAGAGGAAGCAAGGATGAATATGGAAGCGAAGTTGCCGCCCTGCTACCGCTGCGGCAAACAGCCGTGCGCGTGCCGAGATGCGATGAGCCTTTACTGCGGCAAGTGCGAACTGATTCTGCCTTCTCTTGACGCCGACAGCATCGACGCCGTGGTGACGGACCCACCGGCTGGGATCGGCTTCATGGGCAAACACTGGGACAGCAACAAGGGCGGGCGAGATGCTTGGATTGACTGGATGGCCGGGATAGCCGCCGAGTGTCTGCGGGTCTGCAAACCGGGGGCGCATGCGCTGGTGTGGTCGCTTCCGCGCACGAGCCACTGGACCGCTACGGCGTGGGAGAACGCGGGCTGGCAACCGAGGGATCGGATCGTGCATTGCTTTGGGTCGGGTTTCCCGAAGTCGCTGGACGTATCGAAGGCCATCGACAAGGCGGCGGGGGCGGAGAGGGAAGTGGTGGGTGCGATGGAATACAGCGCACCGGACATTCGCGGAAACGCTTCAAATGGTCGCGGTATTTCCAGCCAAGCAAGCAAGCAAGCAGACCGCCTTAACGTCGCCATTACCGCCCCTGCGACCGACGCCGCGAAGAAATGGGACGGCTGGGGCAGTGCGCTGAAGCCGGCCGTAGAACAGTGGACTAAATTTCAGAAACCATTGACAGCCGTACCCCTTTCTGCTACGGTAGAAGAGTCAACCATTTTTTTGGAGGCTCTTTTATGGTTACTGTCACCTGCGAAGTTTGCGGAAAGTGTTTTTCAGTCAAGCCAAAACGGCTCCGTCGGGGCGTGCGGTTCTGTTCGGTGGATTGCCGCCGTGTGGTGTATTCCAAAGTGCGGAGATCAATTCGGGCTGATGGATACGTTCAATTCACCGGAGGAGGCAAGAACGTTTTGGAGCATCGCGTCGTTATGGAAAGGCATTTGGGACGCCGTTTGCGACGGAGCGAGCACGTACACCACCGAAACGGCGACAAGGCTGATAACCGCATTGAGAATCTTGAACTCATTTCTATCGGCAGCCATACCAGAATCCATCATCCTGGTCGCGTTCCGTCAAAATGGGTTACGGTTCAGTGCGATGCCTGCGGAAAACAATTCCCCAAGCGACGGCTTGCCGCCGAACAACACCCACACCATTTCTGCTCTACGGTCTGTTACGCTCGCCGTGCTCAGTACACTTGTGAGCGCTGCGGAAAGCGTTTCACTTTCTACCGTTCTAAGCCACGGCGTTATTGTTCCCGCCGATGCTATAACGGTGCCGCAGATTGAGGATTGGTGGCTGTTGCGCAAGCCGCTCTGCGGAACGGTTGCCGAGAACGTCCAGCGGTACGGGACCGGGGCCTTGAACATCGAGGGGTGCAGGGTCGAACACATTACAGTGAAGGGCGGAAATCTCGCCGACAATTCGCATCTCCGGTCGTCAATCAAAGGACAGATGGGCGTTTTTAAACGTGATGGAACCGAACGCTTTGGGGCAATGAGTCCTTCCGGCCGCTGGCCCGCGAACCTGATCCTTTCATATCCAGAGGACGAATACGAATTGCGCGACGACGTGACGCCGGAGCAACTACGGCAACTTGCGGAGTGGATGGATGCGAACGCAAGAGTCTAGACAAAAAACGTCAGCGGCACTGAGGGCATGGTGCCTTGCCAACCCCGACAAGGTGCGGGCGCGTGGCGCAAAGAACAGCGGTCCGAACAATTACCGCTGGAAGGGAGGATCGTCGCGACTGAATTTCGCTGTGCGGAGATTGACGGAACATCGTAAGTGGATGGACGCTGTTGTTCGGCGGGACGGGACCTGTGTTCGCTGTGGAGCAACAACAGACCTAGAGGCACACCACAAGACGCCGTTGGCAAAGTTGATTGCGTTGCACGGAATAACGACCCGCGAGCAAGCCCGAAATTGTGCTCCGCTCTGGGACTTGAACAACGGGGAAACCCTTTGCGAGCGGTGCCACTGTGAGCATCACGGCAGGAAGTATACGCCAACCGGGAAAGGGCGGCGCAAAAAGCCTTGCAAGGTTCGCAGGTCAATGGCTGGGTCGGCAAACCCAAAGTGGAAAGGAGGTCTTGTCGAGATGCGTTGCCCGGTATGCGACGGGGCGTTTTACGTCAAGCCGGTGGAAGTTACCAAGAAAAAGTGCTGTAGCAGGAGGTGCCTCGGTGAGAGTCAGCGAAAGCGTGTTTAAGAAAATGCCCGCCGGGTTGCAGGCCATGTTTTGCAAGCTACCGAATCCCGGCAGCGAGGAAGTGCTGGGGATGTTCCCGGAGACAGAGACGAACCCGGGACAATATCGGAATGACGGGACTGCCGGCTGTTTTGGCTCCACACGCACGGCGGGAACTCGCGTAAGTGACGGCGACACCGGCTCGGCCGCGCGCTTTTTCTACTGCGCCAAGGCCGGCCGGGCCGAGCGCGGCGAGGGCAACCATCATCCTACGGTCAAACCGCTGGCCTTGATGGAGTACCTTTGCCGCCTACTCTCTCAGCCGGGACACAAGGGCGTATTGCTGGACCCGTTCGCCGGCAGTGGGAGCACCCTGCTCTGCGCGTCCAAGTGGTTTGAGCGGGCCATCGGAATCGAACAAGACGAGGCGTCGTGCGTCATCGCCGCTTCCCGCCTGCGCCAGGAGGTGCTGCCGATATGACCCTTCGCAACAACGAGCCGATCAAGGACCACGCCGCATCCCTGCCCACCTGCCACCGCTGCGGCAAGCAGCCGTGCGAGTGCCGAGACCACGGCATCGAGGAGGACTGATGGCAGCCACACGCGAGCGACCAATTCTTTTCAGCGGACCAATGGTCCGCGCGATCCTCGACAACCGCAAGACGCAGACGAGGCGGGTGGTGAAGCCGCCAAAGGACCATTGCGACGATGGCCGACCCATGCTTTACGATCTGAGCCGAGCTTTTGCAGACAACGGCTATCTCCACGTCCCGTTTGCTCACCCCGGCGACGGATGGCAGAAGCAACCGATAGACGACACGCGGATTCGGCACTACGCGCCGTGGGACGAAGGTGATTTGCTCTGGGTGCGAGAGACGTGGGCCACCAGCGAAGACATCGACGGCCGCCCCGTGATGGTTTACAGAGCCGGTGGGACGCGGCTCATAGGCCCAGACGGAGAATCGGTGCATCACGGCGAGCACCGTTGCACGGCCCTGGTTACGACGTGGCGGCCCTCGATCTACATGCCGCGTTGGGCCTCGCGTCTGACGTTGGAGATCACCGCCGTGCGCGTCGAGCGGCTAAAAGAGATCAGCGAAGCGGACGCGATCGCAGAAGGAATCGTGGTCTCGGACAAATACGCATACTCACCGTCGGGCGTTGCGCGTTTCCGCGACTACGACGGCGCTCGCGTATCCTTCGCCGAATTGTGGAACGCCATCTATGCAAAGGCTGACCGGGGCTGGGACGCGAATCCATGGGTCTGGGTCTTGGCGTTTCGGAGAATCAAGCCATGACCCTCCGCAACAACGAGCCGACCTGCTACCGTTGCGGCAAGCAGCCGTGCGAGTGCCGCGATGGTATCTGCTTGATTCACGCCGACTGCCGTTCAATCCTCCCGCTGCTGGAGCCGGGGAGCGTCGATTGCGTGGTGACGGACCCGCCGTATGGGATCTCGTATGAGAGCGGAATGACCGGGCACCATGGCGGGACCGCATTGCCGGGCATCGTTGGGGATGACGACACCACGCTACGAGATTTCGTTTTAGCGTGGTGCCGCTCGCTCCCTGCAATAGTGTTTGGGACGTGGCGGGTAGCGCGCCCCGCTGGCTGCAAGGTTCTCTTGACGTGGGAAAAGGGCGACCATGTAGGCATGGGTGATCTTGCTATGCCGTGGAAGCCGAACACCGAAGAGATTTACGTTATCGGTTCTGGATTCGCTGGCCATCGAGGAAGTTCCGTACTGCGCATAAATGCGCCGGTGACGTGGAACTCCACTGGGTTTGGCAGAAAGCACCCCCATGAAAAGCCTGTCGAATTGATGGCGGACTTGATCGCCAAGTGCCCTCCGGGAACCATCCTCGACCCCTTCGCGGGATCGGGCACGACGCTCCGCGCCGCGAAGGACTTGGGACGCCGCGCCATCGGGATCGAGATCGAAGAGCGTTACTGTGCCATTGCCGCTCGTCGCCTGGAGCAAGAATGCCTACCGTTCGGCCCACCGGACGCACCGACCGAGACGCAGAGGACGATGCTATGACCCTCCGCAACAACGAGCCGACCTGCTACCGTTGCGGCAAGCAGCCCTGCGTGTGCCGAGACCGCGGCACGCTCTACCACGGCGATGCGCTCCAAGTGCTGCGAGGGCTGCCGGCGGGGATTATCCAGTGCTGCGTTACGTCACCGCCCTACTTCGCGCTACGCTCTTACCTGGCCAAAGACGATCCCCTGAAGCCGCTTGAGATCGGGTCGGAGCCGACGGTCGAGGCGTTTATTCAGGTGATGGTGGAGGTGTTTCGAGAAGTCAAGCGGGTGCTACGCGATGATGGGACCTTGTTCTTGAATCTCGGCGACAGTTACGATGCGGGAACATCGAGTAAACGGAAGCCGGGGTACGGCAAGCACGGCTACTGGAACAATGAGAACATCGACCAGCGCGTCACCGCCGGCCTTCCCCCCGGCAACCTCTTGAACATCCCCCACCGCGTCGCCGAGGCCCTCCGCGCCGACGGCTGGGTCTGGCGGCAGACGATAATTTTCGCCAAGAAATCACCGATGCCAGAAAGCGTGAGCGGGTGGAGGTGGGTGCGGTGTAGGGTGAAGGTGAATAATGGCGGTGGGGATTTGACTCCAAAGGAAACCGAATTACAGGCTATTGGACTGCATGGAATTGGGAGTGGGCTACATCAACCCGGCTGGCGAGAGGGCGCATCGTCGAAAAGTGTATTTATCCCCTGCCCCGGCTGCCCGAAGTGCGAGCCCTACAGTGGCTACGTGCTGAGGCGGGGCGCGGGGCGATGCACGACGGCGCATGAATATGTCTTCGTGTTCGCCAAGTCGGGGAAATATTTTTGGGATGGGGAGGCCAGTAAGGAGAAGGCGCGGTACGGTCGCATGGAGTGGAAAGGCAATAAATACCAGTGTGTGCGGGAGGCTGATCCGAGGGATAAACGCGGCATTGTAGGTCAGCGTAGCACTGGGACAAAGCACGACCCATCTGCCGGTCGCAACCCTCGCAATTTTTGGCTTTTGAGTAGCGAGCCAACTTCCGTCCGCCATTTCGCAACCTTCCCGTCCGAGTTGGTCCGTCGCTGTCTCGTTGCCGGCTGCTCTGCGAGCGGCTGCTGCCCGACGTGCAGGGCGCCGTGGGCCCCGGTGGTGGAGAGCGTCGATACGGGATTGACGCAAAAGATGGCCGACGGCTGGGATACCGGCGACGGTGGCCATGGGACCATCCATCGCGCTGGCCGAGAGAAAGGCAAGGCTGGCCTGCCTATCATGGCCACCAAGACGCTCGGCTACCGCCCGACCTGCTGCTGCTACACTTGGCATGATGGCACGATCCTCGATCCGAAGACGCTCCAGCCGGCGGGCACCCAGCCGGTGCTGGTCCGCGGCGAATACGGCGAGCCGGCCCAGCAACTCGTCCTTGACCCCTTCTGCGGCATCGGTACCACCGGCCAGACGGCCCTTCATCTGGGACACGCCTTCATCGGGATTGATCTGAACAGCCGCTACCTGGACGTGGCAGCTACGCGCATCGCCGAGACGCCACGCTGGCGACTGCGGCAACTGATACGCGAAGGAAAAAAGGCGAGTGCGATTCCCGCCGCGAACCGCCTGCGCCAGGGGGTGCTGCCGATATGACCGTCACAGGCAACGCCCCGCCCCCGTACCATTTGCAAGGCTTGCGCCACTGCTTGGAGCGCATCCGCGCGGCGGCCGATGCGGGAAGGGTGATCTGCTGGGAGCGCGGCTGGCGTTGGACGGGCCTCGTTTTGGCGGTGATCGGGTGGGCGGCGGAAAGGTGCGAGAGACAATGGAAACTTTCAGAACCAATCGAACACGAGGAGGAAGATCATGGGCATGAAGATTCCGAAACAACAGCGTGAGACGCGGCAAGTGGAAATGGTCGAGACCTACAACCTGGCACGTAGCCTGAGTCGGGTTGGTGGAGGGTGGGGCGAGCGGCCTCGGATGAAACGCGCATTATACCACGCACTCGCGATGACCGGGGCGCTCACTGAAACCGAACTTAAGGGCGTGCGCGAAGTAATGGGGCTGGCGTGACCGGTGCCCTCGTCCTAGCGGTGATCGGGTGGGCGGCGAGAACAGCCGCCAATAACGACGGCAAGGAGTGAACCGATGGGCAGGCCGGCGCTAAGCGCTGAAGAGCAGAAGATCATCAGGGCGTTCCTCGCACAGGGAATCTCGATCGACGAAATCTGCGATGAGCGATACCACCTCTGGTCTACGGTGTCGGATGTGAAGGAGGGGCGGTGCCCCATAGCAGCCCAGCCGGTCGAATGGCAGCCTCCCAGCCGCCAGCCCGACCCCGCCGGGCCTGAAATCACGGTGGAGCAGCAGGTAGCCGTTGACCAGGCGGCCCGGGAGATTCGCCCCGCTCCCGGCCGCCGGACCGGCTGCTTCAACCGACTCCGGCAAATCGCAGACCTGGCCAAGACAGACCTCGCGACCGTCTGCCGGCTGCTCGGCCACCATTTGCCCGGCCCGATTCCCATCATCGGCAAGGACGGCGACCGGCACTTGTTCTATGCCGACGGGGCGACAATATGACCTCTGCATCCCTACCGAACTGCTTTCGTTGCGGCAAGCAGCCGTGCGAGTGCCGACAACAAATACTCCCCGGCGTTGACCTTTCGCTCGATGCCTACGTAGCCGACGCGGTGAAGCTGTTGCGGCAGATGCAGCCGATCGACCAGCCTTACTACGGCTGTTTCAGCGGCGGGAAGGATTCGTGCGTCATCAAGGAGTTGGGCCGGCTGGCCGAAGTCAACGTGACCTGGCATTACAACGTGACGACCATCGACCCGCCGGAGTTGGTGCGGTTCATACGGAAGGAACATGCAGACGTAGTTTGGCACCGCCCCGAATGCAACTTCTTTACCTATGCGATCCGGTACAAAAAAGGATTCCCTACACGCAGAATGCGGTGGTGTTGTGAAAAGTTTAAGGAACAACGGTCGCCAAAAGGGTCGCGACTAATTCTCGGCGTTCGTGCTGAAGAGTCGCCGAGACGCGCGGCCAACTGGAGGGAAGTGACGTGGCACCACCAGACTGGCGAGTACGCGGTGTGCCCCATCGTCAAATGGACCAAAGAGCACGTCTGGGCCTTTATTGGCGGAGTTGGCTTACCCTACTGTTCACTCTATGACGAAGGTTTCGACCGACTCGGTTGTATTGGCTGCCCGATAGCGAGAACGGCCAACAGACTCAAGGAGTTTGTCCGCTGGCCCGGATATGAGCGAAAGTGGAAGCAACTGTTTCGAGATACGTGGGACATGAGGACGGGAAAACCACAACGAAACGGCAAGCAGTGGTTTGGGGATCGGTTTTTTGCCAACTGGGAAGCAATGTGGGAGTGGTGGCTCTCCGACGAGCCGCTTCCCACCGACAAGTGCCAGGGACTCGTGGAGTTATTTTCGTGATCGCCGCCGCCCGCCTGCGCCAGGGGGTGCTGCCGATATAGGGCAGAACTTACCCTAAACCCCGCAGATTGCCGGCTACGATTTCGCTATTGACAATCCGGCAGCCGAGGTCAAAACTGCGGGAGAAGGCCCTGGCAAGGTACTGAATTACTTGACTCACCGTAAACCTGAAAGGAACGAGTTATGCACTACCGAAATGGACGTCCCGCAGCCAACGGGGACAAGGTCGTCCAGCTCAGCACCGAGGGCGGCAAGATCGTGAGCGTCGGCATCTTGCACGACGCCGTTGCCGGCAATGACTACTGCAACGGCAGCATCGCGCCGATCAGTACGACCCTCGCCGGAGCGTGCATCTGCGATTGCCTCCACATGGACGATGTGGCGGCCATGCTCAAGGAAAAAGGGTTTGATAGGCGACCGACTGGCAAATAGCCCCCACGCTGGTGAGCCAAGTAAGTTAGTGCCCCCCGGAAAGGGCGTAACCCGAACCTGAACAAGGAGATTCCAATGGACAAGGCAGAAATCCGCAATCGTTTGGATGCAGTGGCCGCCCAAGCTGCGGCGGCCGGATTCACGATCGACTGGGCGAAGTTCATCCAGGCGATCATGCTCCTCATCGAGGCGTTCAAGCCGACACCGACGCCCGGCCCGGTTGTGGTCGCGTCGGCCGAATACGCCGCGGAGGTCCTCTTCGCGCAGGTCGATGCCGGCAAAATAAATTGGGCAAAGCTCTTCGAGTTCATCGAGAAGATTCTGCCTTTGATTCTCCCGATCTTCATCTGAGCCGCGGCACCCTCCCCTTTCCACAACGAAATTCTCGGAGGCTCGCCATGAAGCGACTCATCGCCGCCGCTCTCCTGTTGGGTGGTAGCCTCGGCCTGGCCCTGGGCCTCGTAGGACCATCACGCGAGGCCCAGGCTGCCAAGCCGCCGGTGTTGGTGCCCGATCCGAAGCAGGCCCCTGCCCTGCCCCTCACTGTGGTCACGGCCCCCAACCTCAAGATCGCTATCGAGGGGAAGAAGCTCGCCCTCACTCCGCAGTTTGCTACTGCGACCCCTCACCGCTGGCGTGCCCCGGTTGTCGTTGTCGATGGTAAGGCGCTGGCCACCCTCGACTACTTGGCGGCAGGTGAGATCGAATCGGCGACCTACACGATCACCATCAGCGGAGGCGTCGAGCCCATCCCTCCGCCCCCGCCGCCTCCGCCTCCGCCTCCGCCGCCTCCGCCCGAAAACCTCTGGGGCGTGGTGATCTACGAGAGTAGCCAGCAGACGCCGCAACAGGCGATCATCATGCTGAGCGGGAAGGTCCGGGGTCTTTTCCCCAATGAGCAATTTCGTTGCATCGACCAATCGCCCGAGACCAAGCCCGCCCCGGATTGGAAGCCCTACGTCGATGCTGCCAAAGGAAAACCGTTGCCTTACCTGTTCATCGTTGACCAGGCGGGCACGACTTACCACGAGGCACCATTGCCGGCGACGGTTGACGCGACTGTGGCGGTCATCAAACAGTTTGTGAAAGGCGGTGGACGATGACGAATCTACTTTTCCCCAACACTGCCCTCGTTCTCCCGTCCGACCGGCCTTCATGGGGCTGCTTGCCGCGTGCATCGAAGCCCGGCCAATGGTGTCCAATGGCCTCGGAGCATATCAAGCTGGTGCCCCGCAACCAATGGGATGAATTGGCCGACCAGATCAGTACCCGCCCAATGGTCAAGAGTATGCTTGACCAAGATTCGGTGGGCAGTTGTGCTACTGAGAGCACGACGCAGGGCGTAATGATGGGCCGTGCATTTGCCGGTCTACCTCACGTCCTGCTCAACCCGTGGTTCATCTACCACACAACCTCGCACGGGCGCGACCAGGGCTCCAGCATCGACGAAAATCTTGCCTTCGCCCGTGACAAGGGCATCGCCCCCATGTCCATCTGGCCACGTTCCAAGGGGTGGGAGGCGGAACCCTCGGAGGAGGCGAAAGAGGCCGCCAAGGCGTTTAAGATCGTCGAGTTTTTTGACGTGGCGAACATCGACGAAATGGTGTCCTGCTTGCTCACCGGCTGGCCGGTGGTCTACGGTGCCAAAGGGCACAGCGTCATCAAAGTCCAGCACCTCAATGATCGGGAGGGGCTCGACTGCAACTCCTGGGGCGAAGATTGGAGCGACTCTGGTTTTGGTGTATGGGCCAGATACAATCAGATTGACTTCGGCTACGGTATGTTCGCCGTGCGGACCACGACGGAGACACGGTAATGGGGTTCACAGCGATCCTGGCAGCCGCCCTTGCCCTCCCGCCTCCCCATGCGGCAAAGTCTCTACCGGCACTCCGAAGGCTACCGCCCGCCGTGGTGGCCCACCTGGAGCCCGTCTTGCCCATGACCGCCGCCGAAGCCAAGGCCATCGACCGGCGATTCTGGCAGGCGAATCGCTGGCGGCTCTGCCCGGCCTCCTGCGGCATGATCTGCGCCAAACATGGAAGCGAGTGGCTGCTGGAGCGGGGTGAAGCGGACCCCGATGACTCCAACCAGCGACCGGCCGAGCCGACTGAGATCAAGCCGGCAGAGGCTGAATCTAGTACCAGGGCGGCCAGCGGCCACTGGGAGCGGCAATGCGGCCCTGCTGGCTGCTCGCAGGTGTGGATAAACGCACCCCCTGAACGGGAGGATGCGTCAGCCGACAATTCGAGTTCCCAGCCTCGATTCCGGCTCAGACGTCGATGACTATGAGAACGGACGCCTTCCTAATTTCTGCGAGCGAAATGAAACGCCATGGGAACGGCAATTTTTACCCCGCGACCATCAGTTGTGGGGTGGTGGCGACGAGTATCGAGGATGCCATTGCGACGTTTAAGGCCGAGCATCCCGACGCCACACTTTGGACGGTGAGCCACCGTGGAAAGATCGAGATCATTACGCCAAGTGCTGTTTCACGTTTCGGTTCTGTTTGAGGAGATCCCTGATGAGATTGTTCGCTGTTGTCGCCCTGATCCTATCACTGTTCGCGTGCGTGCCCGCCCAAGCCGGCCCGGTCCGCGGTGCCGTCAAGCTGGCGGCCAAGAGCGCGAAGGTCGCCAAGGTGGTGAAGGTGGTCCGGCCGCTGAAGCTGGTGGGCAAAGTCCTACCGCCGTTTCGAGGCAAATAGCGTGTCCATGTTCAACCGTGTCACCGCGCCACCGCCGACCAATACGCAATGGGAGGGCGCCGAAAAAGAGCATCCTGCCATCGTCGCCGAAGGCTACGCGGCATGGAACCAATGGGAGGCCGACGGCGAGGCAACGTGCCAGTATCGGGGCGACAAGCGGGTGGCGTGGCTGATTGGCTTCTACAACGCGCGGACCGCAAGCCGCGGATATATGGCGAGTGAAACTTGAGCATCGCCCGGGCGTTGGCGCGTCATCCCGCCCGCGCCCGGGCCGGGTGGGAAAATCAGGAGACGAGAGATGAGCCCGTTAGATCACATAAAGAACCATTCCTGGGCCGACACGATCCAGAAATTCGGGGTCGCGGGCCTCGCCTGTCTGGTCCTGTATTGGGTCGGCGTCTCGATTCTCAAGCCGATGTCTGACGATGCGATGGAAACGCAGAAGGTCTTGCGGACCGAGATTCCCAAGCAGACGGAAGTCTCCCGGCAGGTGCTCGAAATTCTCAACCGCTTCAGCGGCGAGAGCAAGGCCGACCACAAGGCCGCCGCAGAGAAACTCGACGGGATAGACAGGAAGCTGCCGGCGAAACCGTAGGAGGCGATTCGTGCCCCAGGAACGCAACGATCTCCGAACTCTCCGCAAACTAGCTCGCCAGCAGCGGAGGGAGATCGAACTGCTGTTGCGGGCCCTTGACAACGAGCGATTACTGGCGGCGAGGCAGGAGGATCGGGCGAGGTGGATGATGTACGCGAGAAGCGAGAACTGAGAGCAGGAACCAAGTGCGACTTTGACACAACTCGACCGGGCGACGTTCTGGCGTAATTAACCGGAGCGAAACCAGCGCAACTAAAGGCGATGTGGCAGCCACAGCTACATCGCCTTTTTTGTTGCGCTCGCCCGGAAACGAGATTTTGCAGGAGCTACGACGATGGCGGGCGGGACAATCGCCCTGGTTTCGGCCGCCGCCGGGGCGGTCGCATCCTGGCTAGCGAAGTGAAGGGCGTAACGCATGAAAATCCTTCTCCAATCCCAAACCGGCGACGGCTACGACGTGATCGTCCAACAATCCGACGGGAGCACTCGCACACTACATTTTGCCACTTGCCCGAAGGACGTGCAGAAGTCGGTCGATGCCGCAACGGTTGATTGGAAGATCGTCGATCCGAACGACCCGCTTGTCATCGCTCAGGCCAAAAAGACAGCGGAGCTGGACGCGGCGGCGGACGTTGTTCGCGGGGCATATCAAAGCGCGAAGGACGCGGTGGCGAAGGCGGTCACGGTGAAGGATGTTGAGGGTGTGGTTTCGCCCGTGACTGTGGCTGCAACGGCGGGGGTGAAGTAATGTCCCATCTAAGCCCTAGAGATCACCAGTGTATCAAGATTGCCAAGCAATACAGGCTCTATTGCCATTGTCTGCTCTGTGCCAACAACGGGGAAGAGACGCCAATCAAAGGTGATGTTGACAGCTTCGTAGCTGCCCGGGCCGCAGTGAGGACTGGCGTTGCCACCATCCGTTGGCACGTCCCATGTGGGGAAAGCGACCCCGGGGCAGTCTACGACTTGAACACTGCCGAGGCGGTTCTGCGGGGTCTGATTCATCCGAACGCAGCGAAGGCTCACGGTGATGCTTACGCCTCCACTGCGGAGGTGAAGTAAATGCCTACATGCACAACAAACGCCTCCGGGTTATGGTCGGCCGATGCCATTTGGTCAGTCACCGGGGCCGGCACGACGATGGGCGGGACCGATGGCGTGCTGGTTGATGGCACGTTGACGCCTACAGTTTCCCCGGTATGGACGGTATCTGCTCTGGTTGGACGGAGAATGAAATTAGGCAGTACCTGGTATTCCATTTCTGCCAACACTGCCACGGCGGCGACGATTACCAGTCCTCCCGCCAATGCCACATACACCTATCTGGTCGGCGGTCCCCCGATCGACAATGACGCGGTTGTTCTTGCCGCCCAATTTTCCATTACGATGGACGTGTCGCACTCGGGATGGACCAATGGAATGGCCGGGGTGGTTATAACGGGCCACGCCACAACTCCCGCGATGCTTGAATTCCATGCCGCAACGACTGGTTATCTATTACTGAAGACCGGGACGACGTTATCGGGGACGACGGTCACGAATCGCGGCCGGCTCTGGGCAAGTTCTGTTGGGTTGTGGATCGCGCCGGCGGATCGGTCTGGCGCGGCGAGTGCGGTTAGCGCGGGCGGGGTTTTCACCCCCGGCACCGCTCCAGCGTGGGGAGCGGGAAGCCTGGTCGGATCGTCGATCACGATAGCGGCGGGCACCTACGTTATCCTCACTCACGACGCCACGAGCGTGCTGACGTGGACCGGCACTGTTCCCTCGGAGAACGCCACGGCGGGGGCATGGACGCTGAACGTGTTGCCGCTCCCGTTTGCCGATAAGGCGACGTTGGAATTCGCGGGTACGGCGGGCACTGCGAAGCTCCTCGCGAGCGACCTCGACATCGCTCTGTACTGCACGCAGCCGACGCTCGGGTCCGTGCGGACCTACGGCACGACCTTTTCGTTTACGACAAATTATGCGGTCGATAACAACCTCACGACCCCCGTGGCTCACGGTTGGGCGACTAACGGAAACAAACCCGTCCGAGTTTCGACTTCGGGTACGCTTCCTGCTGGGCTGACGGCAGGGACGCAGTATTATGTCCGCACGGTGGGATCGACAACGACTCTATTGCTGTCAACAACGGCCTCGGATGTTGGGCTCGTAACGCTCACCGGCAACGGCACGGGCACGCATTACATTACCGAGGGGAGAATCAACGTCAGCAGTATCGCCACCAACACGATCACCCTGGCCGCCACTCACGGATGGGCGAACGCCACGGCGATCATGTTCACGTCGAGCGGTACATACCCTACCGGCATCGTCGCCAATACGATGTACTGGGTCATCGGGGCCAGCGGTGCCACGTTGCAGTTGGCTGCTTATTCCGGCGGAACGGCGTTGACGCTAGGCACGTCATGGACCGGCACCCTGGAAGCCTACATTGGTGGGGCAACCGCAAACGCTACAGCCGTATTAGCCGTGCTGGATGATGTATTCACCGCTGAACCAACGTGGGTGACGACGGCTGGACACAACCGCGTGGTCTTGGCCGATGCGGGGCCGGCTGATTATGACCAGCAACGGTTGACGTTGGCGACGATTACGGCGACCACGATTACACTTTCGGCTAACGTGCTTTTGGCTAAATACCCGAATGCTCGAATTTATCTGGTCGCCCGCAACATCCTCATCAAGAGCAACACGACTGCCGCGACCAATATCATCGACTGGGTGTCCTCGACGTTCACGGGGTCGGTGTTGCAGTGTGAGATTTGGTCGGCCGCAGGAGCTGGAGTTGGCGTTACTACGTTCTACGGCTATGGCACCGGGGCCGGCACGTCGCACACGATCTCGGGCACGATCAGCGGGTGCAGCAGCGGCGTCAACGCCGGCACGTCGCACACGATCTCGGGCACGATCAGCGGGTGCAGCAGCGGCATCCGCGACAGCACGTCGAACACGTTATCCGGCACGATCAGCGGGTGCACCTACGGCGTCAGCTACGGCACGTCGCACACGGTCTCTGGCACGATCAGCGGGTGCACCTACGGCATCCGCGACAGCACGTCGAACACGTTATCCGGCACGATCAGCGGGTGCAACAACGGCACCAACGCCGGCACGTCGCACACGGTCTCTGGCACGATCAGCGGGTGCTACAACGGCATCAGCGCCGGCACGTCGCACACGGTCTCTGGCACGATCAGCGGGTGCAACAACGGCATCAGCGGCGGCACGTCGCACACGATCTCCGGCACGATCAGCGGGTGCAGCTACGGCATCTACGCCGGCACTGGCTGCCTCAAGGGCTGCCAGTTCACCGGCAACACACAGGACATTTACCTCAACGGCGGTTGCTGGGAGGGTTGGGGCGCTGGGCTGCGGTCAACGACGCAAGTTGCCTATTACAAGCACTCCGATCTAGCCGTGGCCGACCTTCCGATCTACGTTGGAATCACGGACATCTGCGACGCGGCCGGCGCAATTCAGCTCGGCTACGTCGGCTGGTGGTGCCCTGGAGGCTATACGAAGACGACGGCCTGGGTTTCTGGCACGCATGGTACACCGCCGATTACGCTTGCCGCTGTCCACGTCTCGACCGCCGAAGACTCCGACCGGGATTTCTGGGTCGAATTCCCGATTCTCGGCAAGTCGGGCTCCCCGATCACGGTCACGGTCTACCACAAGACCCACAACTACGTGTTTACCGTTACGGCCGCCACCGCTGCCGTAGGGGACACGTACACAAACAACGGTCAGACGTTTACGGTGTTTGCCGCAATAGCAGGCGGCACGACGTTATTGATGGCGGGCACAGGGGCTCCCGCTGCGAGTGGAAACTTGGTAAGAGTTACCGGCTCTGGTACAAATCCTATTGTATTTTCTGCTGCTTACTTAGCTTGGACGACGGCCCCGCTGATTGAGATTTGCGATCCGAACAAGGCGTGGAAGGCCAGCGGCGAAGTGCTTGCCTCCAGTTCGGCGTTCTCCGTGGCCGATACCGATTGGCACACCGACACGGCCACCTACACGCCGACCTACGACCGACCGATAACGGTGCGCGTGCGGGGGTGCGGTGGTGTAGCTGCGGGGAGTGGCACGGGGCAAATGTATTGGTGGCAGGTGATAGAGGTCGGCATGGTTCCTGGGGCTACGACCGGCCCAGCGGTGTTGCTCAAGACGACTGGGGCCGCCGCTCGTGGTGGGTCGGGGACGTGTGCCAAGTTGACGCCGACTTCGGCGATCAATTATGGCTACTGGGATTTCTACATTCCCGTTACCGCCGCCGGGACCACGATGACGTTCTACTGGGCGAAGTCCGCTGCCGGGTTTGACGGCCTGCTGAAAGTCTCGGTGTGGGACAGCGACGATCCGTTCAACGCTACACCCGGACTGATCGCAAGCGAAGCTGTGGACATCACGGCGGCCGACACCACCTACCACGCGGCGGCGATTGATTTTGCCGCCCCAGCGGCGGATGGACTCTGCCGAGTGCGAATCGAATTGAAGGACGGGGCGACTTCGGGCTTCCTTTACATCGACGATGTTTCTGTGGTTTTGACATGAGCCTAGGTACGCTGGACAACTGGGTATCCACGGCCATCGGCCCGCCGGTTATCGGTGAGACGATTGATCTGGATTCATGGGTGTCGAGTGCCATCAGCGCTGGACTGGTGGCGGTGAGTGGGGCCGCATCACTAATCGTTCAGAATTCGGCGTGTCTTGTCGAATCCGGAAACGTCGCACTCACCCAACATCAGGTCCTCGCAGTTCAGGCATCCAACTGCCTCATCACTTCGGGCAACGTCGTACTGGCTCAACACTACGGGCCACTGACCGTTCAGGCCTCGGAGTGCGTAGTCGAGTCGGGCAATGTCGCCCTGGTTCAGCATCAAGCCATTGCCGTTCAGGCCTCGGAGTGCGTAGTCGAGTCGGGCAATGTCGCCCTGGTTCAGCATCAAGCGCTCGCTGTCGCGGGTGCGGAATCTGTTGTCGAATCGGAGAATGTCGGACTCATTCAGCATCAGGTCTTGGCGGTTGGCGATGCGGACTCGGCCGTCGAATCCGGTGCTCCTGTCCTTGTGCAACACTACGGGCCGTTGAGCGTCGGGGGCTGCGAATGCCTTGTCGAGTCGGGCGGTGTCATCCTGACCCAGCACCAGACTCTTTCCGCCGACAATGCGGAATCCATCTGCGAATCGCAGGGTGTCGCCCTGACACAACACCAGGCGCTCGTCATCGGTGGCGCGGAAATCGTCGTCGCCTCCAGTGCCTGCGAGTTGACCCAACACCAGACGTTGAGCGTCGATGATTCGGCTGCTGTGGTCGAGTCAGAGAGTCCCGCCTTGACGCAGCATCAGGTTTTGGCAGCGACCGATTCAGAGTCGGTTATCGAGTCAGAGTCTCCGGCGCTCACGCAACACCAGCTATTGGCGGTTGCTGATTCAGAATCCGGCGTCGAATCTGGCGAAGCGGCCCTGATCCAGCACCATGCGCTCGCGGTTCAGAATAGCGCGGTGGTTGTCGAGTCGGGCGACATTGCGCTCGTCTATCATCCAGTCTCTCTCAGCGTGCAGAATTGCCAGTGCGGCATAACTTCGGATTTAATCGCGCTGGTGCAGCATCAATCGTTGACGGTTTCAGATGCGGACTGCCTCGTCACTTCAGGCAACGTCGTGCTTGGATTCGGCGGGCAAGGTATTGTGTTTCAACATCAATCACTTTTACTTGCGATTTAGGAGTATACCATGGCACAAGCACGATGGGCGACCGCTGACGTTCTGGACGATGGACTCGATGCGATGGATGCGGCGGTTGACGTAATGATCGTCTGTTCGGGTGCAAGCCCGCCAGCAGACTATGCCGCCGCGGCGGCTGCGGCACTGGCGACGAAGACAAGTCCGACCCTGACTGTGGCGGCGTCGGGAACTGATCGTAAATGCACGATCAGCGAAGCCTTGGGCCTCACGATTGATGCCGGTGGGGATGCGACGCATATCGCCTTGGCGAAGTCAACCGCGACTACCAAACTCTGGTTCGTCACGACCTGCACCCAACAGACGTTGGTTCTCGGCGGGACCGTCGATGTTCCCGAGTGGGTCATTACCGTCAAGCAGCCGACGGCCCCTGCGTAACGGAGAGACGCCATGCAGATCGTGGCTGGGACAACCGATATTTCGATTGCGATCTACGCCAGAGCGACGAGCGGGACGGCGCTGACCGGGAAAACGTCGGGCGATTTCGTCCTCACCTATCGCCGGGCCGGTGCGAACGTGCCGATCTCACTCTCGGACTTGGCGGAGTTGACGACGCCTCACGCCGATGGGGGAATCAAGGAGGTGGGCAACGGGGAATATCGACTCGACTTGCCCGACGCCGCATGTGCGGCCGGGGCAAGCCAAGTCACCGTCGGGGGCACCGTTGACGGCGGTGTAGTGATCGGGTATCCGGTTAGCCTAATTGGCGTGCTCCCGGCCGACGTGCAGAAATACCTCGGCGAGACGGCCCCGAGCCTCAAAAACGACGCCTACCCCGCGATACTGGTGGAAGGTGGTCCGCCGACCAGCGGCTCTTGGACGATCACCTACAATGGCACCGAAACGACATCCGGCCTGAACTGGAACGCCACCGCGGCCGAAGTTCAGACGGCCTTGCGTGCCCTGGCCTCGCTGACTCCCGACAAGGTGGCGGTGACCGGCGACACGTGGCCGGTGAATGGCGGGGTGTTCACACTGACCTATACGGACCTCGGCAGTGACCCGCCGGAAGTGACGATCAACAGCTATCTGACGGGCGGCGATCCGACGATCACACCGGACACGACGCAAGAGTGGGTTGCTGCCATTGTAGGCCAGAAAGAGATCGTGGTTGTCAGTTCGGGTGGGGCGACGGAAGGGGCGTTCTGTCTAAACGGGTACGGTGCTTATCCGATTGGGTGGAATGCTAGCGCTAGTGAAGTGGCACAAGTCATTACAAACGTGTGCTGGCCGTCCAATACAGGTGAGGGTGGACCACTGGACGAGGGCGCCGTGACCGTCACGGCCTCTTATGACGGTGCCCAGGACGACACTTATGTCGTGACGAACAACACGACCGGTGTCAATCCCACCGTGACCGTTCAACAGCAGGGCATTACTGCCGCCGCCTTCACCCCTGAGGTCCAGACGATCACGCTCGGCTACTACACGCTGAACACGGCGATTCTCATTCTCCAAACCGTCGAGGCTCTCAGCCAGATTCTCACATCCGCCCGCGGCGGCTACATCGACAATCTCGCCGCCGGACCAGTGGCCCTTGCCTCGGTTTGGACGCCAACGATCGGCGCTTACTTGGACGCCGCGGTTTCGAGCAGAGCGGCCAAGACCGACTGGAGCACGACGCGCGGCGGCTACATCGACAATCTGAATGTCGGCGGGACGGTGCCGACGCTGGCACAATTCAACGCCCGTTCACTGCCGACCGCCGACTACGCGACGGCTGGCACGCAATCTCAGATTCTCGGAGCCATCAGCGCGAATGCCGCGAACAATGCCGGGATCGCACAGGCGCTCGAGGATATTGAGACTCTCGCGGGCGACGTGGCGGTGATCCCGACGCAACCGGCCCTGGCCAGCAACACGCCGACGATGGGAGCCTTGGTCGCTCAATTTGGTTCCCCGATGCAGTCCACTTACAACGTGGCGACGGGAACTCAGGGTGCCTCGATTCTGACAGCTATCGGCACGCCAGCGCAAGCCTCGGTTCTTGCCAATGCGAACACACATATCGGGCAGGTCAAAACGGTTGTAGATAGCATCGGGACTGTTGCGAATAAGCAGGACACGACCCTAGAGGCCGACGGTGAGGATTGGAAGTTTACCGCGGCGGCCTTGATCGAATCGCCGGTTGGCACGGGTGGCTTCACGAGCGAAGATCGGACGCTGCTTGAGACGGCGGCAGAAGGCGGAACTGGCTTGACCGCCCAAGAGACGCGCGATGCCATGAAGCTCGCTCCATCAAGGGGGACGCCGGCCGCCGGGTCGCTTGACAAGCAGGTTGACGATATTCAAACCAAGACGGACTCAATAACGGCGGGCAAGGTCACCGTCTATTCTGTATTGACAGCAACCGGGGAGATCAAAACTCTTGTCGTCGGAGATGCTTTTGACGCCACCAATTCTCGGGCGATTCTATTCGTAGACGAGGGGGATGACTGGCCGACACTCTCCGGTACGGTTCATTTTTCAATCGCGAAAGTTGCCCCCAATGTCGCCGATAGCCTTGAATTGACCATCGCGGGAACAATTACGACTTCAGCCGGGCACGTCGCCGTGTTGGTCCCGCTAATCGGAACTGATACTTCCGGCCTGACATCCGGACAGCACGTCTATGATCTGCGACACAAACGGGCGGACGGGGAATGGGAAACGCTCGTGAGTAGAACGCATTGCGGGATCGTCTTGCCGGTGACGCCGACTTGATTAGGACGGCGTCATGCGATTGACGCCGATAAGGGGGTGCAGACCATGCGAGTTAATTTCTCAATTCGATTGCAAGCCGTTCCCGGAAGCGATGTCCGCGAGGCAATTTTAGACGCGAAAAGAATTGCCGGGCTTCTCGCCGCAGACGTTTGTTTCGACTGCAATGGAATTCACGTTTATGTCAAACCCGGGAGCGACGTTCAAACGGTGCTGGATATGTATCTCTCAGCGTTAGCGCGGGGATTGATTGCGCCAACACCGCCCGTGCTCGTCGAGGACGAATTGAAAGAGGCCGCAAGGGTCTACGTCAACCAGAATCCGTCCCACGATCTGATCTGCCGTGCCGAGGCCGAACTTCGGCGGCTACGGAAGGAAGTTTCCGTTCAGGAAAGTCGAGCGGACAGTTGGCGAGAAGATTGCCGCAGGACTTCCAATGAATGCACTCGTCTCAAGGCCGAGATCGAGGAGAAGGTGCGGACGTTTATGGACGGTCCACCGCCGAAGCCGCGGAAGGTACGGATATTTTGGAAAGCCGGGGACATTCACAAATTCTTTGATGTTCCGACTAAGAGGGAGATGTCGATGGTTGACGCCACAATCGAAGAAATAGGGGACTAGGGCGATGTTCTACGTACTCAACGCTCTCTGCCTCTTCATCCTCTCCGGCTGGATCGCCGGGGCAGGATGGTTCGCCGTGGCGTGGCAGGAACACCTGAAGCCGCGTAGCTGGTCTCAGATCATCTACGTCGCCCTGGCTGCCCTGCTGTGGCCATGGTGGCTGCCAGCGGCTACGGCGTGGAAGGCGGTGGTAGGTGAGCGTAGGAGACGTGAGGCATGGGAGAAAACGATGCGGGCATTCAGGGGCAAGACCAATGGATCAACGAAGGCGGGGGCAGAAAAAGGCACGACAGAGGAGCAAGGGAAGTGAGGTTGAGCGGTGGCCCCCCCAGCGGCGGGTCCTTCCAGGACGTTGGCGCGCCGGTAGGGCGGTGGGAACTCTCCCCCCAGTTTACTTACTTACTACCAGAGTGATCCACTGAGCGACCAGCACGAATATGACCGGGAACGCTCGCGCCGGAGACAGCAGGAATCGTCAACAAGCGGTCGAGATATCGGCCCCACGCCCCCGATTGCCGATGTTCGCCGTCGCAACCGATGCCGGCGGCTGGCCGTTTTCTGCACGACCTACAACCCGGTGGCGTTCTATTGGCATTGGAGCAATGAGCATCGCCGGGTGATTGCGGCTATCGAGCGGAGCGTCAAGGAGGGTTTGATTTTGGCGTTTGCGATGCCTAGGGGAAGCGGGAAAACGGCGATCTGCCGAATGGCGGTATTGTGGGCCGCGTCGTGGGGCCTGAGTTACTACGTCTACCTGATCGGTGCGAATGAACCGGCCGCCTTAAAAAACCTCGAAGCCGTCAAGGGCTGGATGCGAGCCCTCCATCCCTACGTCGATGACTTTCCAGAGATTTCTTGTGCGGTGGTGAAGCTCGGCAAGATCGCGCAGCGCGCCGCTGGCCAGCTTCAGAACGGCCAGCCGACCGACATTGTTTGGGAGACGAACCGAATCGTCCTGCCCCGTGTCCAGGCCCCGCCCAATCTTCCAAAATGCGATCAGCGACCCGATGGAATGGCCGCGAGTTCGCAGGTAGTTATTGCCGTATCTGGTCTCACCGGGGAGGGCATCCGCGGCAGTTTATTTGCCGATTCGATTACAGGGGCCCTGCGGCGGCCAGACCTTATCCTGCTCGACGATCCGCAGACCGATGAGTCGGCTAAATCGCTCCAACAGAATGCGGACCGCGAAGAGTTGATTGCGGGAGCCGTGCTCGGATTGGCTAATCCTGATAGACCGTCGGCCGTGGTGATGCCTTGCACGGTCATTCGGCGAGGCGATATGGTTGATCGGATTCTCGATCGAAAGCGCAACCCGACGTGGCGTGGAATCCGGACGGCTTTTTTCAAGTCCATGCCTACCGACAAGGCAGCGTGGGAAGCGTATGAAGCCGAGTACCGGGAGGCCCTGGGACAGGACGTACCGGATCGGGCCCGGCTGAACCGCTACTACCGAGAGCATCGGGCGGAACTGGATAAGGGGGCCGAAGTCTCATGGATTCAGCGCAAGACGTGGGAAGTGTCGGGGGTTCAGCATGGGATGCACCTCTTTTTTCAGAAGCGCTCGACATTTTTTGCGGAGTACCAGAACGATCCGCAAGAAGAGCGGAGCCCCCATTCCGTTTTGACGGCTGCTATCGTAATGAGTAAGGCGGCTGGATTGCCGTGCGGTACTATGCCACTCAATTGCGAGCACGTCGCGGCTTATTGTGACGTTCACGGGCGAGTACTCTACTGGCTGGTATCGGCGTGGTCGCAAAATTTTGGCGGTGGAGTGATCGACTACGGCACCTGGCCGCGACAGAACCGTGCATACTTTTCCCAGGAGTCGGCCCCGGTCGTCTTGGAAGACATCTATCCCGGTTTAGTCGATGATGCCCGAATCACGGCTGGCCTTCAGGCCGTGGCAGACGTATTGCTGGCGCGAAAGTTCACTCGTGAAGATGGGGCGGAATTCAAGATTGGAAAACTTTTGTTTGATGCCAAGTGGGGCGAGAAAAATGCCCTGGTCAAAGCATTCTGTCGGCGGCACCCCGCCTATCCGGAAATAGTTTTCCCCGCGCAGGGCTTAGGGATTGGGGCAAGCTCGAAGCCTTTCAATGAATACCGGCCGGAGCATGGGGCACGGATTGGCGAGCATTGGCGTATCCCGCCAGCAGTGAAGGGCGACCGTTGGGTGACCATTGACACGAATTGGTGGAAGAGTATCGCCGCGAGCCGGTTAGCGATGGCCATCGGCACGCCCGGCGGCTGGCAACTGTTCGGGCGAGACCCGCAAGAACACGAACTATTCGCGGACCATTGCATCGCTGAGGAGCCTGTCGAAACTACGGCAAAGGGCCGGACTGTTGACGAATGGAAGTGGAAACCGGGGCGGCCGGACAATCATTGGTGGGACTGTTTAGTGGGGTCTGCGGTGGCTGGGTCGATGCTTGGCGTGCCGATGGCCGGGGGGAAGGTACGGAAGGCCATAGCCGATCCGATGCAGCGACCTTCGGCGGCGGACGTGGCGAGAGGGGGAAAGTGAGTTGAAGAAAGGCGGTGAAGAAATGGCGGGAGGCGAAACCGTGGTGATTGTTGGCGGTGGAGAGGCAATAGGTTGCTGCACGATCAGGCGAGAGAAGGTGAACTATGGCCCTTGCTCACTGTGCGAGCAGGACATCATCGGTGATCCGTTGACGGAAATGCCGTTTACCATTGGCTTCGCATCAGGTGAGCGGATCAAGATGCACCCCGCGTGCATCGACCGGGCGGCGATGATCCTACTCAGTATGGTTAAGGCACAAGTCAAGGCAGAGGGAGCGCAGACGGTCACGCCGCCGAAACGGAGGGCTTACCTCACAACCGGAACTCTCCTCTACTACCACGATGATGGAAATGTGTACTGCCCTGGGTGCGGGGCGGTTATGGACGTGAAGAACACAGGTACGTTTATGCTGGTGCGGTGTGATGCCTGCGATACCCGCGATAAGAAACCGGGGGTTGCGAAAGAGGCGGAAGGGGCAAGGGTGACCCGGTGATTGTCAACATCGACACGCGAAATCACCCCTGTGCCGGCTATGTAGGCGACTACGTTATCCTTCTAAAGCTACTGGTCGAGGCGGCGGGGCATCAGGTGGGCAGTGCCGAGACAAGTAGTTGTCATGTTTTCATCGAAGGATTCGGTTCGGGCTTCGGTGACAAGATGAAGGCGATCAAGGGCCGGGGAGACGTGATCCTGGTGACCTCGGAGATCGTGACCGGCGGCACGTTCAACGGCTTCCCCGACTACACCCACGCAACCGGCCAGAACTGGCAGAGGCGCTTCGATAACTTCAGGGCGTGTGCCAAACACGCCCGGGCGGTGTGGTGTGGCGTTGACGACCCGGAACAGATCGGGGCCTATCAGGCGATCGTTGACTGTCCGGTGATACCGCTGCCGTTCTTTTACTTCCCGGCGTATCCTCGATTCGCCCACGTGCCAAACCAAAACGTCGATGTGTTTTTCTGGGGCCAGCACGTTCCGTATCGCGACAAGTTGATCTCGGGACTGAGGCATGATCTGAAGGGGTCCACCATTGAGTATCCATCGTTTATGCCCGGCAAGGAGCGGGACGAACTGGCGGCGCGGAGCAAGATCGCGCTGAACCTGAAGCAAAGCGCCCAGTGGGCTTATCCGTCAATCGTGCGGTATTGGTATCACCTCAGCAACGCTTCGTTCATCTTGGGCGAGGAATGCGAGAAGCGATGCAAGCTGAACGACTATGTGCTCGCGGTGCCTTCCGAGCAACTGGGCGAGACGTGCGTGGAACTGCTTGGCAGCGGTCGATGGAAGCGATTGGCGACTGACTCATACGAACGTTTTGCGGCCGAGTTGCCGGGCGGGCTGGCGGCGGAGGAATTGTTTGATCGGAGTTTCAGCGGAGTGCCCAAACTATGACAGAAACGGGAACGATCAAGACAGTGGAGGAGATTCTCGGTGAATCGCAAACGCCCGATGTGCTGAACCTATATCAGGCGATTGGAGACGCTGGTTTCGGTCTGGAGTTGAGCCCGGATCGGACCAACCCCAAACTCTGGTCCGGACACTTCTGGTTCGACGGGACGCCTCGCGTGATTGCGGCAGACACGCCCGCCGCAGTTATTATGAGGGTATCTCAAGCGATCATCGAAGGGCGATTAGTAAAGAAGAAGCCATGAAGTGTGAAATTTGCGGCGGGCGGTGTGTCCTTGATGCCCACACGGCGGATTGTACGGCGTGTGGTCAGCACTATGAGCAGCCGGGATCATTTGTCTATCGGATTGTCCTGACCAATGAGCAGCGGGCCTTGCTCCAAAAGGCAGCGCGGCCGAGCGAAGCAAAGGAGATCAAGACATGACAGACGGGCGAGAACCGGAGACTCCGATTGATCCAATAGAGAAGGCTTTCTTCAGGTGTATCAACTGCGGTCTTGAACGGTCCACGATTGAAGAGTTCACATATAGGTGGGACAGTACGCTTGGCACCCGGGATTGCCGAGAGCGTTTGGCCCAGGATGACGTGGGCGAATATCGTCCTTCGCCGTGCGGAGCGGAACCGGCTCATGTGATACTACTAGACGATTCCAATCCTTCTCGGTACTTAGTCGCCTTCATCGACTACCGACCCTTCACCATCAATACAGATGCGCTTGCAGTCAAGGGACTGCCAGAAATCGGTGCTAGTCGGAAGTCGGGAGGCGGAGTTGAACTGCTCAGTCTCCGTGCGCCTATACTCATTTCCCGCCAGATGTCTGAAGTAAGGTGCTATTGGGAAAGCATAACAAGGAGCGCAACAAATTGTGCCCTGGGTAGGTGACTACGTGAATGATGCCGTCGCGGTTGGTTTTGCCGGGGCGGATCGAGGCGGTGTGTGAAGTGTTTCTAACCTAAAGGAGTGCAGTCTAATGATGTACGAAGCGAAGTTTTCCCTGACCGGCGACATGCCCCTCATTATGCACCAGGACGATGTTGAGGCGTCCGATACCTTAATGGCCTGGCGCAAGGCCCCCGAGAACAAAAACCTGAGCGTGGCTGGCGATGATCGCAGCCCGCCCTGGACGTGGCAGACCTACCTCTATTCGGACGGAGAGAACGTCACGATCCCCGCCCAAAATCTTATGGTTGCCATCCGGCAGGCCGGCACTCAGATTATCCTGAAGAAACAGAAGACCTACAAGGAGATCAGCCAGAGTGGGTTGTTGATTCCGACTGAGTATCTGGACTTCAGCACGGCCGGGCGGAAGGTCGAGATTGGCGAGATTGAGGCGGTGCGAGATTTGCCGTTTCAAGAGCAATCGGAGGCGGCCCGCAAACTCGGCTTTCGACTATTCATCAAGCGCGCCGTCATCGGCAAGGCCAAGCACGTTCGGGTCCGGCCCCGCTTCGATGTGTGGGAACTGGCTGGCACGATTCGCGTTTTGGTCCCTGAGATCACTTGGGACGTGCTTGGCAAGTTGTTTGAACTGGCCGGGCGGGTCGGGCTTTGCGACTGGCGGCCGGGGTGTAAGACGCCGGGGCCCTACGGGATGTTCACGGCGAAAGTGACAAAATGCTAGGGTTCGGCATTGTTGGGTCAGGTACGGCCCGGTATGGCTCGGTAGAGCAAGGTCCGGTCTGGCAAGGCTGGGCACGGCCCGGCAGAGCGTGGTGAGGTAAGGTTCGGCGTGGCAAGGGCGCAGAGCGCAGGGAATAGGGAGAATTAAACCAATCTCGGCTCGGTAGGGCAAGGCGTGGCGTTGTCAGGCAAGGCATGGTCGGGCTTGGTAGTGTGCGGCCGGGTCCGGCGCGGTCCGGTCGGGCGCGGCAAGGCGAGGGCGCAGAGCACACGGAACGAGAAACGAAATAAGTTATGTACGGTGCGGTTCGGTCCGGCGTGGTCTGGCAGAGCACGGTGCGGTGCGGCCGGGTGGGGTTCGGCACGGCAGAGCCTGGTGAGGTCCGGCAAGCCTCGGCTGAGCTAGGCATGGCCGGGCCAGGCAAGGCAAGGGCACAGAGTGCAAGGAGCGGAGAAAACGAAACAACTATGGTTCGGTACGGTTCGGCCTGGCTGGCCTCGGCATGGCATGGTGGGGTCCGGTTCGGTAGGGTCCGGCTTGGCAGAGCAAGGCGCGGCACGGCACGGCAAGGCGGGGCGAGGGTGCAGAGCACACGGAACGAGAAACCAAATAAGCTAAGGTCGGGCAGGGCTTGGTCCGGCTTGGTCCGGCAAGGTTAGGCATGGCATGGTCGAGCGCGGTGCGGCGCGGCAGAGCATGGTTTGGCGAGGGTACTGAGTACAAAACTTTAACCAGTGCAGAGGAGTGAAAATGTTCAAGTCAGATTCGGAAAGCAGAGCGGCGGGCGAGCGACTTTGGCGGACGTTCGGCGACAAGTCGCGGGGCGAGACGATCACTTGGTCGAACCTTGAGGCGGTCATGGGCCGGACCCGGATTGAACCGGGCGGTTGGCATATCATCCGGCGTTTTCGTAAGCGGCTTCTCCGAGAGCGCCGGATTGTCACGCTTCCGGCCGATACCGTGGGCTTGCGCTTGTTGACTCACCAGGAGACAGCCCGAGAGGTGCCGGCGTTGCGACAACGGCGGGCATATCGACAGATCAACCGATGCCTAAAGGAAACCGCAACCGTCGATGGAACCGGCTTGACGGATCACGAGCGGAAGGTACTGGCGGTGCAACGGCACAATCTCGCCTTTCAGCGGCTTCAGATCGGGCGGTCGCGCCGGCAGTTGGTGCAGGGGACGAAGAAAACCGAGGTCAATCCGTTACGGAAAGAGAAGGCCGCCGAATTAGTGGGAGCATAACTGCGATTGGGCTGGGCAAGGCTAGGCGCGGCAGGGCCCGGCTTGGCAGAGCGTGGCAGGGTTCGGCGGGGCCGGGTGCGGTTCGGCTACGCATGGCAAGGGGACTGAGTCCATGGTGACTTGATATTGAAAACAATCTGACCAGCAACACACCTGGGGTCCGCGAGCCCTGGGACCGTGGGGCGTAACGGAGCGGCGCGTCGGAGCCGACACCGACGCGCCGTTTTTGTTGCGCCTGCTGGTCGGTCTTGAGAAACGAAACATGAAACCCGAAGACCGCCCATCGGCGAGCGAAGTGGCAGGCCCGGCTCAGCGGGGCATCCGCTGCCCGGAGTGCCATGCCGCCGGGGAGTGGTCCGTCAATTACGGTCGCCACATTCCAGGGGGCTATCGGCGGGTACGGGTTTGCCGCAAGTGCGGCCACCGAACAGTCACGCTTGAGCGGCTCGCGGGGGATCGGTCCACCGGTGGAACTTCCCCGCCGGTAAGCGGTGATTCGGCATTGGAATGACCGGAGAGTAGCCCTATCCTGAAATAGACAACCCAACCGGGCGACGCTCCGGGCCGATCCCCCAGAGCGAACCTAGCGCAGCACAAGGCTGTATGGAGCCATACCTCCATGCGGCCTTTTTTGTTGCGCTCGCCCGAGTTGTGGCTGTCGGGAGCAGCCATGGCAGATGACCTCTCCGACCTGATTGAAACCGCCGTCGAGGCCCCGCAGTCCGTGACTGTGGCCGGCGGCAGCGTTGCATCTCGCCCCCTCCCCGAGTTGATCGAGGCGGATAAGTATCTGGCTGCCAAGCGGGCCCGCACCAAGAACCACTGCGGCCTCATCTTCCGCACCCTTGAACCCGGAGGTTGCGGGTGAACCTGTTTGGTCGAATTCGCCGTGCATTCTCCCGGGCCCCGGCAGTCCGTCCCTCGCCTGAGATAGGCCGCCCCGTTCGCGGACGCTATGACGCCGCGGGCTATGGGACCGAGACCAAGAATATCTGGCTCAACGCGGACGCCCTCGATGCTGACGCCGCGAATTCTCTGGCCGTGCGAAAGAACCTTCGCCAGCGCTCACGATACGAGCGGACCAACAACGGGCACGCATCGGGGATTGTCGGGACGCAGGCAAACTACGTCATCGGAACCGGGCCGAAGTTGCGGATGCAGACCGGTTCAACCGGGTTCAATCGGATGATTGAGGCGAGGTGGGGCAGTTGGTGTGCGGCCACCCACTTCATGCGGAAACTCCGCACTCTCAATAAGGCCAAGACCGGCGACGGCGAAGCGTTTGGTCATTTTCGCACCAACCCTGGTCTAGCCGATCCGGTGAAGTTGGATCTCCGCACCTTGGAGTGCGACCAGATTACGGCACCGGCGTTGACCGCGATCAACGATGAAAACTACATCGACGGTATCCGCTTCGATGAATGGGGCAACGTCATCAGTTATGAGGTGCTCGACTGCCATCCTGGGGCCCTCTGGTCTTGGATCGGGGCCCGCGACGGATACCAGACGATCCCCGCCAAGTTCATGGCCCATTGGTTCAACGAAGATCGCAGCGGGCAGCATCGCGGGGTTCCTGAGATCACGCCGACTCTGAATTTGTTCGGCACGGGTCGGCGATACCGCGAAGCGGTTGTTGCGGCGGCTGAGACGGCGGCCGACTTCTCGGCGATTGTCAACATGGGCTCGCCGGATGATACCGGCCCTGATCAACTCCGACCATTCAGTACCTTTCCAATCGACAAGCGGACGTTGATGGTCAGTCCGGCCGGATCGACCACCACTCAACTCAAGCCCGAGCAGCCGGCGACTAGCTACGTTGACTTCACACGCTCGATGCTTTGCGAAGAGGCCCGACCGCTGAACATGCCGTACAACATCGCGGCGTGCGATTCCAGCGACTACAGCTTCAGCGGCGGGCGGCTGGATCACCTGACCTATTACGTGAGCGTGGGCGTCGAGCGACAAGATTGCGAAACCCTCGTCTTGGAGAAAGCCTTCGCGCTCTGGTTTGCCGAGGCAATTCTCCGCTACGGCTGGACAGTTCCGGCCGAACCCGCCCCCCGGCACTCATGGGGCTGGCCGGCAATGCCGCAGATCGACCAGGAAAAGACGGCGAACGCTCGCAAGACCTCTATGGGCCTGGGCATTCAATCTCCCAGCCGCGTTGGCGACGAAGACGGCTACGACGATGAGGACGAGTTGGAAGTGCTGGCCACGGATCATGGCGTAACCGTCGAGGAGATGCGGGAGATTCGCCGCGAGTCGATCTTCGCCCAGTCCGCGGCCCCTCCGGTCAAGACGAATACCGACGGAGATCAACCCGCCTCAGACAAGAGCCTGCCGCCGTCCAAGGTCGCACCCAAACGCAATGGTGCCACACGAGGAGCGTTCGTATGAAAAAGCACGCGGCACGCCACGTCAAGGCCCGCATGATTCGAGCCGCCCAAAAATGCGGAATGATCCAGGCCGAAGCCGTCGCCGTCGAGTGGATTCAAGCCGCCGAAGGCGAATCCGCCGACAAGCCGATTCGCTTCACCATGACGGCCTACACCGGCGGGCCGATGCGAGTGGACGGTTACTACGATCCGGTCGTTATCGATCTGGAAGGTCTGGAAGCCAAGCCGCCTTTCCCGAGTCTTCGTGACCATGACATGGGGCAGATCGTCGGGCACATCGACGAGGCCGAGATCGGGTCGGTGGTCAAGGTTGGCGGCATCATCTCCGGGGCCAATGAATTCGCCGCTCAGGTTGTGAGCAGTTCCAAAGCCGGCTTCCCCTGGAAAGCCTCGATCGGCGCGATGCCCGCCGCGAACGGGTTGGAGTTCATCGGCGACGGTATCAGTACGAAAGTCAATGGCAAGTCGTTTAAGGGACCGCTCATCATCGCCCGCAAGGCCACGGTGCGTGAAGTCTCATTTGTGGCGATTGGTGCAGACGCCAAAACCTCAGTCAAAGTTGCGGCGTCCGCCGCGAATTCCAAGGAGATCGAAAACATGAAACCCGAACTGCAAACGTACATCGAGGCGATGGGACTGGTCGTGAGCGAACTTCGCGACGACACGATCGCCAAGATCAAGACCAAGTACGATGCCGACCTGAAGGCCGCAACGGAGGCCGCCGCAATCAAGGCGAAGGCCACGGAAAAGCCGCCGGAGGCGGTCAAGGTCGAACCCCCGGCGTTCGATCTGCGATCGACGATCCTCTGCTACGAGAAGCACGTCGCCATCATCCAGGCCAAGGCCGCCGAGTATGCCGGCAAGATCGACGCCGCCGCGCTGGCTCCGGTCATGGCCAAGGCCCAACAGGACGCGGCGCAGTTGAAACTCCAGGCGCTCAAGGAAGAGTGGTCGCCGGTCAAACTCGAAGCGGCTTACGTCATGCCCGCGGCGATCTTCGCTGCGGACCTGATGGGCCTGGAGCGACCCAAGGGTCCGGCCATTCACGGGAGTCCGCGGGACTTGCAACCGCAGGTTATCGAGGCGGCCTTTGCTCAGTCCTGCGGACTCAAGCAACCCGAAAAGCATTACAAGCCGGAGATTCTCGAAGCGGCTGACAAGCACTTCCGCAACATCGGCATCCAAGAGGTGCTCCTGATCCACGCCCAGGCCGCCGGCTATGCAGGCCGCCAGAAGATCACCGTCGGCAATCTCCGCGAGGTTATGAATGCCGCCTTTTCGACACACACCCTCACCACGCTGCTGACGACTACGGGCAACAAGATTCTGCTCGAAGGGTTCAACCAGATCCCGCAGTCATGGCGGGAGATTGCCGAGATCGGAAACGTCGTGGATTTCAAGACCGTGACGCGCTTCCGCCTGACGGCCGACATGCAATACGAAGAGGTTGGCGCGGCTGGCGAACTCAAGCACGGCACGGTCGGCCAAGAGACCTACACGATGGCCGCGAAGACCTACGGCAAGATGGCGGCCTTCACTCGCCAAGACATTATCAACGATGACTTGGGTGCGCTGAACGCGGTCCGAAGCCGTCTTGGTCTCGGCGGTGCGATCAAGTTGCAGAATGTCTTCTGGACGGTCTGGATCGATAACACCGCCTTCTTTACTGGAGCCCGGGCGAATCTCGTTACGGGAAGCACCCTGGGCGACACGGGACTCGCAACCGCCATCGCAGCCTTCCGCAACATGGCGGGACCGGATGGGAACAAGTTGAACCTGGAGCCGGCCGTCTTGCTCGTTCCGCCTTCCTTGGAAGCCACGGCCCGGAAGTTCTACGTCAGCCAGGAACTCCGCGACACGAGCGCAAGCACGCGACTGGCGACGGCGAACATCTACTACAACCGCTTCCGCCCGGTCGTGGTGCCTGAGTTGGAAACAGCGTCCTTCGGCGGTGCCTACAGCGCCTCGACCTGGTATCTGCTCGCCGCTCCGACGGTTCTTGCGACCGCCGTGATGTGCTTCCTCGACGGCCAACAGGCTCCGACGATCGAGAGCAGTGACGCGGACTTCGATACGCTCGGAATCCAGTTCCGGGCGTATCACGACTTCGGGGCGGCGTTCTCCGAGTATCGTGCCGGCGTCAAGGCGACGGCATGACCATAGGCGGGCCAGATGCCCGAAACATTACCCGCAACTAGTTTTTTGAGGAGACTTGAAAATGGCTCAGACCCCTTGCCTTTTCTTCGCAAAAGGTCACGTGATCGACTACACGCCCGACGCGGCTGTTGCCGCGGGGGCCGTAGTGTTGCTTGGCACCAGCCCCCTGATCGCGCCCTCGGCGATTCCGGCCGCCACAAAGGGCGTCCTTAGTTGCTCCGGCATTTGGAAAGTGCCGCAGGTGAACGCGGTTTTCACGGCCGGTGATGCGGTGTACTGGGACGTGGACGGCTCGCCTTATGGCGGGACGGCCCTTTCCGGTGCCGCGACTGGCACGTCCAGCGCTGGCTACTTGTTGGGTCGGGTGGTCTTCACCACAACCGCAACCGACACCTATGTCTATGTCCAACTGACGGCGATCAAGCTGACTGCCACGACTGCCGGGGCTGTGGACGCTACCGATATTACGGGCTCCGATTCGTCCCTCGGCATCAACGGAAAGGCCGGAACCAGCGGGGCCGGCGGTGATGTTGTAATGACCGGTGGCGCCGCGGCGACCGGAGGCGGTGGCGTACTCACTTTCGCCGGTGGTGCCGGTGCGGCTGGAGTCGGCGGAGCCATCAGCGCGACCGGAGGTGCTGGAAACGGTGCCTATGCCGGCGGTGCCTTTACGGTGGTCGCTGGGGCCGGTGGAGCGGCCGGGGCCGGCGGTGCCGTTAGCCTGACCGGTGGCGCACCCGCGAGCGGGAACGCTGTTGGCGGCAACTCCAGCATCATCGCTGGCCGCGGAAGCGGGAACGCCGTCGGTGGGTCCGTGATCTGCACCGGTGGAGCCGGTGGGGCCTCTGGGACCGGGGCCGGTGGGCCGGTGAACGTCACCGGCGGAGTCGGTGGAACGAGTGGAACCGGGGCCGGCGGGGCGATTGCGATCGCCGCTGGCGCTGGTGGTGGTGGAACCGCCAACGGCGGAGCCCTCACGATCTATTCGGGTGCGCCCTACAGCACGGGGACGGCCGGAGACGTGACGATCGACACCGGAAATCAGGGCTCGGGTACTGCTGGCGCGTTGTCGATCGGTGCCGCCTATGCCGGGTCGATGACCATCGGTCGCACGGCAGCGGCTATCGCCGTTGCGGGCCGTCCGACCTTTGCCCTGATGCCCCGCTTGACGCCGGCAACCGTTGCCGCCGCCAACTCGGCCCAGAACAACGGGGGCCTGATACTGGAAGGGTTCACGCTCGTGACGGCGGCCGATGGGACGAAGGCCGTTGTGCTCCCGTCCGCTGTGGCCGGGATGTGCGTCATTCTCCACAACGTCGTTGACAATATCCTCAAGGTGTTCCCGGCGGCTAGCGACAAGATCAACGGTGCCGCCGCCAACGCGGTCTTCAATCAGACGAATCTGACGTTGCGGAGTTATTACGCATACGACGCTACCGACTGGTATGTCAGTCCTTGACCTTCCTCCTTGCTACCGGGGGCGGGTTTTGCTTCCAACCCGCCCCCGGCCGCTCTTTTTTTGGAAACAACATGGCAACCGCTACGATTGACGTGCAGGCTATCCGCGGCTGGCTCTCTGAAGAGGAGGCGGTCGAGTTGGGCCGTCTCGCCACTGGCGAAAAGGTCCTGGAGGTTGGGTCATATTGCGGACGATCCACCGCAATCATGGCGAAGGTTGCCCGCCATGTAATCGCCATCGACGATTTCCGCGGCCTCACGTCCGACGATTCTCCGGATGACCTACGGGAGGAATTCTTCCGTAACCTCACCGCCGCCGGGGTCCAGTCCAAGGTGACGGTGCTTATCGGCTCGCTCCAGGAGATTCTTCCGACGCAAAGCCTTTCTTCGATTAGCATGGTCTTCTATGATGCAGACCATTCTTTCGCCTCTACGCTGTGCGGGTTGCGATCACTGATCGCCGCGGGACTTTCGCCGTCTGCAAGGATTGTCTGCCACGACTACGCGGAGGTGGACCACGGCGTTATCGAGGCCGTGGATGCGTTTGCCCGCGAAACCGGCCGGACCTTCCGGTGCGTCGATTCGCTGGCAATCTTCGATCCGGCCGAAACCCTTTCTGCCCCGCCTTCTTATCGGGTCATGCTCGGGGCACCAGGGCCGACGATTTCCTGGGGCACCGTCTGCGGGATGCTCCTGCTGGCCGAGAGTCATCACGAGATTCAAGTCACCAACTCGGATAACGGCTGGGATGACTTCAATGAGGTCTGGTGCCGAGCCCTGAACGCGGCAAGGGAAGGCAAGGCCACGCATTTCGTCCAGTGTCATTCCGACATAACGCCGCAAGGCCCGTGGCTTGATACGCTGATTGGCGAACTGGACGCCCACGATCTGGATTTCGTGTCGGCGGTCTGTCCGATCAAAGATGGCCGCGGCGTGACATCGAGCGGTATCGGCGATCCGGGCAATCGCTGGCAGCCTTGGCGGCGTTTCACGATGCAGGAGGTCTGCGGATTCCCGGAGACGTTCACTGCGGCCGATGTCGGCTATGCAAACTGGCCCTTGCTCCACAATACCGGCTGCTGGGCCGCCGACCTGCGGAAGCCGGTTTTCTTCGAGACCGATTGCGGCGATACGCTCAAGGCTTTTTTCCAATTCGACACGCGAATCTATCGCGCGGCCGACGGTTCGTGGAAGACGGCCCGCGAATCGGAAGACTGGTACTTCTCGCGATGCCTTTGGCAACTCGGCGCAAAGACGGCTATTACCCGCAAGGTCCGTCTGAGTCACCGTGGCGTGATGGAATACAACAACTATGAGCCTTGGGGCAAGTATCGCGACGGCGACCAAGACACGAAACACAAGTGGGGCCGCAAGGAATGACCACGCTTCTTCAATCCGGTGCCGCATGGCTGGCGGGTCAACTGAAGACCCACGCCGCGATTGACGTTTCGTATGAGCGAAGCGGCGACGTGTGCGAGGTGTCGGCCGTTCAGGGCTCGACGCCGTGGGACGTGATTGATTCGGGCGGTGCCGCAGTGCGATTCGTTTCCTGCGATTGGCGACTGACCGCGGCGGACCTCGTTTTGGCCGGATTGATCGCGACTCCCGAGGCCGGGGATAAGATCGTTGACCGGAACGGCGAGCAAGTTTTGACCTACGAGGTCTTGCCTCCCGACGGAAAGAATTGCTTCGAGCGACTGCCGCAAGGTGTCGAGTTGATCGTCTACAGCAAACTAATTTCGTCCGAATGAACGAGGAAAACCCATGCCGACCTACAACCTAATCCGCGGAGTGAGAATCGGGAGCGAGACCTTTACGCACAGGGAGCCGGTGACCGAAGAGGAGGAAGTGAAACTTGACGTGGAGCTGGCGGAATCCGCGGCTCTCGAAGAGCACATCATTCAGCTTGACATCAGCGAAATGAAGGCCCTCTACTGCGGGGTCGATCAACTCGGCTTGCTTCGGATCAATTCCAACGTGGCCGAGCCGATCGCACTCAACCCGGAGTTGCCGCTCATCTGGTCCGACGGAAGCGGCGAAGACAACCCGCTCGGTGTTGCGGACCTGACTTCGATCTTCATTACCAACTCGTCAAGCTCTGGTGCAATGATCCTACATTTTCGGGCCCTGCTCAACTCGGAAGCGTAACCGCCCATGAGCCTGATAACCGACATCGCCGACGCCATTGTTGCTGACCTGAATCTCCAGACCTTCAGCAAGGCGTTGGTGGCAGTGCGCCTTTACGATCCGGAGGTCGGGCTAGAGGAATTGGTTGGCGGCCGTGTCGTGGTCGTGCCAAAGGATAAGGTGCGGACGGCTACCGTGACTCGGAGTCTTGACCAGCGGGATTCGTCAATTGACGTTGCGGTGCAGGCTAAGATCGTGGCGAGGCCCGGCGAGGACACGGCTGAGATCGACGGCTGGATGGATTATACCGACGAAATCGAGGACTTCTTGGTGCGACTCAAGCCGAGCCAGATGCCGGACGTGCTGGTGACCGGAGTTCAGAACTCGCCCGTGTTCTCCTGGGACCACCTGCACAAGTTGCGGGTCTTTACATCGCTGCTCACCGTCACCGTCGCGGTGGCCTGGAGGCGCGAATGATCGGAGTCAAGTTTCTCGGCTCGATGTTTGACGCCAAAGCCATTTTGGCCGCGGTCGATAAGGCCGAACGGACCGTCTTGAAGATATTCGGCTTCAATGTCCGCAAGGAGGCGATGGGGTCGATCAAGGAGACCCCGGAAGGCGTCGCGGCACCGGCTGGAGGTCCCCCGCATGCGCACGTGCGAGCAACGAAGAAGGCTGCAAAAAAGGGCGGGAAAAAATACGGCGGGCCGCCGGGTGGGCTCCGCTTCATCCAATACTTCGTTGAGGGTTCGCGCTCGGTCATCATCGGCCCGGCATCGAATCGCACCCGCTCCATCACGATCCCCGAGATTCTTGAAGAGGGGAAACTCCGCGTACCCCAGCACCCCTTCATGGGCCCCGCGTTCCAGCGAACCTTACCGCGATTGCCCGCGATGTGGGCCGGCTCAGTGAAACGATAACGCGGCCCGCGAGCCGCATGACCACAACTTGAAACTGGCATCTGGCGAAGGGCGGCCACCCGATGCCAGCTATGGGCCGCAAACGACAGCCGTGCAGGGCTGCACCCTTGCACGGCTTGTTTTTTGCGGCCCGCCTTTTTGACAAGGGAGAAAGAAAACCATGCCCACTGAAAAAATCCAACTCGGGGCCGATGCTGTACTGAAGATCGACGGGACCGAGGTCGATGACGCCACCGATGTGAACGTGAACATCGGCGGATCGATGCTGAAACTTCCGACGCGCAAGACTGCGAAGCACGGCTTTTCATCGAGTTCTCCCGGCCTATCGGAACTCAGCATCGACTTCACCTTGCTGAAGCGCGAAGGCTCGACGATGCCCGACATATTGCGGGCGGCCAAGACAGAGAGAACCATCCTGGAAGTGGAGGCCCTTGATTGCGAGGGCGGCGAGGGCCCGTCGGGTGACTTCTACGTCGCCGAGTTTGGACGAGGTGAGCCGCTCCAGGACGGCATCGCCTTCAAGGTCAAACTCGAATGGACCTCCGACGGCGGCCAAGAGCAGCCGGAATGGTCCGGCGCATAAACCCAATCCAGTACGGCTTTTCATTCACCATTCAATAGGGTGCAGCCATGCGAGCATTCAAGGATTCGGCGGGCAGGGAGTGGGAAATCTCAATTACCGTTAGTTCACTCCGTCGCGTTCGCGACAATCTGAAGATCGACTTGCTCGACCCGATGAGCGGCGAGTCACCCCTCCTGACGCAACTCTTCCTCGACGTGATTCTGCTGGGCGATGTACTTTACTGGCTGTGCTATCCGCAGATTCAGTCGCGGGACCTGAACCCCGATAGCTTTGGAGAGAAAATCGGAGGCGGGGAAGGCCGGCTGGCATATGAAGCCTTCTTTGAGGAGCTAAAGGATTTTTTCCGCTTGCGCGGTCGCTCGGAACTAGTCCGAGTGATCGACGCAAATCTCGGCATGGTCCGAAAGGGGATCGAGGCGGCCTCCAGGATGATGGAAAGCAGGCTGGAGCCAGAGATCGACCGGCTGTTGGCGGAGGCGGTGGCGAAGATGGAAGGCGACCTATCGGCCCTATCAATCGGTGGACCTGGGACGACATCGACGAACTCGCCGGCATCGTCGGAATCGACCCCGCCCCGTTGACGCTCCGATCGTTGGTCGTGATGGTCAGAGCAAAGCAACGGGAGGAATGGAATCGCCTGCGGATTTTGCTGGTCAAAATTCACAACTGCCATTGCACAGAGCCGATCGGCCTGAGTGACATCCCGAATCCCTTTGACGTAGAGAAGGAAGTAGGCGACATCCGAACCATCAAACACTACTTCAGGTCGAAAAAGAGCGATTGAAGAAATGAGCGCTGGAGCAATCAAAGCCGGCCGAGCCTTCGTTGAACTCTTTCTCAACGACGGCCTGCTTATCAAGGGACTTGCAAGGGCCCAAGCGTTGGTGGCTGCCTTCGGCAAGAAAATCTCTTCGATGGGGGCCGCGTTCGGATCGTGGGGAAGCGCGATTAGCGGATTCGGGACGAAACTTGCCGCGATTGGGACGGCCGCGCTCGGCGGGCTGTTCGCCGCCTCCAAAGTCTTTGCCGACATGAGCGGTAGTCTCACTGATATGGCGGCGCGCACTGGATTGGGCGTTGAGGCGATCCAGGAACTCGGCTACGCGGCCAAAATGGTTGGAGTATCAATCGAAGATTTGGAATTGGGCATCAAACGGATGCAAAGGAAACTCTTTGAGGGAGCCGACGGGTCGAAGAGTGCGAACGAAGCGTTAGCACTTCTAGGTTTGACTATTGAACAACTTGCCGGAATGAACCCCGAACAGCAGTTTACGGCCATTGGTGATGCCCTATCGAAGATCGGCGATCCAGATATGAGGGCGGGAATTGCTATCGAAATCTTCGGCAAATCGGGAACTAAAATGTTGGGGATGTTTGCCCGCGGGGCGGCCGGCATGGAGGAGTTTCGGAAGAAGGCCCGGGAGCTGGGAATCGTGTTATCGGCTGAAGATGTGGCCGCCGGAGACAAGTTCGGCGATACGCTCGATACGCTTTGGCAATCGATCAAGGTTGGCATCGCCCGGCTTGGCGCTGGACTCGCGCCGGCCCTGACAGAACTCTCAATCAAGGTAATGTCCTACATCAAGATCGCGAGCGACTGGATCTCTAAAAATAGCGGGCTGGTCGTTTCCATCGCTCAACTTGCGGTCGGAATTACCGCCGGTGGGTTCGCTTTGCTTGCTTTAGGCAAGGGACTCGCCGTCGGCGGCGGCGGACTGAGCGCTATCGGGGCCATTGTCTCAGCAGCAGCCACGGGTTTCGGCGTGATTCTTTCTCTTGCCGGTGCCCTGCTTTCGCCTATTGGTCTGGTGGTCGGGGCAATCATCGCCGGTGCTGGCGCGTTTCTGTATTTTTCCGGTATCGGTGGCCAAGTCATCAACTGGCTGATGGGTGCATTTAACACGCTCAAAAAGGACGCCATCGAATCATTTGGGGCCATCGGCAAGGCCCTTGCTGCCGGTGATCTGGCCGCTGCCGCCAAGGTGGTTTGGGCCCTTATCAAAATGGAGTGGGTTCGCGGCGTCGGGTTCATTATGGAAAAGTGGGCCGAGGCGAAAGAGGGTTTTCTGAATCTCTGGGCCGATGCGTCGATGGGAATGGCTCGGATGATGATTAAGAGTTGGGCACTTGCTCAATCCGCTTGGATCAGTACAACCGCCGCAATGAGCGAAGCATGGACGATCTTCACGTCATGGGTTGGCGACACCTGGGACAGTCTAGCGGGGTGGGTGCAAAAACGCTGGATCGATATTAAGGGCCTTGTAGACGAATCGATTGACACGGCCTCGGAGAAAGCCAAGATCGATGTCAAGACCGGAGAAAGCAAACAGAAGCGAGAAGAGGCGACCGGCAAGGCCCTAGCCGAGACTGAGACTCAGGCCAGGGCCCAAGAGGAAACGGTTGGCAAGGCCGAGCGAGAAATGCTTGGTGGAATCGACGAGGAGCAAGCCCGCCAGAGGAAAAAACGGGCAACTGCAAGGGAAGCCGAAATCGCATCGGCGAAAGCTGATGCGGAGGCGGCTAAAAAGGAGTGGGTCGCCGCAGTGGACGCCGCCGGAAAAGCGTCATCGAAAGGGCCGGCTGGGCTTGCCGCTTTCACACCGGAAGGAATAGCGCCCGGTGGCGGACTTGATCTGACCGGAGCGGCAAAACAGGCTACAACCGTTGCCGGCACATTCTCCGGCTACGGTGCCCGTGGTCTCGGAGCGGGCGGCCCTATGGCTGAAATTGCACTCTCGACCAAGGAGTCTGCTCGTATTCTCGGATTGATCGAACGAAAGAATCTCGTCTGGGGGGGAGCGGGTGACTGATGCCTCCGCCAATCTGTGAAGAGCAGTTTGAGTCGCGTGATCGGACCGAGGGGGCGAACCCGACCGCCACGCTCCGCTACTGGGCGAAGTTCTATGAGGATGACACCGACGCCCTGGCAGCGGTCATCGCAGAGAGCCCAACTGAACACGACGGTCTGCTACGCCGCGAAGTCGGGCTCAAGATCGTTGGGCCGGACATCTGGTCTGGCGATGTGTCCTATGGAAAAGCCTCTTTAGAAGAGGGTTCGTGGGATTTCACCTTTGATGGATCGGGCGGGACGCAAAAGTTTACGCAATCACTCCGAACGCGATCCAGGACAGCGATTTTTGGTGAGGCCATAGACTTTGAGGGTGCGATTGGAGTTACGGATTCCGGCCCCCAGGGCTGCGACATTCCGATTCCGAAGTATTCCTTCACCATCGCCTATCGTTTCCCCAGTCGTTTCGTGAATCGGGCCTACGGTGTTGTCTGCGGTAGTTTGGTCGGGATGACGAACGCCCAACCCTTCTGGGGCTACGCGGCGAATACGCTACTCTACATGGGTCCGACCGGAAAGTTTTCGGGATCGATGAGCGCTGGCAGTCGCCCCATGGCCGTGGAGATTGGCCACCGATTTGACTTTTCACGGCACATGCAGGTCACGGTCGCAGGGAAGACCGTGACGAAATACGGCTGGGATTATCTCTGGGTCCACTCCATCGAAAAAAAGGACCCGTCGGGCAAATCGCGGGGCCCAAGGCCCCAGGCGATCTACTGCGAACAGCTTTGCGAGGAAACTAACTTCGCAGCCCTTGGAATAGGGGTCTAGCCATGCCCGATTCCGAAAAGGTCTACCCCGGTGACCCCATCCGATACGATGCCCATCAGCATAACCGGGCCGTCGATGCTGTGCGGGCGGGGCTCCGGCACGAGCACGATCTTTCCGCACAGCCGGGTCGATACGGCCGGAAGTGCTCCGGCACGATCCCCGTCTTGAACAGCACCGGCAAGGCGCTTGACCCATTCTCGATTGTGGCCCTTACGGTCCCGATCGTCGGGCCGGATGCGGATGATGATGAATTCAAGCGCGAGCCTGCCCTGACGGGCGTGGTGCCGACCGCGACAAATCGCGACGTTTTTGCGATTCTCCAGAACGGGGCGGTTGTCGATCAGATTGTGGACGGCATGTTGGTCGGCGTGTCCTTGGTGCAGGTCAAGGTCAACGACGCGGAGCACGAATACGCAAAGGCCATCACGGGCGAGACGGAACATCTTGAGAGTGATAGCGCCGGGCCTGCGCGCATTCTCTGGAAGGCCGGAAACACGGGTGTCGTTGGGGCCGTCGTGCGACTTGGCGCGGCCCCCACCTATGTCTACGCGGTTCAGATGCAAACGGAATTGACCGCGGACACACCCGCGCAGGGCGACCTGTACACCGACAAGAACGGGCGAAACCTAAACCGCGAGGTGGAAGTCCACGGCAAATTGCTCGGTAGTCAAACTCTTGCGGCTGAGAAGTGGGGATACGTCATGGAAAACGAGGACGGTGATTGGCTATTGATCGCTGCGGAGTGCCCGGACTAATGTTGCTCAACCCCAATGATTGTTGTGCTGGGTGCCTGCCTTGCAAGGATGGTTTGGAAGGCAGGATATTCCGGATCAACACTGATGGGTTTACGTCAACTCCAGCACCGGGAGAGGGCGATGAATCGCCCTACTTCCGCGATACCGACGTGGAAAATCTCAACGCCGAACTCGTTTTCAACAGTGAAGACTTTATTTCGGATTACGTGCCAGGGCTAGAGCCCGGTATGGACGATGACGGACATTCCGTCTGCGGGCGGGAAACCGGACTTGGGGTTTCTTCTCCGGTCGTGCTTGGAACATTTCAGCGGCAGGAATTTCGGCTTATCGAGGGTGAATGGGTTGAGTGGGGAGACCCTTGGCCAATCGAGGTTTCCTGCGGTGCCCTGATCGTGCTCGACAAAACGGCGGACGTTTGGCGATTCCGCCTGACCTTTGATCCAATTCATGGACTCGCCACCAATTTGATGGTCACGGAAGAGAACATTACGGGCAATTCTTTTGAGTGCGAGGATTACACGGGCGAGATGGAGAAGCATGGGGAATGGGACTGGCCGGGAGATACTTCGGCCTTGACCGGAACGCTGGCGATTGAGACAGAGGAATGAACTGCCAACTCTCACCGATCGACGCCAACGAGCGGGGCGTCCTCTACGGGTGCGAAACCTGCCTGAAGCGGGTTCGCTCGCGCCAATCGCCTGATCGGATCAAGATGCACTGCCGCGGCACCCCGGAACAGTGGCGGCAGTCGGTGCGGGCAAGCGTGGTGGCGTGCATCGCCGAAGACGTGTTGCCGGCGGCTCTGGAGCAAGTCGATCGCTGCCTCGCCTGCCCCCAGTTCCGCGGATGCTGGTGCCCGCTCGTGCCGGGCAAGTGCCGAGAAGATAGTTGGCTGGAGTGGATTCAGCGGGGCCCGTGCGGATTGGCAGAGGCGATAATCGAGAAGGAAAACTGACATGCCCACGAACCGATTCACTGGCGGAGCCCCCGAGGTCGCGCAAGTTGAGCACGGCACGCCCGTCTACATCGCAGCCGGCACGATTCTGCGCGTTTACTTCCGCGATGCCCCCAGCCACTACATCGAATACACCTGCCAGTCTGCCAGCCTCCCTGATTGCGTGACGGCCCTTGCCGCGCTGTGGAACGCGAGCACCGACCCGCTCTTCATGGAGGTCACGGCGTCGGTTTCCGGCAATCTGCTGATCCTGACAGCGATTACCCCCGGCAAGCCATTCGGGCCGGTGCTCGTGCACGCATCAGGAACGGTTGACCGGACTCACGCCAAAAATGCCGTCCAAACTGTGGGTCTTCCGCATACGTCAACGGGCGGAACTTTCGTGCTGACGTTTGAAAATCGAGCAACTGCGCCGCTCTCGTGCTATGCCAGTGCGGGCGAAATTGAAACCGCTCTGGAGGTGGCCACCGGACCGGACTCTGTGAATGTGCTGGACTTGGGGGACAATACTTTCCGAATTGAGTTTGTCAATACCCTTGGGTTTCAATACGTGAGCCCGCTTACTGCGATCGGCAGTTTGATTACATCCGGCGCGATTGTTGTCGGGCGGTTTCAAGCCGGCTCCGCTGGCGTCTCGGCTATTCACACGGTCACGCACCCGACTACAGCGGTTGGCGGAACATGGCGACTCTCTCTCGGCGGGCAGGTGACCACGGCCATTCCGTGGGACGCCAACGCGGCTACCGTCGAGGCGGCCTTAATCGCTCTGCCAAACATCGGCCCGTCTGACGTGACGGTTGCCGGGTCGGGTCCCTACGTGCTCAACTGGCAAGGCAACATGGCGTGCCAGCCCCTTGACCCCTCCACGATCAGTATGCTCTCGGGCATAGGCTCCATTACCCCAAGCACGATCCGTCAGGGGATCAGCGGAGGTGACGAGACTCAGAGCTACAGGATCAGCCCTCCCGCGACTCAGGGCACCTATACCGTGGCGTTTCGCGGTTCCACGTCAGAGAGTATTGATTGGGACGCCAATGCGGCCACCGTGCAGACCATCCTGGAAGCCGTCCCGACGATTGATCTTAATAATGTCGTGGTGACTGTCACTTCAGGGAAATACTGGCTCGCGTTTCAGGGTGACCTCGGGTCTTGCGATCTGCCGGATGTTGTCATCAATTCCAGCATGACCGGGGCTATGCTGATAGACGTGACGACGCCGATTCCGGGATACGGGGCGAATGAAGTACAAACGATGGTGTTTTCAGGTGCGAACGGAGGCACCTACACGTTGTCTTTCGGCGGCTATACCACGCCGGTTCTGGAATTGCCCGACCTCTACGCCGGCACGATAATCGGGATACGACTCAGAAATCTCCCGAGCATCGGTAATTCCCCTTCAGTGAGGCTTTCCTGCGACGCGCTTCTTACGGAGGGCATGTACACGCTCTCATTCGCCGGGAGCATGGGTGGACGGCCCTGGCC